>Ga0169931_10002897_pt1 | contig 27629 bp, 30 predicted proteins | sample Kivu_15m_20L_FD_129675 | JGI IMG/M metagenome (GOLD analysis project Ga0169931, IMG submission 129675) | Freshwater microbial communities from Lake Kivu, Western Province, Rwanda to study Microbial Dark Matter (Phase II) - Kivu_15m_20L... | ecosystem: Environmental > Aquatic > Freshwater > Lake...
CGTGTCAACAGCGTCATTGCTGGCAAGGACATTGCTTGCCACACCGATTCCAGCGGTATTTCAGGCGGTGTCGCCTGCACCGATGGCAAGAATGTCTACTTCTCAGTAGACAAGTTGCTGAACTGGTTCAAGGTTCTGCGCAACAGTCGCTACAACCCGAAGGCGTATGGCAATGCGTTGCGCTCAATCATGGATTTCCGTGGCATCAACTACCACGAACTTGCGCACATCTTGTTCACGCCCAACGGAAGCACCTTCCACGAAGCGCTTTTTGGGCATGCAACGAACTACTACGGAACACACCCAGCAGATTCAATGTTCTGGCCAATCAAGCCCACGAAGGTTCGCTATTGGCAAACGCAGGTCAGAACGGAAACTAATGAACGGGGTGAAAAGGAAGCCGTATCTTTCCAGGGTTCGGATGACTACGACTGCCACGCTGTACACATTCCGAGGTGGCTAGAAGTCGTGCCAATGCTTGCCTTGTACGAGCGACACAATCGGGGAATGCTGGTTGCTAACGCCAAGTTCGCACCATCTTTGACGAAGGTTCTGTCTGACAAGAAGAAGCCTTTCTGGTTGACCAAGCACCAAGTCACAGGTGGCGTTGAAGCCCTGAAAGCAGGATGGCAAGCGTTCACGCAAAACACCTCGGACAAAGCGCCGCCACAAGTCCTCAAAGACCACGGACTGTTTGACATGCCATACGGCGGGTACGGTACCGATTCGCAACGCCGTTCCGTCAGGTGGGCGCCAATGCATGATGCCTTCGTCAAGTACGAGCGCCATTGGCAATCTTGCCGTGACATGCTTTCGCCACATATTCGTCAAATCGTCAAGGAACTGGATTCGCAACCAATCTTTGAGGCATTGTCGCTTGATGAAAAAGGCAAAATGCAATCGTGGAAGATGATTGCCACGGTTTCTAGCAACGATTACGAACTGCAACATCCGCACGACATGGGAAGCGATGCAGTTCGCTTTTTCTACTCCTATCGCTTTAATAGCGAAGACTGCAAGCGGGCATGGAACTTGCTTGAAGACATGCGCATTGAATCGCTCATGGTCGCCAAGTATGCACCAGTTCGCCACTACTTCGCTGCCGCTGTACTTCAGCACCTGATTAAGGCGGTAGAAAACACGGCTAGGCACATCAGCATCCAATCGCTTGATGAAGTGAAAGCGGTTCAAGCACAACTTTGGCTGTTCGTTTACGGCAGGCGCTACCTGCCCCAATCGCTGATTCAGCAAGCACGCACTGTCTTTCAGAATCAGTTCAAGGCAACGGATGGGCAAATGAAAGAACTTGAACTAATCATTGACACATTTCGCCATGCGCCCGTCAGCAAAGACAAGATTTGGCTGGAAGCGAACAAGGGCAACATTGCGTTGCTGGTGATGCGATTCTTGGAAATCGTTGACATGGAACTGGGCGTTCCGTTCATTAAAGGTTCCAACAGTTTCCAATATGACAGTCACGACAATCAGAACGGCGGTTCGGCACCTTCCACCAGCGACATTGAAGAAATGGTGGAAAAAGTCCGTGCCAATGACGAACAGGCTGACGAACAGGAAGGCGAGCAGGAAGATGAAAGCAAGTCTGGCGGTTCTTCGGCTGGCGAGCAGGAAGATGAAGACGCTGTAGGCGATGCCGATGACGGTGCCGACGACAGCGACGAAGACGGCGACGAAGAATCCGAATCAGACACGGAAAAATCGGCGCCACCTTCACCCGAAAGCGATGAAAAAGATTCCGAACGCACCAACATTCCTGCAAATGGCGCCAGCAAGACAGGCACCAAGTTCGGTAGTAATCCAGATGCCGAAGCACTTGTGCGCACAGCACGCAGGATTCTGGATGCCACTACGGAAACGCTGATTGAGCAGGCACAAGAAACGATGACAACCGTTGCGAAGCGTGTTGAAAAGATTCGTGAAGCGAACCTGTTCAAAGACCCTGTGCAGGCGAAGGCAACCATTCCTGTCGGCACTGACTGGCGCTTAATGTCTGTGTCGCTTCGTGGCGCTCTACGCCAACTTCAGGCGTATCGTGAAAATGATTGGAATCGTGGAACAGACAACGGCACCGTCAACATCGGTGCGTTCATTGACAGTCGTGGTCTTCACACCGATTTCTTTGACGAATGGGTTGACGATGGCGACGAGCGTGCCGATTGTGAAATCATCATTCTGATGGATTCCAGCGGTTCAATGGGCGGTCAGATGGATGAAGCGTGTTCGGTAAGTTGGGCAATCAAGAACGCTTGCCAAGACACAGGTATTCCTTGTTCGGTATTCATGTACGACACGACCTACCAACTTGTCTGCGGCCCGAATGACAGAATGGCAAAGAACGAAGTGCCGCTGTTCAATGAAGGCGGTGGCACAGAACCACAGGCGCTTTTGAACATTGTCGGTTCGTATCTGACCCATGTTTCGGATGCGAAGCACAAGATTCTGTTCAGCGTCACCGATGGCGCATGGGGCGGTGGCGACTACGCAGGTATCTTGGGCGGCATGAATCAGGCAGGCGTAGAAACCATCCTGCTTCAGTTGCCCCGATATTCGTTGGCGTACCTACAGGCTCGTGGCCACGGTGCCGATTGGAAGGAAGCGTTCTCGCAACTTCCAGCAGGCAATTACGGTCACAGTCGCCACATTCAGTGCTTCGGCATCATGGAACTAGGCAAGTCCATCAGCCGCATTCTTGTAGAGGGGGTGAAAAATCGCTAAAAACACCAGCCCGACATCAATGACAACCAACTGGTACAATGAAATCCACGACAAACCAAGATAGGAGAAAACACCGTGGCTAAGAAAAGAAGGGGCGCTCGCTTCGTCAGCGAACAACCCGAAGAAGAAACCGTGACGGAAGAAACCGAAGAAACCGATTCGGAAGAAACAGCCGAACCCGATGAAGATGAAGCGGGCGATGCCGAAGATTCCGATGAAGGCGATGAAGAGCAGGAAGAACTGGAAGTAGAAGAAGTCAGCATCAAGTTGGCTTCCCCGAAACAGTTCGTCAACAAACTCTCTGCCAACATCACAGAAAAGACACAGGTGCTATTCCACATTGGCGGTACCCTTGTGGCGGCTTGCGATAACGGCGAATCAGGTTCCGATTCGCTGGTTCGTATCCTGCCCACACAGCATGCCGCTGATTTGGCGCAGTTCCTGTACGACGAGTTGGAAGGCGAAGGTCAAGACCCGAACACGGTCAAAGACATCGCCAAGAACGGCTACGACTTCGTTATCAGCACTACTTGGTGACGGATTCGTACCTGCAATACCCGCCTGCCATCGGCAAAGCAATCCGCCCATGTCGGTGGCAGGCGGTGGAATACCGAATACGGTGACGCTCGCCAAAAGCGGCGCCACCGCAACACCAAAACCACAACGCCTTGAAGGAGGCAAACGCAATGAAAAGGAAATTCAGAGATGGCAAACTGCTATTTCAGGAACTGGCAAAGTTGGATAATGTCAGAATCCTGAGCGAAGAAGAATCCAGAGCAATTCTGGCAGGCATTGAATTCAACGGTAATACCTGCATTGCCAGACCCAAAAACCACAACCAGCAACTTCCACAGGAGGAAGCACAATGAAAAAAATCACCGAAGCACAGTTCCGCAAGCGGAACGCCAAACGGCGTAAGGAATTAGCCGAGCGGCTGACAGAAGCCCGAATCAGTCTCGGATTGTCGCAGATGCGCCTGTCCGAATTGGCGGGCGTGGATAGGAAGACCATCAATCGGATTGAGAACGAACACTTCTCACCAAGCGTGGATACCTTCTGGCGCTTGTGCCAAGTGTTGCGTATCAAGCCATCGGCACTTCTGAACGAAGGCAAATAGCCGATGACGATTGAACGCTTCTACAAGATTGAGGCGCTGATTCGTGTTCCGATTGACCACGAGTTTCCTGCCGACACAAGACAAGCGGTTCACATGCAGTACAAGAATGAAGCCACCGCTTCGGACTTGCTTCTGGAAGAAATCAAGAACCTGCTCAACAATGCTGGATTCAGGGTTGAATCGCTGGCAACTGGTTTAAGCGCCTATCGGGTGCTTGACGATGAAACTGGCCAAGTCCTGTACAGAACAAGTCACGGCAATGCAACGCTGGAAATCACGGCAGATGAAGCGTTGAGCGCAATCGGAAAGTCCGTTCAGAAAATCAACGAATGGGACTTTGAATAGTTCGCCCGTTGTCACGGTGGCTCGCACCAAGCGCCGCCACCGTGACACAGCGAATAGCAATACCAAAACAACCACCACAAGCCTTGAAGGAGGCAATAAGTAATGAATGACAAACTGACACCGTTCCAACGGCTGGTCATGGCAAACACAGTTGTATTTGCGCTGAGCGTGCTTATGTTCCTGCCAGAAGAACAGCCGTACAACGACACCAGCACAATGGGGTGGGCGCTTTACTTCGCCATCTTCTTCATTGCGCTCGCATTCGCAATCCGTTCGTGGATTGACTATTCGGTGTTCAAGCGCCAGCAGTATCGCTGGCACTCGTTCATAGATGAAGTCAGAATCCTGACTGATGAAGAATACGAACGAGAGTTCGGGCGACTATTTCTTGATGAAGATGACCGCCCATCATGGGAATGGGATTCGGAAGATGACCCATTCCGTGATGACAATGAACCCAACAACAACAACAAAGGAGACAAATAATGAAAGCCAAGCAGTCAGTCATCTGTCCCATGAGCAGAATCGCAGCAGTGGAAGAACACAGTTTCTTAGCAGGAAGCGGTGTTAAAGTTTCTTGGAATGTCTTGGGTGATAAACGCAAGACGGTAAGAATCTGCAAAGACTGCGCACGATGGAATATGCACGAAGGCACGATTGATGCGTGGAATTGGGGAGTGGCAAAACACGGCGAAGAACAAGAACTTCAGTGGCTAAATTCAGTTCGCTGGATGACTCGTGCTTGCACCCTTATTCGTGACGGATGGAATGATGACGGTACCCCTAAATGGATACATAAGTATCCAGAGTTGCATCAGCAACTGAAAGAAATAAGGGAAGCAGATGACAGAAGACTTGAAGAAAGACATGAAGAAATGATGAGAGTTGTCAATCCGAAAGCGTTCACCAACAACAACCAAGGAGAAAAGCAATGAACTATCAGACAGAAAGAGCGATTGAAGACCTACTTGATGACATTGACTTCCACCAACAGGAAGCCGATGTTCATGAGAAGAGAGTCAGTGAAGCCAAAGAAGCGCTGTTCGCACTTCTTGAAAAGCACGAACTAGAAACCATCAAAGTCGGTGAAGAAGGCGAATCGGCAAAAGTCACCATCGTTCGCCCGACCAGCATGGAATTTGATGAAGCGGGTTTGAAGGATGCGGTATCCGAAACCGTGTGGCGACATATCACGAAACTTGTGCTAGACAAGAAAGCATTGGAAGATGCCGTAGCAAGGGGCAAAGTTTCCGTTGAAACGGTTGCACAGCACAGCAAAGAAGTGGCAAAGAAGCCATACCTGAAAATCACAAGGGAGAAAAAGTAAATGGTCAGATTTATCGCTAGTGCGCTAAGCACTGTGGTAGCAATGGCAGTGTCGTTCGTAGGAATGTACGACGAACCTGCCGTTGCCCCGCCTTTACCTGCCGTAAGGCAGGCACAAGAAACAACAACCACTACAAGCACTACAACCAGCACGACGACTTCAACCATCGTCGTTGAAGAACCGAAGAAACAGCCGAAGCGAATTGGTAGATGCCCGAAGTTTGAACCATTGTTTGAGCAGTACGGGCTGCTACCAGTTGACACATTTTCTTACATCGCATTCCGTGAGTCGGGTTGCCGACCCAAAGCGGTCAATGCGAAGTGGGATAGTAAAGGCAACATTATCTGGACACTGAACAAGAACGGTTCTTATGACATCGGGCTTCTGCAAATCAATTCCAGTTGGAGAACTGTGACTAGAAACATTTGCGGTGGCGACATTGCGATGCTTTATGAACTGGACTGCAACCTTCGGGTGGCGAAGTATCTGCTTGACAACGGCGGATTAGGGCATTGGGAAGTGATGAAGAACTAAACGCCATCCACGCAAGATTTAACCCCTGCGTTACGGTACCCCCCGCCGTAGCGCAGGGGTTTTTCTTTGCCTGAAATCTCGCAAAAATCGGCGCCACCTGCGCACATAAACTTCGTATGCTACGCTTTACTCGTGGGCATTGCTTACAGTACGCATCCGAGAACATTTGATGAACTATGCGAATCGGTTCGTGGTCAAGTAGAGCGTGCCAGAGAACTTGGCATTGTTGGCGAGATGGTGCCATTTGAAGAAGCGGTAGAACTGACTTCGGAATCCATGCTCGGCTTGCTGGACAGGGTTCGCCATCTGTCAGAAATAGCAACTCACCAAGCGACGATGTTCCAGCAACTCAACGACATTCTGCAATGGCTGTTCATTTATCTGGACATTCCGATTCTGGAAGACAACGCCACCGATGAGAGCAACTAAACAAGAAATCGCCCGCTTCAAGAAGCACATCGCCATCCAAGACGAGTGCTGGGTTTGGCAAGGGTATTGCGAACCTGCTGGGTATGGGCAGTTCAAGTTTCGTGGAATCAAGGTAAGGGCGCATAGGTGGATTTATGAAGCCTTGAATGGCGAACTGCCTGAAGGGGTGGTAGTTGACCACTTATGCCGAAATCGTGCCTGTGTACGCCCTGCGCACCTAGAAGCGGCCACTTCTAGTGAAAATACACGGAGAGGGGTCGCCCATAGATGACCATTGGAGTTGCTTTGTCGTCAATGCGCAGGTATGATTGTCAATGATGAATAAACCAGAGCAACCAGAACAGGCAATCGGGGTAAGACTCATACTGCCAAGCGGATGCAAGATACTTGTCGGGCCACGGGATTTAGTGGCAGAAGAAGTAGCAAGGCTTATCCACTTGGAATCAGACCTCGGCGGTTCGTTCTACGAATACTTTCAACCACAAGGAGAAAACCATGAAGGAAGTAACACCGTATCGGCGCTTAATCATTGAGCCGAATACCAACTGGAAAGACAAGGCTCTGTGCATTGGCATGGATGCTGACATTTTCTTTCCAGAGCGAGATGGTCAGCCGATTCAAGGCGGTAGGGGTATCTACAGCAAGGCACGCAAAGTCTGCGAAAGATGCCCAGTTCGTGCCGAGTGTCTGAACTACGCATTTCATTTCAATATGATTGAGTTCGGAATGTTCGGTGGAATGGCGCCGAAAGAACGCAAAGAACATTTCACTCGCCTGCGCCAGTTGTTGAAGTCAATCAAGGCGCACACAGAAAGCAAGTCGTAACGATGACACGGTTGGGGGCTAGGGTTTACAGTCATTCCGCCTTCATTCGGAAGCACTCCTTTCCCTTCAGCGTCATTGTCTGTGATAACCCGTTATGGTATTGCGGATTGTCATCACAGCGACACCCAACCACTAATCTCTCAGAAGTCATTCCTTGACCAATGAGGCAATAGCAAGTAATGTTCATCAACAACGAAAGACCACACAGGAGGGTCACCACATGCAATTAAGCGGAAAGAAGATGGGCAGTATCAAAGCCCTGAAAGAATCGCTGAAAAAAGGCGGTTCATCTTCGGGTACATACATCAAGAATGTACCCGCAGAAGGAATCACGGTTCGGTTTCTCACGGAACCAGAAGAATGGTTCGGCTTCCACGAGTATTGGAACGATGAAGGAAAGAACTTCGTGCCAATGGCTCAGGGTGAAGTTCTGCCTGACGGTTCACGACCATCATTCAGGTATCTCACGCAGGCGGTTGACATTGCCAATGACCGTGTTATTCCTCTCAAACTTGCGAAGACTGCCGCCAACAGTCTCATTCTGAAGTACGACAAGTTCGGAACGATTCTTGACCGCAACTACGAGTTGCAGAAACACGGCGAAGGGCTTGATACCACCTACGATGTCACTCCCGATGCACCATCAAAGTTGAATCTCGCCAAGTACGAGACACTTGACCTTGAACAGATTCTGATTGATGCACGAGCATCTGCGCTTGGCGAAACAGAAAAGCCAGAATCGTCACCATCGGTTGACGATGACGAGATAGATGACGATGACGATGACATTCCGACACCGCCGATTGCGGCAAAGAAGAAGTTGGTAGCCGCAGGCAAAGCACCTACTTTGGCACCGCCATCCATCACTTACGAGCAAATCTTCCCGACAGTCAAGGGTGAACAGATTGTGCGTGAGGATTACACGAAGCAAGAACTTGTGGAATGTGCCAACACTCAGCAAGTCTGGCTACAGGAAATCGCTGAAGCGTGGAACATTGAGTGGGATGCTGGCGATGATGACGGTTACGACACCGTTGATGCCATCCTGAAGTCGCAGTCTGAAATGAAGGCGATGACGAGCAAGGTAGATGGCGATTCACAGTCGCTGGACAGCGAAACCTTGAACGGGATGAAACTCCGTGATTTGCGTATCATCGCAGACTCGCTGGACATTGACCATGAAGACATGACCAAAGAGCAGTTGATTACTGCTATCATTCAGGAACAGGAATAAGTCTCGGCGGCGCAGGGTGCTTGCGATTGTCAAGGTACAACTGGCTTCGCTCCCCTTCAAGACATCCTGCGCCGCTTCCACTTCTAAACGAGGAACACTATGGCAAAGACTAAGAATCCATTTGACAAGAACCGAGAACCGAAGCGTCACGATGTAGCGGAACTTCTGCTATCTGGCGAAATCGTCTCTTGGTCAGACATCTGCAATGCGGTAGGCAACTTCTCACCACGCTCAATGGGCTATGTATTGCGTGCGTTGGAGGACAACGGCGTTTCGCTTCTGCGGTTGCGTGACCCTGAGCAAGGAACCTTGTATCGGTTTGACCCAGGCACGCCATTTGAAGACCGCTACCGACTAAGCAAGAAGGATGGCCCCGATGCGAAACGACAGCGGGGTTCATGAAGAGCCGTACTTCTGCAACAAGTGTGGCAGGGTACTTCTAACTACTTCACCGCAGGTGCAGTTCTGGCTTGTATCTGCGGAAAGACCAAGACCAAGAGTTGTTCGCTGTCCGCAACACATCACGGATTGGGCGATGCGTTCCGCTAAGATGAAGCGAAGCAAAGCGAACTACAAGTGGAAGAGGCTTGCGAAAGAACAAGACAATCCACCCGAATCACTAGCAATAGAACCATTCTTCTGAAGGGGAGATAAACACCATGCAGACATTTCTACCGCTACCTGACTATCAGGCGAGTGCGGAAGTGTTAGATAATAAGCGGCTCGGCAAGCAGCGTGTTGAAGCCATGCAGATTCTGAAAGCGCTGTTGAGCGAATACGAAGGCACGAAGTACGGCTGGAAGAACCATCCAGCAACCCGAATGTGGAAAGGTCACGCCTTGTCTCTTTCCAACTACGGAATACTTGTTTGCGTTGAATGGAAAGGTCGGGGGTTTCAAGACACCTGTTCGCAGAAGATTTCCGACCTGAGATTGAAGTTGATTAAGCACGAAAGCAGTTTCGTTCCGCCCGACTGGTTCGGTGACAAAGCATTTCACGAGTCGCATCAGTCAAATCTTCTTCGCAAACTACCATCGCACTATCTCAAGTTCGGCTGGCAAGTGGATGCTTCGCTAGATTATGTCTGGCCACAACCACGAGTGGAAGGCAAGTGATGTTCATACTTCAGAAGAAGAATGAAAGAGGCTGGCGGCGCTTCATAGTTAGTGAGATTTCGCTCGCAAGATTTGGCGGAACTACGAATGTTGTTCGTCGTGCCATGACTTTTGAAGATGAGAAAGCGGCGGATTTCTTTCGCACCATTCACAGTCTCGCTTCGTTTGATGTTGTGGAATCGGATGAAACCGATGACCAAGACGCAGAACATCAAGAGTGGTGGAGAGAACAGTCCGAAAGAAAAGAGCGAGAAAAGATGATGAAGAAGTTGGATAGGAAATGGCGTGACAAGTGACGAACTTCTTCCACACTCATGTTCATTCTGAATTTTCTTGCCTTGATGGAATGGCGGAGATAGCGAGACTTGCCGAAAAAGCAAGCCGTGAAGGACAGCCAGCGCTCGCATTGACCGACCACGGCAATATGAGTGGCGCCTTCCAGTTGTACAAGGCGTGCAAGAAGAGTGGGATACTGCCGTTCGTAGGCTTGGAAGCGTATGTCGTTCAGGACAGGGATGACAAGAAGGCGAAGCGCAACCATTTGTCGCTCATTGCTTACAGCACGAAGGGCTACCAGAATCTGGTACGGCTTTCCACGCTCTCAAACAGCCGTGACAACTACCATTACAAGCCACTGCTTGACTTGAACGACCTGTCAGATTTGGCGAGCGACAAAGCGCTGGAAGGAATCGTTGCGATGACAGGCTGCTATTTCGGGCTTGTTCCGCAGGCGGTAGTCCATGATGATGTTGAGCGTGCGGCAAGGATAACTAAACTTCTGGCTTCGCTGTTTGACAGGGTGTTCGTGGAAGTGCAGAACCATCGCACCGACCACGGTGACGGTTGGAATGATGACAAACTTGTTGATGCCCTGTTCGGCATGGCTAACCAGATTGGATTGCCGACCATTGCTTCTCAGGATTCGCACTACTGCGACAAGTCAGACAAAGAACTTCACAATATGATGAGGATGATTGCCTATTCCGCCGACGAGAAAGATTTGTCGTATCCAGGAGACAGTTACCATCTTGCTTCTACGAGTTGGGTTCAGAAACACTTTCCAGAACCTGTGTGGAATGCTTCCGAAGAGGCTTGTGGCTGGCTACTTGAAAATCACTCGCTATCCATTCCGCCGCTGGATTCGTACAAGTATTTCATTCCAGCCATCACGAAGAATCCGTTGAGGCAGTTGCAGGCGTTGTGTAATGCTCAAATCAAGCATGTCGTATCGTCGTTTCCAGAAGAACAGGCTGGCAGGTATCGCCAGAGGCTTGAATACGAACTTGCCACCATTGACAAACTCGGCATGGCTGACTACTTCATGCTGGTCAACGATTATGTCGGCTGGTGTCACGACAACGGCGCATTTGTCACGGCGAGAGGTTCTGCGGCAGGTTCGCTTGTCTGCTGGCTTCTAGGTATCACTCAGGTTGACCCGATTAAGTGGAAGTTGTCGTTTGAGAGATTCCTGTCGCTTGACCGTATCCGACCACCCGACATTGACCTAGACATTGAAGATGTTCGGCGTGACGAAGTGATTGAGTACCTGAAAGGCAAGTACGAAATCACGCAGATAGGCACCTACAACCGCTTGTCGTTTGATGAAGAAACTGGTCGTGGCGGATTGTTCGTGCAGTACATGAGCGCCAAGCGGAAGATTCTTGGCGATGGATTCCAGCGGTCACTTGGCAGGGTTGAGAACCTGCACGATTTGGATGAAGTGTTCCCGAAAGATGCGGAGCGACTGCGATTACTTGGTGACATACCATTGCGCCGTTCTCCTGGCGCTCATGCCGCTGGATTCGTAGTGTCTGCGCCTCCGCACCATCGGCTTGAAGACTGGATTCCTACGATGCTTATTCCTTCATCGGACACGATGGTAACGCAGATGATGATGGATGATGTTGAGGATGCTGGCTTCGTGAAGATTGACTTGCTGGGGCTTCGTTCTCTCACCACACTTCGGCGTTGTCTAGAAAACATTGGCGGATTGAAGCAGGGAGACATTCCGCTTGACGATGCGAAGACTTTCGCTTTCTTGCGCAGGGGCAACACGGAAACTGGCGTGTTCCAGTTGGAAGGCTGGACAGCAGCCAGAGGGTGTCGTGAAGTCGGCGTGAAGTCGGTTGATGATTTGATTCTCGTCAACGCCTTGTACCGACCAGCAACCATCAACAGCGGCTATGTCACTCAGTTCTTGAAGAACAGAAAGAATCCGTCGCTCGTTCGGTATCCAAGTCCTGTGTTTGAACGCCATCTTGCCGAGACATTCGGCGTACCGTGTTTTCAGGAACAGGTTCTGGAAATCTTGCGAGACTTGGGGATGCCGACCATTGAAATGAACGCCTTTCTCAAAGCGGTCAAAGGCAAGCATTCAGTCGCTGGCTATTCAGAGGAAGCCGACAAGGTGTTCACAAGTAACAAGACGAAGTTTGAGGAACTGTGTCTGAAGTCTGACATGGATAAGAAGCAAACCAAGCAGGCATGGAAACTCGTGGAAGGATTCGCCGCCTACGGATTCAACCGAGCGCACGCAACGGCGTACAGCCTTCTCGGATACCAGTTGGCGTATTTGAAGACAAACTATCCATTGCAGTTCCACTCGGCGCTTCTGGAAACGACGGTAGGAACCAGCAAAGAAAAACAGTATGAGAAAGAAACACGGCGAATGGGGGTTAAGATTCTTCCAGCGGATGTGAACCATTCCAGAGTTTCGTGGTCTATTGACGGTGACTCTATTCGGCGTGGATTGACTTCAATCAAGGGTGTCGGGAACAATGCCGCCGAATCCATTGTCGTCAACGCACCGTTTCAATCGCTTGATGATTTGATTGCACGCTGTCCTGCTCGTGCCGTGACAGGCGGAAAGAACTGGCGTAGAGAACGAACGCTGAATGGCGTGCTGGAACAACTTCGGAAGAACGGCGCTTTGCAGTCGCTGGGGATAAAATGAAGTCTGGCTTCCAATCTCAATGACAGCCATCTAGTAATCTTATTCAACTGTTCGCAGGAGGAACGATGAAGAAGCGCCTATCGCAAATCGCCACTAAAAACGACGAGAAAGTGACGCTTCTGAACGGTGACTGTGTTCAGGAGTTGAAGAAACTTGCCGATGAATCGGTTCACGCCATTGTCACCGACCCGCCCTACGAACTTGGGTTCATGGGTAAGGCTTGGGATGCCACAGGTATCGCATACAACAGCGCAATGTGGGCTGAATGTCTGCGTGTTCTGAAGCCAGGGGGCCATTTGCTTTCTTTCGGCGGTTCACGCACCTATCACCGTATGGCTGTTGCCATTGAAGATGCTGGGTTTGAGATTCGTGACCAGATTATGTGGGTCTACGGTTCTGGCTTCCCGAAGTCTGTTGATGTGAGCAAGGCGATTGACAAGTTGCTCGGTGCCGAAAGAAAAGTGGTCGGCTTCAAGAAGGGAACTGGCATAGCGCCCGACAACAAGACCGATGGCGGTTATCGTGGCGGTGTCGGTATCAAGCAGGTATCAGTTGATGTTCCTATCACCAAGCCAGCAACCGAGCAAGCAGAAATCTATGACGGCTTCGGAAGCGCATTGAAACCTTCTCACGAACCAATCGTCATGGCAAGGAAGCCGCTGGAATCAGGTTTGACCATTGGCGAGAATGTTCTGAAGCACGGTGCTGGGTGTATCAACATTGACGGTTGCCGTGTTGGTAACGAAGAAATGACCGTATCCGTGAGCGATGGCAAAGTCATTTCAGGTAATCGTGCTATGGGTGGCGGAAACACTGGAAGGATTGTTGCTGGCACCAAGAGTGGTCGTTGGCCAGCAAACTTCATCCATGACGGTAGCGACGAGGTGCTGGAACTATTTCCAGATGTGAAAGGTGGTGCTTATCCAGCAAAGCGTGGCAAGAGCAAGATAGGCGCTTTCCATTACGGCGGTGAAGATGAGGACAATCCATCGTCATCCAGAATCATGGGTGATGACGGTTCAGCGGCAAGATTCTTCTATTGCTCAAAGACGAATAAGCGTGACAGAAACGAAGGTCTTGACGGTAGAGAAAAGAAGAAATCTGATACACGCTCAAAGAAATCGGCTGGTCTTTGGCACAGTATGAACGCACCGCACGAGAACCATCATCCGACAGTGAAGCCGACAGACCTCATGCGGTATCTGATTCGGCTTGTCACGCCACCATCGGGAGTGGTGCTTGACCCGTTCATGGGAAGCGGTTCAACGGGCAAAGCGGCGGTTCTGGAAGGATTCAAGTTCATAGGCATTGAGAAAGAAACGGATTTCTTCCAGATAGCAACCATTAGGATTACTCATGTCTCAAGTTGAAACAAGAAAGGCACCGATGAACACCGCAAAAGAGATAATGAAGGAAATCAATTCCATACTCGGCAGTGGGGTTGTGACGCTGGGGAATGATGAACGGCTCGTAGTCAAATACATTCCTACAGGCGTGAAGCCGATTGACCATCTGCTAGGTGGCGGAATACCTCGTGGTCGTGTCACGGAACTGTTCGGGGCATACAGCACCATGAAGTCGTACATCGCACTCAGCACCATTGCGGAAGCGCAGAAAGACGGTTTGGCGTGCGCACTCGTAGATACCGAACACGCTTTTGAACCAGATTGGGCATCAGAGATAGGCGTGGATACCGATTCGCTTATCTATCAGACACCTGAGACAGGTGAAGAAGCGGTGGATACCATTGAAGCGTTAATCCGCATGGATTGTGGGCTTATCGTATGGGATTCAATCGCAGCAACGCTTCCACAATCGGAAGCGAGCAAGCGGATGTCAAAAGAAAACATTCAGCCAGCACGACTGGCGGCACTCATGTCTGCTGCGATGCGCAGGATTACTGCGGCAAATAGAGACACGGCGTTGTTGTTTATTAATCAGACTCGTGTGAATGTCGGCGTGATGTTTGGCGACCCAGAGGTTGTCGCTGGTGGCAAAGCGTTGCCGTACTACGCCTCTTACCGTGTTGCGCTTCGCAAAGCAGGCAAAGTCAAAGACAGCACAGATGGATACGATTCGGAAGGCAAGAAAACGAAAGTGAACACGATTGTAGGAATCAACATTCGTGCCACTCTTGAAAAAAGCAAGTTGTCAGCGCCATCGCAAGAAGTCCTGTTTATGTGGGATGTTGTGCGTGGAGAAGTAGATGAAATCGGATACTTGATTAGTTGCGGGCTTCTCACAGAAATCATCAAACACGAAGGGAAATCATGGTGGGTAAACGAAGACGAGAAGATAGTCGGCATGGACAACTTCCGTGGCTGGCTAAAAAGCAATCGGAAGGTATCCGAAGAGATACATCTGGCGATGTTGAAGCGCCAGAATCCAAGAAGGGAATCCGATGGAGAGTTAGAACCAGACAAGAAGAAGGCAGGAAGACCGAGAAAGAAATAGCGAAGCATCGTGGCGCTAGGACTCATCCAGCGTCAGGCGCTTTGCGAATCAAGAATGATGCTTCCGATAAAGAAACGCTGTATGAGATAAAAGATGCGAACAAGACTTACACCATCAAAGGCTCGGAACTGCGTGACTTGTGGAAGAATGCAGTGAAGCAACTCAAGGAACCTGTGTTCGTTGTGTACTTCAAAGAGTACGACATTACGGTTACAATGACCATCACGAAGGGAAAAAAATGAAACTCAAACAAGCAGTTCGGTTTGCGAAGATGAACTCTCGCATCACGCCACGATTGACACCGTGGCTCGTCAAGCATCCAAGCGGCATCAAGATTACAAGCGACGAAACGGCGCAGAGAATTATGTCTATTCTGAAGCCGACCATTGCGAAGTCTCGTGCTGGTGCTTTTCATCCGTCGCAGTTGTACCAATGCCCAAGAGCGCAAGTGTACGGCTACCACGATGCGCCTGCGCTCGCCAAGTACGACCCTGTGCTTCAGAATCTTTTCAATGACGGTCACTTCAGACACTTGCGGTGGCAGATTATGTTGCTGGAAGCAGGCATACTCACCGACATTGAAGTTGGCATCCATGTTCCAGAACTCATGCTGGAAGGTTCCATTGACGGTTTGAACCAAGACGAAGGTTGGATGTTTGAGTTGAAAGGCACAAGCCAATACAAGATGGTGCAAGCCAGAGGTGCGATGCCTGCGCACATCAAGCAGGTACACGCATACCTTCTGGCTAGTGGATTACAGGAAGCGGTGATTGTCTACGAGGACAAGTCAAACCAGCAGTGGCATGAAATAGCCATCCATCGTGACCCGAAAATCATTGATGAAATCCACGAGATACTTTCAGAACTAAACGATTCAATCAAGAACGGCGTGTTGCCAGAAAGGTTAGAAGAGTGTGAAGCGCAAACAGGCACAACCTTCAATGCGTGTCCGTACTCGCACATTTGTCACAGGGTCAACGACCCAGCAGACATCACTTCGGACAGTCAAGGTAAATAGCGGTGTACCGCCGATAGGCGACATCCGCACAGAGATTGACGAATACACTGCCGTTCTACTTGGCAGGCAGTCTCCGCCGATAGACAAAGGCGAAATGACGATGATGGAATACGCCAACGCCGTTTATGCTCGTGCTATGGAATTGACCATTCTTATCCAGCGTGCAGAGTCTGACGGTGCAATCCTGAAGAACAGCAAGTACTACCGACTCCGAACGGGTGAACTTCGTTCGTTTACCGAGTTGGCGGCAAAGTGTATTGAACTTGGCAGTCGCCGTGTTACTTGGGCGCAGTTGGACTATTCTATGACGCATGGGTGATAACAACATCGTCATTGGCATTGACCCTTCTGCCACTCACATAGCATTCGTCATCTTCTATCCGAATGAGACTTGGGAAGTGGTAGCCGCCAAGAAACTAGGCAAAAGCGGCCCCGAATCGTGTTGTCAGGCTAGGCTCTTGACGCTGGCTACCATTGACAAGGCGAGGAAGACATGGAAAGACGGAATAGTTCACTGCTTCTACGAACTCCCCGTTCTTGGTCGTGGCGGTTTCCGTTCCACCATTGTTCAGTGCTTCACTTCTGGCGCTGTTCAAGGTGCGATACATGAGAGGGAATGTTCGTCGTACACGGTCAATGTCTCAAGTTGGAAAAAAGCGGTGGTGGGCAAAGGAAACGCTGACAAATCCCAAGTCGCAGAATTTTTACGACTGCGATGGAATGCTCTCTACACAGCGGCAGAAGGAAATCAAGACATCTACGACGCTACCGCCATTGCCCTCTACGGAAGACAAATACTTGCGAAGGGAGTGGCGTAAACTTGCGCTTTGCCACGACAAGACGCCCCAGTTCTTTCGCCATCGCTGTTCAAATAAATGCCTTGTTCACGCCGATTGCTGCGAGCGTGTTCGCACCGTCAGGGTGTGCAAAGAACTATGCTCACAGTGTCCAGTCCTAGAACATTGTAGGATTTGGGCGATTCAAACGAATCTAATCAAGGGCATCGCTGGCGGGATGACCGAGATAGAAAGAAATCAAGTAAGGCAAATCATCCTAGGAGACAACCATGACGACGAACCAGATTCTTGGAACTAAAACCGAGATTGTTGACATTGACACACTGAAGGGTTACGACAAGAATCCACGCAAAGGCAACATCGCTGCCATTGCCGACTCGCTTCAAGTGAATAAGCAGTACCGCCCGATTGTCGTACAGAAATCCAGCAAAAAGATTCTGGCGGGCAATCACACTTGGCAGGCGGCAAAGAAGTTGGGGTGGACTCAGATTGCGGTTGTGTTCGTGGATGTTGATGATGACGGGGCGAAGCGAATCGTGCTGGCTGACAACCGAACCAACGACCTAGCGGATTATGACACAACCATTCTGGCGGAGTTGTTGAAAGACTTGGGAAGTTCCAGCGGTACGGGCTATTCGGAACAAGACATGGAAACCATCATGAACGCAACCGCAGCAGAGGTTGAACAAGTAATCTGGGCATCCAATACCGCTGGAGAAGAAACGCTTGCGCAGAACGACCCGCTTATCGGGGTGTCGCAGTCGTTTGCCGACAGCGAAAGGGATGACGGTTTCGGCGCAGAGTTGGGCGGCAGTGAAGAAGATGAGTCGGATGTTGAGAACAAGCCCGATGACTTGAGTGGCGTTTACACACTGAAAGATGACCTTATCTTTCCAGGGGCAACTTTCTGGGAAATACCGTATCTCCGTGAAGACATGTTGATTGAAGAACTTCCGCAACCATTACACACTTGGGCTGGCAGCGCCACCAGAGACATTGGATGGGAAGGCTATTGGCTTTACAACTGGGGTATTGACAGCACTTCGGGGATGAAAGACCTGAGCAAGATAATGATTTCGTTCTACACTTGGGATGAATACATTGACCCGTGGTGGGATAACCCTGTCAGCCACATGAGCAAGGTCATCCATTCAAAAATCAAGTACGCCATCACACCGAACTTCACGCCGAACGACATGCCACGAACGGCATCGCTTTGGCAGTTGTATCGTTCACGCTGGATTGGGCGATACTTGCAGGAAGTCGGTGTGCGAGTGATGCCCGACCTTCAGATTCGTGAAGAAGATGAGTTCGTTGAAATAGCGTCAAAGACCTATCCGAAGCGGCTTCCGTGGGCGGCTATTCAAACGCAGAACCTTGTAGGCTCACAGCGAACCGACATCAAGATTACGGAAGCGGAAGCGGCTGAACATCGCAAGTGGACTCTGAAATCCGTTCGTGTTGCGAATCCAGAGAATCTGCTCGTCTATGCGCATCCGAAGCAGCACGACCAGATGAAGGAGTTCTTCGGTCACGGAAAGGAACGGAATGTCTACTGTATTCCGACTCGCCTGTTCTATTTGTCAAAGAAGGTTCGCAAGACGCTTCCGAAGCCTGGAGAGGCATACGACGACGAAGACTAACCATTGACGCATTAGTTGATGATTGCCTTAATGGAGTTTGCGTCGTATTGTGTTGCTCGCCACAAGAAGTGGCAGAAAGAATCAGGCAATCAACATGGGTATCAAACTGTTTGACATCGCTGGTCTCAGCACCGATGATGTCGTTGTCAGCGGCGCAGGCGGCGGTGGTGGCAAGACCAAAGGTGGTAAGCGGGGCAACAAGCGGGGCAACAAGCGGGGCAACAAGCGGGGCAACAAGGGTCGTGGCCCGAAGGGTCGCACCCGCGCAAGGGGCGGCACCAAGCGAAGGGGCGCTCGTCGCCGCTAATTCCTAATCCGCAGTAGCGGATGAAGGAATAGCAAAAGTATTCCTCCTGTCATCGCCAATCCATTTGCGGGAACGGCGGTGACAGGGGGTGCTTTGCTTTTTATGCGGTTGTTGTGGTAGGTTCAGGTGCGATTTCTAGGAGTGTCGCATTTTGGCTGACAAAGACTTATTCCGTGAGGCTGGTTCCACTGGACTAAGGCGAACTTCTGGCTACATTTTTGAAGAGTTCCTGCCGCAGTTGCAGGGATACCGAGCCATCAACACCTACCGTGAAATGCGGGATAACGACCCAGTTGTTGGTGCGATTCTATTCGCCATTGACAAACTCGTTCGCCAAGTGCAGTGGCGTGTTCAATCTGCGACTGGTTCGGTTGAAGATAAGCGGGCGGCGAAGTTCGTTGAATCATGCATGAACGACATGAGTACTTCTTGGGAAGATACCATCAGCGAAATACTCACGATGCTTCCTTACGGTTGGTCGCTGCATGAAATCGTGTACAAGCGTCGTCAAGGCAATGAAGAAACTTCCGTAGGGGAGAACCGTTCCAAGTACGATGACGGTCTTATCGGCTGGAGGAAGTTGCCGATTCGTGCGCAAGACACACGCCAAGAGTGGATTTTTGACGACAACGGCGGCATTCGTGGAATGGTGCAGTCAGCCCCGCCAGACTTCACGCTTCGCACCATTCCGATTGAGAAGGCTCTTCTGTTTAGAACGACTTCTGACAAGAACAATCCTGAAGGGCGTTCAATTCTGCGCAACGCCTATCGCCCGTGGTATTTCAAGCGCCGCATTGAAGAAATAGAAGCCATCGGCGTTGAGCGTGACCTTGCTGGATTTCCAGTGATGTATGTTGACCCAGAAATCATGCGAACGGATGCTTCAGCCATTGCGCAGTCAATCTATGGAGATTACAAGGATGCGGTTCGCAACATTCGTCGTGACCAGCAAGAAGGAATGATTCTTCCAGCCATCTACGATGACAAGAACAACCTGCTCTACCGCCTTGAACTGATTTCGGCTGGAGGAAGCAGACAGTTTGACACGGACAGAATCATCACTCGCTACGACCAGCGGATTGCTACCAGCGTTCTAGCCGACTTCATCTTGCTCGGCCAGTCAGCGAACGGAAGTTATGCGCTCTCATCAGACAAGACGAACCTGTTCGCCATTTCGCTGCGGTGCTGGCTAGAAATCATCCGTACCGTATTCAACCAGTTCGCCATTCCACGATTGTTCGGTGTCAACGGGTTTGATGTCAAGAATTTGCCGACTATTGAGTACGGCGACATTGAAGCGCCACCATTGGGTGAACTCGGCAACTACATTCAGGTTCTTGCTGGTGCAGGAGTTCCGCTGTTTCCAGATGACAATCTTGAAAATCACTTGCGCTCGCTTGCCAAGTTGCCTGAAAAGCGTGAGAGTGCGAAAGGTGACATGCAGGCTGTTCAACAGGAACAGGCGGTTGCTAGACCACGCAATAATGCGGCACAGCCAGCGGAACCTTCTCCACCAGCAAAGCCGCAAAAGCCGATTCTGGAGTAAGTGATGCCGATTCGTGGCATCCGAGGACAGGCGCTGGCAGATGAACTGCTTGCCGCTTATGATGCGCTTGAAGAGATGTTCCGTGACGCTTTTCTTCAACAGATTGCCACTCTTTCCAGAAGTCGTGCGTTGAAGGATTTGCTGGATGAGATTGATGCTGGCGACCTGTCGTTTGGCGACCCGATTGATTCAAGGCTGGAATCGCTTGTCATTTCGCAAAAGAGGCTTGACGACATTGTTGAAGCGGCGATGGAAACTGGTGCGAGAGTAACGCAGAAAGTTGTTGATGTCGGCGGAGAGTTCAATGTTCTTAATCCAGCGGTTCGGAACACGGCGAATAATCTTTCTGTCCAGTTGTCTACGACACTCAACAGTGTCACTAGGCAAACCATTAGCGACATTCTGCGAGATGCTATTGAAGGCAACATCACGACGCTTCAAGCGGCGAGGAAGATAAGGTCGCACATTGGCTTGCTTCCACAGCACTCAAAAGCCGTTGACAAGTACCTGAACAAGATGCTCGCTGACGGTGTTGCTAAACGGTTGGCGAATAAGCGTGCGGATGAGTATGCCGAACGGCTGTTGAAGTACCGAAGCGAAACCATTGCCAGAACCGAAATCGCTCGTGCTATGGGGGAAGGTCAAACAGAGTATTGGAAGCAGATGGCATCAGAAGGCTATTTGCCGCCGAACGCAAAGCGGATTTGGATGACTTCAAGAGATGAACTTGTTTGTCCTATCTGCGGCCCGATGGATGGCGTAGAAGCAGACATTGACGGGTATTGGACTACCATCAACGGCGAAGCGTTTGCCTATCCGCAGGCTTCTCACCCGAACTGCCGCTGTTCTTCTGGAATCGTGTTTCCGAAAGGTTCGGTGTCTAAATCCACCATTGAAAAAGCAAATCCCTACCATGACGAACGAGGTCGTTTTACTTCCGCAAACAACGCAGTTAGTGGGCGTGGTGGTCGTTCTACTTATGCCGAACGCCGTTCACGCTCACGCAGTAAAAAAGGTGCGAATGTTCGCTATCACACCATTAGCGATTCTAAGCGGCTTGCCGCTGTTGAGCAGAAAGCCGTTGACGGTAGTTCTGCTTTGCTAATGCCTCGCCATCCAGAATACGGAACCGCTCAAACATTGCCGCTTGATGAAGCGAAGAAACGGTATGGGCGAACCACTGAAGAAGTTAGAAGGTCAATCAACAGGATTCTTGGGGTGACGCAGAATGCCGTTTCTATTGAACCGAAGTTTGCGAAATCCAAGTATGCGCTTGAAGAAATGTTGGGTGTTGCGCAGGCGCTTGAAGAAGCGAAAGCCATGGGGATTAATGTCAGGCTTTTGAATATTAACTTTACTAATGCTCCAGGATTGTCAGATGGCAAATATTCAACTACATACAGGCGCTCGGAAATCCAATCGGGAACAATAGAAATGAACACAAGAGGCAAAGGTGCTGGAACTTATCCAACCGCATCTGACTTGTCGCTGTTTGACCCGAAAGGTATGCGTGGCGCAGTTGTTCCAAATACGATGGGCGTTGAGAACACACAGGATGTTGGTATGGTGGGTGTTCCTAAATCTGCGCCAAAACAAGTTGCTCAGAAAGGTGCTTATGCGGTGATGATACATGAGATAGGTCATCATTTGACAATGGGAACTATGGGTATTCCTGCCGCTTCCAGCGCTTCTAGGTTGTTTAGAGAATACAAAAATTCGCTTCCTTCAAACTACGCTCGGAAAGATAAGCATGAAATGCTTGCGGAGGGTTTTGCCGCTTGGTGGCTTATGGGCGGAAGCAAGAACCCGACCATCAAAGAGTATTACCGTGGCTGGCTTCCTGTCGTAACCTACATCATTCACGGTGAGGGTAGTGGTGCCAACTCGCTTGCTTCTAGGAAGTCAGAAATACTCAAGTCTTCTAGTGTGTACATTGAGTCGGTCACAGGAATACGCATCAATGAACTTCCGCCCGACCATCCGATTATTGTCTGGCTTACCAATGGCGCTAGCCTTCAACGAGTAGGATACTGACATGACCAGAAACGAAAAAGTCCGTGTCGTATGGAAAGATGCCCACTCAGTTTCTAATGATTGGATTTCCGATTCAGAAATCAAGAATGAGCCGTGCCTAGTGGAATCGCTTGGCTGGCTCTTGAAGGACAAGGTAGACGACCATCTCGTTCTCGCCCAGTCGTGGAATATCAGCGCAGAAGAACCAGAGTATGACGGCGTGCTGGCTATTCCTGTCGGTATGGTCATCACCATTGAAAGTCTCACTGCCACCACAAGGGAACTGTTCAACTAGGGCTACCATTCATAGATAGTCAGCGGCTATCGTAGAGTTTGTATGTCTGAAGTGGCGGCTGGAACCATCGTAAAGATTGATGCCGACAGAAAACTTGTGTTCGGCTGGGCTTCGGTGATAAAGGACACCTCCGATAAAGTTCTGCTTGACCGCCAAGACGACTTCATTGACTCCGAAGACGAACTTGAAAAAGCCGCATACGAGTATGTTCTGAAGTCACGGGATGGCGGAGAAATGCACATCCGCAAAGGCGTTTCAACAATGGTGGAGTCGGTGGTGCTTTCCAAAGAAAAGCAGGCGGCTCTCGGTATTCCTGCTGGGGTGATTCCTGTTGGCTGGTGGGTTGGCTTCAAAGTGAATGATGACAGGGTGTGGGGCGAAGTGAAGAAGGGTGGCTATGTCGGTTTCAGTGTTCATGGAACTGGAAAGCGGCAGACAACCGACATGCCGATTGACAAGATTACGGAGATAGAAAAGTGCGGATGTGACGATTCGGCGGTGGCTTTGCCGCAAATTGCTAAGAGAGATGATAGGTATTGGGATTTGATGAATCGTGCGCAAATGGCGGTTGTTGTGACTGCTATTGAGAAAGCAAAAAAGCGCAATAGCAAGGTCGCAGTCGTAATGCGAAAGTCTAAGCGTGCCGTGTCAAAAGGCGATTTTCCAGGTCATCCGTTCCGTGGCAATCAGTGGACTCGTGGCAAAGGCGGTGCTGGCGGTGGCAAGGCTGGCGGTAAGCCGAAGATGAAGCGTGGCTCTGACAAAGAGATAACTTTCGCTGGTGGTCGCTCTGGAAGTGTTCGTGAAGCGGCAAAGAGATTGATGGATGGCGAAGAGATTGACATGCCGAATGTCAAAGGTGCGCACACTCTCATTAAAAAGTTGGCAAAAGTTGCTACGGAGATGGAAAAGAGTGGCGAAAAACTCGTCTATGACTTGTGCAAGGTGACTGTCAAAGGGGCTAGCGCTTTCTGCGGTGGCAATAAAGGGATTGACCGAGCAGACATGCCACAAGCGAAGGGTGAAGTAGTCAAAGGTTCAAAGGCAGACAAAGCACTGAAAAAACAGAATGCCAAACGCAAAGCGAAAGGCAAAGACCCGAAGGATGAATATGATGCGACCAGCGAGTTCATTGCGCACATGGAAAAGCGAGGAATCAAGGTAGGCAAGCCAACGACGGTGCGTGCCGACAAACTGAAAGCAACTCAGCGCAATATGGAAGGTCAAAAAGTCGCTGGGATGATGACGGCGAAAGACAAGAAGTTTCTCAAAGAACCAATTTTTGTTTCTCGTGACGGTTATGTTGTAGACGGCCACCATCGCTGGGCGGCTGTTCTCGGACTTGACATGAAGGATGGAAAGTTGGGTAATGATTATCGCCAGAATGTTCGTGTGATTGATGCGCCCATTAGCAAGATTCTGAAGGAAGCCAACAGGTTCACATCTCAGTTCGGCATCAAGCGAAAGACGGTTGCCGCAAGCAAGAAGAAAAAGAAGAGGTAGTCATGGCGAAGCCAAGTGGCGGTCTTACTCGCTGGTTCAAAGAGAACTGGGTAGATTTGTCTCGCCCCAAGAAAGGTGGCGGTTATGAACCGTGTGGTCGCCGTGATGCGAGTAAAGGTAAGTATCCGAAGTGTGTTCCAGCATCAAGGGCTTCATCCATGTCTCAAGAACAGATTCGTTCTGCGGTTAGCCGTAAACGCAGGGCTGAAAGCACAGGCGGCAGAAAGGGTAAGAAACCGATTATGGTAAGCACCATTAAGAAGAGCAAGAATGTGCCGACGAATGCCAAGTTGTACGCCAGAGTAAAGGCAGCGGCAAAGGCAAAATTTGATGTCTACCCATCGGCGTATGCGAACGGCTGGCTCGTTCAGGAATACAAGCGTCGTGGTGGAAAGTTCAAGAGTGTGAAGCGTGGCTAGGGTTTCCAAGCGGAATCCGTATCACGACGAAAGAGGTCGTTTTACTTCGGCAAATGCGGCAGTAGGCGGCTCTGGTGGTCGTGCTAGAAGGGTGCGCACCATTAAGCCAGCGCCGAGAAAGCGTGGCAAGAAAAATGGAAAGCGCAAAGCCGATTACAAGGAACGGATTGCTCGGATTGATGAAAAGATTGATGACCTAGTTGACTCAAAAAACAATCTGTTTGACCCGATGACTGGAAGGTCGGTTGGTGGTGGAGTGATGAACCGTAGGACTGGAAAGCCAGCGAAAGGTTCAAAGAGGCTTACGGAAGGCGAAAAGACGGCGGCTGCTGTGAAGAGGCAGCAGGCTGAATATCGGCGTAAGATGAAGGCTCTGCAAGACAAGCGAACTGAAGTGATGGGCGATGCGGCAAGAGCCGCTGCAAAGCGCCAGAAAAAGGCGGAAGCGAAGCAGGCTCGTGAAGCGGCTTATCAGAAGCGACCAAAGAGCAAGAAGCGCATTGAGCAAAGCCGCCAATTTAGTGAGCGTTTGCGGCAGAAGATGTTCTCTTCTCCAGCCGAACAACTTCGCCAGTTGCGTGCCGCTTCGGATGCTCCAGCGGATTTAGTGTTTCGGCAACCGAAGCCACCTAAGAGAGATAGAAAAAGGAAGCGGGGATGGGTTGGCAAGGTGTATGTCGGTGATTTAGAGTTGGTGGCTGTGCCTGCTTTGTCTAAAAACAACCCGACTTCTAGCGATGTGCATTTGCCGACCATCATGAACCGCAAGAAGAAGCGAACGAGGAAGATGATGCTTGAAGACATTGTGGAGAAGAATGCGAAACTTAAAAACCCGAAGGGTGGTCTCACCGCTGCTGGTCGTCGCCATTTCAAGCGGAAGGAAGGTGCAAATCTGAAGCCAGGAGTGAAGGGTAAGGCGGATACGCCTGAGAAGATGCGGCGTAAAGGTTCTTTCCTTACCCGCTTCTTCACGAACCCTTCTGGCCCGATGAAGAACGATAAGGGTGAACCAACACGGCTTGCTCTTTCGGCTGCGGCTTGGGGTGAACCTGTTCCGAGAGATAGGGCTTCGGCGGCTCGTCTTGCTGCGAAGGGTCGTAGTTTGCTTCAGCGTTATGAGAATCGGAAGAAGGTTGAAAAAGCGAATCCGTATCACGATGAGCGTGGCAGGTTTACTTCCGCCAATGCCGCAGTTGGCGGTGCTGGGATGCGTAGCGGTGGTAAGAAGCGTAGCGGTGGCAGAAAATTAAGCAGAACTGGTGGTGCATCAAAGAGGCCATCGGTAAAGCGTGGCAGTTCAGAAGAACGAAGTGACTATCCAACTCCAGAAAAAATAGCAGAAGTTAGAGCGTGGATGGCCAGCAGGAAAGAATTCCCTTCTGAAGTTCGTAGCATGGAGCGTGCTTTTGAAGCGCTAAAGAAAAAGTCGGCAGATGCAATGCTCAAAGACTACGACAAGATGTACAACAAAGCGGTAAAAAATAATTCTCCAGACCCGCAAGATGAAGCAAGCGCAATGTTTACCACGAAGTACAAGGCGAGCGTGCTGGCTGTTGAAAATGCCGCAATGCTTATTTCAACAAGCATGGGCGAGAGAACAAGTCATACAATCTCTTCGGAAGGTGGTAGGTCAAAACTTTCTTCTAAAGAACGGCGAGCAAGGCGTGACCAACGCAATGCCGAACAGCGTGATGCTTTTGACACTCTTGTTTCACGAACTGGGCAAATGAAATCCAGGATTGAACCGAAGAATGCTCGTGATAAAGCGAAAGCGAAGAAGGTTCGTGACTACATGACTCCTGCCGCCAAGCGGTTCAAGAATCCGAAGCATCGTGCCTATGCGCTTGAGCGAATCAAGCAGATGACTAGCGGCAAGGCACGACCAGATGGGATGTCAAAGCCCTACGGTATGTCTGCGGCGGATGTTCGCACTTTTGAGGCTGTTTTGGGTAGAATATTTAAGAGTGGAAGGTTGAAGTATGGCATCTGAACAGCCAGACATTACTGAAGCGGAGTTGGAAGAAATCTACGACAAGGCGGAACCGTTTGATTCTGAGGAAGAAATGGATGCAGCCATTGACCAGTTGAATGCCTACTTCGCTCTTGCGAAATCTGCGTTGAAGATAGAGCGAACAATAAACATTAGGCGCAGTGAAACAGTTGAGAAGGCGAATCCGTACCATGATGAAAGAGGCAGGTTTACTTCTGCGAATGCCGCTGTCGGTGGTGCTGGTATGCGTAGTGGTGGAAAGAAACTATTTCTTAGGCGTGGTCAAAAGAGTCGTAGAAGTAAAACGACTTCTGAAGAAAATCGCCAGTTGCTTCAGAGGCAAGCGGATGGAACTAAGACAAGGGCGGAAGCGCAGGGTGTAGAAACTGGTGTGTATGCCATAAATGCTGCTAGGCGTGGCACAAAAATGGATGCGGCGCAGGCTGGCAAGAAAATGCTCAAAGATTATGACAAGATGTACAACAGCGCCGTCAAGCGTAATGACCCCGACCCGCAAGGTGCTGCCGATGCTGCGTTTACTAAAAAGTATCGTGCGACTGTTCTTCAGGTTGAAAATGTGTTGAGTCTTATTGGCGATGTACCAAGTGGTATTTCAATTACCAGAGTTGTTGGCGCCATGCAGAGTCCACGAAGCAGAGACACAAAACTTAGCGCTGAAGGATTGCGTAGCGGTAGTGCCGACAGAAAATCGTTTTCTGCGGCTCGTCGTGCCGCTTCAAGGGTTCCAGATTCTGAAACTGGATACGGAAGAGAAAGAGTTACGCTTGGTCGTGGTGGTGGCGGAAAGTCTAAGGGGCGAGGTGGCAAAGCACGGCGCAAAAGCAATATGGTGCCAAAGCGGATGAAAAGCAAGTCTGGTAGAGCGCGCAAAATGCGGGGCGGTACTCTTATCAGGCGACCCGACAGTGATTAAAAAAGCGGTTGCGGTACCGCTAATTCTGTGGCTACTCACATAGCCGACATTCCGAAGCCGTTCTACTGTTTCGTTGCTAACGAGTTTCTGTACGACCA
>Ga0169931_10002898_pt1 | contig 27618 bp, 26 predicted proteins | sample Kivu_15m_20L_FD_129675 | JGI IMG/M metagenome (GOLD analysis project Ga0169931, IMG submission 129675) | Freshwater microbial communities from Lake Kivu, Western Province, Rwanda to study Microbial Dark Matter (Phase II) - Kivu_15m_20L... | ecosystem: Environmental > Aquatic > Freshwater > Lake...
GCTGCTTCGCCCACCTGCAGATCCAAGGCAGGCAGGATGTCGTCCCTCAAAGTGAGGCCAGGGTGGGGTGGGTTAAACATCGAACTCATAAACACCTCAGTGGTAATCCTGGTAGTCCACCAGGACGGCATCGCCGTTTTCAAAAGCAAATGTCAGACGCCAGTTACCGTTCACGCTGACTGACCAGTGGCCGAAGAGGCCGCCCTTGAGGGGATGCCAGTCCCACCCGGGACGGTTCATGTCTTCGGGCCTTATGGCCGCATCCAACGCAGACAGTTGCCGAGCCAGGCGCGGGGCATGAGCAGCTTGGATCCCGGCACGCGAGCCGGACTTGAAGAAGCGCTCAACGCCCTTGTGCCTGAAGCTTCGAATCATTCGGAAAGTGTAGCGCGTAGCGCCACGCGCTGCAAGTGCAGCGGCAATCCGTAGGGGGTTCGAATCCCCAACCCCACCAAAAACAGGGGGGTCTAAAACTGAGCGAGTTAGCTGAACAATCCCTTCTGCCCCGCCAGAACAAGACCTTCGAACCGCGCGAGCGCTCCTCAAGCAGCTTGCAGTTCGAAGCGCACCTCCCGCCCCATCGCGGTCGCGATGTTGACCAGCGCGTCCAGCGAAAAGCGCGACACCCGACCCCGCAGGAGGTCGTTGATGCGCGGCTGGGTCACCCCGCAGCGCTGCGCGGCTTCCGTCTGGGTCCAGTGGCTCTCCTTGACGATGGCAGCGATCTGACGCATCAGGGCTGAACGAGCGCGCAGGTTGGCCGCCTGCTCGGGCGTGTCGGCCAAGGCGTCCCAGACGCTGGCGAAGGTTTCCACCGCGTGCGCAGGTTTCTTGCTCATGGTGCTCTTTGCGGTCTTCATCTATCGCTCCGTGGACAACGCGGTCCATCGGGCTCGTGCCAACTCGATGTCCCGAGGGCTCGTCGTCTGGGTCTTCTTCTGGAATGCGTGCAACACAGCCACACAGTCATTCAGGCGCGCGGTGTAGATCACGCGGTAAGTCCCTGACTCGTCCCAGATTCGAAGTTCCTCCACGCCCTTGCCGATGGCTGGCATCGGGTTGAAGTCGTCGGGCTGGTCGCCGCGCTGGACCTGTTCCAGCTGTTAGCCGGCGTCCTGCCGTGCGTCTTCGGGGAACTCCCGAACACGCTTGAGCGAGTCGCCGAGGAACCGTAATGGTTTCACGCCTGCACTATATCCGAATGGATATAAGCCGGGAACCTGCCGCCGGGACGCTCGGTTGTTGCCTGCCTCAACCCGTCAGGCGGCAGCCGTAACAAGTTGGGTGGGCTGACCTCCAAGGACGTCTGGACCAACGTCGCGATCGGCTCAGACCAGGAGACCGCGGAGAAGGTGCGCGCGCTTGCACTCGAAAACTACCGCGAGGCGACCGAGCTGGGGTTTCTCGATATGTCCAGCCTGATTCGCGGCGGAGGGGAACTTCTGTTCCACCTCGGTTGATCGGACCGCCCCCCGCCGCGTCGGGTGCCGGGAAAGCCGCTACGTGGACTCCCGCAGGCTCACCATCAGGTGCGCCGTTCGGCATCGCCACGGGCCGCGCGTGGCGACTCGCGTCGCAGGGTCGACGCCGACTGGGATGGCTACGCGCCCACGGGAAACGCGTCCCTGGATCAGGGTCTTTCCAGGACGATCCGCAGGATCCGGTCGTCCCCGGCGGTCGGCGCGGCCCCGGCCCAGCCGAAGCCGTCGGTCTCGGACGTGACGACCCAGAGGGACCCGTCCGGAGCGACCGCGACGGTGCGCAGGCGGCGCTCGTCCCGGACCATGTGGGCGATCGGCTCCCCCGCGGCTCTGCCCTGATGGACGGGCAGCTGCAGCAGGCGTTGACCCCGCAACGCCGCTACCCAGAGCGAGCCGGCGGCATAGGCCACCCCCGAGGGTGACGCCTCCGTGGGGGCAAAGGTGAACAACGGGGGCGTACCGGTGTTGCCGATCCGCCCCTCGGTCTGCGGCCACCCGTAATCCCGCCCGGGCAGGATGAGATTGACCTCATCCTGGGCGCGTTCCCCGAATTCCGTGGCGTAGACCGATCCGTCCGCGGCGAAGGCGATGCCCTGGACGTTGCGGTGGCCGGTACTGAACACCGGACGTCCGAACGGGTTGTCCGCGGGGATCGAACCGTCCGGAAGGATCCGCAGGATCTTGCCGTTCAGGCTCGTTCGGTCGGGCGCCAGTTCGGGACGGTTCGCATCGCCGGTCGTGATCCAGAGATGGCCGCGCGCGTCGAAGGCGAGGCGCCCGCCCTGATGACCGGTGCCGGCCCGGATGCCGTCCAGGACCACACGAGCCACCTGGAAGGATGCCAGGTCCGGGCTGAATCTCAGCGCCACCACCCGGTTGTCGCTCGCGGTCGTGTAGTAGGCGAAGACCGTGCGGTCAGCCTCGAACTTCGGTGATACCGCGAGGCCCAGAAGGCCGGAATCGTTGCGCGCGACGACGCCGGTCAGACGGCCAACGGGCCAGTGCCGTCCGGAGGCCGGATCGACCCGACGAATCTCACCGCTGTTCCTGGACGAGACCAGGGCCGTACCGTCGGGCAGGAACGCGAGGCCCCAGGGAGTCGACAAGCCCTGGGCAACCTCGGTGACGGACGCCACTCTGGCCGGCGGTCTGGGCTGCGCCGACGGACCGCTGGCAACGGCCGCCGTACCGGCCGACAGCGCGAGAACGCCTGCGAGCAGCCGGATCACGACGAGCACGAGCCTGGATGATTTCGTCGTCATGAGCTGCCTCCCGGTTTCGAGCGACGCGCCTCGGATGAACGCTGGGTCGAGGCGGATTCCGAGGGCATCTTTGAAGTGTGACATGCCGACACGGCGGCGAGGGCGGATGCGCGGGGGCTGCTCGCGGCGACGTCGATCCTCGGGACCGCGCCGGCGTGGACTGAGCGTGGCTGCGAGCGTTCGCCAGCCATGGTTTCGGCTCGGACCCGTGACACGGGCTCGATGCAAGACAGGTGGCGCGCACTCGGTCCGCAGCGCCGCCGGATCGTGGGGTTGACCGCACGGCCGGTGATCGCTGCCTTACCATCCAGGCCAGGCCGACGTCCGCCGTGGCGCGCGGCTGGTCGCAGCCAGCTCACTCGAACACGCATCCATGATCTCCGACATCGAAGACCTGCGGCGGCGCTATCCCGCGCCAACCGCACGAGCCCTGTCCAAGCAGCTTCGTCACCTCGATCCGCACTGCCGGCGGTTCGTCGAACTCTCGCCGTTCCTCGTGATCGCCAGCGGGGGCGGCGCGCAGCACCTGGACGCCTCGCCGCGCGGCGGCGAGCCCGGGTTCGTGAAGGTGCGCGACGAACATACGCTGCTGATCCCGGATGCGCACGGCAACAACCGGCTGGACACCTTGAACAACGTCGTTGCCACCGCCAGCGTCGGTCTGCTCTTCCTGGTGCCGGGGGTGGACGAAACGCTGCGGATCAACGGCACGGCACGGCTTCGCGACGAGGACGAGTTCCTTCGGATCTTCGGGACGGATGCGCGGCCGCCCAGGCTGGTGATCGAGGTCTCGGTTCTCGAGGCGTTCCTGCACTGCGGCAAGTCGATGATGCGTTCGAAGCTCTGGAGCCGCGAGGCCCGCCTCGATCGCTCGGTGCTGCCCAGCCTGGGCGAGATGCTGAAGGACCAGACCGGATCGACGGCGCCCGCGGAGACCCAGCAGGAGATGGTGGCGAGGTACGAGAAAGACCTGTGAGGTGACGCCGACCGCAGGGTGACGCTCGGAACCCGGCTCGGGCGCCGACGAGACATGGGGTCAGAGGCCCACCGGGGACCGGGTCGCAGCGACCCGCGCCGTCCGAGTCCGATGCCCGTGAGGTGCTGCCTTCGTTCAACGAACAGGAGATCCCGATGAGATCCTGGGAATCGCGGTGGAATGTCCTCGATCGGCGCCAGCCGTCGAGCGTCGGTGTCTCGAGGTCGAGGCGAGCGGTGCTGATTGCGGCCGCCGCCAGCATCGCGGCGGCTCCTGCGGCCCGGGCCCAGAGCTTCCCCGCCCGACCCGTGAGGCTCGTCGTGCCGTTCTCGCAGGGGACTGCGGTCGACCTCGTCGCGCGTCACCTCGCCACCGGCCTCGCCGAGATCTGGGGACAGAGCGTCAGCGTCGTGAACCCGCTGGGCGCCGGCGGCAGCGTCGGTGCGGCAGCAGCCGCCCGGGCTGCGCCGGACGGGCACACGCTGCTGATGCTCGCGGTCAACCACACGATCAACCCCGCGCTCTACAAGAACCTCAGCTTCGACCTGCTGCGCGACTTCAGGCCGATCGCGCACCTGGTCAGCGGCCCGCTGGTCGTCGTCGCGAGCCCGGCCTTTGCGCCGAACACGATCCAGCAGCTGATCGCGCTCGCCAAGGCCCGGCCGAAGGAGATCAATTTCGGCTCGAGTGGCAACGGCAGCGTGTCCCACCTCGCGATCGAGATCCTCAAGTCGCAGGCGGGCATCGACATGACGCACGTACCCTACAAGGGCATCGCGCAGATGATGACCGACATCGCCGGCAACCAGGTCAGCCTGGGCACGACCGCGGTGGCGAGTGCGGTTCCGCAGGTCAAGGCAGGCAAGCTCAAGGCGCTCGCAGTCACCAGCCTGAAGCGCACGCCGGCGCTGCCCGACGTGCCCACCCTGGGAGAGTCCGGTGTGACCGGCTACGAGGTCTCGACCTGGAACGGCATCGTGGCCCCGGCGGGAACGCCCGACGACATCGTCGCGAAGATCCATGCCGACGTCCTCAAGGTGATCGGCTCGAAGGCGTTCGTCGATCAGCTCCCTGCGCTCGGACTCAGCCTGGACCTGAAGGGCGCCGCAGAGTTCCGGACCTTCATTGCCGCCGACCTGGCGAAGTGGTCTCAGGCCGTGGCCGTCAGCGGCGCGAAGATCGACTAGCGGAATCGCCAGTGCGGGCGACGACCGGTCCGCGCGGGTGCGCGGTCGGCCGGCGCCGGTCACCTGCGTCCGAACGGTTCGCGACCGGCATCACCGGTGCATCCGGTACGGCTCCTCGAAGGGCAGGAAGTCCCGCTCGCGCAGTGCGTCCTCGATCCAGTCCCGCACGCCGGCCAGCGCAACCACCCGCTGCATGTAGGCGGCGACGTCATCGGGTACCGGCAGCCCGTAGGTCTGCAGCCGCATCACCACCGGCGCGTAGTAGGCGTCGGCAGCGCAGAATTCGCCGAAGAGCATGGGGCCGCCGTGCTCGCGCAGCAGCGTCGACCACATCTGCGTGATCCGCTCGAGGTCGTCACGGACCGCCGGCCGGTCGCGCAGGACGATCGCGCCGATCTCGGGCAGCTTCGCCTCGACGTTCATCGGACACGCGCTGCGCAGCGCCGAGAAACCGCTGTGCATCTCCGCGCAGACGCTTCGCGCCCGCGCGCGTGCCGCGCGGTCGCGCGGCCACACCGCATGTCCGGCGAACCGCTCGGCGAGGTATTCGACGATCGCGAGCGTGTCCCACACCACCAGGCCCTCGTCCACGAGCACCGGCACCCGTCCTGCCGGGTTCAGCGCGGTGATGCTCTGCTTGAACCGGGAGTCCGGCGTGAAGCCGTCGAAGCGGACCATCACCTCCTCGAAGCCGATGCCGGACTCGCGCATCAGCACCCAGGGGCGCATCGACCAGGACGAGTAGTTCTTGTTGCCGATGTGAAGCTGCATGGGCGCTCCTGCGGGAGGGTGAATTCAGGCGTACGGGCGACCCCGGATGCGGCGGGCCCCGGGCCGGTGGGCGAACATCATCGGTCGTGCCGACTCAGCCAGCGGATCGCCAGCGGCACGAACCAGTCGCCGCCCCGGTGCAGCGGCATCGTGCGGAAAGGGCGGTCGAATGCGCTGTCGCCGCCGGGCCGCCCGAGCAGGCGCCGGGCGAGCTTCAGCCCGAACAGCGTCCCCATCGGCACCCCGACGAAGCAGTACCCGCCGGCATAGTGAATCCCCTCGTGCACGCCGATCCGGGGTTCGAAGTCGAAGGTGCCGGCGCACTTGCCGGTCCACGCGTGGCTGACCGCCAGCGCATCCAGGTCGGGAAAGATCCTCAGCATCCGCGCGCGCAACCGCCGCGCGATCGAGCCCAGGTCCTGGCCGCGCCGCCCGGTGAGGCCGCCGAACTGCAGTCGAGACGGGTCGTCCGGCACGCGACGGAACCAGTCGACGTCGAAGTTCCAGTCGATGAAGGTACGGTCGCCCGGCAGCAGCGCCGCGACCCGGTCCGCGCCGAGGGGCGCGGAGACCGCCTGGTACGCATCGAACGGGATCAGCCGGCGCTGCAGCCACGGCCACGCGCGCCCGGCATGGCCGTTGGTCGCGACGATCACGTCCCGCGCGATCAGGCTCGCGGCGTCCAGCCGCAGCGTGAACCCGTCGCCGTCTCGCCGGATTCCGCTCACCTCGGCGAACGCGCACACCGTGGCGCCGGCGCGACGGGCCGCATCGAGCAGGCCCCGGTGGTACAGGCCGGGGTGCAGCCCGGCATGGTCGTCGATCCGGATGCCGCCGAAGTAATGGTCGGTCGCCACCTCGGTTCGCTGCTCGGCACGGGTCACGACCGCGTGCGACTCGCCGGCGTGTCGCTCGCGCAGCGCGTACTCGCGGCGCATCGCGTCGAACATCTCGGGCGAGGTGGCGAGCAGCATTCGCCCCTGCCTGCGGTAGTGGCAGGCGATCGCATGCCGTGCGACCGTGTCCGCGACCGCCTCGGACGCTTCGCGCAGTTCGCGGTAGACGCGCACCGCGCGCTCCAGGCCGTCGCGTGCGGCGATCTCTTCGATGCCGTGCTTCAGCGACCGGCCGACGTAGCCCGCATTGCGAGTCGCCGCGCCGAGCCCGGGCGCGTCCCGGTCGACCACCACGACCTGGCGGCCGGCGAGCGCCAGGTCGATCGCCGCGATCAGACCGGTGATCCCGGCGCCGACCACCGCGACATCCGCGCGAGGCGGCGGGGGTGGCGTCGCGTCGCGGCACGGCGCGGCCGCGTGCCACCACCATGGGTCGGAGAACGCCGGCGGTTCGCCCGCCGAACCGGCCGTACCCACGATCTCAGCCCCGTCGATCGCGGTCCGCCTTCAGCCAGCGGAACAGCTCGTCCATGCGGGCGGTGACCAGCGCGGTGCCGTCGCGACGGGTCCAGTCGTACACGCCGCGACCGCTCGCCAGCCCGTCGCATCCCTGCGCGACCCGCTCGGCGACCGCCCGGGCGGGTTCCGAGCCGACGTCAAGGTGAGGCAACAGCGACCGTCCGAAGTGGTACATGGTCTGCAGACCGCCCACGTCGGCGGACTCGAGCGGTCCGGTGATGCCCACGCGCCGCCCGAAGCTGTTGCGCACGACCGTGTCGATCGCCTCGGCGCTCGCCGCACCCGACGCCCACAGCGCCCACGCCTCGCGCAGCATCGCGAACTGCAGCCGGTTGCCGATGAAGCCCGGGATCTCCTTCTCGATCACCGCAGGCTCCTTGCCGGCCGCACGCAGCGCCTCGACGGTCCACCGTACGACGTCGGGGTCGGTGCGCGGACCGCCGCAGACCTCGACCAGCGGGATCAGCTGCGGCGGGTACCAGAAGTGGGTGGCGATCACGCGCTCGACGTGCGCGACCTGCTCGATCAGCGCACTCGCCGGCTGGCCGCTCGAGGAGGCCAGCACGGTCGGGGGCGGACAGATCGTGTCCAGCCGGCCGAACAGGTCGCGCTTGAGCGCGAGGTCCTCGGTGACCGCCTCGACCACCAGTTCGGCGATCGAGGCGTCCTCGAGGCGCACCGAGGGGCGGACCCGACCGAGCACCTCCGGGATCCGAGTCTCGTCGATCAGACCGTGCCGCGCGAAGTCGCGCAGACTCGCGCCGATGCGGCCGATCGCGCGCTCGAGCGACGCGGGGTCGCGCCCGATCATCACGACCGACCGCCCCGCGGCGGCGAAGACCTGCGCGACACCGTGACCGATGATGCCGTTGCCCAGGACGGCGACGGTCCGAAGCGAGGTCGGTGTCATGAGCGTGCTCCCGTGGTTCCGGGGACGATACCAGCGGTCGGGAGCCGCCCGCAGGTCACCCAGGTCGGCGCAGGGTCGGGTCGAGCGAGGGCGGGGGAGGCCGGTTCGATTGCAATGCTGCGGGGGGGCACGCCGTGCCGAGGGGCCCGCGCAGCGCGCGTTGCGGGCGCCCGGCCCTCAGGCGAGCCCGACCCGGTCCCGGTGTTACGATCGGCGCCTGCCGCGGCCCGCCCATGAGCCCCGTACCGACCCCATCCCGGCTGCCGTTCGCGCGGCTCGCCCTGGTTGCTCTGCTGGTGCTGTCCGCGATCGGAGCGCTCTACTTCGCGGTCGTGCTGAACTGGAGCTACTCGGTCGGTGAGCGTGCCGGCTGGGTCCAGAAGTTCTCCAGGAAGGGCTGGCTGTGCAAGACCTGGGAAGGTGAGATCGCTCTGGTCTCGATGCCCGGGGCGATCCCCGAGAAGTTCCACTTCACCGTGTGGGACGACGCGGTCGCCGCCGAGGTCAACCGGTACATGGGCCGCAGGGTGGCGCTCCATTACGAAGAGAAGGTCGGGCTGCCGACCCGCTGTTTCGGCGAGACCCGTCACTTCGTCACTCGGGTGACGCCGGTCGAGGAGGTCCCGCTCGCACCGGGAATCGTGGTGCCTGCGCCGGGCCTGCCCCCCGCGGGGACGGCGCCGGTGCCGCCGCCGAATACAGGCTCGGCGCAGTCTTCGCCGATGCCCGGACCGCCGCCGCTGCCGCGGCCCTGAACCGGCTCCGGACCCCTCTGAACCCGCCTTGGACCGGCGGGGTCACGCGGCCGCCCGCCGGGGAATCGGCGGGCATCCGGTGAACGGGCCGATCGCGCCAGCGCACGGCGCACCGGGACGGGCGCAGGGTCGGGGCCGAACCGGGGTCGCCGTGCTACCGTCGACGGCATCATCTGCTTCTTCCTCCATGCCATGACACCGCGCTACTCGCCTCGGGCACCGTTCCGCCTGGCCGGCCTGGCCGCTGCGTTCGCCCTCGCGCTCCCGATGCCCGACGCGGCTCGTGCCCAGCCCGCGGGTGCGTCGGCCGGCCGAGCCGTCGACGGGCTGGCGGTGACCCCGGCCGCAGCGCCGCGGGCTGCGGCCGGTCGGCCGCGGATCGGCGTGGCGTTGTCCGGCGGAGGCGCGCGCGGTTTCGCTCACGTCGGCGTGCTGCGGGCTCTGGAAGCGATGCGCATCCCGGTCGATTGCATCGCCGGTACCAGCGCCGGGTCGGCGGTGGGCGCGGCCTACGCGAGCGGCTTGTCGCCCGACGAGATCGAGACCGCGCTGCGCTCGGCCGACTGGGATCGCGACATGTTCGACGACATGCCGCCGCGCCGCGACCAGCAGACGCGCCGCAAGAACGAGGAGAAGGCCTACCTGCTCGACTTCACCTTCGGGCTGCGCGACGGCTCGGCGAGGCTGCCCTCGGGTCTGATCGCCGGCCAGAAGGTCGAACTGTTCCTGCACCGGCTGCTCGGCTCCAGCCGCGTGCTGGATTCGTTCGACCGTCTGCCGATACCGTTCCGCGCGATGGCGACCGACCTGGAGACCGGGGAGGCGCTGGCGCAGGACCGCGGCAGCCTGGTGACCGCAGTGCGCGCGAGCATGGCGGTTCCGTCGGTGTTCGCGCCGGTGTCCGCCAATGGACGGCTGCTGGTGGACGGCGGGCTCACGCGCAACATGCCGGTCGACGTGGTGCGGCAGATGTGCGCCGACGTGGTGATCGCCGTGGACATCGGCAGCCCGCTGCTCAAGCGCGAGGAGCTGGGCAACGTGTTCGGCATCGCCTCCCAGATGATCGGCGTGCTGATGGAGCGCAACATGCGCGACTCGCGCGGCGAAATCCGGCCAGGGCTGGACGTGATGATCCGTCCCGAGCTGGGCGACATCGGCGCCTCGAGCTTCTCGCGCGGCGTCGAGGGCATTCCGGCCGGCGAGCGGGCTACACACGAGGCGCGCTCGGATCTTGCTCGCCTGTCGGTCGACGAGGCCACCTACGCGCGCTGGCAGGCCGAGCGCGCGTCGCAACGCGTCGGCCCGGAGCGCTACACGGCGGTGCGCATGATCGGCACGGACCCGAATGCCGGCCGTGCGCTGCTGTCGCAGTCGAATCTGCCGGCGTCCGGTCAGCTGGATCGGCCGCGGCTCGAGCGGGCGATCAACAGCTGGAACTCGAGCGGCGACTTCGAGCGCATCGGCTACTCGCTGGTGCCCGAGGGGTCCGGCGCGAATCTGGTGATCGATGCGATCGAGCATGGCTGGGGGCCGAATTTCCTGCGCTTCGGCCTGGGCGCGTCGAGCGATTCGCAGAACAACGGCGTCTTCAACGTGCTGTTGGGCTACCGCCGTCCGCACGTGACCCCGGTGGGTGGCGAATTCAAGGCGCAGCTTCAGTTCGGCAGCCTGACGCGCGCGACCGCCGAGCTGTTCCAGCCGTTCACGCAGGGCGCGGCGCGCTTGTTCGTCAACCCGTCGTTGCTGTACGAGGAGACGCCTCTGTGGCTGTTCTTCCGCAGCACGCGGATCGCCGAGTACGGCATCGAGACCATGGAGGGTGCGCTCGATTTCGGCCTGCAAGGGCGCTACGGCGACGTGCGCATCGGCGGGCTGGTCGGGCAGCGCGAGTCGAAGCTGCGCACCGGCCTGCCGATCTTCACGCGCGAGCGTACCGAGCACTGGGGCGCGCGGCTGGTCGTCCTGGTCGACCAGCTGGATGCCACCGATTTTCCGCGCGAGGGGTACTACCTCGGGCTACTGGGCCGTCGCGAGTGGGTCCGACCCGAGGACGGCGCGGAATTCCGAACCTGGCGCTCCGAGCTGAACGGCAAGGTGGTCGGCAGTGTCGGCCCACACACGCTGGTGGGGGCCCTCAGGCTGGGCGAGGCGAGCGATCGGGTCGACATCGGCCAGCTCTTCAGCCTGGGCGGCTTCATGAACGTCTCGGCACTTCAGCTGAATCAGGTGCTGGGCCGATCGGTCCGCTATGCGAGCCTCGCCTACCAGAACCAGCTGATGACGCTGCCCAGCCCGCTCGGTCGCGGACTGTACGCGGGCGTCGCGCTCGAGGCCGCGACCATGCGCCGCCAGCCGGGGTCGCTCTCGACCGACGAGACGTACACGTCGATCACGGGCTACGTGGGCGCCGCCACGGTGATCGGCCCGATGTACCTGGGCTACGGCGTGGCGCGCGACAACCGGCTGCTCTACCTGTTCCTCGGCCGCCCGGGCTACTGACCGGGGCCCCCCTCGAACGCGGGTATCCTTGTGCCATGGCCGAGACCTTACGATCCGCGCACGTCCTTGCGTTCCACGACGCCTGCCTCGGCCGCACCGGCTGGCCGTCCGACGAGACCGTCGGGCTGGCGGTCCTGCAGCGGCCGGACGATGCATGCTGGCGATCGGTGCTCGCGAACCACCGCTGGAATTGCTCGCTGTGGGACGAGGAGGACCTGGCTCGCCGCACCCGGGCTGCCGACGCGGAGATCGCCGCGAACAAGCGCGCGATCGACCGATTCAATCAGGCCCGCAACGACGCGATGGAACGGATCGACGACGCGCTGCTGCAGGGCTTCGCCGGGGTCGGGCGAGCACCCGACGCCCGGCTGTCGAGCGAGACCGCCGGCGCGATGATCGACCGGCTGTCGATCCTAGCGCTCAAAGTCCACCACATGGGTCTGCAGACCCGGCGCGGCGACGTCGACGACGCGCACCGGCGAACCGCGACCGATCGCCTCGCGCAACTTCGGCTTCAGCGCGTCGATCTCGCCGGCTGCCTGGACCGGGTGCTCGACGAATGCGCCGCAGGCACGGGCTTCTTCAAGATCTACCGCCAGTTCAAGATGTACAACGATCCGTCCTTCAACCCGGTGCTGGTGGCGGAGCGCCGCGCCGCGACCGGCGGATGACCGCTTCGGGGCGCCCCGGTTGAAGGTGCTGGTGGTCAAGACCTCGTCGATGGGCGACCTGGTCCACGCACAACCGATCGTCGCCGACATGCGTCGGCACCACCCTGAGGTTCGCATCGACTGGGTCTGCGAGGCACCGTTCGCGCCGATACCCGCGCTCAACGCCGGGGTCGCCCAGGTGATCCCGATGCGCTGGCGGTCGTGGCGGCGACGGCTGACCGACCCGCAGACCCGCAAGGCGATCGGGGAGTTCGTGAATCGGTTGCGGGCGCAACGGTACGACTGGGTGATCGACTGTCAGGGCCTCGTCAAGAGCGCCGTGCTGACCCGGCTCGCGCGCACCGCGCGGCGTGGCGGCTTCGCATGGTCGTCTGCGCGCGAGCCGCTGGCCTCGCTCGCCTACGACCGGCGCGTGCAGGTGCCCTGGTCGCTGCACGTGGTCGAGCGCAACCGCGCGGTCGCGGCCGCGGCGCTGGGTTACGCGGTCGAGGGCCCGGCGCGGTTCGGCCTGCGGGCGCCGGCACTGCAGGCGTTCTGGGTTCCGCCGCGCGGCGCATATGCGGTGCTGATCACCGGAGCGAGCCGGCCGGGCAAGCTGTGGACGGCGACCGGCTGGACGCGCGTGGCCGGCGACCTGCTGGACCGCGGCCTGGATCTCGTGTGGCTGTGGGGCGATGCCGCCGAGCACGAGCGTGCGTGCGCGCTCGCGGCGGGCACGGGTGCCCCCTGGGAGGATGCGGGCGTCAGGAACGGGCTGCCCGGCGCGACGCACGACGGGGTGTGGCACGGCGCGGCGCCGCGGTCGGTGGTCCCGCCGTTCCTGAGCGTCGCAGACGCGGCGTCGCTGCTGGACGGTGCCGCGATCGTGGTCGGGCTCGACACCGGCTTCACGCACCTGGCGGGTGCGCTCGGTCGCCCGACGGTCGCCGTGTTCTGCGACTTCGATGCCGCGCAGTGTGCGGTGAGCGGAGACGGGCCGTGCGCCAGCTTCGGCGGCGTCGGCCAGCAGCCCGAACCCGCCGAGATCCTCGAGGGCGTGGCGCGGGTGCTCACAACCGCTTCCCGACCCGCCGACGCCCCGGCCCGCGCCACGCCGATGCCTACCCGATGAATCCGATCCGACTGTCCTGGATACTGACCCGACGCGACTGGCGCGCGGGTGAACTGCGGCTGCTGGCGGCCGCGCTGGTGGTCGCGGTGGCGGCGGTCTCGAGCGTCGGCTTCTTCGTCGATCGGATGAAGTCGGCGCTGTCACTGCAGGCCCGCCAGCTGCTGGGCGCCGACCTGGTGATCGCGGCCGACCATCGCCTGCCCGCTGCGATCGTCGATGCGGCGCGCTCGGCGGGGCTGAATACCTCGGAAACCGTCAACTTTCCCAGCATGGCACTGGCCGATACGGCGCCCGCAGCCGCGGCGCCGCCGGCGCTGCTCGCGTCGGTCAAGGCGGTGGCCGACGGGTATCCGCTGCGCGGCGCGGTGCGCGTGGCCGCCTCGGTCGCCGGACCGGACGAGGAGGCTGGCCGGATCCCGGCCCGCGGGACGGCCTGGGTCGATGCAGCCCTGCTGCAGGGCTTGGGGCTCGCGGTGGGCGATTCGCTGCAGCTCGGCGATGCCCGCTTCCGGATCGAGCGCATGATCACGATCGAGCCGGATCGCGGCGCCAACTTCGTCAACTTCGCGCCGCGCGCGATGATCGCGCTCGAGGACCTGGAGGCCACGCGGCTGGTGCAGCCGGCCAGCCGGGTGACCTGGCGTCTGCTGGTGGCGGGCGGCGCCGTGCAGGTCGCCGCCTACGAGCAGGCGATCCGCCCGGCGCTCGGGCGTGCGCAGCGGATCGAGACGCTGGAGAACGGCCGGCCCGAGCTGCGCGCGACCCTCGATCGGGCTCAGCAGTTCCTCGCTCTGGTCGCGCTGCTGTCGGCGCTGATCGCCGCGGTGGCGATCGCGGTCGCGGCCCGGCGGTTCGCGCAGCGGCACCTGGACGGCTGCGCGGTGATGCGCGCGATGGGTCTGACGCAGGGCCGGCTCCTCGGGGCGCTGCTGCTCGAGATGCTGTGGCTCGGGCTGGTCGCGGGTGCGGCCGGCGCGGCGGCAGGCTGGGCGGCGCACCTGGTGCTGGTCGGACTGGCCGCGCCGATGATTGCGCTGCCACTGCCCGCGCCATCGCTGCTGCCCGCGCTGCAGGCGCTGGCCGCCGGGCTGCTGCTGGTGCTCGGCTTTGCCGCGGTACCGCTGGCGCGTCTGGCCGGGGTGCCGCCCCTGCGGGTGCTCCGGCGCGAGCTCGGCCCGCCGCCGGCCTCCGCGTGGCTTGCGGCTGCGGCGGGGCTGATCGCGTTTGCGCTGCTGCTGCTGTGGTTCTCGGGCGATCGCCAGCTCGCCACGGTCGCGATCGGCGGTTTCGGCGCCGGGGCGGTGGTCTTCGTCGGCGTTGCCTGGCTCGCGATCCGGCTGCTCGAGCCGCTGCGCCGGTGGGTCGGGCGCGCGGGCGGCAGCGCCGCTCTGCGGGTCGCGCTCGCCTCGTGGGCGCGCCGCCGGGGCGCATCGATCGCGCAGACCGCCGCGCTGTCGGTCGGCCTGATGGCGCTGATGCTGCTGACGGTCACGCGCGGCGACCTGCTCGACAGCTGGCGCCGCGCCACGCCGCCGGATGCGCCGAATCGGTTCGTCATCAACGTGCAGCCCGACCAGCGCGCCGAGGTCGCGCGGATGCTCGAGGCCGCGGGCATCGCCCGCGCCCCGATGTACCCGATGATCCGGGGTCGGCTGATCGAGGTGAACGGGCGGGCGATCGATCCGTCGACCTACGACGACGAGCGCGCGCGCCGGCTGGTCGAGCGCGAGTTCAATCTGTCGGCGATGGCGACGATGCAGCCGCACAACGAGCAGGTCGAGGGCCGATGGCTCGACCCGGGAGCCACCGAGGTGTCGATGGAGCAGGGGATCATGAAGACCCTGGGCCTGTCGATCGGCGACCGGCTCACGTTCGAGATCGCCGGCGAGCCGGTGACGGTGCGGGCGGTCGGTGCGCGCAAGGTCGCTTGGGACTCGATGCAGCCGAACTTCTTCATGATCCTGAGCCCGCAGGCCGCGGCTCAGCGGCCGCAGACCTGGATCACGTCGTTCCATCTGCCCGCGACGCGTTCGGCGTTCACCAACGAGCTGGTCGCGCGGTTTCCGAACCTCACCGTGTTCGACACCAGCGCGATCGTCCGCCAGGTCCAGAGCATCCTGGAGCACGTGGTGCGTGCGGTTCAGTTCCTGTTCGTCTTCACGCTCGCAGCCGGGGTGGTCGTGCTGTACGCGGCGCTGGCGAGCTCGCGCGACGAGCGCGTGCGCGAGGCCGGTCTGATGCGCGCGCTGGGCGCGTCGCGCCGGCAGCTCGCACGCGCCCAGCTGCTCGAGCTGGCGGTCACCGGCGCGCTCGCCGGCCTGCTCGCCGCGCTCGGCGCGCTCGCGGTCGGCGCCGTGCTCGCCGATCGGGTCTTCCAGTTCGACTTCTCGCCCCGCTGGGGCTCGGTCCCGGTCGCGGTGCTGGTGGGTGCGGGTCTGTCGATGGTGGCCGGATGGTTCAGCCTGCGCACGGTGGTCGACAGTCCGCCGCTCGCGACCTTGCGCGAGGCCTGAGCATGGGCGGGTCCTCCCCGGCGGATCGGGCCGTGCAGGGGCGGTACGCGCCCCGCGGCAGGCGGGCGGCCCGCAGCGCGCCCCGAGGGCCGGGGGCGTGACCGACGCCTCGTCCGAGGGCGCCGCCGGCCCGAGCGCCGCGAGCGCGTACGACGCGCTCGGCGGTGAGGCACGGGTGCGTGCGCTGGTCGACCGGTTCTACGACCTGATGGCGCTCGACGAGCGGTTCATCGAGCTTCGGGCGTTGCATCCGCCGCAGCTCGAGGGCTCGCGCGACAAGCTGTTCTGGTTCCTGTGCGGCTGGCTGGGCGGCCCCGACCTGTACGTGCAGCGCTTCGGGCATCCCCGGCTGCGCGCGCGACACCTGCCGTATCCGATCGCGAGCCTCGAGCGTGACCAGTGGCTGCTGTGCATGGCCCAGGCGATGCACGACGAGGGCGTCGCCGAGTCGCTCTCGGATCGCCTGCTGCACGCGTTCGCCAACACCGCCGACTGGATGCGCAACCGTGACGGCTGATCCACGCCCCCGCCGGCCGCGACGGCGATGACGCTGCTGGAGGGGCTGGTCGCGGTGCTGGCGGTGCTGCTCGCCGCGGCGGTTGCGCTGCTGGCGATGCTGCTCGTGCGGCAGGCCGCTCGCGACCGCGATGCGGTACCCGCGCTCGCCGCGCTCGAGCGCGCGCTGAACGAGTCCGCGCAGCACGTGCAGCGCGAGGTGCGCGGCGAGGTGCTCGAGCAGGCACGCGGCAATCGCGCCGAGCTGGCCGAGTCGGTCAGCCGCCTCGCCCGGCAGCTGACCGGCCAGGCGTCGGCGGTCGCCCGGATCCAGAACGCCCAGATCGACGGATTCGGCCAGCAGCTCGCGCGCCTGGTCGAGTCGAACGAGCGGCGGCTGTCGGAGATCCGCGCAACGCTCGAGGCGAAGCTGCGCGAGCTGCAGAGCGACAACGCGGCCCGGCTGGACGCGATGCGCCAGACCGTCGACGAGCGGCTGCACGCGACCCTTGAGCAGCGTCTCGGCGAGCGATTCCGCCTCGTGGCCGACCAGCTCGAGCAGGTCCACCGCGGCCTGGGCGAGATGCAGTCGCTGGCCTCGGACGTCGGGGACCTCAAGCGGGTGCTGACGAACGTGAAGACCCGTGGGGTGTGGGGCGAGGTCCAGCTGGGCGCGCTGCTCGAGCAGATGCTGGTGGCCGACCAGTACGCCGCTGGCGTCGCGACCGTGCCGGGGTCCTCCGAGCGCGTCGAGTTCGCCATCCGCTTGCCCGGACGCGGCGACACGGTCTGGCTGCCGGTGGACGCGAAGTTTCCTCGCGAGGACTGGGAGCGGCTGCAGGCCGCGCATGACCGGGGCGACGCTGCGGCTGCGGACGAGGCGGGGCGGGCCCTGGAGCAGCGCATCCGCGCCGAGGCGCGCCGCATCCGGCAGAAGTACGTCGCGCCGCCGCACACGACCGACTTCGGGCTGATGTTCCTGCCCACCGAGGGCCTGTACGCCGAGGTGGTCCGCCGGGCCGGGCTCATCGACACGCTGCAGCGCGAGCACCGCGTCGTGGTCGCCGGGCCGACCACGCTCGCGGCGCTGCTGAACAGCCTGCAGATGGGCTTCCGGTCGCTCGCGGTCGAGCGTCGCACCAGCGAGGTCTGGGCGGTGCTCGGCGCGGTGAAGACCGAGTTCGCGAAGTTCGGCGACCTGCTCGCCCGGACCCGGGCCCAGCTCGAGACCGTCGGCAACAGCCTCGGCGCGGCCGAGACCCGCAGCCGGGCGATCGAGCGCACGCTGCGGGCCGTCGAGTCGCTGCCCGAGCCGCGGACCTCGGCCGTGCCGTCCGACGAGTCGACGCGCCCCCCGTCCTGATGCGCGTGCCGGCGCGCGGCGGTGCGCCCGACCGGCGCGGGCTGCCGGCCGCGCCTCGCCGGGGCGGCGCGGCGGCTTGACCTTGCGGCACGGTCAAGGTTCACCATTTCGTTTTTGCGCCGCCCCCGCCAACCTGACGGCGGGTCCTGCCGGGAGCCGCTCGGCGACGTGGCTGCGCGGGTACTTCGGAGCGCGGACCGGGTGGATCGATTCATCGCGTGGCTGATGATCATGCTGCTGCCGTTGCACGCGCAGACGGCGCTGGCGATCAGCCACTGCGCGCTCCACGCCCGGGCCGGAATCGGCGCCGCCTCGCTGCAGCACGCCGGGCATTCCGAGCCGACGTGGCCCGGACGGGTCGTGCACCACGCGGCTGCGGTCCACGACGCCGGGCATCGGGATGCCGCGACGCCGCGCGGCGGGCTTAGGGATGGCCGGGTGCTCGACGTCGGGATTCGCGAGGATGAGTCACGGACGGCCGCTGTCGAGGCCGCCGATCCCGCCGCGGCGCTGATCGCGGCCGATCCGGGTGACGGTCGCGGGTCGGTATCGGCCGAGGAGCATCCGCACGCGGGTGCGGCCTGCACGGTCTGCACGGTCTGCGGTCTCGCCACGGCGCTCCTGCCCGCGGCTCCGGCGGTGCCCGCGGATCCAGGGCGCGATCGCGTCCGCGCCGATCCGTTCGCGGACGCATCGAGCGTCGACGCGGCCCCGCCTCGCCCCCCGCCGCGCGCGACCCGCGGCTGAGCTCGCCCGCGCGCGGCCGCGCCGCGCGTGCCCGCACCGATCGATCGCGCACGCCCTTGCGATGCGATCATCGCCTCGACCCTGCGAACGAGGACCCGTCATGGCCATCGGACCCCGGACCGTGATCGCCGCCTGTGCGGCCGCCACAGCGATCGTGCACGCCCAGCCGCCGAATCGGGGTCCCGACCCCGCCGATCCCGACGCCGCGGTGCCGCCGGTGCACCACCGCTCGTCGTTCGACGGATATCGGCGCGACGCCGAACCGCGCGTGGCGCCCTGGCGCGCTTCGAACGACCAGGTGCGCGAGGTGGGCGGCTGGCGGGTGTACGCCCGCGAGGTCGACGAGGGCGCGCGCGGCGCGGCCGGGACGGGCGCGCCGTCGCCAGCGCCCGCGGGCCACCCGCACGGGTCGGGAGGCCCACGTTGACCCCGAGGCGGTGCGGGCGCCGGCGGGGTGCGGGCGGGCCTGCCGCGGCTGCGGTCGCGGCCTGCGTCGTGCTGCTGCTCGGCGGATGCGCAGGCTTCAGCGAGGACGGCGGCTTCGGCGCGGTGCGCGACACGGTGCAGGAGCGTTCGGGCAAGGACGTCGCGTGGCCGCGGACCGACGAGGAGCATGGCGCGGTCGCAGCCCGCGTCGCCGACCTGCTGTCGCGACCGCTGGGCGTGGAGGACGCGGTGCAGCTCGCGCTGCTCAATCACCGCGGGCTGCAGGCCGCGTACGCCGAGCTCGGCATCAGCGAGGCGCAGTGGGTCTCGGCCGGCCGGCTGCCGAACCCGCACGTCTCGATGATGCGGGCCAGCCGGATGCACGACGGCGCGCGCGAGTACAAAATCGAGCAGGCGCTCACGATCAACCTGTTCGCGCTGGTGACGATGCCGCAGGCGCTCGCGATCGAGCGGCGCCGCTTCGAGCAGACGCAGCGCACCGTCGCCCTGGAGGTGCTGCGCGTCGCGTCCGAGACGCGCAAGGCCTGGGTACAGGCGGTCTCGACGCAGCAGACCCTGGCCTACATGCGCCAGGTGCGGCAGGCGGCCGAGGCGAGCGCGGAGCTCGCGCGGCGGATGGCCCAGACCGGCAACTTCAACCGGCTTCAGCAGGCGCGCGAGCAGGGCTTCTACGCGGACGCCGCGCTCGGGCTCGCGCGGGCGGAACGGGCCGCGAACGCAGCCCGCGAGCGGCTGACCCGGCTGCTCGGCCTGTGGGGGACGCAGATTGCGTTCCGGCTGCAGGAGCGGCTGCCCGACCTGCCGGCCGTGGCGCAGGACCTGCCGGACGTCGAGCGCACCGCGCTCGCGCAGCGGCTCGACCTCGCCGCCGCGCGGATCGAGACCGACGCGCTCGCGCGCAACCTCGGCCTGTCGCGGACGACGCGCTTCGTCAACGTGCTCGAGTTCGGACCGGCGCGCGTGCTCGAGGGCGAGCGCGGCGACGGCTACAAGACCGGCTACGAGATCGCGTTCGAGATCCCCCTGTTCGACTGGGGCACCGCGCGGGTCGCGCAGGCCGAGGCGCTGTACCGACGCCAGCTGGAGCGCGTCGCGCAGGCGGCGATCGACGCGCGCTCCGAGGTCCGCGACACGTACGACGCGTACCGCAGCGCCCACGACGTCGCGCGCCACTTCCGCGACGAGATCGTGCCGCTGCGCAGGCGGATCTCGGAAGAGAACCTGCTGCGCTACAACGGCATGCTGATCGGTGTGTTCGATCTGCTCGCCGATGCGCGCTCGCAGATCACCGCGGTCGCGTCGTCGATCGACGCGCTGCGCGACTTCTGGCTGGCCGAGGCCGATCTGCAGATGGCGCTGATCGGGCGGCCGACCCCCACCCCCGCGATCGCCTCGGCCGCGCCGGCCCCCGCCGCCGGCGGCCCGGGACACTGAGACCGAGAGGAAGCGATGAACCCTCGAAGGACCTTCCTGACCTCGGGCGCGGCCGCGGTGACCACCGCGGTCGCCGCTGCGTCGGTGGGCCGCGCGGCGCTCGCCGCGCTGCCGGAGCCGGTGATCCAGACGCGCCCCGATACGATGCCGCCGCTCGCGCCGCCGAACGGGCGCCCGTACGACCCGGTGGTCACGCTGAACGGCTGGACGCTGCCCTGGCGGATGAACGCCGGGGTCAAGGAGTTCCACCTGGTGGCCGAACCGGTCGTGCGCGAGATGGCGCCGGGGTTCAAGGCGCACCTGTGGGGCTACAACGGCCAGTCGCCGGGCCCCACGATCGAGGTGGTCGAGGGCGACCGTGTCCGGATCTTCGTCACCAACCGGCTGCCCGAGCACACGTCGATCCACTGGCACGGCCAGCGGCTGCCCAACGGCATGGACGGCGTGTCGGGGCTGAACCAGAAGGCGATCCAGCCGGGCAAGACGTTCGTCTACGAATTCGTCGCCCGTCGTCCGGGCACCTTCATGTACCACCCTCATGCCGACGAGATGACGCAGATGGCGATGGGCATGATGGGCTTCTGGGTCACGCATCCGAAGGACCGCCACCCGCTGATCGACCCGGTGGACCGCGACTTCTGCTTCCTGCTGGCGGCCTACGACATCGATCCCGGCAGCTACACGCCGAGGATCATGACGATGCTCGACTTCAACCTGTGGACCTGGAACAGCCGCGTGTTCCCCGGCATCGACCCGCTGGTGGTGCGCAGGAACGACCGCGTACGGCTGCGGATCGGCAACCTGACGATGACCAACCATCCGATCCATCTGCACGGCCACGAGTTCCTGGTCACCGGCACCGATGGCGGGCCCACGCCGAAGTCCACCCGGATGTACGAGGTGACCGCCGACATCGCGGTCGGGCAGATGCGCCAGCTCGACTTCGTCGCCGACGAGGAGGGCGACTGGGCGTTCCACTGCCACAAGAGCCACCACACGATGAACGCGATGGGACACGGCGTGCCGACGATGATCGGGGTCGACCACCGCGGCGTAGCCCGCCAGATCGGTTCGCTGATCCCCGACTACATGGTGATGGGCGAGCGGGGCATGGCCGACATGGCCGAGATGACGATGCCGCTGCCGGACAACACCGTGCCGATGATGACCGGCGACGGGCCGTTCGGATCGGTCGAGATGGGCGGCATGTTCAGCGTGCTGAAGGTACGAGCCGGCCAGAAGCCGGGCGACTACTCGGACCCGGGCTGGTACGAGCACCCGCCGGGCACCGTGGCCTGGGAGTACACCGGCCCATTGCCGGAGCCGGCCCGTTTCGCGGCGGAAGGTCCGGGGGTGATGCCGACGGCGGAACGACCGGTGCGCCCGGTCGAGGTTCAGGTCAGGAAGCCCGCGGGCGGTCACGGAGGACATGGCCATGGATCGCGCTGACGCGGCGGGGCGGGAGCGCGCCTGCGCGGGGCGGTCGCGGCTCGCAGCGGCGCTGCTGGCCGTGGCCGGCACGATGGCGGCGCCGGCCGCGCTCGCGCACGGCAGCGCGCCGCACGGCGCCCAGCGCGCCGCGGCGGTGCCGGAACAGACCGACTGGGGTATCGCTGGCGATCCGCGGCGGGCGAGCAGGACGATCGACGTGTCGATGAACGACCGGATGCGCTTCATACCGGACCGGATCCGCGTGCGCGAGGGGGAGACGGTGCGGCTGCGCGTGCGCAACGCAGGCCGGCTGCTGCACGAGCTGGTGATCGGCACGCCGGAGGAGCTGCGCAAGCATGCCGAGCTGATGCTCAAGTTCCCCAACATGGAACACGACGAGCCGCACATGGTTCATGTCGACCCGGGGCGCCGCGGTGAGCTCGTCTGGCACTTCAACCGGCCGGGCGAGTTCGAGTTCGCCTGCCTGATCCCGGGCCACTTCCAGGCGGGCATGGTCGGTCGCGTGCTCGTCGAGCCGGCCGCCGCGCGCCGATGAGCTGCGCCACCGTTCCCGTGCGCCGCCACGCCGCCTTCCGCGCGGCCGTCGCACCCGTTCGCCGCGCCGCGCGCGGCACCGGCCCGTCCGATGGGCCGAACCTGGAGTTCCCGATGCGATCGATCCTCTTGCGCGCGGCGTTCGCCGCCGCGTTCACCGCCGCCATGCCTGCCCACGCGCAGACCGCCGCGCCCGCGGCGCCGAACCCACCCTCGGCCGCGCCCGCCGCGGCCGGGATGGCCGACGGCGAGGTGCGCCGCGTCGACCTCGAGAACCGCAAGGTCACGCTGCGCCACGGCGAGATCCGCAACCTGCAGATGCCGCCGATGACCATGGTGTTCGAGGTCCGCGATCCGTCGCTGCTCGCCGGGTTGAAGCCGGGCGACAAGGTGCGGTTCAGCGCCCGTCAGGTCGGCTCCGCCTACGTCGTCGACGCGGTCGAGCCGGTGCGCTGAAGCCGCAGGGGCAGCCGTCGCGTCCGCCGTACCGTCTCGACGATCATTCGATCTACAGAATGTTCATTCGGCTTTGACAATGCTGGTCACCGATCCCTAACATGCTCCGACGCGGACCCGGCGGACCGGGCCGACCACCGAGGAGACGACGATGGCCTGGACCTCACGACGCCGTGCCCTGACGGGTGCGCTGGCCGGCGCGCTGCTCGCCGCGGGCACGCCTGCAGCGCTCGCGCAGGCGCGGTTTCCCGACAAGCCGGTCCGCATGATCGTGCCGGCGCCGCCCGGCAGCGGGCCCGATGCGCTCGGTCGGCTGCTCGGCGCCAAGTTGTCCGAGGGCTGGGGTCAGCCGGTGGTCGTGGAGAACGTGGTCGGGGCGGGCGGCGCCATCGGGCACGAGCGCGGCGCACGTGCCGCCCCCGACGGTCACACGATGCTGATGGGGCTGATCGGGCCGATGTCGGTCACGGTGAACTTCGGCGAGAAGATGAGCTACGACCCGGTGAAGGATCTCGCGCCGGTGACGCTCTTGATCACGCTCGCCAACGTACTCGCGGTGCATCCGAGCGTGCCGGCGAAGGACCTGCGCGAACTGGTCGCATACGCGAAGGCCAACCCGGACCGGCTGCGCTACGGCCACCCCGGCTCGGGTACGTCCAACCACCTGTCGGCGGAGCAGTTCAACCTGATGGCCGGCGTGCGGACGCAGGCGGTGCCCTATCGTGCGAGTTCGCAGATGACGACCGACCTGCTGGGTGGGCACATCGACATGATGTTCCACAACGCGCCGGTGGTGCTGCCGCACGTGAAGACCGGCGCGCTGCGCGGGCTGGCGATCACCAGCGCGCAGCGCAACGCCGCCGCGCCGGATCTGCCGACCCTGTCCGAGGCCGGCGTGCCGGGGTACGAGGTCACGTCGTGGTACGCGATGTACGTGCCCGCGGGCACGCCGCCGCCGCTGATCGCGCGGCTGAACGCCGACATCGCGCGGGTCCTCGGAATGCCCGACGTCAGGACGTGGATCGAATCGCAGGCTGGGATCGCCGGCGGCGGCTCCCCCGAACAGCTCGCGGCCTTCCAGGCGGCCGAAACCGCGAAATGGGCGACCCTGATCAGGGCGGCGAGCATCAAGCCGCAGTGACGCGGGCCGGCAGGCCGTCGCCCAGCCGCGCACCGACGCGGCGGGCGGCCTCCTTCGCGTCGCGCGCGAGCGCGGCGAGCCGGGTGTCGGTGAGCTGCTCCGACACGCAGACGACCGACACCGCGCGCCGCACCGGTCCGGCGCCGCCCACCGGGGCGGCGACGATCGTGAAGCCGGCGATGTAGCTGCCGGAGTCGACCGCGAAGCCGTCGTGCCGCGCGCGTTCGATCTCGCGCAGCCACTGCTCGAAGCGCGGCGGCGACTGCCACTTCAGCGTGTCGAAGCGCTGCCGCAGCGCGCCCCGGGCGAGGCCCGAAGCGGCTGCGACGCAGCGGCCGGTCGCGCTGATCCACGCCGGGAAGCGGCTGCCGACGCCGACCTGGATGCGCAGCACCGTGGGCGCCTGCGCGACCGCGACCACGACCATCCGCTCGCGCCCGTCGAGCTCGACCGCGGTCGCGGTCGCCCCGTAGTCGCGGGCGATCCGCTCGAGCTCGGGCTGCACCTGCAGCGCGAACGGGTTGCGGCCCAGCATGTCGCGTGCGAGCGTCAGCAGCCCCAGGCCCAGCGAATACCGCTTGGTCTCGGCGTCGACCTGCACCATGCCGTCGTCGGCGAGCGCGCGCAGGATGTGCAGGCACGAGCTCGGCACCATGCCGAGCGCACGTGCGATCGCGTTGACGCCCAGCCCTTCGCGCTCCTGGGAGAGCAGCCGGAGCACCGCGATCGCACGGGTGACGGCGGGCGCCTGGTGGGTGGCCACGGCGCGCTCAGTAGGGCCGGTGGGTGCCGGCCGGCGGATGGGCCGCCGGGCGGCGCCAGGGCTCGTTCGGCCGGCTGGGATGGCGGTACATGTGCGCGGGCGGCGGCAGCGGGTAGTCGGGCGCAGGCAGCTGCGCGCGCCAGGCGACCCAGCGATCGATCAGCGCATCCTCGCGCGCATAGTCGAACGGGTCGCCGAGCTGCCGCTCCGCCTCGCCGCCGGGCTCGGGGCGGTTCGCGAGCAGCCATTCGACCATGCGCCGGATCGCCTCGTCGGTCGGAACCGGATCGCGGTAGCCGAGCACGTCACGGATCAGCCGGGTGTCCCGCACCCGGTGCGTGCGCTCGCGCCGCCACAGCACGTGGCAGGGCGCCGCAAGATCGTAGGGCATGTCGACCAGCTCGAACTCGTGCCCGAGGTGGCGGGCGATCGCCTCGATGCGCTGGCGCATCGTGTACAGGTGCTCGTCGGACACGGTGAACTTGCGGCCGCGCGCCTCGTCCGGCCGGTCGATCGCGAGCAGCACCGCGTGCGCTGCGTTCTCGGCGTAGCAGCGGCTCTCAACCTTCAGCCCGCCGTCGGCGATCACGAGGCGGCGGCGCCCGTCGAGCGCGCGACGCACGATCGACCAGTCGTGCGGCCCGGGCTGGCGGGGCCCGTACACGATCGGGAAGCCGACGTACGTCGCGTCGAAGTGCCCGGCGCGGTGCGCATCGAACAGCGCCTGCTCGGCCTGCGCCATCCGCAAGCCGAAGGCATTGCGCGCGCCGTCGGTCTCGGCGACCGTCCCGGCCTCGTCGAAGCTCACCGGCGGGCCCATCGGGCCCCAGCGGGGATCGTCGGGCGCGGCCGCGGTGCCGGTCGCGCCGCCGAGCGCGACCAGCCGGGCGCAGCGGCCGCGAAGCACCTCGACCGCAAGCTTCAGTCGGCCATAGCCGAGCACGACCAGATCCCAGCGGCGCGCGCCGAGCGCGGGCTCGAAGGTCTCGCGGAAGTGGACGTCGGCGTGGATGTGCTCGATCTCCCGCTTGAAGTCCACCTCGTGCAAGCCGCCGTGCAGCACGGTGACCTCCCAGCCGCGGTCGATCAGGCCGTTCACGACGAACGGTCCGGTCGGCCCGGTACCGCCGACGACCAGCGCAGTCTTCGCCATCCCCCGTCCTCCCGTGAGTGCCGCGTTCAGCGGGCCGGGACGCCCGCGACGCCCGCCTCGACCATCGCGTCGATCTCCGCGCCAGCGTAGCCGAGGCCGGCCAGCACGTCGCGCGTGTCGGCCCCGGGCTCGGGCGCGAGGTTGCGCAGCCCCGCGGGCGTCGCCTCGAGCTTCACCGCAAAGCCGAGCTGGCGACCCGGACGCCCCGCGGCGTCTCGCGTGCCGATGACCATCTCGCGCGCGCGCATCTGGGGGTCGTCGAAGACCTCGTGGATCGGGTGCACCGGGGCGGCCTGGCTCTCGTGCTCGCCGTGGAAGACCGCGAGCCAGGCGTCGCGCGGGCGCGTCGCGAGCACGTCGCGCACGCGCCGGTGCAGCTCGTCGCGGCGGCTGCGGTCGAAGCGCAGGGGGATCAGGTCCGGCTCGCCGATCGCCCGGCAGAAGTTGGCCCAGTGGTGCGGCTCGAGGTTGGTCGTGCACAGCCATCGCCCGTCCGCGCAGCGCCAGACGCCCGAGACCGGGTTGGGCCGGTTCAGCCGCGGCACGGTGGTGCCCTGCAGCGCCTGCACCGAGGCGAGCACAGCGAAGTCCAGGCTCGCGTCGGTCATGCCGATGTCGACGCGCTGCCCCGTGCCGGTCGCCTCCCGGGCGCGCAGCGCCAGCAGGATGCCGATCGTCGCGTGCAGCGCCGCGCCCACGTCACCGAACGGCGATCCGAGCAGGCGCGGCACGTCGTCCGCGGGGTCGGCGTTCAGCGCGAGCAGCCCGGCGACGCCGAGCCCGAGCGGGTCGTGGCCAGGCCAGCTGCGGTACGGGCCGGTCTGGCCGAACAGCGATACCGAGCAGTAGACGAGCCGCGGGGCCTGCGCGTGCAGCGCGTCCCATCCCAGGCCGAGCCGATCCGTCACGCCCGGCCGGAAGCCCTCGACCAGCACGTCGCAGCCGGCGGCGAGGCGGCGTGCGGCGTCGCGGCCGCGCGGGTCCTTGAGGTCGAGCACCACCGAGCGCCGGTTGCGCCCGGTGGTGTCGAACGCGGGCTCGGCCTGGAAGGGCGAGCGCGTCTCGGGCGGCACGTTTGCGGCCTGCTCGGCGCGACGGCCGAGGGCGGCGTGCGCCGGCGCCTGCACGCGGATGACCTCGGCGCCGAAGTCGGCGAGCTGCATGCAGCAGAACGCGGTCGGCAGGAAGTCGCCGAACTCGATCACGCGGATGCCCTGCAGCGCCTGCGCCATGTCGGCTCTCCGGGGCCGCGGACGCAGCCCAGTTGTTGTACCCAGCGAATGATCATTCTATACTCGCAACGCCAAGGGTGTCACCGGCAGTCGCCGGACGCGCGCTGCAACCGGGAGGGGATCATGGGGTTCGCCACCATCACCGACGAGGCGGTCGCCGAGCTGCGCTCGCGGATCGGCAGGCCGATCACGCGGGTGACCGCCCCGTTCTATCGCGAGGTCAACCAGGACGCGGCGCGCAACTTCGCGTACGCGATCGGCGACGACAACCCGCTGTGGACCGACCCGGACTACGGCCGTTCGACCCGCTGGGGCGGACAGCTCGCCCCGCCGACGATCCTGTATTCGACCGAGAACACGGTGAGCGGCGCGGTCGAGGGCCTGCCCGGGGTGCACGCGATGTTCGCGGGCACCGACTGGCGCTGGTACGAACCGGTGCGGGTCGGGACCACGATGCGCACCGTCTCGACGCTCAAGGACATGGTCGAGCACAAGACCCGCTTCGCCGGCCGTTCGTTCCAGCAGATCTATCACGTCGAGTTCTTCGACCAGCGCGGCACGCGCCTGGCCGAGGCCGACTCGTGGTGCTTCCGTACCGAGCGCGACACCGCGCGCGAGAAGGGGACGAAGTACGACGACGCGGCGCGCACCGCGCGCACCTACACCGAAGACGAGATCGCTGCGTTCTTCGAGCAGTACCTGAAGGAACGCCCGCGCGGTGCCGATAAGCGCGCGTGGCGCGACGTGCAGGTCGGCGACGCGGTCGGTCCGCTGCTCAAGGGTCCGTACACGGTGACCTCCGCGGTGTGCTTCATGCAGGCCTGGGGCAACTACGCGGTGCGCAACCACC
>Ga0169931_10002899_pt1 | contig 27618 bp, 26 predicted proteins | sample Kivu_15m_20L_FD_129675 | JGI IMG/M metagenome (GOLD analysis project Ga0169931, IMG submission 129675) | Freshwater microbial communities from Lake Kivu, Western Province, Rwanda to study Microbial Dark Matter (Phase II) - Kivu_15m_20L... | ecosystem: Environmental > Aquatic > Freshwater > Lake...
AGCGATGTCTCAGTCCTGAACTTGAAAGCGGGTGACCGGGCTCGAACCGGCGACGTTCAGCTTGGGAAGCTGACATTCTACCACTGAATTACACCCGCAAAATACAAGGAACAGGAAGGACCTGTTCCTTGTTGCTGACAGGTTAGCCGGCCAGGGCTGCACTGCAGGCAGCGACGCCGGCTCCTGCTGTGCCCTTGTGAAGCCCCAGCGTTTGCAGGGTGGCTTCAATGGCGGCCACGGCGGTGAGCACGTCGCGGTCGCAGACAAAACCCAGGTGGCCGATGCGGAACACCTTGCCCTTGAGGTGGTCCTGGCCGCCGGCCAACACGATGTCGAAGCGATCCTTGACCGTCTTGCGCAGGGTTTCGGCGTCGATGCCCTCCGGCGCCACAGCCGTGATGGCCGGGCTGCCATGGCCGTCTGCGGCATAGAGGGGCAGGCCGATGGCCTTCATGCCGGCCTGGGCTGCGGCACGGTGGCGGGCATGGCGGGCAATGATCGCGTCCAGGCCCTCGGCCTGCATCATCGTCAGCGCAGCCTCAAGGGCGAAATAAAGATTGATCGCCGGGGTGAAGGGGTTGCTGTCGGCTTTGGCCGATTTGCGGTATTTGCCCAGATCCAGATAGAACTTGGGCAGGTCGGAGCGCTCATAGGCGGCCCAGGCGCGGTCGCTGACGGCCACGAAGGCCAGACCCGGCGGCATCATGTAGCCCTTCTGGGAGCCCGAGCCGATGATGTCGATGCCCCAGGCATCCATCGGCACGCTGCAGGCCCCGAGGCTGGTGACGCAGTCGGCGATCGTCAGAGCCGTGCCGTGGGCTTTGACGTGCCTGGCAATGGTCTCCAGATCATTGATGACGCCGGTGGAGGTCTCCGAGTGGGTCAGGATCACCGCCTTGATCGCCTTGGCCGTGTCGGCTTCAAGCGCGGCGCGGAACGCCTCCGGATCAAGCGGCTGGCCCCATTCGGCCTTGATCACCTGCACATCAAGCCCGTAGGCCTGGGCCACCTTGACCCAGCGCTCACCGAACTTGCCGTTGTCGCCGCAGAGGACCTTGTCGCCCTTGCTGAGCACGTTGATGATGCCGGCCTCCATGGCGGCGGTGCCGCTGCCGGTGATCACCAGCACGTCATGACTGGTCTGGTGCAGCCACTGCAGCAGCTCGGTGGTGCGCTTGACGATTTTCTGAAAGTCAGCGCTGCGGTGGCCGATCGGGTGCCGGCCCATCGCCTGCAGGACCGTTTCCGGCACCGGCGTGGGGCCAGGAATCATCAGGGTCAGCTTGTCCTGCATGGCTGGGGCGGCGAACGGCGGCGCAGAGGCGCAATCGACCACCATAAAAAACAGACCTCCCGCCCTCCCGCGCTGCGATGACCGAGCCCAGGGGCTACACCCTGCCTGTGTGGGTGTGCGCGGCTGCCAGGGCGGCTGTGGTGCAGTTGCTTGGGGATCCTTTTCAGGACCACCAGCCCCTGGTGCTCGACCCTGGTGGTGCGCCCGAGCGGCTCACGCCGGTGCCGGTGGTGGCTGCGGCCCCCCTGGGGGATGGCCGGGCTCTGGCGGTGGCCCGTTGCGATCCCGGTGATGGTCTGGACCTGACGCGGGGACTGGTGATCTGGGTCGAGGCCCGTTGGCTGGCTCCGGCCCAGCTGACCCAGGGCTGGTTGCAGCTCGAGGCCGGAGAGGGGGTGGGCGTGCACGAGGGCACCGGGCAGCTCTGTCTGTCGGCCTTTGCCCGGCAGTTGCTCGAGAGCAATCTGGCGCCGCTGTTGTGTTCGGGCCAGGCCCTGGGGCTGCGGGTGGTGTTTCCAGCCGGCCGCCGTCTGGCTGAGCGCACCAGCAATGCGGCCTTTGGTGTGGTCGACGGCCTGGCCCTGATCGGCACCCAGGCGACCGTGCAGCGCAGTGCCGCCCCCGACCAGCTCGACAACGCGCTGGCCCAGCTGCGCGCCCTCGCGGCCGCTCCTGGGTTTGCCGGTGCCGTGGTGCTGGTGATCGGTGAGAACGGCCTTGACCTCGCGCCGCGGCTGGGCCTGCCGCCCGGGCTGCTGGTCAAGGCTGGCAACTGGTTGGGGCCGCTGCTGGTGGCCGCTGCCGAAGCCGGCGTGGCCCGGTTGCTGCTGTTCGGCTACCAGGGCAAGTTGATCAAGCTGGCGGGAGGCATTTTTCACACCCACCATCACCTCGCCGATGGCCGTGCCGAGGTGCTCACGGCCCTGGCGGCACTCGAAGGCCTTCAGGGGGCTGCGCTGGCGGCGTTGCACAGGGCGGCCACGGTCGAGCAGGCCCTGGCCGACCTGCAGGCTGTCGATCCGCCCCTGGCCGCAAGGCTGCGGGCTCGCATTGCCGCCAGCATCGAGCAGCGCAGCGCTGCATACCTCGGGCGCTACGGCCAGAACGCCATGGCGGTGGGGGCGGTGCTGTTCGATCGCTCACGTTCCGTGTGCGCCCAGGGCCCAATCGGCGTCGGGTTGCTCCAGGCGTTGACCGCGGGTGCCCAAGGGGGTGACTCCTAGGCTGGTTCGAATGCCCGGATGCGGAACGACAACCCAATGACTGCCACCAGTCCTGCCGCCGTCGACACAGCCTCCGGTTCTTCGCGCCATCCGGCGGTGGTGATTCTTGACTTTGGCTCCCAGTACTCCGAGCTGATCGCCCGGCGGGTGCGCGAGACCGAGGTCTTTTCCCTGGTGATGAGCCACACCACCAGTGCGCAGGACCTGCGCCGCATCGCCCCCAGGGGGATCATTCTCAGTGGCGGGCCCAGTTCCGTTTATGAACCGGGGGCACCCTTGTGTGATCCGGGCATCTGGGAGCTGGGCATTCCCGTGCTTGGGGTCTGCTACGGGATGCAGCTCATGGTGCAGCAACTGGGCGGCTCGGTGGTGGCAGCGGGCCGCGCCGAGTACGGCAAGGCACCGCTGTTTGTCGACGATCCCATCGATCTGCTCACCAATGTCGAGGACGGCTCGACGATGTGGATGAGCCATGGCGATTCGGTCGAAAGCCTGCCCGAGGGATTCGTGCGTCTGGCCCATACCGATAACACGCCCGAAGCGGCCATCGCTGATCATCAGCGTCATCTCTATGGCGTGCAATTTCACCCGGAGGTGGTGCACTCCAGCTTCGGCATGGTGATGTTGCGCAACTTCATCTATCACATCTGCGGTTGCGAACCCGACTGGACCACCGACGCTTTCATCGAGGAGGCGATCGCAGATGTGCGAGCTCAGGTGGGCGACAAGCGCGTGCTGTTGGCGCTTTCGGGCGGGGTTGATTCCTCCACCCTGGCGTTTTTGCTGCACAAGGCGATCGGCGATCAGCTCACCTGCATGTTCATCGATCAGGGCTTCATGCGCAAAGGGGAGCCCGAGTTCCTGATGGATTTCTTTGATCGGAAATTTCATATCAATGTCGAGTACATCAAGGCGCGCGAGCGTTTCATTAACAAACTCGCTGGTGTGACCGATCCGGAAGAGAAGCGCAAGCTGATCGGCACCGAGTTCATTCGTGTTTTTGAAGAGGAAAGCAAGCGGCTGGGCCCGTTTGATTACCTCGCCCAGGGCACCCTGTACCCCGATGTGATTGAGAGCGCTGGCACCAACGTCGACCCCAAGACCGGTGAACGGGTCGCGGTCAAGATCAAGAGTCACCACAACGTCGGTGGGTTGCCAAAGGATCTGCAGTTCAAGCTGGTCGAACCCCTGCGGCGGCTGTTCAAGGACGAGGTGCGCAAAGTGGGCCGCAGCCTGGGCCTGCCGCAGGAGATCGTCGGCCGCCACCCATTCCCGGGCCCGGGGCTGGCCATTCGCATCCTGGGCGAGGTCACCGACGACAAGCTCGACATCCTGCGGGATGCCGACCTGATCGTGCGCGAGGAGATCCGCGATGCCGGTCTCTACGACGAGATCTGGCAGGCCTTTGCCGTGCTGTTGCCAGTGCGCAGCGTCGGCGTCATGGGCGACAAGCGCACCTATGCATTCCCGGTGGTGCTGCGCTGCGTCTCCAGTGAGGACGGCATGACCGCCGATTGGTCGCGGTTGCCTTACGACCTGCTGGAGACCATCTCCAACCGCATCGTCAACGAGGTCAAGGGCGTCAACCGGGTGGTGCTTGACATCACCAGCAAACCCCCCGGCACGATCGAGTGGGAGTAGGGCCATGGCGGCGCAGGCCGCTGTTGGGTACCCTCGGTTCCCATCTTCAGGCACTGTGACCGCCGTCTCTTCTGCGACGACTCCGGATCAGGACCTGCAGCTGCAGCGTCGGCTGCAGCAGGACAGCATTCTGCTGGCCGGAAAGACCATCTACCTCAACCCGTTCCTGTACTGGCGGCGGTTTGATGCCAACACCGACCGCTGGCTCCGGGAACCCGGTCAGCTCGACGAGGAGCTGATCCACAGCAACCGTGGACGCTTTTACCCCGAGCTGGCCTGGGATCTGCTGGAGGACGAAGACCGCGCCATCAAGGATGGAGCGGTCGAGATGTTCCTCAAGACACTGGAACTGATCAGCACCTTCAATCCTGAGCTCACCCCCGGCCAGCTGCTGGAGGTTGAGCGCAAGATGGCCGTCACCAAGAAACGGGCCTTCGAGCGCTGGGTCAGCCGGTCCCTGCGGCGGCGGGAACAACAGCAGACCCGGGAGCGCAGGCGTTTTGACCGGGAGCGGGTGCTGCGCTCCTGGTTGGAGTGGGCAGCCCTTGATGTCACCCGTCAGTCGTTGCTGCCCTTGGCCGCCCTGCTGGTCATGGCCGTGGGGGCCGGTTGGTGGTGGGGGGCCCAGCAGAGTTGTCGGCCGATGGTCGTGGCTCCAGGGGTGGCGCCGTCCCAGCAGCGCTGAGGCCACCCCGGGCGTCAGACTGGAACACCCTGGTGTGCAGGCAAGCCCATGGCCGCCGACCCCCTCGACACGTTGCGCCTACGGCTGATGCAGGACCTGCTGCCCGTTGGCGTTGCCATGGTGGAGCGAGCCCGGAAAGGGGGGTTCAAAGGCGTGGTGGACGGCTTTGCAACCGCGACCGACGACGCGGGCGGCAGCGATCCCCTGTCCAGGCTGCGCCAGGAAGGGGAACCCCTGGCCAGTCAGTTGCGTGACGGGTTGGACCGCGTCGCGCCGGGCCTGGGCAATCCGGTGATGAAGGTTGATGTGCGGGTGGAGCAGACGCCGCCCACGGCGGAGGCCCCGATGCCGTCCCTGCCGGATGAGGCTGCCCTGCTGGCGCGCCTTCGTGCGATGGAGCAGCGACTCGGAGAGCTTGAGGCGCGGCTCGGGCGGCCTGCCTGACGGTGTTCGGCTCCCCATCCCAATTGCGTCGCACCGGTCAGTCTCGGCAGTCCCTGGGGCTGCTGTTGGTGGTGTTGGTCTGCGCCGGCGCGATGCTTGCGCGGCTGGTGGTGCTTCAGATCGTTCAGGGGGCCCATTACCGCACCCTCGCCGACGAGAACCGCATCCGGCTGATGGCCCGCAATCCCATGCGTGGCCGTCTGCTCGATCGCCATGGTCAGGTGCTGGCGACCAATCGGTTGACCTACAGCCTGTACATCCAACCCCGTGAGGTCAGCGCTGTTCGTTGGCCCGCGCTGCGGGCGCGCCTCAGCACCCTGCTGGCCATCCCGGCGAACCAACTCGAGCGCCGGCGCAACGAAGGTGCCAATCCAGAGGGATTTCGCATCCTGTTGGCGTCCAACCTCAGGCCAGAGCAGGTGCTGCGCTTCCGGGAGCAGGCGGAGGCCCTCACCGGTGCCGAGGTCGACAGCGATGTCCTGCGCAGCTACCCCCACGGCAGCCTGGGGGCCCATGTGCTCGGTTACACCAGCGGCATCACGGAGCAGGAATACGAGGATCTGCGCGCCAAGGGTTATCGCATCCGCGACAGGGTCGGCCGCAGCGGTCTGGAGAAGGTCTACGAATCCAGGCTGCGCGGCGAGTGGGGTGGTCAACAGGTCGAGGTCAACGCTGCCGGTCAGGTGCAGCGCATCCTGGGTGACAAGCCTGCCAAGGCCGGGGGTGATCTGCGTCTGACGCTCGATCTGCAACTGCAACGGGTGGCAGAACAGGCCCTTAACGGCGTGCGCAAGGGGGCGATTGTGGCGATGGATCCCCAGACCGGCGCCATTCGGGCCATGGCCAGCCGTCCGACGTTCGATCCCAACCTGTTTTCAGATGGCCCGACGGTGCGGCAGTGGGCAGACCTGAACCGGCCAGATGCGCCGTTGCTGAACCGCGCGTTTCGCGGTTTTCCACCGGCCAGCACGTTCAAGATTGTCACCACCATCGCCGCCCTGGAATCAGGCCTCTACCGGCCTGATTCCAAGGTGTTGACCACCAGCTCGTTCTGTTACGCAGGTCTTTGTTATGGCGATCATGGTGCCCACGGCATGATCGGCTTTCCGCTGGCCCTGGCGGTCAGCAGCAACACCTTTTACTACCGGATCGGCCTGCGCATGGGGCCTGATCCGCTGTTCCGAGCGGCCCGCCGGCTGGGGTATGGCGCTCCGACCGGCATCGAGCTGGCCGAAGAGGAGAGCGACGGGCTGCTGGGGGATCCAGCCTGGAAGAAGGCGGTGCTGGGGGAGCCCTGGACTCCGGTTGATTCGATCACCTCGGCGATCGGTCAGGGAGCTCTGCAGGTCACCCCGATTCAGATGGCCCGTTTGTACGCAGCGGTGGCCAATGGGGGTTGGCTGGTGACGCCCCACCTGGTCGAGCGGCCGACCCGGCGCCAGAGGATCGGGCTCAAGGCGGCCACGCTGGCGGTGGTCCAGCAGGGCCTGCGGATGGTCGTCACTGACGGCACCGCGCGCCTGCTCAATGATCCTCAGCTGCCGCCGGTGGCCGGCAAGACCGGCACCGCGGAGGATCCTCCACGGCCCGACCATGCCTGGTTCGGCGGCTATGCCCCGGCCGGCAAACCCACTCTGGTGATTGTCGCCTTCGGTGAAAATTCGGGAGGGTATGGCGGCACCGTGGCTGCACCCATGGTCAAGGCGCTGATGACAACCTGGTTCAGACTGAACAGGGCTGGGGGTTGAGCACCTGCCTGTAGTACCCGCGCAGCTGCTCGGTCGCTCCGCCCCAGCCCCAGCGCTCGGCTTCCTGGCGGGCGGCTCCCCGCAGCTCCTGCAGCTGGGTGCGGTCTTCCAGCAGGCGACGCGTGGCTGCTGTGAGACTGCCGGCGCCCCCGTCAGGCCCATCGGGTTCGTAAAGGCAGCCGTTGACGCCATCGCTGACGATGTCCGGGATGCCGCCGCGGTTGGCCGCCACCACGGGACAGCCGGCTGCCATGGCCTCCAGCAGCACCAGACCGAGGGTTTCCGTGCTGCTGGGAAAGAGAAACGCGTCACCGCTGGCGTAGGCGGCTGCCAGATCCTCGCCAGCCAGGTAGCCCACGAAGTGGGTGGCACTGCCGGCAAACAGGGTTTCGAGCTGCTGGCGGTAGGGACCGTCGCCCACCAACGCCAGGCGGGCATCGGGCATGGCATCGAGCACCGGGCGGATGCGCTCGATCTGTTTTTCGGCCGACAGGCGACCGATGTACAGCAGCAGCTGGCCGGTGTCATTGCGGCCGTTCAGCAACCGTTCGCGCATGGCCTGGCTGCGCAGCTCGGGCCTGAACAGCTCGGTGTCGACCCCCCGTTGCCACAGGGCTGTGTGCTGGATGCCCTTGTCGCTCAGCTCCTGCACCATCGCATTGGAGGTGCACAGGTTGAGCGAGGCCTGGTTGTGGGCTGCCTTCAGCAGCTCCCACAGCAGGGGCTCCAACATGCCCATGCCGTAGTGCTCCAGGTACTTGGGCAGGTGGGTGTGGTAGCTGGCCACCAGCGGATAGCCCTTGGTTCTGGCCAGCCAGATGCCGCCCAGACCGAGCACGGCCGGGTTGACCACGTGGACCAGATCAGGCCCGAACTGCTCCAGTGCTTCGGCCACGGCCGGCCGCGGCAGAGCCAGTTTCAGTTCCGGGTAGAGGGGAAGCGGCATCGCCGGCACCCCGACGACCCGGGCACCGCAGTACTCGGGTGGAGCGCCCTCGGGGCAGAAGATGAGCACCTCATCGCCAGCGGCGACCAGGTGCTGCACCGTTTTGGTGAGTCGCGTCACGATCCCGTCCACCTTGGGCAGGAAGGTTTCGGTGAACAGGGCGATCTTCAAGGCAGGGGCCGCAGGGCGGGGCAGGGGCTGACTCAGGCGGGCTGGATGGCTTTGGCCTGGGTCTGGGTCCAGGCCGACACGCAGGGGATCCGGCTGCGGTCGCAGCGATCAGCCCAGCGACGGGCCACATCCACGACTTCGGCCAGAAGACCGTCATCGAGGGTGGTGGGTTTGAGGCCCAGCTCGATGAAACAGCGGTTGTCGACGATCAGGTCGTTTTCGACCGCCTCGTTGCGAGGGTTGGGCAGGTGGTTGATCTGGGCACCCGTCAGGCCGGCGACCTTGTTGGCCAGCTCGCCCACCTGGTGGCTCTCGGTCATCTGGTTGAAGATCTTCACCCGTTCCCCTCGGGTGGGTGGGTTCTCCAGGGCCAGTTGCACACAGCGCACCGAGTCGCGGATGTGGATGAAGGCCCGCGTCTGGCCGCCGGTGCCATGCACTGTCAGCGGATAGCCGATCGCCGCCTGCATCAGGAAGCGGTTCAGCACGGTGCCGTAGTCCCCGTCGTAGTCAAACCGGTTGGTGAGCCTGGGGTCCCGATCGGTGGCCTCGGTGTTGGTGCCCCAGACAATGCCCTGGTGCAGGTCGGTGATCCGGACCTGATCGTTCTTGTTGTAATAGAGGAAGAGCAACTGATCCAGCGTCTTGGTCATGTGGTAGACGCTGCCCGGGCTGGCCGGGTGCAGGATCTCTTCCTCGAAGCGGCTACCGTCGGGCTGGGGCACTTCCACCTTGAGGTAGCCCTCGGGGATCGTGGCGCCGCGATGGGAGCCATAGCCATAGACCCCCATGGTGCCCAGGTGGACCACGTGAATGTCGAGGCCGCTTTCGACGATCGCGGCCAGCAGGTTGTGCGTGCCGTTGACGTTGTTGTCGACGGTGTAGCGCTTGGTGGCGCTGCTCTTCATCGAGTAGGGGGCAGCCCGTTGTTCGGCGAAGTGCACCACCGCATCGGGGCGTTCGGCCAACAGCAGATCCAGCAGCCGTTGATACTCATGGGCGATGTCCATGAGCTCGAAGCGCATCGGCTTGCCGCCGGTCTGCTCCCAGGCGCGCAGGCGGTCGGGCATGGTGGCGATCGGGGTCAGCGATTCGACCGCCAGGTCGATGTCAATCTTGCGCCGGCTGAGGTTGTCCACGATGAGCACATCGTGGCCCTGATCCGCCAGGTTCACGGCACAAGGCCACCCGCAGAAGCCGTCTCCGCCGAGAACGAAAACCTTCACCGCTGCACTCCTGCTAAGCAAGCGATCCGAACGGGCGATCGCTCCGTCGCGTCAAGCTACTACAGGGATTCAGCTGATCCCCACCGCCACAGCCAGCATCAGCAGCACCAGCACGCCGCCGCCGATCAGCAGCACCCTGCTGGAGCCCGTTCCCGGGTCACCCGCTTCGATCACCTGCATGCGGGGTTCCTTGGCAAACGCGTTCAACCTGCCGCCGTCTTCCTGGGTGACTTGCATGGATCTGTCCGAGCTCGTTCGACAGTACGGAGATCGACCGGAGCTGGCACGTGCCCGTGCTGAAGCGTTACCTGGCGGGTTCAGCTGCCCACCCGACCCGTGGTCGGCGAGCTCGGACTGGCCGCGGGGCGCAGCGGCAGCCGTCCGGCTTTGAAGGCGCTGCGGCCGGCCTGACACGCCTGGGCCATCGCCCTGGCCATCAAGGCGGGGTCACCGGCCAGGGCGATGGCGCTGTTGATCAGCAGGGCGTCAGCGCCCATCTCCATCGCCTGCGCCGCTTCACTGGGCACACCGATGCCCGCATCCACCACCACCGGCACCTGCGCCGCTTCGATGATCAGGGCGATGTTGGCGGCATTGCGAATGCCCTGGCCCGAGCCGATCGGCGAGCCCAGGGGCATCACCGTGGCACAGCCCGCCTCCTCCAACCGCTTGGCCAGCAAGGGGTCAGCGTTGATGTAGGGCAGCACGGTGAACCCTTCCTTGACCAGGATTTCAGCTGCTTCCAGGGTGCCGATCGGGTCCGGCAGCAGATGTCTGCTGTCGGGAATCACCTCCAGCTTGATGAAGGTGTTGTCTTCCTGACCGGCCAATTTGGCCAGTTCGCGCCCCAGCCTGGCCACCCGGACGGCTTCGTCGGCCGTGGCGCAACCGGCGGTGTTGGGCAGCATCCAGAGGCGTGACCAATCGATGGCCTCCATCAGGCCGATGTGACCGTCGGCCTGGCTCTGGACGCGCCGCACCGCCACGGTGACGATGTCGCAGTCGCTGGCGACCAGGCTGGCCTGCATCGACGTCAGGTCGGGATATTTGCCGGTGCCGGTCATCAGCCGGCTGCTGAACTGACGCCCCCCGATCACCAGTGGGTCGTCCGCGTTGACGGCTGCTGCTGTCGGGCTCACGGCTGGCTGAGGATTGCTTCTGCGACCGTATCGCGACAAGCTTCCTGTCTTTAGGCTCGGTTCAGCTTCGGACCTGCCACCTGCCATGACCCTGCGACCTCTGCTGGCTCCCCTTGCTGTCGTGGCAGCGGCCTGGCCCTCGCTGGCCGGCGCCGCTCCCCAGCCTGCCTTCGTGCCATTCAATCCCAACAGCCCGGCGGTGCGCAGCGAGCTCAGGGCGGTGCAGACCGACACCGTGGATCAATTTGACCCTGTGGCGCGGGCCAGGGCCCTGGCCTCGGATCTGCCGCGCCGTTGGAGCGGCACCTATGTCGGCTACGCGGGCGGAGCGCCCCAGGCGGTGCAATTGGATCTGGCCGGACTCGATGCCGTTGGTCAGATGGTTGTGCTCAAGGGCACCATGACGATCGGTTCGGTGAGGACGCCGGTTCAGGGGAATCTCAACGCCAAATCGGATCAGCTGGATCTGCTGGTTCTCGCCGATACCAGTGCAGCAGGGCTGGAGCCTGGTGGAGCCTTCCAGGGTCTGCAGACGTTTCAGCTGAGTGCTTGGCAGGCTCCCCGTCTGACCAACCCCGGCGGCAAACTGCTGCTGGAACCCAACACGGCAGCGGTCAAAACGAGGCGCTGAGCCTCAAGCGGCTGACCGCCGACCCAGCAGGTTCAGCCGTTTGCGTGCCGTTTTGTTCTCAGGATCAAGGCTCAGAGTCTGCTCGTAGGCCTCACGGGCCTCGTCGAGTTTGTACTGCTTCTCGAGCGCAAAAGCCAGGTTGTTCAGGGCAACCGGATAGTCAGGTTTGGCCTGCAGCGCCTTGCGGTAATGGGGGATGGCTGCCTTGAACTTGGTCTGCGCAGCCAGGGCAAAGCCGAGGGCGTTCTCGATCAGCGCCTGGGCTTCGGCGGGTTCCCCTTCGGCCTGAGCCCGCTTCAAGGCTTGCTTCAGGCTGTCGGCCGCTTGTCCGTAGAGCCGCTTGCGGAGCTGGGCTGAGCCCAGCTCGTACAGCCCCGAGGCGGTTCCACCTGCGCCAGTGTCCTGCTGCTCAAGCCGAGCCAGGGTGACTTCATCACGCCGAACACGCCAGACCTGGCGGGCAACGGCGACAGCGGCGACTCCCAGAATCGCGACCAGACCGATGAGATAGGCCTGGGGCAGCAGGGCGTCCATGGGGGCCGGGGCGACGGTGGTGTGGGGGCTTACTTGGCGGCGCCGACGACGGTGGTGAAGCTGGCTGGATCAACCACGGCCAGTTGGGCAAGCATCTTGCGGTTGATGCGGACGTCAGCTTTCTTGAGCCCCCCCATCAGGCGGCTGTAGCTGAGACCGTTGATCCGGGCAGCGGCATTGATCCGGGCGATCCACAGACGGCGGAAGTCACGCTTGCGCCGGCGCCGATCCCTGTAGGCATTGCACAGAGCCTTCATCACCCGCTGGTTGGCGGTGCGGAACAGCGAACCGTTGCCGCCGCGGAAGCCCCGAGCCAGGCGAAGGATCTTGTTGCGGCGTTTGCGGGCGACGTTGCCCCTCTTGACGCGGGCCATGGATGCAGGAAGGAAGAAAAGGTCGAAAAAGGGGAGGCCTCAGGGGAGGCGTCCAGGATTCAGCCGCTGTAGGGCAGCATCAGGGCCACGTTGTCGGCGTCGCGCTCATCGACGACGGCCATCGTCCCGAGGTAGCGCTTGCGCTTGGGGCTCTTGTGCTCCAGCAGGTGGTTGCGGAACGCACGGCGCCGCAGGAACTTGCCACTGCCGGTGACTTTGAACCGCTTCGCGGCTGCTTTGCGGGTCTTGAGCTTCGGCATGGCCTGACGGCGCGGTCGCAAACGGGCACACTACGACGTGACCCTGCGTTTCTCCAACCATTGACCGCATCGGCTTGGCTGCGCCCGCTGCAGGTCAGCTGTCTGCTGCTGCCCCTGCTGAGCGGGGGTTGTCAGGCGGAGCCCCTCTCCAACCTGCAGTGGCCGGTTCCGTCTCCACCTGTTGTGGAGGCTGGCCAACCACGTTTGTGGGTGGCCCTGGGGGCCCGTCTGGGTGCGACTGCCAGTGCGCCACCCCTGGAGCTGCGCAGTGCCGCCGGCCTGCTCACGCTGCGCGATGCCAGCGGTCAGCGTTGGCAGGGTCAGCACCTGACCCTGCGCTGGCAACGGCTTGTGCGTCCCCAGCCCCTGCAGATCCGGCGGCTGGTGGCCGGTCCCTTTGCCAGTTTTGAGAGCGCCGAGCGCAGCGCAGATCAGTGGCGGCAGCTCGGGGTGCCCGTGACCTTGGCGCAACCGGCCGAATGGGAGGTCTGGGCCCCGCCGGGATCGCCCGTGCCCCCGGGATGGACCGTTCGCACGGTGGAGCAGCGCCACCTCGACGTGGTGCAACCAGGCCTGCAGCAACCGGGTCGGGCCCTCCAGCTCCTGGTGGCTCCGGTGGTGATCGAGGCTCCGGGCGGCCTGCGTTGGCAGGGGGGCGTCTATGCCGGACCGTTCCGGCTGCAGGGTGATGCCCATGGCAGTTGGAGCCTGGTCGAACAGGTGCCCCTCGAGCGCTATCTCGAAGGGGTGCTACCCCATGAAATCGGTGCCGGTGCCCCACCCCAGGCCCTGGCTGCCCAAGCGGTTCTGGCCCGCACCTGGTCGCTGCGCAACCAGCACCGCTATGCAGCAGATGGCTACCACCTCTGCGTCACCACCCAGTGTCAGGTGTACAGCGATCCCCGCCAGGCCGGGGTGGCGGTGCGCGATGCGATCGGCCGTACCCAGGGCCTGGTGTTGAGCTGGCAGGGGCAGCCGATCCATGCGGTGTATCACGCCAGCAACGGCGGGGTGGCCGCCGGACTTGATGAGGCCTGGAACGCGGCTCCGCAGCCCTATCTGCGTCCCGCTCTGGACCGCCTCTCGGCACCGGCAGACGCTGGCGCGCTGCCTCGGGTCCCAGAGCCGGCCTCACTGCTGCGCGGACGCGAGGGCTTTGTCGGCGCGGACCATCCCGGGTTCCGCTGGAGCCGTTGGCTCGACCGCCAGCAGATCGCCCAGGCCCTGGCCCGTCAGGGCCTGCATCTGGGTCAGGTGCAACGTCTTGCCGTGCTGGAACGGGGTCCCAGCGGCCGGGTCACGGCCCTGGCGATCGAAGGCAGCGCCGGCCGGACGGTTCTGCGGCTCGATGCGATTCGCCGCACCCTGCGGACCTTGCCCAGCACCCTGTTTGTGCTGCGTCAGCAGGGTGCAGGCCGCTGGTTGCTGGAGGGGGGTGGTTTCGGCCACGGCGTCGGTCTGTCCCAGGCGGGAGCGATCGATCTGGGGCGTCGCGGCTGGTCCTTCAATCGCATCCTTGCGCGCTATTACCCAGGCACCCATCTGCAGCCCCTGCCACCACCGCCACCGCCGGCCCTTGGCGGTGACCCGTAAAGTTGCGGCCATTCGAGGAAAGGTCATGGACGCGGGCGGCACCGCCACCGATCGCCGTCGCGCCAAGACCTTTGTGTATGCGTTGTGCTGCACGGCCGCGGGCATGGCGCCCCACTGGCTGCCGTCGGGGCGCAGTTTCTGGCCCGCGATTGTTCTGGCGGTGTTGCTGGGGGGCTACAGCATCCGCACCGTGCTGCTGCAGAGCCTGCGGGCTGCAGAGGACAGCGCTGCGGCTGCCCGGGCAGGGTCCCGGCTGACGGATCCGTTGGAGGCCGTCGATGTGGTCGTGGCGGCCCGCGATGAGCAGGCTGTCATCACCCGTTTGGTCGAGCATCTCGCCCAGCTGGATTATCCGGAATCACTCCTGCGCCTGTGGGTCGTCGACGACGGCAGCACGGACCGCACGCCCGAGCTGTTGACCGCTCTTCAGGAGCAGCATCCTCAGCTGCGGGTGGTGCGCCGTGCCGCCGATGCCGGCGGTGGCAAATCGGGAGCGCTCAATCTGGTGCTCCAGCAGCTCGAAGGTCGCTGGATGCTGGTGCTCGATGCCGATGCCCAGCTCCAGAGCGACACCCTCAGGCGCCTGATTCCGTTTGCCGAGGCGGGTGGCTGGGCGGCGGTGCAACTGCGCAAGGCCGTGGCCAACGCCGATGTCAATCTGCTGACCCGTGCTCAAGCCATGGAGATGGCCCTGGATGCGGTGATCCAGCAGGGTCGCCTCGGTGTTGGTGGCATCGCCGAGCTCCGGGGGAATGGGCAGCTGCTCAGGCGTGAGGCGGTGCTGGCCTGCGGCGGGTTCAACGAGGCCACGGTGACCGATGACCTCGACCTCAGTTTTCGTCTGCTGGTCGGCGGCCAGTCGATCGGCGTGCTCTGGGCTCCGCCGGTGCGCGAAGAGGCGGTGCTCGGCCTGCGGGCCCTGCTGCGCCAGCGCCAGCGCTGGGCCGAAGGGGGCTTGCAACGGTTTCTCGATTACGGCCCTGCCCTGCTGTCAAACCGTCTCAGCCCCCGTCAGCGCCTTGATCTGATCTGTTTCTTCCTGCTCCAGTACGCCATGCCGATGCTGGCGGTTGCCGACATGGCGGGTGCCCTAGTGACCCGCACCATGCCCTGCATCTGGCCCCTGTCGATCGTCGCGCTGGGTTTGTCAGGACTGGCGATCGTCAGCGGCTGCCGCCGCCCCAGTGAGGGTCCGGCACTGCCGGTGATGTCCCCTCTGGCCATGGGCCTGGGGATCATCTATTTGATCCATTGGTTTGTGGTGATTCCCTGGGTCACCCTGCGCATGGCTGTCTTGCCCAAGCGCCTGGTCTGGGCCAAGACCCTGCACCTGGGCGAAGACAGTGGCGAAGACAGCGACGACGGGCAGGGAGCCACGGCCACCGCCTGATACGGCTGCAGCCCATGGCCGCCTTCAGGCGGCGTCCGAACGCTGATCGCCGCCCGCGTCGTCCAGGGATCCTTCGAAGGCCACGACTTCGCCGTTGAAGAAGTCGGCCAGCCGCCGGGCCTTGCTGTCGAGGTCGTTGGTCGGGCTGATGGGCTGGGACTGCGGCTGCGGCAGAGGCTTTGGTTGTGGACTCTGGCTGGCTGGTCGTTCAGGCGCTGGCCCGACTGACGCCGAAGCCGAGGCCCTGTTGGGCGCTGGGGCCGCGGGCGTCGGTGCAGCCGCAGGGCTGGGACGGGGCGGTTCACCACCGCTTTCGAGCACCAGCTGGCGTGGGCTGCCCAGGGCCTGGGTCAGGGCTTGTTCAAGCAGTGGCAACCGGCTTTGGACCATGGCCATCCAGGTGCCGGCGACACGCACCACAGCGCGACTGGCATCGAGCCGCACCAACTGGGCCTGTTGGGACAGCAGCATCCGGGTGGAGGGCAATTCCAGCCCCGCCAGGATCTGTTGCCAGAGTTCGGCCAGATTCTGCTGGCCGTCAGCGTTGGGCACCCCAGGGTGGTCGGCGGGGGGCAGCGGCGCTGAAGGTGGGGGTGTCGTCGCCGGTGTTGCCGCCGCCACAGCGACAGGTGGCGTTGGGGCCGGTGCCGGTGCCGGTCTCGGTTCTGAGGGGGCTGCCGCAGTTGTCGCAACAGCAGCTGCAGCTGCAGGCCGGGCCAGCAGGCCCAGCAGCAGCACCTCAAGCCACAGGCGTGGATTGCTGCTGTGCCGCAGCTGTTGCTCGCTGTTTTTGAGCTGGGCCTGCCATTGCAGCAGCTGTTCGTTGCCGATCCGGCGGGCCAGGGCAGGCAGGTCAGCGCGCAGCTGGGGCGAGAGGCTGGTGAGGTCCAGGCGGTCCGGGGCCACGCCGGCCAGCACCAGATCGCGCAACACGGCGGCCAGGCCCTGCAGCAGGGCTGTGGGCTCCCGCCCCCGTTCCAACAACAGTCGGCACGATTCGGTGAGTTGCAGCGGATCGGCCGCGGCCAGGGCCGCAGCCAGTTGCAGCAACTCCTGTTCGGGGACGGCGCCCACCAGATCCCAGACGGCCTCGGCCTCCACCGGTGGCGGCAGCAGGGAGAGCTGATCCAGCAGGCTCTCAGCGTCCCGCAGCCCCCCCTGGGCCCGCTGGGCCACCACATGCAGGGCTGCGGGGGTGATCCCGATCCCCTCCTGTTCGGCGATCCAGCTCAGGTGTCCGAGCAGGGCGTCCAGCGGAATGCGGCGAAAGTCAAAGCGCTGACAGCGGCTCAGAATCGTCGGCAGGACCCGTTGCGGGTCGGTGGTGGCCAGCACAAACACGACCCGAGGCGGTGGTTCCTCGAGGGTCTTGAGCAGGGCGTTGAACGCGGCGGTCGAGAGCATGTGGCACTCGTCCACCACATAGACCTTCCAGCGGGCCTGCACCGGTGCGAAGCGCGAGCGTTCGATCAGCTCGCGGATGTTGTCGACACCGGTGTTGGAGGCGGCATCGATCTCGATCACATCGAGGGCCGTGCCGGCGGCGATCGTGGTGCAGAGGTCGCAGCTGCCGCAGGGCTCGGGTGTGGGACCGTCCGCGGCCAGGCAGTTCAGCGAGCGGGCCAGGATCCGGGCGCTCGAGGTCTTGCCGGTGCCCCTGGGGCCGCTGAACAGGTAGGCCGGGGCGATCCGGCCCGAGCGCAGGGCATTGCCCAGGGTGGCGGCGATCGCTTCCTGCCCCACCAGCTGGTCCAGCCGCTGGGGACGGTATTTGTGATGCAGGGGCTGGTAGGTCTGACCCATCGGCTCGGGCTGGGGCAGGTCCGTGCACGGACTAGGTTACTGGCCCCGCTCCGGCCCTTTTCAGGCCGAGGCCTGCTGTTCGCCGCCCTGGGCGCTGGGATGGGTCAGCACCTGGGCCTTGGTCCGGGCTTCGACCAGATCACGGGTCACGGTGAAGTTCTGAACGTCCTTGCGCGACGGCAGGTCATACATCAGCTCCAGCATCAGCTCTTCGACAATGCCCCGCAGGGCCCGCGCACCGGTCTTGCGCCGATGGGCCTCGATCGCGATGGCCTCGATCGCGTCCGGCTCAAAGGCAAGCCGCACGTTGTCCATGCTGAGCAGGGTCTGGAACTGTTTGACCAGGGCGTCGCGCGGCTCGGTCAGGATTGCCTGCAAGGCGCCGGCATCGAGAGGCTCGAGCACGGCAGTCACCGGAAGACGGCCGATGAACTCCGGGATCAGGCCGTACTTGACCAGATCGTCCGGCTCCAGGTGTCGCAGCACCTCGGCTGCCTGGCGGTCCTTGCCGCTGCGGGGCCGACTGGAGCCATCGGCGCTGAGGAAGCCGATGGCGTTGCGTCCCATGCGTTTCTGCACCACGTCGTCGAGACCGACAAAGGCTCCGCCGCAGATGAACAGGATCTGGCTGGTGTCGATCTGGATGCAGTCCTGGTAGGGATGCTTGCGTCCCCCCTGGGGTGGCACGTTGGCGACCGTCCCCTCGAGCATCTTGAGCAGCGCTTGCTGCACCCCCTCACCCGAGACGTCACGGGTGATGGAGGGGTTTTCGCTCTTGCGGGCAATCTTGTCGATCTCGTCGATGTAGATGATGCCGCGCTGGGCCTGCTCCACATCAAGGTCCGCCTTCTGCAGCAACCGCAGCAGGATGTTTTCCACGTCCTCTCCGACGTAGCCCGCTTCGGTCAGGGTGGTGGCGTCGGCCACAGCAAAGGGCACATCCAGCAGCTCGGCCAGGGTCTGAGCCAGCAGGGTCTTGCCACAGCCGGTGGGTCCGATCAGCAGGATGTTGCTCTTGTGCAGCCGTGTGGCGGTCTGGTCGGTCTCCCCTTTGCCGTCGCCCTGCCAGGCGAGGCGCTTGTAGTGGTTGTAGACCGCCACGGACAGGGTTTTTTTGGCGTCCTCCTGACCCACCACCTGGCGGTCAAGGAAGGCCTTGATCTCCCGTGGTTTGGGGATCTGGGCCAGGGTCGGGGCCGGTTTGGCGGGTTTCTTGGCGGCAGCTTTGCCGCGACCGGTCTCCGGCGTGCTGCGGCCTGCGGCGGCGGCAGGACTGCTGACGAGCTCCTCATCGAGAATCTCGTTGCACAGGTCGATGCACTCATCGCAGATGTAGACACCTGGACCAGCGATCAGCTTGCGCACCTGCTCCTGCGACTTGCCGCAGAAGGAACATTTCAGGTGAGCATCGAACTTCGGCATCGAACCTTGGCTTCGGCTTGACGGGGCAGGAGGGCCTCAAGGACAAGGATCGACCCGGAAACGGGAATCGTCAGCCGTCCTTAACGATCAAACCGGAGTGGTCTCGGTGACAACCCGGTCGATCAGTCCGTATTGAACCGCTTCTGTCGGCGAAAGGAAGTAGTCCCGATCGGTGTCTTCGGTGATCTTGTCGAGCGGTTGGCCGGTGTGTTCGGCCATCAGGCCGTTCAGCGTGTCCTTGAGGAACAGGATCTCCCGCGCCTGGATCTCGATGTCGACTGCCTGGCCCTGGGCACCGCCCAGGGGCTGGTGAATCATGATCCGGGCGTTCGGCAGGGCCAGCCGTTTGCCCTTGGTGCCCCCGGACAGCAGAAACGCACCCATGCTGGCGGCCAGCCCGTAGCAGATGGTCACCACATCCGGCGCCACCTGCTGCATCGTGTCGTAGATGGCCAGACCTGCCGTAACCGATCCACCGGGGGAATTGATGTAGATCTGAATGTCCTTTTCCGGGTCTTCAGCCTCGAGAAACAGCAGCTGGGCGACCAGGGCATCGGCCACGCCATCGTCAATGCCGCTACCCAGAAAGATGATCCGCTCCCGCAGCAGGCGGGAGTAGATGTCGAAGGCACGGTCGCCTCGTCCTGACTGTTCGACGACGGTGGGCAGCACCCCTGGGGCAGCCAGGGGGCCGGCCGACCAGCAGCCATCCGTCCAGCGGCTGTGGATCGGGTGAGGGGTCAGGGCGTCGATCACGCGCGCGGCTCGGCAGAGGACGGGGTTTCAATTTATGGGCGCCGGCAGCGGCGCCGCGGCCTGGTCAGGCGTCGCCGGTGTTGGCGTCGTCGGTAGCGTCCGCTTTGGCCTTCGCTTTGGCGGGCTTGGACTTGCTGTCCTTCGTTTTGGCGGTCTTGGCGTCGCCGGGGTCAGCGTCCGCACCGGCAGCGGCCGTCGGGGCCTTTTCGGTGATGGTGCTGTTGGCTTCCAACCACTCCAGCAGTTTGTCCTGAAGCAGGTCGTCGGCGACGGCCTGACGCAGGCGCTGCGGGTCGATGTTGCCCTGCTGGCTGAGGCCGCGGCTGATCTCCTTGACCTTGGCCTCCAGGGCCTCGTCTTCGACGCTGACGCCTTCGGCCTTGGCCAGGGCCTTGAGCGCCAGGCTGCGCCGGAGTCGCTGTTTGGCCTCGGGCCTGGAGGTGTCCATCAGGCTGCGCACCAGGTCGGGTGTGAACAGCTTCTTGACGTCCATGCCCTGTTCGGCGATCTGGCCGGCGGTCTGCTCGATCAGGTTGCGAATCTCCTGTTGCACCAGGGTTTCCGGGAGTTCCACCTCGAGCTGCTCGACCAGGGCCTCGACCAGGGCGTTGTGGCGGTTCGCTTTGGTGCGCCGTTCAGCGTCGTCCTTCAGTCGGGTCTCGAGCTCGCTGCGCAGTTCGGCCAGGGTCTGCTTGTCGCTGGCCTGCTGGGCAAACGCGTCGTCGAGGGCGGGCAGTTCCCGTGCCTTGAGGTCCTTGAGGGTGATGGTGAAGCGGGCGGCGCGGCCGGCGGCATCCTCCTGGGGATAGCTCTCCGGGAACTGGCAGTCGACCGTCTTGGTGGCGCCGATTTCCAGGCCGATCACCCCCTCGATGAACCCGGGGATCATGCGACCTTCCTCGAGTTCCACCTCCATGGCATCGCTGCTGCCGCCGCTGATCGCCTCCTCGTTGTCGGCGTAGATGCCGCTGAAGCTCAGCACGGCCACATCGCCGTTCTGGGCGGCTCGGCCCTCAACGGGCACAAGGGTGGCCATCTGTCGCCGCGACTGGTCCAGGAGCTCGTCGACCCGGGCGGGGTCATAGGACACGGTTTCCGCTTCGGCTTTGAGGCCCTTGGTGCTCTTCAGGCTGGGGCTGGGTTCAACGTCCAGTTCCAGGGTGAACGCGAGGGCCTGGCCCGGTTCGAAGCGTTCCAGCACGGCTTCGAAGCCTTCGCTCAGTTCGGGCCGGCCGATGGCAGCGATGCTGTCGTTCTGCTGCTCGAGGGCTTCGCGAAACGCGGCATCCACCAGGTCCTCCAGCGCGGTGGCACGGATCCGCAGCGGGCCGATCTGCTGCAGCAGCACAGCCCGCGGCACCTTGCCCTTGCGGAATCCCGGCAACCGCACGCTGCGGCTGAGGCTGTCGAGCGCTTTCTCGTAGGCGTTCTGGCTGCGCTCGGCGGGGATGGCGAGTTCGAGGGCGATCCGACTGCCGGGTCTTGGACTGGTCTTGACCGTGAGGGTCCCTGCCTCAGCGCCTTTGCTGGCGGGTTGGCTGGTCTTGGCGGCAGGGCTCATGGGCAGGGTTCGGCGATGCAGGGCAGCCCAGGATCCTAGAAAGTGGCCAGAACCGTCGCCCAAGCGCTTATTGTTGGAGCGGCGCAAGACGCAGGCGATACCCCAACAACCCGCTTCCCATCAGCCCCAGACTGTTGATGGTGGTCAGACCAATCCAGGGATGGGTTCAGTCCGTCGCAGCCATTCACGTTTTTGCAGTCACCGATTCAGTCGGCCCTCGCTTCCTTGACCGTCGTTCAGACCGCCTCGCCAACCCAGTCCAAATCCTTTCCTGATCGCCCCCTGCGGATCGCCATCCTCGGCGCCACCGGTGCCGTCGGCCAGGAACTCTTGCAGCTTCTGGCCGAACGGCGGTTCCCCGTCGCCGAGCTGATCCCCCTGGCCTCGCCCCGCTCGGCGGGCCAGACGCTGGTCTGGCAGGACCAGCAGCTGCAGGTGCAGCCGGTGACACCCGAGGCCTTCACCGGGGTTGATCTGGTCCTGGCCTCGGCGGGTGGCTCTGTATCGAAGCAATGGGCGCCCGTCGCGGCTGCCGCAGGGGCTGTCGTGATCGACAACTCCAGCGCCTTTCGCCTTGACCCTTCTGTGCCGCTGGTGGTGCCTGAGGTCAACCCGCAGGCGGCCCTAGCCCACAGCGGCATCATTGCCAATCCCAACTGCACGACGATCCTGCTGACCCTGGCCTTGGCGCCGCTGCAGGCCCATCGTTCGATCCGTCGCGTGGTGGTCAGCACCTATCAGAGCGCCAGCGGTGCCGGTGCCCGTGCGATGGAGGAGCTGCAGCGCCTCAGCCGCACCGTGCTCGACGGTGGTGAGCCGGTCAGCGAGGTGCTGCCCCATTCGCTCGCCTTCAATCTGTTTCTGCACAACTCCCCGCTGCAGGCCAACGGCTATTGCGAGGAAGAGCTCAAGATGCTCAACGAGACCCGCAAGATCATGGCGCTGCCTGATTTGCGCCTCAGCGCCACCTGTGTGCGGGTGCCGGTGCTGCGGGCCCATTCGGAGGCCGTCAACATCGAATTCGAGCAGCCGTTCCCGGTCGACGAAGCCCGTGCCCTGCTGGCGGTGGCTCCCGGTGTTGAGCTGCTCGAAGACTTCGAGGCCAACCGCTTCCCGATGCCCACCGATGTCACCGGTCGCGATCCGGTGGCGGTGGGCCGCATCCGTCAGGATCTCAGCGACCCCAACGCGCTGGAGCTCTGGCTCTGCGGCGATCAGATCCGCAAGGGGGCAGCGCTCAACGCGATTCAGATCGCCGAGCTGCTGCTGACACAACCAGCCAGCGGAGGTGCCGCTTGAGCAGCGCCGCCCGGCAGCCCTGGGTCCAGGCACCGTTTGGACGGGTGGTGACCGCCATGGTCACTCCGTTCACAGCCGACGGGGAGGTGGACCATGCCCTGGCCGCACGCCTGGCCGACCACCTGGTCAGCCATGGATCCGAAGGATTGGTGATCTGTGGCACCACCGGCGAATCCCCCACGCTCAGCTGGGCCGAGCAGCACCGTCTGATCGCGGCGGTCCGCGAAGCGGTGGCTGGCCGGGCCCGGATCATCGCCGGCAGCGGCAGCAACTGCACGGCCGAGGCGGTCGAGGCCACCCGCCAGGCAGCGGCGCTGGGGGTCGATGGAGCCCTGGTGGTCGTGCCTTACTACAACAAGCCTCCTCAGGAAGGTCTGGAAGCCCATTTCAGGGCGGTGGCCGCCGCAGCCCCCGAGCTGCCGCTGATGCTCTACAACATTCCTGGGCGCACCGGCTGCAGCCTGGCCCCCGAAACCACAGCCCGTCTGCTGGATTGCGCCAATGTTCTCAGTTACAAGGCGGCCAGCGGTACCACCGAGGAGGTCAGTGCCCTGCGCCTCCTCTGCGGCGACCGCCTGGCGATCTACAGCGGGGATGACGGTCTGACCTTGCCGATGTTGGCGGTGGGTGCCGTCGGTGTGGTCAGCGTGGCCAGCCATGTGGCCGGGCCCCAGATCAGCGCCATGATCAGCGCCTTCCTGGCCGGTGATCTCGGCCAGGCGCTGGCGCTGCATGAGCAGCTGCTGCCGTTGAACCGTGCGTTGTTCAGCAGCACCAACCCCATTCCGGTCAAAGCCGCGCTTGAGCTCTGTGGCTGGCCGGTCGGGGCTCCCAGACTTCCCCTTCTGCCTGCATCTGAAGCCGTGAGACAACGTCTTTCTGAAACCCTCGCCGCCCTGCGTCCCACCTGACGCCAAGGCTGATTCAACAGTTCGTGTTCATTTTCATCTGACAGCATCTTCATGACCAGTTTCAATGGCGGCAATAACGGCAACGGCAACGGCAGCAATGGCAATGGCCACAAAGCAAGCGGAAATCGGTCAGCGCTCCGGGTGATTCCGCTGGGCGGTCTGCATGAGATCGGTAAAAATACCTGCGTTTTTGAATATGGCGATGACATCATGCTGGTGGATGCCGGCTTGGCTTTCCCCAGTGATGGCATGCATGGTGTCAACGTCGTCATGCCTGATACCAGTTATCTCAAGGAAAACCAGAAACGCATTCGCGGCATGATCGTGACCCATGGTCACGAAGATCACATCGGTGGTATTTCGCACCTCCTCAAGAACTTCAATATTCCGGTTATTTATGGGCCTCGCCTGGCCCTGGCGATGCTCACCGGCAAGATGGAGGAGGCTGGCGTCACCGATCGAACCGTGTTGCAGACGGTGGCGCCTCGTGATGTGGTCAAAGTCGGCCAGCACTTTTCGGTCGAATTTATCCGCAATACCCACTCGATGGCCGACAGCTATTCGCTGGCCATCACCACGCCGGTGGGCACGATCATCTTTACCGGTGATTTCAAGTTTGACCACACTCCCGTTGATGGCGAGCATTTCGACATGGCCCGCCTCGCCCACCATGGCGAGCAGGGCGTGCTGTGTCTGTTCAGCGATTCCACCAACGCCGAGCTGCCCGGTTTCTGCCCGCCCGAGCGTTCGGTTTTCCCCCACCTCGACCGCCATATCGCCCAGGCCGAGGGGCGGGTCATCATCACCACGTTTGCCAGCTCGATCCATCGTGTCTCGATGATTCTTGAGCTGGCACTCAAGAATGGCCGCAAGGTGGGCCTGCTGGGTCGTTCGATGTTGAACGTGATCGCCAAAGCGCGCGAGCTGGGTTATATGCGTGCTCCTGATGATCTGTTCGTGCCGATCAAGCAGATCCGCGATCTGCCTGACCGCGAGACCCTGCTGCTGATGACCGGCAGCCAAGGCGAGCCCCTGGCTGCCCTGAGCCGCATTTCCCGCGGCGAACACCCGCAGGTTCAGGTCAAGACCAGCGACACGATCATCTTTTCGGCCAGCCCGATTCCGGGGAACACCATTTCGGTGGTCAACACCATTGACCGGTTGATGATGCTTGGCGCCAAAGTCATTTATGGCAAGGGCGAGGGCATCCACGTCTCAGGCCACGGTTTCCAAGAGGACCAAAAGCTGATGCTGGCCCTCACCAAGCCGAAGTTCTTTGTGCCTGTCCACGGTGAGCACCGCATGTTGGTCTGCCACAGCAAGACCGCTCAGTCGATGGGTGTGCCGGCGGACAACATCCTGATTATTGACAACGGGGATGTGGTCGAACTCACCGCCGATTCGATCAAGAAAGGTGATCCGGTCAAGGCGGGGATCGAGCTTCTCGATGCCTCCCGCAATGGCATCGTCGACGCCCGTGTCCTCAAGGAGCGTCAGCAACTGGCAGAAGACGGTGTGATCACCCTGCTGGCCGTGATCAGCACGGACGGGGTGATGGCCGCCCCTCCCCGGGTCAACCTGCGTGGGGTGGTCACCACCGCCGATGCCCGCAAGTTGTCCCTGTGGGCCGAGCGGGAGATCACCTGGGTGCTTGAGAACCGTTGGAACCAGCTCAGTCGCAACACCGGCGGCAAAACCCCCGATGTCGACTGGGTGGGCGTGCAACGTGAGGTCGAGCTTGGGTTGCAGCGGCGCCTGCGCCGCGAGCTTCAGGTTGAACCGCTGATCATCTGCCTGGTGCAGCCTGCTCCCGCGGGCACACCGGCGTACAAGGGCCGGGCTGACGCCGAGCCCGACAACCGCCCCGCACCCCGCAATGGCCGTCGCGAGGCACCGCGCCAGCAAGGCGCAGCTGCCACCCCGGCTCCGGTGGTGCGTGCTGCTGCTGCCGCCGCGCCTGCCCCTGTCCCCGCCTCAACCCCAGCCCGGGTGGTCGAACCCGAGCCCGAGCTGGCGGGCCGCACGCGCCGTCGCCGTTCGGCGGCAGCTGCCGGCTGAGCGGCGTCAGCGCAGCACCACCTCCAGCAGACCCCTGGCTAGCTCCGCCTCCTCGGCGGAGCTCCAGGGCGCCAGGTCGACAATCTCGGCCTGCTTCGGATCGGCCTGGTGCACAACGATCTGCTCGGGTTCCTCCACCACGTCGACCACGTCCACCAGGTCGACCAGGTCCATCAAGGGCGGCTGGGGTGCAGGGTCAGGCTGGCTCTGGCCGAGGGACTCCAGCCAGGGCGCTGCTGCGGCCGCCAGCTCCGTGGGAGGCGTTCCCACGGCCTCGGCCTTGAATGGAAAGGCCTGGATGAGCGGTGTCGGCGCCGGCGCGGTTGGCGCGTTCGTCTGTTCCCGCGCGCGGGCGCGGGCCAGTTCTTGCCGGGCCACGGCTTCCAGAACGGCCTCGGGTCGGCTGTCCAGAACCTGCTGATACAAGGCTGCTGCCGCAGCGACCTGGCCCAGCCCGTGCAGCTGGGTATGCCCCTGCAACAACAGCAGGCGCTGCCGCAAAGACGATGCATCATCGCCTGGCAGGTCGGCCAGCAGAGCCTCGCTGTCTTCGAGGACCTGCTGCCATTGCCCCAGGCTGTACATCCGTTCGATGGCGGCGTAGCGATCCGCCGTTGTCGGGCTCATCGATCCGCTGGTTCGGGGGGCATCAGCACCAGTCTGCTGCGGTCCCAGTGCAGCTGCCAGCCCGCGGCCAGGTCGCAGCGGCCGGGGTCGCGACCCCGCTGCAGGCGCTCCACCAGGGCGTCCAGCTGGCTGGCGCTGACGCTGCTGCCGAGCTGGTTGCTCAGCCACAGGTCCAGCACGGCGGTCTGGTTGACCCGCTGCAGTCCGGTGAGTCGGCTCCGATCGAGTCCGGCTGGATCGGCGGCCAGCCAGTGCAGGGCGATGGTCAGCCAGTCCTGCTGGGCCTCGTGTTCGCGGGCCAGCCGTTCGGCCGTGGCGCTCAACCGGCGTGCCGCGCCAGGGTGCAGGGCCTCGAGCTCTGGCAGAACCAGCTGTCGCACGCGGTTGCGGCTGTAGCGCAGGTCGTCGTTGCTCGGGTCGAGCCAGATCGGCAGCTGCAGCGTCTGGCAAATGCGGGCGGTGTCGCTGCGGCTGAAGATCAGCAGCGGTCGGCTCAGCTGGACGCCGCCGCTGCCCAGGGACCTCTGCGGTCGCAGGCTGGCCAGGCCGCGGCGGTGGCTGCCGCGGGCCAGATGCAGCAGCAGGGTCTCGGCCCGGTCGCTGGCGGTGTGGCCGCAGACCACATGGCTGCAGTCCTGTGCCCGGGCCTGGGCTTCCAGCCGTTCGTAGCGCCAGTCCCGGGCCTGGGCTTCGGCGTTGGCGGCGGCAGCCACAATGGGTTGCTCCCGGGTGTCGATCGTCAGCCTCAGGCCCCGCTCGCGGCACCAGTTGGCCAGTTGGTCTGCCTGCTGGGCTGCCTCAGGGCGCCAGCGGTGATCGCCATGCCACAGATGCAGCCGCCAGCCGTGCAGGCGCCGCAGCCCCAGCAGCAACGCCAGCAGGGCCATCGAATCCTGTCCCCCCGACACCGCCAGCAGCAGACCGGCCCCCGCTGGCAGCAGTCCCGGCTGACGCCGCAGATGCCGATGCAGCCGCAGGTGCTCCCGCCCCCAGGCTTGCTCCAGCGCCTGGGGTGGGAGAATCAGGTCATCTTGATCAGCTTGGTTCATGTCGCGTCTGTCCAGCCTGCCCATCGCCCTGCAGGCCGCCATGGCCGAGCGCCGCGCCCTCAAGGTGATCGCCGGTCTGAACAACTTTGATGGGTCCAGTGTGGCCCGCGTGGCCCGGGCCGCCGCCGCCGGTGGTGCCGATCTGATCGACGTGGCCTGCGATGCCGACCTGGTGCGCCGCGTGCGCGAGGTGGCTCCTGATCTGCCGATCTGTGTCAGCGCCGTCGATCCCGAGCTCTTCGCCGCTGCCGTGGCCGCCGGCGCCACCATGGTCGAGATCGGCAACTTTGACAGCTTTTATCCCCAGGGCATCGTCTTCGGGGCCGATGCTGTGCTGGAGCTGACCCGCCGCACCCGCGCCCTGCTGCCCCAGGTGGTGTTGAGCGTCACCGTTCCCCACGTGCTCCCCCTGGACCAGCAGGAGCAACTCGCCGTGGATCTGGTGGCCGCTGGCGCTGACCTGATCCAGACCGAGGGCGGCACCAGCGCCAGGCCGTTCAGTGCCGGCAGCCTGGGCCTGATTGAAAAGGCCGCCCCAACCCTGGCCGCCGCCCATGGCATCAGCCGCGCCCTGGCCGCTGCCGAGTCGGTGGTTCCAGTGCTCTGTGCCTCGGGTCTGTCGGCCGTGACCCTGCCGATGGCGATCGCCGCCGGCGCCAGTGGCGTCGGCGTGGGCTCGGCGGTGAACAGGCTCAGCGACGAGCTGGCCATGGTTGCGGTGGTCCGCAGCCTGCGTGAGGCTCTGGGTGCTGCCGTCGGCGCTGCTGTCTGAGCCACAGCCGGCCGTGGGTCCACTGCTCTGGTTGCTGCAATGGCCGATCAGGGCCAGTCTG
>Ga0169931_10002900_pt1 | contig 27617 bp, 15 predicted proteins | sample Kivu_15m_20L_FD_129675 | JGI IMG/M metagenome (GOLD analysis project Ga0169931, IMG submission 129675) | Freshwater microbial communities from Lake Kivu, Western Province, Rwanda to study Microbial Dark Matter (Phase II) - Kivu_15m_20L... | ecosystem: Environmental > Aquatic > Freshwater > Lake...
ACCGCTCTTTACCTCCGTTAGCCGTTAACCCGGCGGTCAAGTTTGAGGTCCGGTTCGGTGGGGCGGAAGCAATCGGCGTTGTAACAAGCAGCCACTTATCAACTAGAGAGCGCGATAGTTCGCGGGAGAAAATACCGTTCAGACGGCAGGCAACAATCGGAAAATATGCACGCGGTAAGAAAAGCGAGAGCGCGGCCAGTCCTGACCTGAAATTCAAATACGTCCAAAACACTGGGGATTTCAGCGATCGATGCGTCGCGAAGGAAAACCTCTCACTCTGCGAACTGGCGTGTAGCCTAAAGTTCGCAGGATGAGACGAGTACGCCCGGCAGGGCTCGAACCTGCAACCCTCGGTTCCGAAGACCGATACTCTATCCAATTGAGCTACGGACGCGGCATCAGAAAATATGACAGTTTTTGACCGACTATGCAAGGACTGATTTGCCCCATTCTCGGTTCAAAGCTGACCCATGCCAGCATTTCGGAAACAAACGCTAAAAAATACGTCACAGCTTCGGCTGAACCGTACAGCACTGTATCTGTACTGCATCTACGCTTTATCTGGACTGTATATGCAGCCTAAATGGGGGGGCAGCAATGGTTTATGGTCCGCGAGCGAACGGAATGCACCTAATGTCGGAAAGTTGATCTTGCTCTGCCAGAGCAATTTGTACTAACCTCCACCTCTTAGCTGCCTAAATTGGGGCAATACCCCGCAAGGTTTTTAGCGGGGGGCGAATTTGGAATGCTCGTTAGTGCAATAAGGATGCGATGAAATGAGCCGCACAACGCAAGATGCGCTGGGAACGCTGGGGAGGGATATCAGTCAGGCTGCCTATGGCACTCCGTACCGAACCGGCAGCCCGAACACGCGATTCAACCCTTTGTCGGTTTCAACTTGTTTCATTTTGTTTGCCCTTATGGCAATGGCTTACTCCCCGATCACTGGGCAAGAAGCGAATTGGATTTGGACCGCAGAGCATCCGAGAAATGCTGTTCCGCAGGGGGACTGCTTCTTTCGCAAAACATTCCATGTCAGCACGGCTGAACAAGCTTTAGTCATCATCGGAGCCGATGATGAATACGAATTGTTTGTCAACGGCAGGCAAATTGGCAAAGGCGAATCGACCCGCCAGCTCGTCACCTTCGACATACAGCCTCATTTGATTCGCGGACGCAATGTCATTGCGGTCCGGGTGCGCAACACCAAAGGAACCACAGCAGCCCTAGCGGCTCGAGTACAAATCAAACCGGACTCGGGGGCCTGGACTTCGTATTCCACCGATCGCACTTGGCGAACGGCTTTGGAAGTTCCTCGCAATTGGACAGCAACCACTCTGAATGATGCCCGCTGGAGTGCAGCGGAAGTCTTCGGGTTGCTCGGCGAAACACCACCCTGGGATCGCCGCGAAGATGTTGCCGCCTCGGCAAGCGATGAAGGAGAGCGATTTCGGGCACCGCAAGGTTTCAGCGTCGAACGCATCCTGGATGACGAAACCGCCGGCTCGTTGATTGCGATGGCCTTCAATGAATTCGGGCATGTTATCGCATCGCAGGAAGGTGGGCCATTGCTGCTGTTCTACGATAGCAACAAAGACGGCAAAGTCGACCGCTCGCGCGTATACTGCGATGCGATCAAAAACATCCAGGGTATTTTGCCACTCAATGGCGAAGTTTTCGTAACCGGCGAAGGGGCAGAAGGTTCCGGACTCTATCGACTCACCGACTCGGATCACAATGGAACATTGGAAAAAATCACCAAACTCATCAGCTTCGCTGGTTCCTCGGGAGAGCACGGTGCGCACGGTATCACGCTCGGTCCAGACGGAATGCTTTACATCGTGGTGGGCAATCACCAGAGCTTGCAAGCCGAAGCGGCTACCAACAGCACGTATCGAAATTATTATGAGGGCGACCTTGTACAACCTCGCATGGAAGATCCAGGAGGGCACGCCCGAGGTGTGAAGGCACCCGGTGGAACGATCGTTCGTACCGATCTCACCGGCCAGAAAGTCGAAGTCGTCGCGGGCGGTATTCGCAACGCCTATGATATTGCTTTTAATGAAGACGGCTCGCTCTTCCTGCATGACAGCGACATGGAAGCCGATATAGGAGTAGCTTGGCATCGACCGACTCAGCTATTCCACGTTATTGAAGGTGCCGAGATGGGATGGCGCAGCGGATGGTCGACTATGCCAGCCTACTATCCCGATCGCATTTTGGCGATGACCGATACGGGGCGCGGATCGCCAACGGGTGCAATCGTGTACGATCACTTCGCATTTCCCGCGCGTTATCATCGACAGTTGTTTCTGGCCGACTGGTCCGAAGGCCGAATCCTTGCGGTTCGTTTGACTCCCAATGGTTCCACCTATCAAGCGCAGTATGAAACTTTTGTTCAGGGGCAACCGCTCAACGTCACCGATCTAGATGTAGGCCCAGACGGCGCGCTTTACTTCTGCACCGGTGGACGTGGAACCAACGGCGGCTTGTATCGCGTGAGCTGGCAAGGTGAAATCCCTGACCGAGTCAAGAACCTTGGGGATGGAATCACCAAAGCGATTCGATTTCCGCAGATCGGTACAGCATGGGCGCGACAGGAAATCGCCATGGTCAAAAAGAATCTAGGTGATGATTGGAACCAATTGATCTCTGGAGTTGCATCCAGCGATGAGAATCCAACACGTTATCGAATTCGAGCATTGGACCTGATGCAATGGTACGGACCAAAACCGACTCCCGAGTTTTTAATCCAACTTTCTAAGAATCCAAGCGAAGCTTTGCGTCACAAAGCCGCGCGATTGTTGGCTCTCCAATCTGGAGAAGAAGTATCACAACGATTGAAAGTGATGCTTAAGGACTCAAGCAATCAAGTTGCCTTGGCGGCAGCCGAAGGCCTGCTTCGACAGGGAGCCCAATTGTCGATCGATGATATTCGCAAACAGCTTACCAGCGAAGACAAACACCTAGCATGGGTGGCTCGAAAACTCTTGGAACGCATCGACCCGGAGACATGGAAAACCGAATTGGTGAAGAGCGACTCCATTCGAGAAAGAATTGTGGGTTCTTTGGCACTGATGACCTCGGCTCCAACTCCCGAAAATGTAAAATGGGTCATCGAAGCTTGCCAGCAAACTTTGAGCGGTTTTGTTAGCGATCGCGATTTTATTGAACTGTTGCGAGTCCTTCAGGTGGCTTTACATCAAGGCAAAATTCCCGCTGCGGACGTACCCGAACTGAAGAATCAGTTGGTGAAAGAGTTCCCGGCCGGTGAAGCCTTAATCAATCATGAATTGATTCGTTTACTAACGTACTTGCAGGCTGAGGAAGTGATCGAACCAGCTTTGGTCTATCTGACAGGTAATGCGGAGATGATCGACAAAATATTGATCAGCCTCCATGTTCCCCGAATCAATCATGCCTGGAATGCGGTGGAACGCTTCGCACTGCTCCGTTTCTATGAGATGGCACAGCGGTATGAGGGGGGAAGCAGTGTTCCGTTATACGTTATGACTGCGAGCCGCGAATTTGGAGCGAAAATTCCATTAGAGGAAGCGAGGATCTTTGTTTCCGAAGGGGATATTTGGCCTAACGCCGCTTTATCGGCTCTTCCCGTCCTACCTGCGAAGCTGGAAGTTGCCGATCGTGAAGCGCTGATGGAATTAGATAAAAAGATTGACATCGATGGCCTGCACGATGATGTGTTCAAACGCTTAAAGACGGGCATTGTGGCAATACTCGCGCGGAGCGGCGATGAAACATCGATTCGCTATTTGCGAGAAATCTGGCGTCGAAGTCCAGATCGGCGCGCCGCCGTGGCACTAGCACTTGCAGATCAACCCGGCGGGGACAATTGGGATTATTTGGTTCGAAGCCTCGGTCTTCTCGAACCCGATATTGCTGCTGAGATAATGCAGCTATTGGTCAACGTTGAGCTAGCAGCCGACGATCCGGAAGCTTTTCGTCAAGTCATCCTTGTCGGTATCAAACTGACCGATGACAGCGTTGATCCTAAACCTGCTCTCGACTTGCTCGAGCACTGGACGGGAGTGAAAAGAGAGGCTCTCGCAGACCAGGGGCCGTTGAGCGGCTGGCAAGCGTGGTATACGGAAACCTACCCTGATAGGCCCGAAGCTGCATTGCCTAGCGTCGATAAGCAAGCGAAATGGAATTACGAAAAGATCGTCGAGTATCTCGACCATGATCTCGGCAAACGCGGGTCGCTCGAGGATGGCAAAAAAGCTTTCACCAAAGCTCAATGTGCCGCTTGCCATCGCTTTCAAGGCGAGGGCACAACGATCGGACCAGACTTAACTGCGCTAAGTCGTCGATTTACTCAACAGGAGACTTTGGAGGCGATCTTGTATCCATCTCATGTAATCAGTGACCAGTATGCTTCGAAAAAGGTTCGCACCCGCGATGGCGACACCTATATCGGCATCGTGACGACCAATGGCGATGGAAGCGTGACGATCCGCAAGTCTGATCGCCAAGAGATCACGATTACCGCCGAAGAAGTGGATGAGATCGTTTCAAGCAAAATATCTTTAATGCCTTCTGGGCTTTTAGAAAATCTGTCTGCTTCCGAAATTCGGGATATGTTGACTTACATGGGTTATCTTCCCACAACCCAAGAGGTTGCAAAAGATCCGAGCAAATCTGGCACGAAGCTTAAATAAAATCGCTGCGATCGGTGAATTCACATTCGGCGGATTGAGATTCGGCGAATTCAGATTCGTCGAATTGAGATTCAAGGAAAAGTGGGAGCGTGATCCAGACGCTACCACTTTTTCCATTCTTATAACCATCCGAGCCCCCGAATATAGTGACTAACTCGCATACGCTCATGGTTTACGGATAGAACTTAATCGCGCATTTTCTCTCCCAAGTGGGCCTTTATCTAAATGGCCTCATGTACACCAGTCGGGTATTACGGCCCCTCTCATTCAGTCCACTTGAGAAAATGGCCATCCAACCCGACAATGAGAGTCCACAAGTGAACCAAGTCCAGACGGTGATCCATGCGGTTAGGGGACGATTCAATGAGTTGTTTTTTTGAACGGCCACGTTCTGTTTTTTCGTTATTGCTAATGTTGTTTTCAGGAAGTGTGCTCTTGCTTACAGGAAGCTCTATGAAGGCCGAAAACCCATTGCTATCCAAGAGCCCATTGTTTTTGGAAGCTCCCGTTTTTAGCCAAATCAAAGTCGAACATTATAAGCCCGCATTTGAAGCTGGGATGGCGGAACAAAAGCGGGAAATCGAAACGATTGCCAACAGCCAAGACAATCCAACGTTTGAGAATACGTTGGTCGCCATGGAGCGAACGGGTGAAACCTTAAAGCGTGTCGCAGCAATCTTTTTTAACCTGACCAACTCTCATACGAATCCCGAGCTTCAAAAGGTAGAAGAGGAAATCGCTCCCATCCTGTCGTCTCACTTCGACGATATCAATTTGAACAAGAAGTTGTTTGCCCGAATCCAGGAACTCTGGAACAATCGCAATGTCTTGCAACTCAACGAGGAACAAAAACGGTTATTGGAAGAGCAGTATCAAAGCTTTGTCCGAGCCGGTGCGTTGCTGGATGATGCTGCTCAAGGGCGAGTTCGCAAGATCAACGAAGAATTGTCAAAATTGACAACTCAATTTCAAAACAATTTGTTAGCAGCCACGAAAGAAAGGGCGGTTATCGTCGAGGATGTAAAGCTGCTCGACGGCATGTCGGAGGGGGAAATTGCGGCAGCAGCAGATGCGGCGAAACAGAAGAGTCAGCCTGGTAAATTTCTTTTGGCCATTACGAATACAACTCGGCAACCGATCCTGGTCTCCCTCAAAAATCGAGAGTTGCGCAAGAGAGTATGGGAAGCTTCAGCGTATCGTGCGATGGGTGAGAATGGTGGGTTGGACAACCGGCCGCTGGTTGTACAGTTGGCCAAGTTGCGTGCCGAAAAGGCTAAGTTGCTCGGGTTTGCCAGCCATGCGGAATATGCTCTGCAAAACCAAATGGCTAAGAAACCAGAAGCTGCCTTCAAGATGCTGAGCGACTTAGTTCCTCAGGTGCTTGCCAAGGCAAAGGCAGAAGCCAAAGAGATTCAAACGGTTATGCAGGCCGATGGAATCGTGGGAGAGGTCGAACCTTGGGATTGGGAACACTATGCGGAGAAGGTTCGCAAGGCGAAATATGACTTCGATGAAGCTTTGATCAAACCCTATTTTGAGCTCGACAATGTTCTGAAAAATGGAGTGTTTTACACTTTTGGCCGACTCTACAACGTCCAGTTCAGGGAACGTACCGACCTGCCGGTTTATTGTGAGGGCGTGCGTGTATTTGATGTTCTGAATCGAGAGGGGGCGGTGATCGGCGTATTTTATGCAGACTATCTTGCCAGGGACAGCAAGCGGGGAGGAGCGTGGATGGATTCCTTTGTGAATCAATCTCGCTTGTTAGGTCAGAAGCCCGTCGTCGTCAATGTGATGAACATTGCGAAAGCTGCGCCGGGCGAACCGGTGCTTATGAGCCTAGATGAGGTGCAGACGATGTTTCATGAACTGGGCCATGGAGTACATGGATTATTTTCAGACGTTGAGTATCCCACGCTTTCAGGCACTTCGGTACCCCGAGACTATGTCGAGTTTCCTTCGACCGTTCATGAGGATTGGGCGATCGATCCGGTGGTGCTGAAGAATTATGCTCGGCACCACAAAACAGGTGAACCTCTGCCGCAAGATGTTTTGGAAAGAGCGATCGCGGCGAGCAAGTTCAACAAGGGATTCGATACGCTGGAATACCTATCGGCAGCACTTCTGGATCTCGGTTGGCACTCGATGACCCCAGAGAACGTTCCCTCAGCGGCGGATGATGTGGCTAAAACCGAAGCGGCTTTGTTGGCGAAATTTGGTGTGAATTTTGCTCCGGTGCCACCCCGCTATCGAACACAATATTTTGCTCATATTTGGTCCGGCGGTTATTCGGCTGGTTACTACGCCTACCTTTGGAGCGAAGTTTTAGCGGCAGATGCTTTTGCGTTTATGGCAACTCAGGGTGGTTTGAGCGGCAGCTCGGGGATGGAATTCCGCACCAAGATTTTGTCGCGTGGTGCAACCCGCGAAGTGATGCAGCAGTATCGTGATTTTCGGGGCGAAGATCCCAAGGTCGATTCGTTGCTGGAGCGACGCGGCCTCAAATGAGTTCACATAGAACTAAGTAGTAACAGAGTATGGTGTTGACCGGATACTGGGGAGATGTTGATTGACCCTAACCGACTTGCTGATGCTAACGATCTCTGTTGGTCTTGCTGCGTTATTTGCTTACTCGACATGGAACCCGCAATGGCTTTCCAGTCGCTGGACGCCTGCCCGCTTGATTCGAGAATCGCGCGGGCTTACGGCAGTGAGATGGTTTTTCGCAGCGGCAGCGCTTGGCGCTATAGTACTAGCGATCATCCAGTGGAAACGTGGAGGAGAATATCCACGCAGTTTCGGTAACCTGACACCATCGCTCGGAATGCTAGATCATGAGTTATTTTCTGGACTTTGAATCCGAGGCATCGCACGATCGCCGCAATGCGGACTTGCCGGGAGGGACGAAATTGCCAGGACTACAAGGGGCGTGGGAGGCATTGGGGATCTCTGTGCCGACGATTTCCGCCTTCGCCTATATCTGTGCTCAATCGATTTTAGATCGATCTTTTCATGAATCGAATGATGGTTTCGGAGTTTCGGAATTGGCCCTCTCCGGGCCTGCCAAGACCATTTTATACACCGCACGGCAGACCGGTGCATTTGAATTGAAAGTGACACCTAGAGCTTTTCGAACCACGGAAAGGTATCTAGCCTTGCATGTTCACCTAAGTGAGGACGAAAGCCTAGTCTTTCAAAATCCAGATGATTTGAAAATGGCAGTTGAATTCTTGGAAGCCTTTCGCGAAATCTGCCATAAAGGGCTCTGTATCCACCAACTACATGGCGAGTTCTCACTGAATCATCGCGGATTTGAAATGGCGCAAAGTATTCACAAACAGGAAGTAGAAAAATGGCTCAGCAAAATCCAGAACAGTCGCCAGATATGAAGCGTCAGCGATTTCCCATCATTCTAATTTTTTGCGGGCTTTCGTGTTTACTCTTGGGTTTAGTTACCTATTTTTGGCCACGCCAGGAACCGCAGGAAACGCTCAGTACAAGATCCGCTTCCGTTACCGCTCCCATCACCAGTGACGGAAGCGAAGAGGAGGTGGACAACAAACCGACCGAAGCAAACGATGGCCAACATGCATTAGACCCGGTGCTTGAGTTAGCCCATAGGGCGTTAGCCGAAATGCGAGTCGAGATTCGTGACTATACGGCGACATTATTGAAACGAGAGCGGATCGGTCGTTCGTTAAGTGAGGAATCCGAAATGGAATTGAAAATGATCAACGCGCAGGAAGCGATGGGCGACAAGCCCGCAACACCCGTGCATGTTTATCTTAAGTTCAATTCTCCTTCTTCTTCCAAAGGGCGAGAAGTTATTTGGATCGAGGGTCAAAACAAAAACCAGTTGATCGCGCACGAGGGTGGTTTCAAAAATTTCTTGCGAATGAACTTAGATCCTCAAGGCACCATTGCCATGATGGGAAATCGATATCCGATTACTGGAATAGGCATGATTCGTTTGGTCGAAAAATTGGTCGAAAAAGGAACGCGCGATCGTGAATTAGGACCTTGCTTGGTCAAGATGATTGAGAACGAAGAGGTAGGTGGCAGGTCTTGTAGGCTTATTCAGGTTACCCATCCCACTCAGGAAAAAGGGATGGATTTCCATATTGCTCAAATCTTTTTTGACTCCGAGCGCATGATTCCTTTGCGCTACGCTGCGTTCGGTTGGCCTGAAAAAGAAGGCGCACCGCCACCTATAGAAGAAGAATACACGTACCTGAATGTTCAATTGAATGTTGGACTCACTGCGGAGGACTTTAATCCGGACAACCCGGAGTATCAATTTCCCTAGCTCCAAGTCGCTTCGCACTCGATAGCAGCGTGGAAGGGTTTAACTTATCGGGTGAGAGTCGAAGCATCTGCAGGCTTGATAGCTTCGCGATGATTCAAGATCTGCTGCAGTTCGGCGACGAACTCTTGATGGCGTTCCGCAAACAATTTTTTATTGGACTCGCTGGAGAAGAGAAACAGTTTTCCATCTCGGATAAAACCATGTTCTCGTTTGCCTGTTATCAAGATACCTTCTCTCAAGAAACATACCAAATCATATCCAGAAAGTACCGCAGCATATTTGTCGGGTGCAGCCATAAACTTCTGCAATTGAGCTTCGTCTTTGAACCAGTAAATGCAACTGCGATGTTTGGCAGCGAATTGCGGTAGTCCTTCTACCCAAGCTCCGGCAGTATTCCCGGATAAAAGCGCTTCGTGTAATGTCACCGGGCAAAAACCATCTAGCAGAGGAGGCGGCAAATTAGATTCGGCAATCGCTTGTTCCATAGGGCTTGTCTTGATTCCCTCAGCAACAGTTGAACTGGACACAGCCGCATCGGCTGAACCGACCATAGATTGATTTACGTTCCATTGGGGTCCACTCGCTGCAGGTGCCGCCAAAGCCGGCGAGGTTGGTGCAGCAGTCGCAGGACCATTGGGAGAGGAGCTTGGAGCCGGGAAGAACGGATTAAAGGTTTGAATGGGGTTCGCCGACGGACTCATTGGACTACCTGAGTTCGCAACGTCTTTCTGTGTCTGTAGTTCGGGCGACTGAGTGACGCGCGCTGCTACCGAATTTACGTTGGGGTCTGACTGAGATCCGGTCAGCGAAAAAGGCTTGGTTTGAAAACCTGCCCCTGGACCCTGAGCTTGTGGCGTCTGAACTTGAGGAGTCTGAGCTTTGGCAATAACCGCTGGCGCGGCTGTTTTGGCCGCTTCGATTTTCAGGGCCAGGTGGTTACGGTGACTGTCGACTCCTTTTTTGAGCATAGCGACGTATTGATTGGGATCTTGAGGACTCACACCTTTGTGCATTACCTCGCCGTCGCTGTTGAGCAAAATGTCGGTTGGCCAAGCTTCGACTTTGTATTTTTGGGCAATTTGGCGGTACTGATCAACATTGACCAGGACAGGAATGTAATCGTCGTGAACCGCCTTGATAACGTCATTGGATTTAAAAGCCCGCTGCTCTAACAAGCGACAAGGGGGACAATGATCACTCGAAAAATGAACCAGCACGGGGACGTGGTATTTTTGGCTCAGCTTGATTGCTTCCTCAAGTTCGGCCGTCCATTTGATGCCATCGCCGGCTGGTGGGGCAGCAGCAAGTGTAACAGTCGCGCAGAGCAATATTGCGGTTGCCATCATGGCTAAGTTCCCGGATGCAATAGGACAAAATTCCACGAATGTGTGTCGCTTCAGGGATCAAATCGGGTGAGAAGGTTGGTAAAATTTAACGGTTATAGGGATTTTGTGGAAAAAAAATGATTTGCAGGCAACTCTTCTTCCTGAATCGCTTGACATCTACAGGATTACAGGTAACATTCCAGCGTACTTTTGAGGAAGCTACAGTCCGTCGGCATTAAAATTAGCGATCGAGAAGAGAGTCGCGATCTAGAGTAACACCCTTCTGTGGTCAACTCTGCTTGATTGCCCGAACAGTTCAAGGTTGAATTGGTCTGCCGATAGCCTCAGCATCGGAGTTTCGTCGCCGCTGTTGATTCCAGGTTTTCTGCATTGCTGCTTTGATGCACGCGACCTGATCAGACAACAATCCTGAGTACGATTTTTATTCTCATATACTTCTGATGTAGTGGGAGAATAATTGTCGAATTTTTCTCGGAGCGGTATTTGTTCCCCGATGTCGACTGACAGAAGCCGTGTGTGTGATTTGGCGCAAGGTCAGGACAGACTTTCCCCCGCCGCTCAATCCAGATTTTTCTAATTCAGAGTTTTCTTTCTAAGCCTTTTGTATTTAAGAGCGCTTTTCGAGCGCCCCTAGTACTGTTCTTCTGCTGTCTCTAACAGCTCAACAATCCAGGTAATATTTGTATGCCCAAGAAAAAGCGTTTTCGCCCAAGGCCCAACAATCGTAATTCAAGCGGTGGTCATTCTGGAGGTGGCGGCGGAGGCGGTGGCGGTGGCGGCGGTGGCGGAATGCATCGGATGCGATCTCGTCGCCCTAGAAGGCCCATGGACGGTGGACCTGATAATGAATCACAAGAACAGGAATTGCCAGAAGGCCAAGAAGCACCTCTAACGGAAATCGAAGGGATTCTTGAACTGCACCCCAACGGTTACGGCTTTTTGCGTAGCACTGCTAGCAATTATTCTCGCGAACGCTCTGACCCGTTTGTACCCGGAACCATGATCGAAAAATTCGGACTTCGCCAAGGCGTTAAAGTCCGCGGTATGATGCAACATGCACGACGCCAACAAGGACCGCGCGTTCGAGAAATTCTAGACATCGACGGCATGCCGCCAGAAGATTATTGCAAGGTTAAATCGTTTGATACTCTAACAGCCATCAACCCCGAGCAATGGTTAAAGTTGGAGGTTGGCCAACAACCGATCACCAATCGCGTGATCGATTTGCTAGCACCGCTGGGCAAGGGGCAACGTTCGCTGATTGTAGCTCCGCCTCGTTCGGGCAAGACTATTATGCTTCAGCACATCAGTCGTGGTATTTCAACCAATCATCCCGATGTCACGCTGATTGTATTACTGATTGACGAACGCCCTGAAGAAGTGACCGATATGCGCCGCAATGTGGTGAATGGCGAAGTGATTGCTAGTAGCCTGGATCAAGATGTGGAAAGCCACGTTCGACTAAGTCAACTGGTGATCGATCGCTGCAAACGCCTTGCCGAAATGGGTAAAGACGTCTTTCTGCTCATGGATTCGATCACTCGTTTGGCTCGCGCTTTCAATAAGTGGGTGGGCAACAACGGCCCGACGATGACCGGTGGTGTTAACATCAAAGCGATGGACATACCGAAAAAGCTCTTTGCTACCGCCAGGGCATTTGCAGAAGGTGGGTCACTCACGATTGTTGGAACCGCCTTGGTCGATACGGGCAGCCGCATGGACGATCTGATTTTCCAAGAGTTTAAGGGAACCGGCAACATGGAATTGGTTCTCGATCGACGCTTGGCCGATCGACGAGTTTGGCCTGCCATTGATATCACTCAATCGGGAACTCGCCGAGAAGAACTGCTCCATGATCCCGAAACTTTGCATGCGGTGACGATGCTGCGGCGAACGCTTAATACTATGAATCCAGTGGAAGCTATGGAGCAGCTTACGAAGCAGCTTGTTAAATTTCCATCGAATGCTGACTTCATACGCCTGATCGCTGGTGCAAAAATACTGGATTGACCCCCTCTTAAAGAGCCGCGTTTGTATCACTTAGAACTTGCGGTCGCAGGCATTTAGCCTATTTACCCCTAATTTTACATCTTTCCTTATCGTTACTTTGTGGTCTCGCTCCCCCGTAAAGCGTAGAAAGACAATCTTTGATGTAGACCTGTGAGCTCAGGTTAGATAGCTTGGAGCAACTGAAGTTGACCAGTTATTGTCTTTGGGTTGTCGTTCTTTTTCCATGCTGGGTACTCATCCTCCATGAGCGAACCATTTTTTTCGAGAAAAAATAATCTCGGGATCACCAACGCTTTGTTGTTGCTCATGGTGGTCTTCTTCACCGTACCGTTTGTCTTGCGCGGCGCGCGGATGGCTCTGCAAAAAACGGAAAACAACATCAAGGATTGGCTTCCCGATTCATTTCGTGAAACGGAAGAATTGGCTTGGTTTGCCAAGCATTTTGTCAGTGAGCAGTTCATCTTGGCAACCTGGAAAGGATGCACATCGGACGACCAGAAATTGAGACTATTTGTCGAAAAATTGCGATCCGAGCAGATGGTCAGCAAAGATCGTCCGGACGATGATTTTAAAAGAGCTCGGCAATTGGGAACAGATTACGCACTGCTGGTCGATCAGTCCTTTCATTACAACTGGGGTGGTGAAAAAGAAAAATGGTTGGTGGATGAAGCGGGGCGTTGGTTCTATCTTACGCCAGAAGGGAAGCTTTATCGCTGGGAAGGTAAAAGCAATATTGTTGGTTATGCTTTTCGAAACTTCCAAAAATTACTGGGCGCTTTTCGGCTAGACGGACAATTTATCGCGAGCTTTGGAAATTCTTTCGGCGAGGGTGACAGAAATCCTTTTTACCGCGACCCGCGACTTTTAACAGCACCTTTCTTCAGCCGCGTGCAAACCGGACCCGACTTGGTGGAAGAGCTAGCGGGAGTTGGTGGTCCGCTGCATAGAACGGGGAACGAAACTGGAGGGCGTCGAGAAGCTTTAGACCGCTTGACAGGAACCTTATTCGCACCGGTAGTTCCCTATGGATTTGACTGGAAGCCGGAGTCGGTCACACAACTGGTGTCTGCCGATTTGGTTCATACGTTTCCCAAAGGCTGGGAAGAAAAACTGGCACAACTAGTCGATGAGACAATTGAAACCAAATTGGGAGGTGATGCTTCCAAGTTAACTCATGCTGATCCGAAAGTATTGTCGCAACTCTGGTACTCCTTTTTTGATGCCATGGCGATTACTGAACCGCCACGCCAAACGTGTGTTTTAGTCACGCTGACCGAGGTAGGTCGACGCAATCTGAAAAATGTTTTAGGCCGAGGCATGCTTGGATCTCCGCTGGGCCGAATCAATGTACTCGCGGATCAATCTGGCGTGAGCCCTCCGCCAACACCCACCACGTTGCCACCTCCATTTTCTTGGTTTATCGCGAAACCTGCTCAAGCGGAAGCAACGCTCCGAATGGGTGGTCCGCCTGTTGATAACGTCGCCATCGATGAAGAAGGTACCATCACTTTGGTGCGTCTTGTAGGCTACTCAGTGTTCCTGGGTTTGGTGCTTTCCTGGATCTGTTTGCGAAGTGTCAATCTCACGCTGATGGTATTTTTCGTGGGTGGAGTTGGCGCGGTAGCCAGTTTGGCAATCGTTTGGTGGGCCAACGCTAACATCGATGCGATCCTCCTCACAATGCCCTCATTGATTTACGTGCTCGGGATGGCAGGCGCGATCCACATTATTAATTACTACCAAGATACCGTTCGAGAAGATGGCAGCCTGGGGGCTCCAGAAAAGGCGCTTCACCATGCATTTTTTCCTTGCTTACTTGCTAATGTCACAACAGCTTTCGGGCTTGTCTCTCTCTGTATAAGCGACATCGCTCCCATTCGCAAATTCGGGGCCTTTTCAGCGATTGCTGTACTGTTCACGCTGCTGCTGATTTATTTCTATGTTCCTTCGGCACTGGCAACCTTCATGCCAAATGTTGCGGCTCCCAAGAAAAAGAAGGAAGTGAAGAAAGATTATGATCCCAATGAATCCCTTGGAAAATTGGATTTCTTTTGGCAATCGCTTGGATCATGGGTCGTGAGGAACCATCGACTTGTCAATGTGTCGGGAATACTCATCGTGGTGATGTTCAGTGTTGGCCTGCTGAAGATCAACACGTCGGTACATCTTCTTAAGATGTTCGATCGCAACGCCCAAATCATACAGGATTATCGATGGCTTGAAGAAAACTTCGGACGACTTGTACCGATGGAATTGGTGGTTCGATTTCCAACTGAAACGCAGCGAACCAAAGTTGCGGGCGTACAACCTGCTGCTGTTGCCGATGCGGCAGAACCTACCAATACCGAGGAACCGATTTCACTGGAAACCGCGCGGCGGCGTCTTAGTTTACTGGAGAGGGCCGAAGCGGTCGCCAAGATTCAGCAAGTTGTTGAACGCGAATTCGGCTACGGAGGCTCTAATGTGCTCGGCCAAGGCATGTCGGCTTTGACGTTGTTACGCGATCTTCCCGATCCTTCGAAGGGCTTCGCCGCCAACCGAATCGTATTCGATGGTTTACTCCAAGACTCCTTCGAGCGTTTGGCGAAAACCGACTACCTACGATATGAAAAGGATGGACCTGCTGAAGGGACCGAATTGTGGCGTATTAGTTTGCGTTTAGGTGCATTGAACAACGTCGATTATGGTGGCTTTATTTCCAAACTCCGCCTAGCCGTGGAACCAATTTTGGCCGCATACGATTGCCGCTTGCAAGTGATTGATACGATTCTGAAGCAGACTGCCGACACTCCGGATCGGCGCATCGGATCGGTGTTGGTACTGGGAAGCCCCAACCCCAAAACGTCTCCGGTAATAACGTCGGAAGGATCCGCCGAAAATGCTGATGCTCCTGCGGAGAAAGCCGTAGAAACCCTAGCACCGAAAGTGGTAAATAATATTTCTGAGGTCGTTATCGCTCCGATCGACTCGACCAAAATCTTTGCCGAAACGATTGCCGATCTGCTTACCAACGAATCGATCAATAAAGTTTCCTGGCATGATCCTATCAAGTTCCCAGTATTACAAGATGATGCTGAATCGGTGCGGAAATGGGGTGAATACTTATCGCGGTTTACTTGCGTGGTTGTCCTAGCCAATGACAAATCGTACGACCTGAGTTACATCCAACAACATCAGCCCAACGTGATCGATGTACGTGACAAGATTCAGCATATCATCAGTACAGCATCCGACGAACGACTTTCCACCGGACAAGCTGTTGAGATCAGTCCTAACCAAGCACTCCCCGATGTCATTTATACTGGCGTGGTGCCGATTGTTTACAAAGCGCAGAGAACTTTGCTCAATAGTTTGATCGAGAGCACATTCTGGGCTTTTGTCACGATCCTTCCGGTCATGGCTGTGATCATGGTTCCCGCGACGACCGTGCTGGGAAATCTTCGCCCTCATGCGATCTACAAAATGGTTGGGTCCGGATTTGTTGCCATGCTCCCCAACGTTTTTCCGATCGTTATCGTTTTCGGAGCGATGGGCTTTATGGAGTCTGAAGTGGATATCGGTTCGATGATGACCGCCAGCGTTGCTATGGGAATCGCTGTTGATGAAACCATTCACTTTATGAGTTGGTTCCGCTCCGGTGCTCGACTCGGTCTCTCGCGAATAGACTCGATTATGTATGCTTATCGCCGGGTAGCCCCCGCAATGACACAGACGACGATTGTCGGTGGACTCGGTCTCAGTGTGTTTGCATTGAGTACCTTCACACCGACACAAAGATTTGGAACCTTGATGCTCACGATTTTGACATCAGGCATTTTGGGTGAATTAATCTTCCTACCCGCTCTGCTTGCTAGTCCTTTGGGTAAACTCTTTATGCCCTATCCTGATAAAGGTAATGAAGGAGATCAGACGCAGACTCAATCGCCCGATGAACTGCCACCAACATCCGAAGTTGAATCAGAAATCCAGTCGAAAGAGACAATAGTGGATAGCGACAACCTCGAAACTTCGCTGTCAAAGCAGCGTGTTGACTCAGGGCATGGAGTAAAGATGCATAATCATTTGCAACCTAAGCCTGGACAGATTTCGAGAGTCGATTCGAGACACTCGACCGATACGGATCCGAATTAAAAAGAGACCATGTCGAAATCGAGTGCTGATTCGGAAACTCCCAGCCACTTTGCCCAGGATAGCCAAGCCGATTTCAATCGTCGAAAAAACGGTTTATGGCTGATTGTGATTGCGGCTCTTTTATGGAGCACAAGTGGCTTCTTTGCTCGAGCTCCTTGGTTTAATGACTGGCCTGATCAGTGGCGTGGTTTAACGCTAGCTTTCTATCGAGCATTATTTGCGACTGTCCTGTTGGTACCTTTTGTGAGAAGGATTAGTTTTCGCTGGGAAATGGTACCGATGGTCATTTTTTTCGCGGTAATGAATTGGACTTATCTGACCGCCTTAGTACAAGGCCCACCTACCAACGCCATCTGGCTTCAAAATACCGCTCCGGTCTGGGTCTTGTTCGTTGGTGTCTTCTTCATGAACGAACCACTCCGTCGCAGCGATCTGTTTATGGCGATGGGATGCTTAGGTGGAGTGGGCGTTATTCTGATTTCAGAAATGATTCAAGCTGCTCCATTAATTCCGACGCTGCTTGGCGTCATCTCTGGAATTCTTTACTCGGGGGTCGTCTTGTGTTTGATGCGAATGCGAGAAGAAGATCCAGCCTACTTGATCGCGCTCAATCATATCGTAACTTTCGTGACGCTCATTCCGATCGCGTGGCTATCAGGCATCCAACCTTCAACGTGGCAGTGGTGTGCTTTGGCAGCATTTGGCGCATTGCAGATGGGCCTTCCTTATTTGCTGTTCACCAAGGGAATTCGCCACACGCCGGGCCACCAAGCGACGCTGGTCGCGTTGCTTGAACCGGTTTTATTGCCGGTCTGGATTTTTGTAGCGTGGCGTCATACTCCCGATTATGCACCCCCAGGAGTGTGGACCATTTTGGGTGCAGCCCTGATTTTGTGCGGACTGCTGGCAAGCACACTTCTCCGTGATGATCGAATCATTCCTGTACGGCAATTTGTTCGCAAGAATCGAGGATCCGGAGAGAAACAGTCCGAGCCCCGGAAATAACCCTCCTTCACCCCAGTATGCCAAGGCGGCTAATGGTCGCATCAGCCTCTCTCTGGCCTCCTCACAGTCTTAGATCGACGGATTATCGGGATGGGGCGTTAATGCATCGAGGTTCTGCGGATATAATCAAGGGGATCGGTTTGATTGACGAGCGAGGCGGGAACACCACCCGATTCGGTGAAGTCGAGACTTGTTTCAGTGGAGTGAACGGTGAAAGCCAATTTCAACTATTTTGCTGCTTGCGGATTGTGCTGTCTTGCGTTTTTTTGCACGCTAGGCTGCGAACCAGCCACCGAAAAAGGGCCAAAGTTTATTGCCAATCGCGTTTATGCTTTGCGCTGGGAAGTGGAAAGCGAGATTCCGTTAAGCTCAACACTGGCAGATATTCAGGTCGTGCTAAACGAGAATTTTGGTAGCGCATCCGATCCCAAAGTACCTAAGTTCTTCAGCGACAATGAAGATTTCGCGGTGCTGCTTGACCTCGATAAACTCAAACGCGCTTGCGGTGCTGACCCCTCGATCCCACGCGTTGAGTCTGTCTATGTCAAAAATTGTATTAATTGCCACGCTTGGGAAGGATCGGGGCGCGGGCCGGGGAGTCTTGGCGTCGATCCGTATCCTCGCGACTTTCGAGCCGGCGTATTCAAATACAAAACAACCGCACGACGTGCAAAGCCGCTGAAGTCCGACTTAGCTAAAACGATCCGCTATGGATTGGCAGGGTCAGGTATGGGAGCGTATGACAAGATCTCGGAACGCGAACTCGATGACGTCGTCGAGTATGTAGTTTATCTCTCCATGCGTGGAGAACTAGAACGGAAACTTCTTGAGTGGGCCGCACAAGAATTCAGTTTCGATGGCGACAAGCCCGATCGCTGGGTTGTGCAGGAAGGTGAGCAATGGAAAGTAAATTCCGAACAACAAGAACAGATAGAGACCTTTTTGGAGGAGATTGCCACCGGTTGGATCGAAGCGAGTGACGAAGTTGTAGAACTCGAGAAACCTGCCGAGCTTCCAATCCTAGATAAAACGCCCTCTTCTTGGGATGAAGTAACGGGCAACTCTGAATTGCTCGCTTCGGTCACCAAGGGGAAGGAGCTCTTTCTAGGCCAAGCCGCTGTTTGCTCCAGTTGTCACGGCCCTGGAGGCTTGGGGGATGGTCGCACCACAGACTACGATGACTGGACCAAAGAATGGACTGCTCGCATCAATGTGGATCCGAACGATCAGGAGGCCGTCATTCCATTTTTGCTCCGCGGGGCTTTGCCTCCCAAGACCATCAAGCCCCGGAATCTGCGCGAAGGCATCTATCGCGGTGGAAAGACTGCGGACGATTTGTATCGGCGAATTCGGCATGGCATCCCATATGCCCCTATGCCCGCAATTGCGACTGTAGCCTCTGCAGAAGAAACTGGGCTTATGGACAAAGATTTATGGCACATCGTGAATTATGTGATGGCTATGCCCGTCGAACCTAAGCCCTGGCCCGCCGCCCCCGCTACTCCCCCCGCAGCCGCTGCCCCAACGACAGAAACTGCAGGAGCTGAGTAAAGGGAGTGCTCTTGGATGAATTACGATCTTTCTTGCAATCCTCTTGCAAGGTTCGTTTCTTGCGAGCGGCTTGCAAAGAACTATCGCATCGACGCCTGAGCTAAACTTCTATAATAGTCGATCGTTTGCTTCAAGCCTTCCTCCAAGTTTACTTCCGGTTGATAATCCAGTAGCTTCCTAGCCAATGAGATATCGGCCAAACTTTCGCGGACATCTCCGATTCTGGCAGGCTGAAAGTCAATTTTGGTTTGGGTACCTAGCATTTCGTTGAGCAATTCGATTAAACGCAAAAGAGTTGTTTGGCGGCCGTCTGCCAAATTGATGATGCGTCCAGCGACGCCCGTTTTTTCACTCGCCAATAGATTGCCCTTTACGACATTCGCCACAAAGGTGAAATCGCGTGATTGCAGACCATCGCCATAAATAACTGGGGGCTTACCGGATAACAATCGTGTCACAAAAATTGGAATGACTGCAGAGTAAGGACTATCGGGGTCTTGGCGAGGACCAAACACGTTAAAGTATCGTAAACCGACCGTCTCCAAACCAAAACTGTGATAGAACGCTTGCAAGTAATATTCGCCTGCTAATTTCGCTGCCGCGTAAGGCGATAACGGCTGAGGTAGATCGGTTTCGCGTTTGCTGCTTGTTGGCTGATCTCCGTAAGCGCTGCTGCTAGCAGCGTAGACCAAGCGACGCACCTTTGCATCGACAGCCCCTTTGAGCACAGTAACCGTTCCTGTAACGCAAGCTCTATTGGTTGCTAAGGGATTTTCCAGACTCATCGGGACTGAGGCTAATGCTGCTTGGTGGAATACAACTTCGACACCCCGCATTGCTGTGGCCACCATATCTGGATCGGCAATGTCGCCCTGTATGAACTCAAACTTCCCCTCGAGCGGCGCAAGATTTTCGAGTTTACCCGTCGACAAATTATCGAGAATACGAACCTTTTCACCTCTCTCCATTAAGGCTGTGGCAATATGTGAACCAATAAAACCGGCACCACCGGTAACCAAGTAATAACCCATACATATACCCCAACAAGATCGAAACTGTTACGCTAGGACTCTACCACATTATGAGGAGCAAATACGATGACGCTTTTATATCTCACCGACTCTTTCGCAAATCACAATACAGGCAGTCATCCTGAGTGTCCTGCGCGTATTTTGAGGCTCAATGAACTTTTGCGAAACCATCAATGGGATTACATCGCGTCGCTTCCCAAATGGTCTCCCGCTTCAGTTGAGGCGATGACGGCAATCCATGGTGCCACCTATGTCGAGCAATTGCAAACTTGGGACCGTGAAGATGCCGGCAGAGTCGAAGCGGATACTGTCGTTCGCAGCGGTTCTTGGAATGCAACCTCCTTAGCCGCCGGTGCAGCCTGCGATGCCGTCGATCGCGTGCTCAAAGGAGAAGACTCAAGAGCTTTCTGCGCCATAAGACCCCCTGGACACCACGCCCTCAAAGATGCCCCCATGGGCTTCTGCCTACTGAACAATGTTGCTATTGCTGCCAAACACGCGATCCGTAGCGGAGGATTGGATCGCGTCATGATTGTTGACTGGGATGTGCATCATGGAAATGGAACTCAAGATCTCTTTTGGGAAGATGGGCAGGTCGCTTTTTTCTCCAGTCATCGCTTCCCGTTCTATCCCGGCACTGGAAAACGAGATGAAACCGGCTCGCGCGCGGGACTCGGTTGGACCTCTAATTTGCCCGTACCGGGGAGCATTACACGTGTTGAATTCATGACTCAATTTACCGCTGCACTCTCCAAGTTCGCAGATCAGATCAAACCGCAACTTATCTTGATCTCCGCAGGATTCGATGCACATGTGGACGATCCCGTGGGGGGACTTTGCCTCACGGAACCCGACTTCAGCGAACTGACGCAGTTCGTATGCGAAGTCGCCAAAACCCATTGCCAGGGCCGAGTCGTAAGCCTACTGGAAGGAGGCTATCATTTGCAGCATATGCCACTCTCTGCCTTAGCCCATTTGGAAACGCTTCACGAAACTCGCCCCAATTAAGCTTGACTCCAACCACAAACATCTAGTAATCCTCCCCTGCAATTCATTATTTTCCGAGAATCATTAAAGTTTCTCGAATGCTATCATTTTGCAGGAATTTACGAGCGTGAAGTTATCTGCCACCAAATCGGTCGCATGGCTGGTCTGCAGCTTTGCCGTATTGGCGGGCGGCTGTCGGCGTCCTGCATTTCAAGATATCTATGTTCAAAATATGGCGGCCGAAATTCGTGAACTCGAAGATATCATTTACGAATATGATCACGAATATCGCAAGTTAGAATTGGAATTAGAAGGGGCAAAGCGTGAGAACGAAATGCTTAGGAAGCTAGGTATTTCCTCAAAAAATAATGGCCAATCAAGTCGGCCACCGAGCGATTTGTTTCCACCTGAAATTAAGATTCCCGACCAAGTCGAGCCGGAAAAACCTCCTACAGCAAAGCCCGAGCCCGAGAAGAGCTTGCCCGAGAAAAGCTTGCCCGAGAAAAGCTTGCCCGAGAAAAGCTTGCTGGACAACCCTAAGGGAACTCCACCCAAAGAACTCAAGGAAGAACCTTCGAGCACTCCGTTGAAGACTTTGGAAGCGGAAGAAAATCAGCCATTGAAACTTGAGCCCAATCCGTCGATTCCAGGCAATGAAAACGCTCTACCGGATCCACCTCCATCCATTCTGCCTCCGCCAACCAACGGTACCGGAAGCGGACAGGGCAAGAGCAATGTTCCCAGCTTGATGGAGCCTCCGCAGATTGATCTGGGCACGCCGACCGATTCATTACCGCCAGACTCGATGAAGAAGGTTCCTGCCGAGTCCGGTAAAATCAATGATGGAAAAGCGAGCCCGATCCAACTTCTACCTCCGCCAACACTGGGAGCATTGGAAGTGGAACTGGGCAGGATTGCGAAAACCGCAAGAACGCGTCCTCAGACCTCGGTGACCAATCCGTCCGAATTTCCAGTGTCTGATCTCGGAGTTTCAACAGCCAGTTATACTTCTGGAAGCGTTGTAACTGCGAACGCAGGTAGTGCTGCTTCCAGTCCTGAGCCCAGCGGGGCGCCTTTGGATCGGCGTATGACGGAAATCGTTTTTGTCCGTCCGTTCTGCGTTGCTCTCGACCTCGATGGCGAGACGGGCGATGAAGCGATTCGCTTGGTTTTGCAGCCGCGAAATGCGGCGGGAGAGTTTCTCGAGCAACCGGCCGAATTGATCGTCTCGATTATCGATGCGGAAGCCTTAGATGATTCCGGTCGAATTGGAATGTGGCAATTTACACCAGACCAAGTTGCAGGTTTCATTCGCAAACAAGGACAAGCGAAGGGAATTCATGTCGATATCTCGCTGAAGGAAAAAATTCCCGCCAGCAAGAAAGTCTTGGTGTTTGTGCGATATCAAACAGAGGATGGTCGACGCGTAGAGAACAACCATCAATATATGTTTTCTGAACCTGGTGATCTGGACACGAAATGGCTGCCACGGGCAACTAACTCTTCTCGAAATTCGAGCAATGGCAGTGGTTGAAAACGGATTTTTACAAGCGAACTCTCGATTCTGCGGTAGCCTGAAGCTTGTTGGGCTCAGCCTGCTACTTTGCGCTGGCTGCTTTGCGCCAGCGAGAAACACAACTCCCGGGGTCATGCCAACGGTACTTGCCCCGCCACCGAATCCCATATTGGTTCCCGATCAAGACCCAGCTTTTTTATGGAATCAGATTGTCGATACCGTGGATGATTATTTTCGTATTGAAAAAGAACAGCCCGTACAACGCTATGGCAGCGAATGGTTGGAAGGGCGATTGCAAACCTATCCCGAGGTCGGTGCAACTTGCTTGGAACCTTGGCGAAGCGATGCGGCCAATTCGTTCGAACGACTTTTGGGCACTCTGCAGAGTGTTCGTAGAACGTGTGTCGTTCGAGCGGTGCCGGGGCAGGGGGGCTATCAAATTGAGGTGTTGGTATCTAAACAATTAGAAGATGTCGATCGATCGCAATTTTCGGGCGAAGGGGCAGCGACACAGCGGCATGACGGCACAGTGGTACGTACCAATAGCGACCTGCGTTCGCTCCCCATCACGCTTGGTTGGATCGATATGGGGCGGGACTTCGCGCTGGAACAAAAAATCTTGACCGAGATCGCAGGACGTGTCACCAACGTGACACCGCCTCGACAAAAACTCTTGGCCCACTGAAGAACTTATTTCAGCTCGATAAGTTGACCGCTGGAGGGATTCTCGAATTCCAGCTTTTGATCACCCGATTCATTCTTCCACTGAATCCGATATGATCCGTTGCTCAGCAAATAGCAAGTTGTGTGATCATTGGCGTCAAAACTTTCATCGCGTGTCTTGCCCTCGAATATTTTGTCGCCAGATTTCGCGTCAAAGATGTTGAAGTCCGTTGCTTGTCGTCCTGTTTCTAAAGTTGATCGATAGACGACTCGCAGTTCGACATGGCCGGCCGGTACGGGTTGCTTTCCCGCATATCGCGAGGTGACGTTTACCCCATAAACCCAACGAATGCGGCTATCCCATACCAACGGAAAATGGATAGGCGTCCGTTTAAAGCTGGTTGCATAAATCGCACGCAGCGGATCGTCAATAATCGATTGGCTGGCTCGGCCTGTGAACCAACCTTGATTGAGATCCTTGCCCGTCGCCTCGCAAGCGCCCGTAAAGTGCCACTCTCCGCGATCCCAAATCTCGACCCAAGAATGATTACCACTCCCATCGGCCCACAGAGGCGTACCTACAAAACGAGCTGGAATTCCCAACGCGCGACAGGCATCGATCAGCAGAATCGACAAACCACTGCAAGAGGCCAATCCGGCTTTCATCGATTCAGCCGGGGATTGATCCGGCTTGGGTCGCTTTGTGGAATATTTTACTTGTACGATCCCAAAGATCTGCCCATTGAGAACCGCGCCTGCCTCGCCGAGTGTAGTGCAATCTTTGATCAGCGGAGCGAAGCGTTCCATGAACTCTTTTCGCCAAGAATCTCGCGTTTCATTCACAACGCAGTAAGGCAACACATTGTTGAGAAAAATATCCTCGGGAATCTCTGCATGCCATTTTGAATTCTTCCATGCTTGATAGGCAAGCCGAACATTTTCAAGCAGAAAGTCCGCTTTGAGCGTCCGGCTATCCTGCTCGGGCATATTTTGAATTAGAAATTCCATCCCCTTTTTATATTCGGCTTCGATTTCGCTCAAAGCGCGCTCGAGTTCCACCTTGTTGTCCCCAGCGGCTTTTAATGCTTGAGCGACCGAAAGACCAGGCTCTTCCGCTCGTGTCCGCCCCATAACGATCATCGTTGCAAAAATCAATGAGCATGAAATGCAACTTAACCATCGACACTTCGCCAACATGTTTCCTAGTCCTTCACTATTTCAAAATGGTTCGAATCTGGTTTGCGCGATACAGGGCCCGCGATACAGGGCCCGCGATACAGGGCCCGCGATACAGGGGTTGCGTACTTTTGGGAACTGCGATTTATTGGGAACTGCGTTTGGCTGAATACCACGAAAAGAGAGCAACCTTCTCGTTCGCCTTCCCGGAGGCAAGCGGACATTTGCACTATAACCCACACATCGATCTGCTGCATTGATGGCTTAACAAAAATCGTCAGCCCAAATGGGAGCCAATCCCTTTTCCTCGAAAATGCCCTCATGAGGACACATCACCCGATCCCCGCTTGCCGAACGCGACCTTTTTCGATGACAATACCTTGGGTAGCGGTGACTGGCGTTCTTTGAGCCGTTCCCGCTCTCTTATCCTACTCCACGTCACGCATCCTCCGAAACTCTGCTTTATCAATGGTACAAACTATGTTCCGAAAAATGGGAAGCCAATTCTTACGGGTGTATCGCGGGCTTGATTTAATGTCCACTGGCCTTTTACCAGCTTTCTTGATGTTAACGTGTCTTACATCCGTATGGGGTCAACAGACAGCGATCGTATCGAGCCAATACATCTACGAAAAAGCCCCCTTTCCGGAATGCCATGCATCGACGCTGGTCGTGGCTCCCAACGGTCAGTTGGTAGCAGCTTGGTTTGGTGGAACAGAAGAAGGGAACGACGATGTGGAAATATGGTTCTCCAGCCAAGTCAAGGAAAAGCAAAACTGGTCTGCACCCAGTAGTGTGGCAGATGGAGTGTACGAGGGTAAACGCTATCCATGCTGGAATCCTGTTTTGATCACACAAGGTCAGGAATTGATTTTGTTTTACAAAGTAGGTCCCAGCCCATCGACGTGGTGGGGCATGTGGAAAAAATCGAAGGACTCTGGGAACACTTGGAGTTCGGCCCAGCGACTTCCAGAAAATATTCTTGGTCCAATCAAGAACAAACCGATTCGGCTCAAGGATGGTTCTTGGTTATGCGGTTCGAGCAGTGAACACGACGGCTGGCGCGCTCATGTTGAGATCGTGGGAGCAGACCTGAGCGATTGGAAATTCATTGGACCGCTGAACGAAAAGAATGAAACAGAAAGTATTCAGCCCACCTTTTTGCGATTGAAAGACGATTCGATCTTGATGTTGTGCAGGACAAAAACCGCTCAGAAGATTTCGATGACTCGTTCCAAAGACGAAGGGAAGAGTTGGGATAAACTATCCTTGATCGATCTTCCCAACCCGAACTCCGGTATTGATGCGGTAACGTTAAAGGATGGCCGGCACTTACTGCTTTACAACCACACCATTCGCGACCCTCGACGTCGCGGCGCCGATCGGGCTCAGTTAAACTTGGCTGTTTCCGCCGATGGAATTCATTGGTCCGCGGTCGCCCAATTAGAAAACCAAGAGAAGGGCGAGTTCTCTTATCCGGCGATCATTCAGGGTAGCGATGATTTGGTTTACGCCACGTACACCTGGAATCGGCAGAAAGTCCGATATACTGTCCTGGACCCTCAGAAAATTAAGGGTATTCCGATGCAGGACGCCAAATGGCCGTCCGACGCCAGTGTGCTGATTAAGCCATAGCGACTTCCTGGACATCGCCAAGAAGTCCCCAAAACTGCTCGCCCGTACCTCCGATGTGGTTGCAGCTGTTTGAAACTTTTTCGATGGGCAGGGGCAACCTTTTGGGTTGCCCCCCTTGCGTATTAACGCAGCATCATTTGTTTGGAGGTCCAAAGTGTCTAAATCTCGCCGTTTATCCTTTCGCCAAAACACCAATCGTTCACTGCGACTCGAAACCCTTGAATCTCGGCAAATGCCTGGGCCGATATAAACGGAGACGGTATTCTCTCTGCCAGTGATGCACTCCAAGTAATCAACGCTTTTTGGGCTGACGCAGACCCCGAGTCTCTCACGCTAAGCGCCGAGCAGGAGGAGCGCGAGGAGAATGAAAATACACTTGCCACCGATTCGATCTATGCCAATCTGTTCTCGGACGAAGATGACATCAAAAATCGCTTGAAGCAGTTGGTATGAACGGTCCGATGTGAAACGGGTTCCATCGTCACCTTTTCTTCAAGATTCGATCGTTCAATTACATGTCGCGCGGCTCACTTTGGGCTGTGCGATTTTTTTCGCGCGCGAACGCTCGACATACCATGGGGCGTTGCTTGATAGCTTGCATTCCGAGAGGTCGCCTCTTTCTTCCTTTACGTACAAGTGTACGTGTCAGGCTCTACTGTTCTCGCCATTAGCATCGTGCTGCTGTGACTACAGTTTCGCTAGGCGACTCCAACTCTGTTCACTTTGATCAATCTGGCCCTGATGTCAAAGTAGGTAGTCTGAGAAAGATAGGCCTTAAGTTAGACTTGGGCAGGCTTTACGGGAGCATCCATCTTTTAGGCCAAGCAAGTGCCTAAATCCTGGCGGAATGCGGCGATTGAATTCACTTATTTTTTTCCAGCGTGTCCGATTTTTGGGTCAATCAAGCATTTCAGATAGAGATAACTCGAGCGGATACCCAAAACGTCAATTTTTGGCGGAATTTTTTTGGGGAAGCATGGCCAAATCGCTCTGTGTTATCTCGGGGGATTTCGCGGAAACAAGCATCGTGGTTTCCAAGGCCCGATTTGATCCGGAAAAATCGAACGAGAAATCTGGCAACGTTCTTGCGATGACTACGACAACTGACCTGCACAAACTTGATGCACAACACCGGATTGCTTCTTGCGAAATGGCAAAAAGGTTTATTTCAGCAAACAAAATACAAGAGAAATTAGGGAGTTATTTATGTTCCTGAACAAGGACGCTTCGAATCGCCGCCGTCGATCTGCCGTTAAAAGTCGTGCTCTGCGAAGCCAGTTGCGACTGGAGATTCTGGAATCTCGTGAAATGTTCGCCGCCGACTATGTCGCTGGCGAATTGTTGATCCAATTCGAACCCGGCTATCAACCGGCTCTGACAACTGAATCTACTATTGCCTCTCAAGCATCGTACGACGTGCAAGAAACCATCCACACGATGGCAATGAAAGAGTCGAACGCTGGTATCCTGCAGGTGGTTAAACTTCCAGAGAATACCGACGTTCTCGCAGCAGCTCGCCACTACAGCAATCAACCAGGTGTGCTTTATGCCGAGCCAAACTATATTCTCACCCATTCTGCG
>Ga0169931_10002902_pt1 | contig 27614 bp, 51 predicted proteins | sample Kivu_15m_20L_FD_129675 | JGI IMG/M metagenome (GOLD analysis project Ga0169931, IMG submission 129675) | Freshwater microbial communities from Lake Kivu, Western Province, Rwanda to study Microbial Dark Matter (Phase II) - Kivu_15m_20L... | ecosystem: Environmental > Aquatic > Freshwater > Lake...
AGGCACGAACATCGTCCTCAACTCGGACGACAGCACGACGCTGGGCACGGCAAAGCTGACCACACTGGCCGACAGCGCAGGCGCCAACACCAGCACCCCTGCCGCCATTGCCAACGGCATCGCTAAAGCCTGGGTCAACTTTAACGGCACTGGTACTCCTGCGATCCGCGCCAGCTACAACGTCAGCAGCATTACGGATAACGGGGTGGGTGACTATACGGTGAACTTCACGACGGCGATGGTGGATGCGAATTATTCTTTTAATTTAAGCGCCAATGACAACGGTACCGGCACTGGTGGTCCTACTCAAGCAAATGGCTTTGCCTATGGCGCTTGGAAACGCGGCACAAATAGCTGCGTCTACAACACCGGCAGCATGAGGTTTCAGATTGGATATCCTGCAAATCAAGATCTATACGATCAAACACACATCAACGTCGCCATCTTCCGCTAAGAGGTACCCCCCCCCATGAAAATCATCTACACCAACAACGAAGGCGGCGTCAGCGTCATCATCCCCACGGGTGAGCTGCCCATCGAAGAAGTCGCCGCCAAGGATGTGCCCGAAGGCGTGGCCTACGAAATCGTGGAAGACGACGCCATCCCCAGTGACCGCACCTTCCGTGGTGCGTGGGTCGCCAATGGTGCCGCTGTGGAGGTGGACCTCGATCAAGCCAAAGAGATCGGCCACGACAAGCGCCGCGCCCAACGTGCTGAGGAGTTCGCCCCACTTGACGAGGTGATCGCCAAGCAAATCCCCGGCAACGACCCAGCCGAAGTGGAAGCCGAGCGCCAAGCCATCCGCGACAAATACGCCGCAGTCCAAAATCAGATCGACGCTGCTGCCAGCCCCGACGAGATCAAGGCAGCCCTCGGGCTTGATTAGTTCCAGCCACTACTCCGTGGTACGGCAGTGATACATCGTTAATTTGCCGATAAATTAGTAACACGCCGATAGCTTCCTACAAGTGGCCGTCAAGTCAAAAACCGGCACCGCCCGCATCGAGCACCAGCCCGGTCCACCTAAGACCACGAGCCAGGGGCAAGGCCAGCACAGCCGCCCACGCCGCCGTGGCCACAAAAAGCTGCGCGGGCAAGGCCGCTAAACTTAAAGCATGATCGAGCTGGTCGCTGCTGTTGCTGGGGCATCCATCAGCGTGGCTGCGATGGGCGCGATGGGCTTCAGCAAGCGCAACGATGAAGCGCGTGATGCAGTGATCAGGCTGACGGCAGCCGTTGAGCACATCGCCACGCAGCTAGAGGTGTTGCATGTTGACATCAAAGAAGATCGGCGTGAAACATTCCAGCGGATTAGTGGCGTTGAGCGGCGCGTGGCTACGCTGGAAGCACGCCCACATCGTTGAACCGTGGACTTTCTTCATCATCCTGCGTTCTGGATCATCGTCGCTGCTGGTAGCGAGCTGATCGGCATGTCCAAGCTCAAGGACAACAGCATCATCCAGTTGGTGTTTCACATCCTCCGCAGCATCAAGCCAAAAAAGCCCTAGAAGTTGGCTGGCGCCGGTGGTGGTTTGAGCTGACCCTACCGGCCAAGCTGGACCAGGCCGAAGCTGACTGGCACGCAGCACAGCCGAAAGAGCCAGAGCCGGTGATCGTCGAGCACCCTGTTGACGATGAGCTGCAGACTGGCGACAGCCGCCTGCTTGGTGGCGCAATGTCCATCCATGCACCGTGGCAACGTGGCGAAGACACCAGTCAGACTTGAATCGTTATTTCGTTACTGGCGTGGGTTGCCGCACCAAGCCGCAGCCATCGTCGAACTTGAAGCAGCACTGCTCAAGGCTGCGCCGGATCTGCTGAACCGCGATCAGCCGTGGTTTAGCACATGGTCACAAGATGGCAAGCAAACTGACCTAACCGCAGCACTCAAGCTGATCCAGGACTTCGAGGGCTGCCACCTTGAGGCATACCTTTGTCCGGCTGGTGTACGGACAATCGGCTGGGGCACCACACGCTACAGCGACGGCAGGCGCGTAAAGCAAGGCGACAAGATCAATCGCGTCGAGGCTGATATGCTCCTGCGACAGGAGGTTGATCGCATTGCTGAGAAGCTGCGCGCCACCGTGCCGCATTGGCAGCAGATGGAAGATCACCAGAAGTGTGCACTGGTGTCGTTTGCCTACAACCTAGGCTCGGGTTTCTACGGTGCCAAGGATTTTGAGACCATCACCGCCAAGCTGCGCGACCGCAAATGGTCTGAGGTGCCTGCTGCACTGCTGTTGTACCGCAACCCCGGCAGCAGCTTCGAGGCTGGTCTGAAGCGCCGCCGTGAAGCAGAAGGCAGGCTATGGAGTGGCAGTAAGGCAGCACCACAGATTCAGCAGCAACCGGCCAAGCTGACACCTGATAGTCCGTTCGCATCACGCATCACGCCACATATCCGCATCGGCGAGTTTGCACTCGATCAAGAAGCAAGGCGCTTTGATCATCAGCACCAGGTCGATACTGCGGCAGAGCTGGCGGCATTTCTTGAGCGGATGCGTGGCCAATTTGGCAGCAAGCCGGTGGTCATCACCAGCGGCTATCGGCCACCTGCGGTCAATGCAGCGGTCGGCGGTGCTAAGCAGTCAGAGCACCTGTACTCACGCGCTGGTGAGGGCGCCGTTGATTTTTACATCGTCGGCGCTGACATGATGGCGGTGCAAAAATGGTGCGACAAAGAGTGGCCATACTCGCTGGGCTATGCCGCACCGCAGTTCATACACCTAGGACGGCGTGCTGATAAGTCAAGACGCAGGTGGGATTATCGCTAGACTGTTGTCGCAGCCGCTACACAACGGCATGGCGATCACCACTACAAGGCTGACGCCAGAGCTGTTAGAGGTACGCATACCGTACAACAGCTTCAAGGATTCCACAACCTTTCTGCTGGCATCCGACATCCATTTGGATAATCCTAAATGTGACCGCAAGCTATTCCTGCAGCATCTTGATGAGTGCCGAGCCTTAAATGGCAAGGCGCTTTTTTTTGGTGATGTGATGTGCCTGATGCAGGGCAAGAAAGACAGACGCGGCAGCAAAGGTGACATCAGGCCTGAGCATCTCGGCGGTAATTACTTTGATCTGGTCTTCCGTGAATCCGCCGACCTATTGAAGCCATACGGCGACATGATTCTGATGATGGGCGACGGCAACCATGAAACCGCTGTCCTCAATAACCAAGAGATTGACCCGCTAGAGAACGTGGTCCGGTTGATGCGTAACGATGGCGCCGTCACCGAGCACATGGGCTATCAAGGTTTTGTGCGGTTTGTATTTATGCAGCCCGATGGTGGTGCTGTTAGACGCTCTGTGCTGTTCTTTCACCATGGCGCATGGGGCGGCATCGTTACCAAAGGCACCATGGGCGGCGGTCGCTATTCGCAAATAGCGCCTGATGCTGACATCGTGCTCAATGGTCACAACCATGAGCGCACCATGGTCGCACTTCCGTGCTACCGGATCAACGACAATGGCAATGCATGGATTGAACAGCGCTGGCACCTGCAAACTGGCACCTACAAACAAGAGTTTGGCGCTACTGGTGGATGGGCGATTGAACGGATCGTGATGCCCAAAAGCCTTGGCGGGATATGGCTGACGCTACAACCACGAAAGCGTGGCGGCGTTGATATTTCCTGCAGACCAACCGTATGAGGCAGTACGTCCTTGAGATCGAGTACACCATCGTGGTGGAATCAGAAGAGGATGGCCGTGAAGCAGTATCTGACAACTTTGTGGCGCGGCTCACTGAGTTAGCGCCATCAAACGATCACATCCTGGGCTTAGCCGTCCAGGTGTTACCGATACCAGAACTGCGTGGACCATCAGATTGAAGGCTCTAACCTCATCCCGAAACGCAATGCAAAACACCAGTTCAGGCAACAGATCTTTGAGGCATGGAGCCATGAGTGCGCGTACTGCGGCGCAGAGCCTGACACGTTAGATCACGTCAAGCCACGGCACAAGGGTGGCGCCACAGTTGCTTGCAATCTTGTACCGGCGTGTCAGATTTGCAACCGTAAAAAGGGCAGCGAAGACTGGCGCGACTGGTTCAGCCGTCAAGATTCGTGGACAACAGCTCGCGTGCTAAGGATTCAGGATTGGACGCTTGATTAAGCATTTGGTGGTAAAAAATTAACGCTTGCCATGCCTGCCTGTGCTCGATGCACATACCATTCAGGCACACGCGATAGATATGCCCCACCTTGTGAATCGTTGGTTTCGACATGTCCAAGGGGGGTATCGTCCAAAGGGTTACTCATCAGCATACGCAGCCGTTGCAGGCCACGCTTCTCTAGGTTCTGCAATCTTGTCTTGCTAATGCCCATACGCTGTTCCAGTTCAGACCAACTCACAGGCCTGGCAAGGCTTCTGGCTTTAAGTATCCGTTTGGTTCGACCGTCTAGTTTTGCTTCAAATATCTCCATCATGTCGCGTATTTCTTGCCGCGTTTCAACTAAATCATCCTCGTATTTAGGATCAGCGATGTTATCGCAAATGGATGTGGTTTCTGTTTCAGCTACCTTTTGATCAAGACTGGTGACGCGATAGGTTTGTTTCATCAGATATGACAACTGTTCTGTTTTAATCCCCATTGCTGCTGCCGTTTCAGCCATGCTTGGTTGGCGCCCTAGTTTATGGCTAAGGTCTTGCACCGTGCGGCCTAGCTTGTATAGCGTCTCATGCAGGCTGGTTGGCAGCCGGATCATGTCATCGCTTTGGATCAATGCACGGGTGATGCCCTGGCGGATCCACCAGTAGGCATAGGTCGAGAACTTGTAGCCCCTTGATGGGTCAAACAACTCAACCGCACGCGCCAAGCCGATATTGCCCTCTTGAATCAGGTCCATCAGCTCAAGGCTTTTGTTGCTGCGTTTGTCGTACTTGCGTGCTACATGCACCACAAGCTGCAGATTGGACTGGATAAACCGCTGCCGTGCGCGTTCACCGCTGCGCACTTCGCGCTGCTCTGCAACGGTCAGTTTCCTTTCTAGATTCTTTAATTCTTGCCATTTTGCTACACGCCTGCCTAGCTGTATCTCTTGTTGCGGTGTCAACAGCGGATATTTGGCAATACTGTTGAGATAGTCTTTAACGTTGTCAGCCATGACGAATCCGCTGGTTCACACGATGGAAGCGAAGTTCCATGGCGCTGCCAACGCTAACATGCTGCGCCAGCTTCATGCGGCAAAAGACTGGAACGCATTGCTCGAATATGGCCTGCTACTGGCTGAATCAGAAGCCAGCCAGCGGTCAACGATTAAATGGTTGGTCGCGGAAGCCATGAGATCATGCAGCGTCCAGGACTGGCACATCCAAGCGGCTAAGGAACTGCTTGCTGGCCGTGACTAACTTGTCGCCGTTGTAGCTGCCGGTGACGGCATAACTGATGGCTGGTCGTTGGCTCATGCGCCAAAAGACCATCTGACCAATTTTCAGGCCAGGGTAAATCGGCAGCGGCTGAAGCTGGCGTGCATTTTTTAGTTCCAGTGTCAGACTGCTGCCATGCCAACCGGGATCGGCGTAGCCAGCATGGAGATTTTCATAGCCCTCGCGTGCACGACTGGATTTAAGGAAGAACAAGCCTGCGATGTCTTCAGGCATGTTGAATGTCTCCATTGTCTGCGCAAGAATGAACTGCCCTGGCACCAATTCATACGGGTGCTCGATGGTGTAATCCTTGATGCTGAGCGGAATCATCTGATGCCCTTGAACAGACTCCAGCATGATTAAATCACCTACCCGCAGGTCGATGCTTGCTGGGTTAATTAGGTCTGCGTCATAGTCCTGCACCATCGAGTGCTGGCGGATCAGGTCTTGGATTTCGTGGTCGGAAAGAATCACTGGCCTGGTAGGGAGTAACGGTTTGCTCGGGTGGCTGTGCGGTGTACCATCGATGACCGCAGCCGTTGCATTTACGACGGCGGTAAATTATGCCGTCTTCAGTTTGCTTGGTGTAGACGACATAGGTTTTTTGGCACGCGCATTCAGGGCATCGGATTTGAATAGCAGGCATTGATCTTCAAGGTCTTTTGCCATTACTGCAGCAGAACGCAACATGGTACTGAGCTTGACAGGCTCCATCTCGCGTGCCATCGCATAACGGATGGCTTGCCGGAAACCCATACTAATGTTGCCGCTGCCTAGCTTGCGTGCCGCTTCAATCTCTTCACGAGTCATCCTGATGTTGACCGTAAAGTTCCGGCCTTTACCGTTAGGCCGGCGGTCGCTCGGCATCTTGCATCAGCTCCATCAGGTCAAGCATATGCGCTGCAAAAGCAACATGCGTCATTACTGCATGAGTGCCGGGCGCAATCCCATAGCTTTCACGCCACCAATCTTCGAAGGCAGCCTTGATGGTTAGCTCGTTCATCATTGCCTGACTTGGACTGGCATAACCAAATAAGTTTGATCGACTGCAGCCTTCGGCTTGATCACGACTGGTGTTTTTTCACCATTTGCCATAAAAACCACATAGTCATGACTCCTGAAAGCCTTAAGTGCGTCAAGAATGTAGTTTACATTAAAAGCCCATACCCCTTCTCCTTCGTCCAAATAAGGCATCGACTCGGCGCCATTTAGCGCATCAGCTTCCGCTGTAATTGTCAAAACACCATTATTGGCTTCAACTTTAACGACCGAGTTGTGCTCTTCGGCCACAATTGCTACTCTTTCTAAACAGCGTAATAGCCTATGCCGATCAACTTCGATTTGATGATCGAAAGTTTTAGGGATAAGGCTGATCAAGTCTGGATACTTGCCGTCCAACGTCCTTGAAAAAATAGTAATCCCTTCATCGGTAACAATAACAGCTTGTCCCTTGTCCGCCGAAATCGTCACAGCTTGATATTGAATTAAACGCATGGTGTTAGCTGGCAACACAAGGTCAATTCCGTCAGGCAAATCAACTGCATAACGCATCATTCGGTGACCGTCTGTTGCTTCCATGTAACCATTGGCAATGTGGATGCCCTGCAGAATTTGCTTGCTGGCGTCTTTGCTAGTACATGGCAAACACGCTTTCACTCCATCTGAAAGCAAAAGCTCACTTGACTTCGAATCGACCACTGGCAAAGCAGGGTAGTCAAGTGCGTCGTGAAATGGAATCTTGTAAGCACCGTCCAATGTTTTGATTAAATTGTTCTCAATACTAATAGCATCATCCTCCTCGAAACGGTTGGTCAAATTAGCTAGCAGTTTGTACGGCATTGCCAAGCTGCCATTTTTTTCGACTAGCGCAGGCGTTGTGATGCTGATGCCAAGGTCCATATTGAACCCAGTTAAAGTCATTTCACCGTTCCTTGCATCGAACAGCACGCAACCAAGAATCGGATGGCTGTTGTTTGAATTAATAGCTGGTGAAATCGTTTTCAAAGCGTGGGACAGGTCGCCCTTCGTTGTAAGTAGTTTCATTGTCGGTGGATAAGATACCAAATTGCTTTGCCCAAATCCTCATCACCACCCTTGTGCCGTTCGCGCCAGATGTACTTTATTGCATTGCCTTTGATGTAACCACGCCATTCCTCAGGATTGAGGGCTGATCGGATTGCATCGATGCATTCAATATTGCCACTGGTGTAATGGTCTGGATGGTTGATAGAGTCAGACATTCGCGGCTTCTTGCAGATGAGAAATGATCCAGTCGTAATCAATTTTGAAGCTAGTGACCAGATCCGGCGGAATCGGGACACCATCATCTTTTGCATTATCCAGGACTGCCGCTGCATTGGCAAGGGCTTCACGCATCAAACGATCAAGGTTCTGAATTACTGGTTTTTGCTTTTCGCTTATAAAAAGCAGAGAGTCAGGCTTCATGGTTTAATCGTGATTTTGCATGGTCTGGTTTCTTGAAATGCAAGAACAGCTTGGTCTTTGCCGCTGGCATAACCAGCCGCGTAGATCATAAACATCATGACCAAAGCCGCAATCCTGTTGACACAAGGATTGTTAATCATTGCTCACCTCAACTGTTTCAGTTTCTGTTTGGTTTAAGGAAACATTTTCTTCAGGCCAAAATCTTGCATTACGCAGACCTGCTATTGTTTGAGCCAGCAAATCAATTGCATCCTCAAGTTCAGAGAGGAAGCAGCACATTGATGGGTCATGATTTTCCTGTTCATGAATTTCCTCCCATTTTTCATAAAACTTACTTACCAAAACAGATTGACAGACAAAGAGGGCGCTTTTGTTTTCAAGCAACCAATCCCCAGCGTTAATACGGAATGCATTTCTTCTGGCTTCCAGCATTGTTGTTGCTTTTGCCGTAACGCTTTCCATTTCAAAAAAGCTCCTTAAGTGTTTGTTTGGTAACGCGGTAGTACATCACCATTCCTGGCACCTTTTCAATGAAATCGCAATCACATAAAATCTGCAATCCACGGCTAACCATTCGGCGCCACCTAGGAAGTTCTTTGTGCATTTTGACAAGATCGCCATCCCAAAAGTCTTCGAAACATGCTTCCAAATATGCGTTCATTGTGACCGCCGAAAAAGCGCCGTCGTGAAACTTAGGATTGTTGGCGATAATCCGCGAAATAATTTGCGCCCATTCTTGTGAGCTGTGGAATGGCAGCTCATCATTGGTTTTTTGTTCTTGCGCCTTTTGAACATGACTAATCTGAAACAATAGTGATTCAATCACATTTGCTGCATCCCTAAGGAGCTCTGGCATTTTTGCCACATCATCAGGCACCGTTTGCCTGATTTCGTCTTGCAACAGGCCAGGCATTTGCTGTTCAATCGGGAGCGCGGTGCCTTTGTACTGGCCCTCATAGGCAGGATCGGCGCAAGGTCCAACCCTGTAGGCTTTAACAATTTGACCTGGTCGCAGCTTGGCGAACCACTCCTGTTTGTCTGGTGAAAAAATAATGCCTTCATACGTCATACCGTTGTAGACGTAGCTGCATTTGGCCTGAAGGTTGCCGTTTCGAGTACGCGAAGGCAACAGGAAATTAATCCTAGCGTCGAGTGTTTCTGGAAGCATGAGCTTAATTTGGGTTTGCATTGTTAAAAATGGGGGCATTGCTGCCCCCAGTGATGGTTAAAAGGGCATGTCGTCAGCAGAGCTTTTCTGCTTGGGCGGCAGAGAGAAGTCTGTTACCGACAAGTTGATCGCGCCACCAGGCGTGCCATCTTTGCGCTCAAATGATTCGACGTACGCCTGGCCAGTCACGGTGATTTGAGCACCCTTGGTCAAATAGTCATCTGCAACCTTTGCCTTAGGTCCCCATACGGCACATTTAATGACCGAGACAATGTCTTCTCCTTTGATTTTTTTGTTGACCATCAAGGTGAAGTTGGCAACTTCGGTGTCTTTGATGGTCTTGAGTTCAGGATCGGCAGCGAGATTACCGACAGCGGTTACTTGCAACATGATTTTGGAATGGTGTTGGGCTGGTGTCAGAGGCTAAGGCGCTCTTGAATGAAGCGCAGATGCTTGGGCAGCGTGATATGCGCTGTCATCAATTCACCTTCGGGCACGTCAAAGGTTTTGTTGAACTCTTTGATAATCTTGTTCCTCACGGCTACTGGCTCTTGGGTCAGTAGGTCACGGATCGTCTTTAAATCTTTGTCCGTGATCGGCGTGTCTTCAGGGTCAAGTTCTGTCGCGGCAGGCTCTTGAGCTTTTGCTTTTGGCTTGGGCTCAACTTTAGCCTTTGCAACAGATTCTGTGGCTGGTGCTTCAGTGGTCGCCTCCTTAGCCGTTTCAACCTCTTCTTTTGCCCATAGCTCGTAGCCAAGGCTGAAAAAGTAAGCAGCAGCAGCACAAAGACCACGACGATGCGTGTCAGTCAAAACACGGCACGATACCTTTTCAAAGGCCACAGGCTGGTTTCGATGGTCTTGGCATGGATAAGGAAAACAAACAGTTGATTCCCCTTCAGGACCACGGAAATAACCCATGATGTAGCCGCTGCCGTCTGGAGCTTTCCAGACATGACTGTTGTTGTCGTCCTGCATCAGGGCGAATTGCCAGCCTGGTGCGTTGGTGTGTAAGTGGTTTGCTATCCTTGCCCAACTGACGTAGTCAGCGGCATAAGATCCAGACCCTTTGCGGAATACGTCATCTTTTGTGATGGTGCCCGCCAAATTGGGGTAAGTCATTTGGTTTGGTGATTAAGCGCAGTGAGCGTAATGATTGCGCCTGGCTGCTCATTTTCAGTGCAGTAGCGCTTGCTGGCCGTCAAACTGACAACCTGCCGGTCATCGTCAAACAAAACGCCTGTCAAAGCGTCGTGGGTTGACCTGACCAGTTTTTCAATGTCGCCGTTTCGGGCAGACGTGCAGTGCATGGGGGCGGACGAGCGTAAACCATGTTTTCCGTAATGGGATGTTGGACGTTTAAACCGAAACACCATGGAAGCCGTCATCGGAGCAGCGGTGTCCCAGCCGCTTGGCTTGGCTGTCATGGACTGGTACTTCACATCCTGCCGCCAGGGCTTTACGTTTTTGCTGGATTCGACCATGACGCCTTTGCCTATGTGACGTTTTGAACCTTGTGGAGCAGGAAGACCGATGACGACGAAAGAAATGGTGTTTTTCAATCCATAGTGCGCAACTGGTAGTAGGTTGTCACATTCCTGGTCGCTAGTCCAGCATCAATGTCTTGCTCCTTAATGGTCCTCATAGCTCGTTCGGCATCTTTGCTGTACTTGTAAGAGTTACGTTCGCAACGGATGTACTTGGCATTGGGGAACTGGAAAATGCCATCCTCTTGTTGGTAATCTTTCAATTCACCAAAAGCAATGGCGCCTTGCAGTTGTTCTTTCAGGAATGCTTCTTTTTGCTCTAGCTCTTCTTTTTGCTGTTTAACCTCGATCAGTGCGTTGATCAGGTCTTGTGCTGTTGTGATTGGAGTGGTCATGGTGCGCATTGGGTTGGCAGTTGATTGATTGCTGCTCGACGTAATTGAAAACTGAAAGCCCGACGATGCAGCTAGTTAGGCAGAAAAAGAAAGGAAAGGAAAGCTTGAAACGCTTGTGCCAAGGCAAGTTTGTGTAACTGTCCATGAGAACGTAAAGCCCACGACGCAGGCGAACTGTTTGTTTCATTGCACTGCTTGAATACGAACACGTTGAATCAATTCGCTTAGCAGCTCGTAGCCTTCGTCTTCGTCCGGGTAAATGTCATGCTCAGCCATCAACTCTGTTGCCATTTCGGCCAGTGTGTCGATGTGGTGTTCCCAGACGTACTCGGCAAACTTGTCAGCCAGTTGATCAGCCAGGTTTGCGGTGAGGTTTGGAAAGGTCATGTTTAAAACGCGATGGGCTGGGAGGCTTATCTCCTTGAATTAATTAAAGCGTGAAACTGGGCAAAAAGCAACCCTAAAATCGTTAAAAAAACAACAAAAGTGCGGGGACTTACGCGGTTGAACAGCTTGCACGGTGCCAATGCCGGATACGATTTCCTCGGAGCCACACCGCGTCCGCAGTCAGACCTTATTCCATGCTTCAGCCGTTACCCCACCAAATGGTCCGATCAGTGGCGACTTACGCAACAGGAGCTGTTCGCACAATGCAGTATCAATGAGCTCCGCTGCCCCTAGATCAACCGTCGCTGAAGTGTTTTTGCACCAGCTCGTTGATTTCGTCAGGATAGTCTGTCCAGGCAGCTAACGCTTTTGCAAGCAAATCAGCTTCCAACCATCCGAGCGGTTTGCCAAAGTGGCCGTCAATATTTCCAGTCAAAATCAAAAAAGCAGCGTAGGTCGGGGGAAACTGTTCGTTGTCTGCCCATTGAAACAGACGGTCAACGGCGTACTCAGCATCACGTAGTTCTTGGCTTTTCATGGCTCAATCAAACATGCCTGCATTGTCTTCGAGTGCTGTAACCAGACCATCGAAGTCCTCGCTGTTTGGCAGCACGGTGATCAAAGTGTCAACCAGGTCGGATCCATACTCCTCGCGCAAACAATCGAGATAGTCTTCGCGGTCGTTGTATCCATTGTCGGTGTAAACAGTCATTGGCGTCGTTGGTGATAAAAGGTTGTGAGTTTGTCATCAAGTTTGATTAACTTGTCAGCCCAGCTGCCTGCTTCTGCCTGGTCTTCTGGGTCTGGCAGGTTGTTGCGAGCATCACGAGCAAGCTCGTACATCAGATCAAGTTCGGCAAACGTGAAGTGGCAGACGTAACCGTGGTCAGCTCGTTTCATCATCAGCGGAGAGCCATTTTTTCGGCGACGAGCATTTGCACTTCGCGCATGCGCTTGGCAACAACACGCTTGGCTTTGGTGCAAGCAGGCCAGTCACCACGAGCAAAGCAGTGGGAGTATTCGGTTTGAGCTTGGGAAAGGAGCTCTTTGGCGGTGGCGAGTTGGAATTCGATGGTTTGCATTTGAGGAAAGAAGTGGAGAGGCATCAGCCCCATACATTTATTAAACCTCGAAACGCAACAAAAAGCAAGTCATTTATGACTCAGAAATGATTCGAAATGATTTAGTTTTGCTGCTTTTTGCGTTCACGTTCTCTGGTTGCCGCTCTGCTCTCGATTTTTGGTTTGCGGCTGTTGTTGCCTTTTGCTCGCTTTTGTCCATGTATGGCGTAACGCTGTTTCGTCACCTCTTTTGCAGCCTCAACAGCTTCCCAGTAGCCAGGCGGCTCCAGCTCTGGATGCTCCTTGAAATAAGCGGTCCAATCCATCTTGCTTAAAAAGGGCAGTTCTCCAGTTGAAACACGTCCCAAGCATCAAGCCATGCGCCAATGCAGTCGTCAGGCTCGTTTTGAATCAGGCGGCAGCGGTTTGGTCCGACCACAACCGTGTAGCACCAATCCACATACAAGCCGTGATGATGGTCGTTCAACATCGCCAAGTAACCACCTAGTTGAGCTTTGGCTGGCTTGCGCCGATCAACAGCAGTTTCATTGCCAACAGTCTTTATGTCACCCAATGCGATCTTGCCATTTTTAGATTTGACCAAAAAATCAAAGCTGCCGCCTACGCCCTTTTTGTGATCGCATAGGCGGTACTCGACTGCCAACACCTCGCTATCGCGCAGCAACCAACAATCCTGCAAAGCACTGGTCCATTCGCCGTAATCGGTATCTGGCAGCGGCTCCTGCTTCAACATGGCTTCGCAAAAGGCGTGAACAGCATTCCCGCGAGGCGCCCACACATGCTTCGTTTCCTCGAATCGACGGTGCTGTTCAGGGTTAAAACGATTCACCACACGCGAAACGCTGAACGGCAACCAGCGCCCGTTGTATCGGTATTTGTGGATTCCTTCGTGGAACTCCAGTCCATTGATCGGCTCAAGCACTTGCAAAAACAGTCGGTTAACAGGTTTAATTAAAGCTGTTCTGCTTCAAAAAAGCACCAATGGCAGTCGGAAAAGCAACCGGAATCGGCATCGACAACAGCCTGCTCGATCGGCTGGAACAGTTTCGACCACCCTACATGACCCAAAAAGTGCACATCAACATGCTTGTTGAGGAAGCATTGAAACGGCTCGAACAGCAGGAACAAGCTCCTGTCGAAACTGGCACGCTTACGCTGAAGTAGCTGGCTGCCGAGGCTCAAGCGAGTCGAGCGCATTGCCAAATATAAGGCAAAATAAAAGCGCCCTAGCTTGAACAGAAGCCAGGGCGATTAGTCTCAGCCGCTCGATTTTACATGACTTTCGCTGTTAAGTCCACGGGCTTTTCTGTTCTTCCGTACAGGTTGATGGACGAACAAAAAGACCCAAAGATTTTGATTATTTATGCCTGGCTTCATCGCCACGGTTGGAACTCCAACCAAGGTTGTTTTGCGTCTTTGGCGACGTTGGCTGGCGAGGCTGGTGTATCCAGAAAAACCACGCAACGGGCATTGGCCATCCTCGTCCGTGACGGCTGGGTGACTGTGGAAAACCGTCCAGGCAAGACCGCCGTTTACCGAATCCGCTCCGAAAAAGCCAGGTCGAAAACGACCCAAGTCAAAAACGACCCAGGTCGAAAACGACCTAGGGGTCAGGTCGAAAACGACCTAGGTACCCAGGTCGAAAACGACCTACGAACAAAAACCCATAAACAAGAACCCATTAACAACAAAAAACCCTTAAAGCTTCAAACTGAGTTTGAAGCCGTTTGTTCGAAGCCTGTTGGCGACAGCAAAAAGCGGCAGCGGACCAAAGGCTCAGAGGCTTTTGAAGGGTTTTGGAAGCTGTACCTGTCCGCACCTGTTCGGGCAGCTAGCCAGTCCAAACCGAAGGCTTTAGCGCAATGGCAAAAAATCACCCGTTTTGAGCCGGAACGGGTTTTAATGGAGGCGCTCGAAACCGAGATCAAGCATCAGCAGGCTGCTGGTGATGCGTTTGTGATCCCGTTACCCGATTGTTTCCGCTGGCTACGGGACGAGCGTTATGCCGTCGTCAACGAGCGCCCTGCTGGCAGCAGCGGCTTCAACCACGAAACCTATGTCTTCTAATGTCTTTGAAATTATTTGACTACGAAAACCGTGGGCGTTACGTCCATCAGGTTTATGACAACAAACAACGCCTTTCGACGCAGTCTGTTTATCGCTTGGCCGGGTCAGGCAATTTTGCTGAAACCGAACTTGGTGATCCGAGGTTTCATTACTCGCCTGTCAGCGGTGACCATGCGATCGGCAAGTATGACGAGGATGGCCACTACTGCACCTACCTGCCGCCAATCCCCAGACCTGGCTCGAAAGAACCTGTTGGTCGATACGTGCGCCATCCGTGGGCAGAAGAGGAGCGCCGTCGTCAAGGCGCGATGGAGGCTTGATCCGTGAAACAACCGAAAATTGGAGGTTTGCAGCCGCTCGGCACGTTCCAACAAACTGGCGAAACGCTCGCCCGCATGATCGCCAAGGGACTGTGCACCCTGGACGACCTTGACGCCAGGCCGCCTGGTTCAATTGATTTGCCCATGCCTGAGTACCGAAACATCGCCCGTGATTGGATTACGGGCAACCGCAACCGATGGGCTGAAATCAAAAACGAGTACGGGTCAGCTTCGGAGCCAGTAATCGAGCTGGTTTCCCCAAGAGACCTGCCCACAACTGAACAACCACTACCGTTCTGACCGCATGAAGCGCATCGCTGTTAAGTGCTACTTGACCCAAGAAGAAAACGAGCTACTGTCGCGTCAAGCGAAACAGCTCAACATGGAGCGCGGTCAACTGATTCGCCAGAGGGCTCTAGGAGCCGCTGCAGGGCGCTCGAACGGCTCGGCAGGCAAGACTCCCTTAAAGGTCTACCACGAGGCCGTTGCAGCCGCCTACAGGGTGTCCAATGGTTACGCACCTCGTCACGTCGTCGAAAGCATTGCCGCTGCCGTACTCTGCTGCGTCGATCAACTTCAAGTGGACGAGGCGTTTGACGCTGTTGCTTAAACCGGCTAAAAAGGAGCGAAAGCCACACGTTTCACATGGTTATCGCTCCTGAATTTATCGATCAGACCCCAGTTGAAGACCTCAAGCCATACGACAAAAACCCAAGGACCCATAGCGCAACTCAAATCGAACGCCTGGTGAACTCCATGAAAGAGTTCGGGTTCACTAATCCACTTCTGATCGATGACGATCAAAACGTCATCGCTGGTCACGGTCGCCTTGAAGCAGCAAAAATCCTTGGCCTTGAAACTGTCCCAACAATTACTCTGTCGCACCTAACGCCAGAGCAAAGGCGTGCTTACGTTATCGCTGATAACCAGCTAGCTCTTAACTCTGGTTGGGATGACGACCTGCTCCAATCAGAAATTAACGCACTCGGTGAACTTGGCTACGACTTGACCCTTCTCGGCTGGGGCGATGAACTTCCCAGTTTCGGTGAAGAAATCGACCTGTCCGCCCTAGAAGACGAAGAAGACTTGTCCGAATACGCTGCTGGCGTGCGCAAAGCGATTCAGATCGACTTCGAACCAGAAGACTACGAAGAGGCGCAGGCACTGGTATCCGCAGCTCGCAAGTCTGGTAAATATGTCGGCATGCTTTTAATCAATGCACTTAAAGACGATGCTTGATTATCAAATCGCTATTCCCTCTTACAAGCGAACGGAAACACTAGCGAAAGCAACGCTGTCTATGTTAAAAAAACATGGTTGCGACTTTTCGAACGTAACCATCTTTACCGCCGACAAAAACGAAACCAAAGCCTATTCCGCCATGCTTGGCATGGTCGGCATTCGAGCTGAAGTAGTTACTGGCGAACCAGGCATCGGCAAGCAACGCATCTTTATTAACAAACACTACCCAGTTGACACGAGGGTTCTCAGCCTCGATGACGATATTTATGCCTTGTCGATCGTTGATGAAAACAAAAAACTGAATCCCTGTGATTGGACAATCGACCGCATTGCCTTAAAAGGGTTTCAAACCTGCGAAAAGGTCAACGCAAAAATGTGGGGAATCAATCCCGTTGAAAATGGCTTCTATATGGATCGCACTACCTCGATTGGCCTGCGATACATCTGTGCCAACTTCTTCGGGTCTTACGCCGGTGATGCTGTTTGGACCGCCACAGACCGTAAAGACTTCTCTTCAGGCGAAGACTTTGAATCCACGCTTCGATCATTCGTGCAATACAAAGGCGTCGTCCGCCTAGACGGTATTTGCCCTAAAACTAAATACTTCGCGCAAGGTGGCATCTGCGCTGAAATAGGCGGTGAAGACAAACGCAAACTAGACCATCACAAGCACCTCACCGAAATCGCTGCACGCTTTCCTCACCTATGCAAAACCTACAAAAAATCAGACGGCACTACTAACATCAAACTAAAACCAGTCACACGCGGCAAAATTGCTTGGCTATGACCATTACAAAACTGCCAACCGTCATACTCAAACCCGTTCAGCACACCGTCAAAATCGGTGATTCCGTAACCAACCTGCAACCTACAATCACGGATTCCTGCATCCTTGTGGACCCTGACGGCAGTCAGGTAGGACTGTTCCTCAAAGAGCTTCCGCCAGAACTGCAAAATCTGGTCAACATCGCTGACCTCGAAGTTCGCTCCGATCGCGTTCCAAAATCAACCATGCGCCGCTCTTCAGGCATGATGGGCGCCGCCAAAGAAGTTGAGCAATACTCGGCCATTCTCGGCTCATGCCCGCCTAAACCGCACATGCGCCGCCCATATCCCACACGCTCGTCAATACACTCCAAACCCTCGGCGTCAACATTCGTCCGTGCCATGCTCAAAGCAGGCAAACTCGCTATGGGTCTCGTCGCTCACTACATCCCAGACGTCCACGCCAAGCACCTATCCGTTATCGAAAAACGCATCCCATCAGATTGGCGCTTCACCCCATACTTCTCCTCAACCATCTCGAACTGCAATATCGCTGCCCCAATCCACCAAGACAACGCCAACGTCAAAGGCGCCGTAAACCTCATCATTACCAAGCGTCAAAACTCAACAGGCGGAAACCTCTGCGTTCCTGATTACAACGCCACCTTCGATCAATCAAATAATTCCCTTCTCGTTTACCCCGCATGGCGCAACATGCACGGCGTAACACCAATCGTCCCAACGCATCCTGGTGGTTACCGTAACTCTCACGTCTGGTATGCTCTAGACTCTTTTGCAAACCTGTAATAACAAATATGGCTGGTAAAACTCGTTGCACTGCAGCAGAAAAAATGTTCAGAACTGCTCGTATCGCACGCATGATTGCCAATGGTGCGACACGATCGGATCTTTTGCAATACGGTGCTGCTGAATGGGGGCTCAGCCCACGCATGGTAGACGAGTACCGTGCCGCAGCAATGAAGGAACTGGAACTTGATTGGAACCTTGACCGCCAGGCCTACGCAGCAGTCCTGTTATCGCAACTCAACATCGTACACAAAAAGTCTATGGAAGGCGGCAACCTGGCTGTCACCCTTGGCTGCATTAACACCGCTGCAAAAATTGCCAAGATTTTGGATTGATGGGGTTCCTTAGCTCATTGCCCTCGGGATCTGTTCTTTCGCCGATAGTCGAACCCAATACTGATGCGCAGTTAGCAATCGCCTCAGTAAGCGATACCCTTTACGGCACCCTCACCGAACCGCAACGTAAGGTGTACGACGCACCAGAGCGGTTCAAAATGCTTTGCTCTGGTCGTCGTTTTGGCAAGACTTACCTCTGCATCGCTCGCCTCGTCAACTGGGCTGCTACCAAACCAAACAGCCTGAATTGGTACGTCACGGCAAACTACAGAATGGCGAAGCAAATTGCCTGGCGGCAACTCAAAGCAATGATTCCGCCTGATGTTTGCGTAAAACGAAACGAGTCTGAGTTGAGCCTTGAACTCGTCAATGGCAGCATCATTGCCCTTAAAGGCGCTGAAAACCCAGACACGCTGCGTGGTGTCAGCCTTTCAACTCTCATCGTTGACGAAGCTGCGTACGTCAAACAAGACGCTTGGGAAATGGTTCTGCGTCCTGCTCTGTCAGACCAAGGTGGTCCGGCTTGGTTTATTACTACGCCCGCTGGCCTGAACTGGTTTCATGATCTTTGGGAACAAGCGCAGCAGGAACCTGACTGGCGTACGTTTTCATACTCCACCATCGAAGGTGGCAACGTATCTCAAGAAGAAATCGACGCTGCCAAACGCACCCTGGATGAACGCACCTTCCGCCAGGAATACCTAGCCAGCTTTGAAACGTTGTCTGGCCGCGTTTATCCAGACTTCTCTGACGACAACATTTCAGACACCGTTCAGGACACTGGAGCTGAAATTTACTGGGGCACAGACTTTAACGTATCAGTCATGGCTGGCGTACTCGGCAGTCGCGTGGGCGACACGCTGCATGTCTGGGATGAACTGGCAGTCAACCAGTCCAATACTGATGAAGTTTGCACCCTGTTAAAAGAACGCTTTCCTGACCGCAAAATTATTGCTTATCCAGACCCGACAGGTTCAGCTCGCAAGACCAGTTCCGCCGGTAAAACTGACCATGACATTATTCGTCGTTACGGTTTTAGCTGCATGAGCCCGAAAGCTCCTTGGTCGGTGAAGGACAAAATCAACGCGACCAACTGGATGGTTCGCGCCGCCGATGGGCATTTGAAACTATTTGTCCACCCTCGTTGCAAACACACCATCAAAGCCTTGAAAAACGTGACATACAAACAAGGCGCAGACGAGTACGTTATTGATAAATCAGCAGGCATTGAGCACTGGACTGACGGACTTGGATATCTGATCCTTGGTGCCTTCAATCCCCTTTACGAGCGTGCTGGCAAGGGGACTGGCATTAGGATCTATTGATTGCCATTCCCTTAGACTGCTCGCATCGACAGCGTTAGTTTGCCGTGTACACCGGATACAACTTCTACGACCGGCCACTAGCGCAGAGGACTGTCACAAAAGTCCAAGACCCGAACACGGCATGGTTTGCGCAAGAGCCGCATTGGATTTTGATTGAAGACCTGCTGCAGGGCACCTATGGGATGCGTCGCAAGCATCGCCGGTATCTGCCGCAAGAACCGCGTGAACTGGACGAGTCCTATGACAACCGCCTAGCACGCAGCGTGGTGCCGCCGTACTATGTCCGCCTTGAGCGGATGCTGGCAGGGATGCTCACACGCAAGCCAGTCAGGCTTGACGATACGGCTGACGCAATCCGCGAGCAGTTGTTTGATGTTGACCTGCAAGGTAATGACCTCAATGTCTGGACCTACGAAACCGCACGCAAAATGGTCCGCTATGGGCACGTTGGTGTCTTGGTGGATGCACCGGCTTCTGGGGGTAGACCCTATTGGGTGAGCTACACGCCTAGGCAGATCCTTGGTTGGCGCACCGAACTACAAGAAGGCAAGCAGGTGTTGACGCAGTTGCGGCTGTCGGAAGTGGTCACAGTGCCTGATGGCCTGTACGGCGAAAAGGAAGTGCAGCAGATCCGGGTACTGACGCCTGGTGAATACCAACTGCACCGCAAGGATGACAACAGCGATTTTCAAATCGTCGATGAAGGCCGCACCAGTCTGTCGGAGATCCCGTTCAGCCTTGCTTATGCGCAACGGCATGGCTTTATGGAGTCGCGTCCGCCGCTTGAGGATATTGCCGAGCTGAACCTGAAGACCTATCAGATCCAGTCAGACCTCGACAACCAGCTTCACATCAGCGCCGTGCCGATGCTGGCGTTTTATGGCTTCCCGTCAGCAGCAGAGGAAGTCAGCGCTGGTCCTGGCGAGGCGATTGCATTTCCGGCTGATGGCCGCGCTGAGTACATCGAGCCGCAAGGCAAATCGTTTGAGGCTCAGTTCCGCAGGCTGGAACAACTGGCCATGCAGATCAACGAGCTTGGCCTGTCGGCAGTTCTTGGTCAAAAGCTGACTGCAGAAACCGCCGAGGCAAAACGCATTGACCGCAGCCAGGGCGACAGCACCATGATGGTGATCGCGCAAAACGTGCAGGACATGATCGACAACAGCCTGCAGTTTCACGCGCAGTACCTCGGCAACGCAACTGCTGCCGGTAGCGCTTATGTCAACCGCGACTTCCTTGGCGCACGCCTTGAGCCGCAAGACATTCAAGCACTGCTGTCGCTTTATACCGCTGGCACCATCAGCCAGGAAACGCTGCTGACCGAACTGGCAGAAGGCGATGTTCTTGGCGATAATTTTGATGTAGACGAAGAGCTTGAGGCTACATCCAATGCGGGGCTTGACATATCGTCTACTGGACTGGCTGACAGACTGGTTGGTAGCGCTGATGATCTTGGTGGAGCCGAAGAAACCGAGGCGACCGGGGATTGATTACACAATGTGCAAGCTGCCTGATGAGGTGCTTGCCTTGGTGCGTATGAAGTATTACCGAAACGGCAAAGCTGATGAGGTAGACGAAATGGTGATCATGGAAGATGGCCAAAATGGTTATGACGCTTTTGCCGCAGCGGTCCGTGGTGCATTGACACGCGGCGCTGATGTAAGCATCAGATCGCAGTACCGGCCAGATCAGCTAGGGATTCTGGGATGAGCACACCAGAAGCGCTATACCGCAATGCGATTGACCTGAACAGGTACAGCAACAGCGTTGGCCGTCGCATCATCAATGCTTACAACGACATCATCATTGATGCGGTCAATCAGCTACGCACCATTGATGAGCTTGCCGCACCAGTCAAGGCTGCACGGCTGCGTGGGATCTTGGCGCAACTTAAAGACAGCCTCGGCACATGGGCAGGCGATGCAACCGAGCTGACTGCTGCCGAGCTGCAGGGCATTGCGCAGTTGCAGTCTGAGTTTGTCACCGATCAGCTAGCCAGGGCGCTGCCTGTCGGCGCTCGTGATGCAGTGCGCACCGTCGAGATCAGCCCGCAGTTTGCGCAGTCGGTGGTCACAACCGACCCGACGCAAATCAACGTGGTGGCGCTTAGCGATGACCTGTTTGCAGCCGTGCAAGGCGCACCGCAGACCTTTGCATTGACCGCTGCCCAGGGTGCCACCATCACGCTGCCTAATGGCGAGGTGGTCAGCAAAGCCTTTCGGGGCATTGCTGTAGACCAAGCCGAGCGGTTCAATCAAGTGGTAAGGCAAGGACTTCTTACTGGTGAACCGACACCCGAGATTGCTAAGCGGTTGATTGGCAACTTGCAGTTTGGCGAACGTGCCCGCAATGTTAGACAGCTCATCGCTGCAGGCGGCCAGGCCACAGCCGTTGCCGACAATCAAATTATGGCACTGGTGCGAACTAGCGTGAATCAGGTAGCGAACAGCGCCAGCCAGCAAGTATATGAGGCGAATCAAGACATCACTAAAAAGTATCGCTATGTGGCAACACTGGATACCCGCACCAGCAGCATTTGCCGTGCACTGGATGGTCAAGAGTTTCCATATGGCAAAGGACCAATGCCGCCGCAGCATTTCAACTGCCGCTCAACCACAGTGCCAGTAATCGATCCTGACATTCTGCCGCCGTCAACAACTGCAACACGCGCTAGCCAAGCAGGCCAAGTGCCGATCAACCAAAGCTATGGCGAGTGGCTTAGCAAGCAAGACCTGCCAACCAAGGCAAAAGCATTAGGCGCTAGCAAGGTTGCCTATTTCGACAAGCTGTCAGAAAAGTACGGACCCAAAAATGCCATCGCCAAGCTTGTGCGCGATGATGGGAGTGAACTAACCTTGGACCAACTCAAAGCACGCTATGGACCTGCCAGGACTTAGGCATTTCAAAGATGGCCTGATCTATAGCGATTCGGTCGAAGCATTGGTTGGTGAAGCTTGGGTCAGAGCTGTGCTGTGCCGCGCTGACAATGGCGATCAATACTGGGCGACGCCGGACATGGTTAGCCTTAGCCCAGTGACTGAATGGCGCCATGCCACTGAAGCGAGGCAAGAGTCAGGAAGTGATTTCGGAGAACATCCGCCGCGAGATCAAGGCAGGCAAGTCACCAAAACAAGCAGCAGCAATCGCGTACGCAAAAGCCGGAAAAAGCCGCAAGCGGAAGGCTAAAAAATGAAACGCGGTGATCGGGTTAGCTGGGACTACCAAGGCACGCGCACCTTTGGCGTCATCACCAGCATCGGCGGTGAGCGAGCAACAATACCAACGCGCAGCGGTGGCAGCGTCACCCGCGTCGGCAGCCAGGATGACCCGATCGTGCGGATCAAATCTGAGTCAACCGGCAATGCAGTAATCAAAAAGCGTTCAGAGCTGAAACCAGCACCACGGCGATGAGCATCACCTATCGCGGCGAAGAGTTTGAGGGCTACAACAAGCCCAAGCGGACGCCGAAGCATCCGACCAAATCGCACGCGGTACTAGCCAAGGATGGCGATACGGTCAAGCTGATCAGATTTGGTCAGCAGGGCGTCAGCGGCAGCCCTGCACGCGAAGGCGAATCTGCCGCAGCCAAAGCTAGGCGTGCATCTTTCAAGGCAAGGCACGCCAGCAACATCGCTCGGGGAAAGATGTCGCCGGCTTACTGGGCGGACAAGGTGAAGTGGTAGCAGTCTCTTGACGGTGTATCCACGTCTTCAGCTCGCAGATATAACGCCTCAGGTCATGTGCCCTAGCCGCGTGCCAACCGTTGCCGGTCTTGCGATACAAGTGCTCATGCCGGTCGATGGCATCAAGCGTTTGCTTGATTAGCGGGTTCCATGGTTCCCGCACTGGCGTATTCCACTCACGTTTTGACATGGCGCGAGCGAGCCATTACGATGACAGCGTAATTAAGCCTGCGGCTTATCCATGTCTGATGAAGCACAAGCTCCTGTGGAGCAAAATGCCGAAGTAGCCAACATGCAAGCTGAACTTGACGCCATGCGGCGCAAGAACTCAGAGCTGTTAGACGAATACAAAAAAGCCATCGCCCAAGCAAAGGCTGTGCCGGATGGAGTCAATGTTGACGAGCTACTGGAGTTCAAGCGCAGCTATGAACAGCAGCAGCTTGAATCACAAGGCAAATACGCCGAAGCCAGACAAGCTCTGGAGCAGCAGTTCCGTGAGGCGACGGCGCAAAAGGACCAGCGCATTGCAGAACTTGAAAGCCGCGTCCGCGAACTGGAACTGGTAACACCTGCCGTGACCGCATTGGCGGACATCGTGCATGACCCCGACATGGTGCTAAAGACCAAGCTCAAGCCCGAAACAATCGAGCGCGAGCCTGATGGCACCGTCGTTGTAGTAGATGGCTACGAGCGCAAACCTGTTGCCGAATGGGCCAAGACCCTGCCGGCATGGATGCAAAAGCAACCCAAGCCGCAGGGCAGTGGCGCCCCATCTAGCGGTGCAACAGGTGGCAGCATCCCGGCTGGCATGACTAATCCTTTCAACCGTGATTCATTCAATCTGACCGAACAAGCACGGCTATTTAAAACAGACCGTGACCTGTATGAAAGAATGAAAGCAATAGCTAACCGCTAAGCTGTTGTCACCGGCTGTGCTGGTGAATAGGGCTGTGCCCACACCCGTAAATCCATTTTTGGTGATTCATCATGGCGACTCTTCGCTCTGACATCATCATCCCAGAGGTTTTTACGCCTTACGTCATCGAACAAACCACCCTGCGTGATGCCTTCTTGGCTAGCGGTGTGGTGCAGCCGATGGCTGAGCTGAACGCTACTGAGGGTGGTGATTTTATCAACGTGCCTTTCTGGAAGGCCAACCTGTCTGGTGACTTCGAGGTGCTGTCTGATAGCAGCTCGCTGACCCCTGGCAAAATCACTGCTGACAAGCAAGTCGGCGTGATCCTGCACCGTGGCCGTGCTTTTGAGGCTCGTGACCTGGCTGCTCTTGCTGCCGGTTCTGACCCCATGGCAGCTATCGGCGCCAAGATCGCTGATTATGTTGCCAACCAGCGCCAGAAGGACCTGCTGTCCTGCTTGGCTGGTGTGTTCGGTAGCCTCGGCGGCACCACTAGCGCCGCTGCTTTCTTTGGCCTGACCATCGACGGCGAATCGGGTGATACCCCCACCACCCTGTCGCCTCGTCACGTTGCCGAAGCCAAGGCTCTGCTTGGCGATCAAGGTGACAAGCTGACCGCTATTGCTATGCACAGCAAGGTCTACTACGACCTGGTTGAGCGCAAGGCGATCGACTATGTGACCGCCGCCGAGGCTCGCACCACGACTGACAACCAAACTCCTGATGTGTTCGCTGGCAGCATTGCCGGCGCCTACGCAGGTAGCCTCAGTGTCCCGACGTATTGCGGTCTGCGCGTCATCGTTTCCGATGATGTGCAAGTGGATAGCAATGAGTACGCCACCTACTTCTTTACCCAAGGCGCTGTTGCCTCGGGTGAGCAGATGGCAATGCAGACCGAAACCGACCGTGACATCCTCGCCAAGAGCGATGCCATGTCGATCGACCTGCACTACTGCTACCACCCTGTTGGCGCTAAGTGGGGCGTGACCACCACCAACCCGACCCGCGCACAACTGGAGACCGTCGGCAACTGGTCGAAGGTGTACGAACTCAAGAACCTTGGGATCGTGCGTGCCACCAACACTTCTAACATGGATTGATAGGAGGCACTAACCATGGCATCTATTTTTGAACTGGAGAAGCCCGTTTTTGGGCGTTCTAACGAGAGCCTCACTGTTGTTGCTGCATCTGATGCAGCCACCACGCTGACCGCCGCTCAGTCGGTGAACAGCTTGGTGATCATGACCCCTGGCGCTGCTCGTGACCTGACCACCGCTACGGCGGCTGCGATCGTTGCTGAGCTTGGCGATGGCGTCCGCGTTGGCACCAGCTTCTCGCTGATCGTGCGCAACGAGGCTGCCGCTACTCATGCCATCACCTTGGTGGCTGGCAGTGGCGTCACCTTGGCTACCGATAACACCAACACCGTGGCTGCGGCTAACACCCGTCAGTTCATCGGTCGCGTGACTGCTATCGGCACGCCTGCAATCACCATCTACAGCCTGCCCGCAGGCACCCACTGATGGGATTGTTTGCCTTTCGCAGGCAACGTGAAAAGGAGGCTGCTGCTAACGCGGCGGCCTCTCTTTCTGCGTCAGAACCTGCACCTAAACTAGAACTAGAGGAGGCGCCGACCGATGGCAGTAGTAATCGTGGCCACGCCAGGCGCGGCAAACGCAAACTCGTACTTGACGCTGGCTGATGCCACTGCCATCATTGATGGCTTTGTGCAGGATCCTGACGTACAACACTGGAACAGCGGCAACACCGATAGCCGCAACCGTGCATTGTTTACCGCAACGCAGAGGCTAGACCGTGAGCGGTTCCTTGGTGCCCGTGCTACTGATACACAGGCGCTGCAGTGGCCGCGCACCGGAGTGCGCAAGCCCGATACCTATATCAATACCTACACGGTTGGCTTTCCATTCCGCATCACTACGGACTACTTCACGGATACCGAAATCCCGCAGCAAATCAAGTATGCACAAGCTGTGCTGGCGGCGTATTTGCACAACAACACCAGCGGCCTTGGCTTGAGCGGCCTTGAGGACTACAAAAATGTCAAGATTGGCAGCCTTGACGTGACGCCCAACCTTGGTTACGGCGCAGTCGGTGCTGACCGTGTGCCACCGCTGATGGAACGGTACCTCACTGGCCTTAGAATCAGTGGACCAGGCAACTTCTCAATTCGCCGGAGCTGATCATGGGTTACAAGTACCCCGGTGCTGAATACATCAGCGATACCAGCGCCCACACTGGCCGCTTTGGCAAGATCGTGTCGCTTGAAGCCAGCACGGTGATCAGCGCCTTGACCGCACTGGACTACAGCGGCAATGCACTGACTTCTGTGGTGCTGGATCCTAGCTGCGAGCTTGAGGGTGTTTTCACAAGCATCACGTTGTCGGCTGGCTCTGTGGTCGCCTATAAGCTCTGATGGCACTTTCAGCCTCGCTGCGGTCAGTTGCCAGCAAGGTCGTCAACAAGTTTGGCGGTGATGTGACTTTTCGTAAGATCACATCAGGCGCCTACAACACCACCACTGGCGCATCGGCTGAAACCGCTGCGGACACTGGCATCAAGGGCGTGCTGGAAGACGTAAGCAAGCGTGAAGTAAACGATTTGATACAGGCGGGTGACAAGCGACTAATTATCGCTGCGTTAGACCTAAACGGCACCTTGCCTACAACGGCAGACAAAGTAGTGATCAGCAGCCGCGTGCATCAGATCATCCGCGTTGACACGATCGAGCAAGACAACGAACCGATCAGCTACGAACTGATCCTGAGAGACTAATGGCACGGACAATCCGAGTTAGCGATATTGGCGATTACGTCAACGGGCAAATGGAAAAGCTGCTGCGTGCTGCGGTGCTGGAAACCGATAGCCTGCTGAAACAGGCCAGTCCTGTTGACACCGGCAGATTCAGGGCAAGCTGGCAGGTAGGTGAAAACTCTGCACCAGGCGGCCAAAAGCCAGAAGGCACTTACAGTGCAACGCCTTCCATCGAGCGCCTTGGCTACCAGCAAGAACGCCTCGGCAACATTTATAGCGTCCACAACAACTTGTCTTATGCCGAGCCATTGGCAAACGGCAGCAGCAAACAAGCCGCGCCTGGCTGGGTGCAGGGCGTGGCCAAGGACGTTCAGGGTAGGGTGCGTACAGCGGCAGCCAAGATTGGCAGGGAATCATGAGCAGCACCTATAACGACATCCGCGCTGCCATCGAAGGTCGCATCGCCACTGAAATGGCAGCAGCACCGGCGTATCCGGTCAGCTATCAGAATGTGCCGTTTACGCCACCTAACAATACTCCATGGTTGCAGGTGTTCATCCGCTTTGGTGACAACGCCTACGCCACGCTGCTGGGACCCGCTACCGGCATGAATCGTCAAAATGGCGTGCTGACGGTCAATGTCTACACGCCTGTCGGCCTTGGCGCTGGGGCTAACTTCACCATTGCCGAACGCGTCAAGGACCTGTTTGATCGTCGTACTGTGTCGCAGATCATCTTTGATGCAGCATCCGGTCCGGCGCAAGTGACACCAGCAGCGCCTGAGCCATATTTTCAGACCCAACTTACGATTACATTTGAGGCATACCTCAACTAGCTAGACTGCTGCTAGCCAACTACCGTTCAAGTCATGGCAACCGTTCTGTCCGGTACGTCCGGCGCCCTCTACTACAAACCCGCTGCCACCAAGGCAACATTCGGTGAATCTGCCGTTGATGCGGCAGATGACGAAATTACTGTTGCAACCTATCTGAACTTCAAAGTAGGCGATCCTGTTAAGTTCAGCGTGGTCAACGTCAATACTGGCG
>Ga0169931_10002903_pt1 | contig 27614 bp, 19 predicted proteins | sample Kivu_15m_20L_FD_129675 | JGI IMG/M metagenome (GOLD analysis project Ga0169931, IMG submission 129675) | Freshwater microbial communities from Lake Kivu, Western Province, Rwanda to study Microbial Dark Matter (Phase II) - Kivu_15m_20L... | ecosystem: Environmental > Aquatic > Freshwater > Lake...
CGCCAGCATAAACAAGGTGAGCCTTGGTGAAATGATCAGGATAAAAATAATTCCACCTACAATTAATATGAGTTGCCTTAAAAACTCAGCCAGGGTGGTTGTAAACGTATCTTGTATTTGAGTGATGTCGGCCGAAATCCGGCTATTGATTTCACCCACCCGGGTGGATGTGAAGAACGACATGGGAAGTCGGATGAGGTGTTTATAGAGATCGCTTCGCAGGCGCACCAGGGTGTTTTCGGTTGTTTGGGCAAACAGGTAAATTCTGAAGAAGGAGAAAACGGCTTGCGCTCCCAAAATCAGCATAAGCAGCAAAGCGGTTGTATTGATTTTTGATGCATCGGGAGCTGCCTTCGCTCCGTTTACCAGTTCGCCAATGAGCATCGGAAATACGAGCGCTGTCGCCGATGTGAGTATCAGAAATACAATTCCCGCAATGTATTTGCCCCTGTCGGGGCGAAGATAACCAAGCAGCCTGCTTGCCTCGCGTATGGAATGCCTGTTGATTTTGGCCTTGGGCAAATCTTCGGTTTTGTTGTTTCTTGCCATGTTCAGGGTGCAAACCTACATCATTTTTAAGGCTTCCGCTTTGGTTCCGGGTTAAATTTTACAAAGGCGTGACGCAGTGCCCCTCCCGAATTCATCCTCTAATTTATGTATTGACTTAAAAAATGGCAAAAATAAATTTATGTCGTAAAACTAATCGTTGTATTTTTGTCAGACCTCCTTTAATCTTTAAAATCTAAATGATTATGTCTGATCGTTCAATTGTCCATATGGATCTTGACAGTTTTTTCGTCAGCGTGGAATGCTTGCGTGACAGTCGCTTGCATGGCAAACCATTGATTATAGGAGGGGGAAGCGATCGTGCGGTGGTAGCCTCCTGCAGTTACGAGGCCAGGCGTTTCGGCATACATTCGGCCATGCCGGTGAAGCTGGCCCGAAGGCTTTGTCCCGATGCCATTGTAATAGGTGGCGACATGGAATTGTACAGTCGTTATTCATCGCAGGTAACGGAGGTAATTGCTTCGGGAGCGCCGGTACTTGAAAAGGCTTCGATAGATGAGTTTTACATTGACCTGAGCGGGATGGATCGTTTTTTTGGCACCTGGAAATGGGCGGTAGAGCTCAAGCAACGTATATTAAATGAAACAGGATTGCCTATTTCATTTGCCTTGTCGGCCAACAAAACGGTTTCTAAAATTGGCACGGGGGAGTCGAAGCCCAACGGGCAAATGCTTGTTGAACGGGGGGCTGAGAAGCCCTTTCTGGCACCACTCTCGGTCAGGAAAATCCCCATGATTGGTGAAAAAACCTATACCACGCTTTGCAGTATGGGGGTTCGGCAAATTGGTACTTTGCAGGAAATGCCTCAAGGGGTCATGGAGCGGGTCATGGGACAAAACGGCCTGATGATTTGGAAAAAGGCCAACGGAATCGACGAAAGTCCGGTTCAGCCGGCTTCGGAGCGAAAGTCGGTATCGACCGAGCAAACGTTCGAGAACGATACCATGGATGTAAAAATGATGCGTTCGGTATTAACGGCCATGGCCGAGAAGCTGGGCTATTCCTTGCGACGCAAGGGACGTGTTTGTGGCTGTGTAGCTGTCAAAATCAGGTATGCCGATTTTGATACCCAAACCCGTCAGATGAAAATTCCATACACGGCCAATGACCATACATTAATACAATGCGTTCACGAATTGTTTGAAAAGCTTTACAACCGCAGGTTGCTGATTCGGCTTATTGGCATCCGGCTCAGCGATCTGGTGCGAGGTTCTTACCAGATTAGTTTGTTTGAGGATACACCGGCGCTGATCGGCCTGTATCAGGCGATGGATAAAATGCGCAATCGCTACGGCTCAGCGGCAGTTCAACGGGCCATTACCCTGGGGTCGGGCTTCCGGGAGTATGAGTAATACTTCTTTTTTTTCTAATTTTTCTTTTTAATGTGTGAATTGGCAAGTAGAATTTAGATTAATTTGCAGCGATGAAGAATTTTTTAATTTATGCAAGCTTTTCAATCCTGGCGGGATTCACTGCATGCAATCAGCAATCCAACCAAGCAGAATCGGTAAGCACTGAAAGCCTGCTTGAAACCACCGATAAGGTGCTTCAAACCGGCAAAGCCGGAACAGCCATTGAATACAACGATGCCGTTGTTGGACTTCAAGCCAAAATTATTCAGGAAATGTTGGTCGTACTTAATCTTCAAGGGAAAGACCCGGTAGCTGATTTGAAACACCTTACGCAAACCATCATTCAGAGCCGCGATCAACTTAAAACGCTGCAGGTTTACGAGGGGGGACTTGATTTAAAAAAGTCGGCCGATGAGCTTTTTGCATTTTATCAGTCGGCCTGTGAAGGCCCCTGGCTAAAAGCTTTTGAGCTTTATGCAGCCGAAGGTGAAAAGATGAGCGATGAACAGTCGCAACAATTCCTGGCTTTGCTGGAAGAAGGAAGTGCCAATGAGAAGCAATTCGATGATGCATTTGCAATAGCGCAGGAAGCATTTTCAAAACAGCACGGCTTTGCCATAGTGGAAAACGAGCTTCAAGGCAAGATTGATAAGGCGGGCGAATAAATCCTTCTGTCTTCCCGGCTTGTAATTGATTGAGTTCAACCTATCTCTGCGCACAGGCGCAGGAAAATCACCTGCGGGTGCCACACGAATGTATTTTTGTTTTGGAGTTCACAAGGCAAGCTCGTTTATCGGGAGATGGATTAGCAAATCAATAATTTTATGCCTGCATTTTTATGCACTTGGATGTTTTTTTTGTAAATCAATCAATACCTGTTAAAAAATCGAGTTCTTTTTCACCACATACACACTTTCTTTTATAGATTTGCCTCGCTTTATAAAAAACAATGAGAACCATACAATTTCGTGAAGCCCTGAGGGAGGCCCTTAATGAAGAAATGCGCCGCGATGAGCGGGTTTTTCTTATGGGCGAAGAAGTCGCAGAGTACGACGGTGCATACAAAGTAAGTCAGGGTATGCTGGCTGAATTTGGAGCCAAAAGAGTTATTGATACACCCATTGCAGAACTTGGTTTTGCAGGAATCGGTGTTGGCGCAGCCATGAATGGATTGCGGCCCGTGATTGAGTTTATGACATTCAATTTTTCTTTGGTTGCCATTGACCAGGTCATTAATTCAGCGGCAAAAATGATGTCCATGTCCGGAGGGCAGTTTTCAGTACCCATCGTATTTCGCGGACCAACTGCTTCAGCAGGCATGCTTAGTTCGCAGCATAGTCAGGCTTTTGATAGTTGGTATGCAAATACCCCCGGTTTGAAAGTCATCGTTCCTTCCAATCCATACGATGCGAAAGGACTGCTTAAATCAGCTATACGTGATAACGATCCTGTCATTTTCATGGAAAGTGAGCAAATGTATGGTGATAAAGGCGAGGTGCCAGAAGAAGAATATTTAATTGAAATAGGAAAAGCTGATATCAAACGATTAGGTACCGATGTAACACTGGTTTCGTTCGGTAAAATCATCAAGACTTGCTATGCTGCGGCAGAAGAACTTGAGAAAGATGGTATTTCCTGCGAGATTATTGATTTACGGACCATTCGTCCTATTGATTACCACACAGTAATCGAATCGGTGAAGAAAACCAATCGTTTGGTGATTGTTGAGGAGGCCTGGCCTTTGGGAAGTATCGCAACAGAAGTGAGTTTCAAGGTGCAAAAGGAAGCTTTTGATTACTTAGATGCACCGGTGCTTCGGGTTACCTCGGCTGATGTTCCTTTACCTTACGCTCCAACACTTATTGAGGCTGCATTGCCCAATCCTGCGCGTATTATTCAAGCAGTCAAAAGTGTTCTTTACAGGGGCTAACAATTGATTATCAAGGTGTTTTGATATTAACAAACGAATATTCCTGTTGATTGTATTGCAACAGGAATATTCGTGTATTTTTGCGCTCCCGTTTTGGGGTGTTAACAAACGTTAAATTCACATATGGAGAACTTTATCTACCTTATTCCCGTCCTTGGCATTGTTGGCCTTATTTGGATGGCAATTCAATCGGCCTGGGTGAGCAAGCAAGACGCAGGTGATGCTAAAATGCAGGAACTTGCAGGTTATATTGCCGATGGCGCAATGGCCTTTTTAAAAGCTGAGTGGAAAGTGCTGAGCTATTTTGTTGTTTTTGTAGCCATACTTTTGGCCTATTCAGGTACCATACACGAAGTAAATGGTATTGAAATCCACTCAAGTTGGATTATTTCCATTGCATTTATCATAGGAGCGGTTTTTTCGGCTACCGCCGGATATATAGGTATGAAGGTGGCTACTAAAGCCAATGTTCGTACAACTCAGGCCGCCCGTACAAGTCTTAAAAAGGCATTGAAAGTTTCCTTCACAGGAGGAACCGTGATGGGCTTAGGTGTTGCCGGGCTTGCCGTATTGGGATTGGGTGGATTGTTTATCATTTTTCTGAGCTTGTTTGCTGATTTGGGAGTCAATACCATTAAAACCTCTATCGAAGTTTTAACAGGATTTTCATTGGGTGCAGAGTCCATTGCTTTGTTTGCTCGTGTGGGTGGCGGTATTTATACCAAAGCTGCCGATGTTGGGGCTGACCTTGTAGGTAAGGTAGAAGCCGGAATTCCTGAAGACGATGTTCGTAATCCTGCAACTATTGCAGATAACGTGGGCGATAATGTGGGCGATGTGGCCGGAATGGGAGCCGATTTGTTCGGATCTTATGTTGCTACCATTCTTGCTACCATGGTTTTGGGTCAGGAAATTGATGCTTCGGGTGATGCCTTTGGCGGAATGTCACCTATTTTGTTGCCCATGCTCATTTGTGGATTAGGTATAATTTTTTCAATCATTGGAACTTTTTTCGTTACCATTAAGGATGAAAAGTCGAACGTACAGAACGCCCTCAACCTGGGTAACTGGTCTTCGATGATTCTTACTGTTGTTGCGTCTTATTTCATTGTGATGTGGATGCTTCCGGAGACGCTAGTTTTGCGTAATTATGAATTTACCAGTTTAAACGTATTCTTCGCCATCGTGGTAGGTACTGTCGTAGGTGCCATCATGAGTATTGTTACCGAGTATTATACTGCTATGGGTAAACCTCCGGTAAACTCAATCATTCAACAAAGTTCAACCGGACATGCAACCAATATTATTGGAGGTTTGTCGGTTGGTATGAAATCGACTGTGATTCCGATTATTACTCTGGCAGGAGGGATTATGGCTTCTTATTATTTTGCCGGTTTGTATGGAGTAGCTATTGCTGCTGCGGGCATGATGGCAACCACAGCCATGCAACTTGCTATTGATGCATTTGGTCCCATTGCCGACAATGCAGGAGGTATTGCAGAAATGAGTCAATTGCCTCCGGAAGTGCGCGAACGCACTGACAACCTTGATGCGGTAGGAAATACAACAGCTGCCACAGGTAAAGGATTTGCCATCGCATCAGCTGCTTTGACTTCTCTTGCTTTATTTGCCGCCTTTGTAGGAATTGCCGGAATTGATGCCATTGATATTTATAAGGCTCCGGTGCTTGCTGGTTTATTCATTGGCGGAATGATTCCATTTATTTTCTCAGCGCTTTGCATTCAGGCTGTAGGTAAGGCCGCCATGGATATGGTTCAGGAAGTTCGTCGCCAGTTTCGCGAAATTCCCGGAATCATGGAATACAAAGCCAAGCCTGAGTATGAAAAATGTGTCGCAATTTCCACCAAAGCATCTATTCGTGAAATGATGCTTCCGGGAGCCATTGCGATTATAACACCGGTAGTAGTAGGATTTATTTTTGGTCCTGAAGTGCTTGGCGGTTTGCTGGCCGGAGTAACCGTATCAGGTGTTTTGATGGGTATTTTTCAATCCAATGCCGGTGGTGCGTGGGATAATGCCAAGAAATCTTTTGAAAAAGGGGTTATGATTAACGGTGAAATGTTTTACAAAAAATCAGAACCACATAAAGCATCAGTAACGGGTGATACTGTTGGGGATCCATTCAAGGATACTTCCGGTCCGTCTATGAATATCCTAATTAAACTCATGAGTATCGTTTCATTAGTTATTGCACCTTATATTGCTGTAGTTGCAACTAATTCAAATGCTTCAGCCTCATCGGCAGAATGCAGACAAGACGGTGTTTGTGCTGAAACAGGAAAGCCTTGTCATTGGGATGAAGCAACAGGCAAATGTGTTGATGTTGATGGTCATGTTTGTAGCACAGCTTCTTTGGCAAACAATGCTTGTTGTTCAAAAGAAGACATGGCAAAGTCAAAAGATGCTTGCTGCGAAAAGGATGGAATGAAAGGCCATTCGGATGAGGCAAAAGCTGTTGAGACAGGCGCAGCCGAATAAAATTGTTAGAATTACTTAAGAATATTGAAAAACGTCGGCCTTAAAGCCGGCGTTTTTTATTTAAACACTTATGTGAATATTTACCTTTGCTTTGTTTGAACGCTTAGCCTAAAACCTGTAGGTTTGGGGATTATTTTTTTGCATATGAAATTACTTCAGGACAAGATTGCACTCATCACCGGCGCAAGCCGGGGAATAGGAAGAGGAATTGCGCTTAAATTTGCCGAACAGGGCGCACATGTAGCATTTACATACATGTCTAATGCTTCCAAGGCCGAAGAACTTGAAAAAGAATTGCAGGCTTATGGCATTAAAGCTAAAGGGTATCAGTCGGATGCTGCCGATTATGCATCGGCCGAAAAACTTGTGAACGATATTGTTACTGAATTTGGCACCCTTCACATCGTAGTGAATAACGCCGGTATTACCAAAGATGGTTTGCTGATGCGCATGACCGAAGAACAATTTGATGATGTGATCAGAACCAATCTTAAATCGGTTTTTAATCTCACAAAAGCAGCTATTAAACCGATGCTGCGTAATAAATACGGAGCATTCGTAAATATGAGTTCGGTTGTTGGAAGCAGCGGAAATGCTGGCCAGGCCAATTATGCAGCCTCTAAATCGGGCATTGAAGGGTTTACAAAATCGATTGCACAGGAATTAGGCTCGCGAAACATCCGCAGCAATGCTATTGCACCGGGCTTTATCGAAACTGAAATGACGGCCGATTTGGCCGACGAAGTGAAATCCAAATGGCTTGAAACCATCCCCCTGAAAAGGGGAGGCAGCCCTGAGGATGTTGCCAATGCAACGGTATTTCTCGCCTCTGACATGGCTGCTTATGTCAATGGTCAGGTTTTAAACGTTTGCGGAGGAATGAGTACCTAAACTATTTGTGTTGTTGTGAATTTTGAATTCGTTTTTCAGTATCCAGCCTGGTTTATTGTCCTTTGCCTGATTACAGGCTTTGGTTATGCTTTTTTCCTTTACCGGAAAAACCACGGAATTCCGGATGCCTCGGCAGGATTGCTAAGATTTCTTTTTGCACTCAGGTTTTTGACAGTGAGCATTTTATGTTTTCTATTGTTTGCCCCTTTGCTTAGAATGAACACCAGAGAGCTGGAAAAACCGGTGATTCTTTTTTTGCAGGACAATACTGAATCCATTACTGCAAATGCAGATTCCTCATTTATCAAAAATGAATATACTTCTCAAATTGCTACACTAGCCGAAAAGCTCAACGAGAAGTTCGAATTCAAAAGCTTTTCATTTGAGCACGAATTGAATGATAGTCTCAAGCTTGACTTTGGAGGTAAGGAAACAGACATTTCTAAAGCGCTGGCTGATCTTTCAGACAGGTATGAAAATATAAACATCGGGGCTGTGATTTTAGCCAGTGACGGGATTTACAACAAAGGGAGCAATCCGCTTTATAACCGCCGCATGCTCAACGCCCCGGTTTATGCCGTTGCCATGGGCGATACATCTGTCAAAAGAGATTTATTGATTGCTCAGCTCCGTCACAACCAACTGGCTTATTTAAATAATACCTTTCCATTACAGGTTGTTGTTCAAGCCAATCAGCTGAAAGGCAAAACAACCAAATTGAGTATAAAGCGAGGTTCTGAGCTCATTGAAGAAAAGTCAGTGTTGATTGATCAGGATGGCTTCCTGCAAACTTTGGATTTTCAATTGAAGGCTTCACAAACCGGAATTCAAAGATATTCGGTGAGCCTTCAAAGTCTTGATGGAGAGTCATCTGTAAAGAATAATACCCGTGATTTTTTCATAGAAATTATTGACTCCCGTCAAAAGGTTTTGATTCTTGCGGCAGCGCCACATCCGGATGTTGCAGCCATCAGACGAAGTCTAGATCAGAACCCCAACTACGAAGTAATTGTTAAACAAGCCGATTCATTTAACGAAAGTGTGAAGTCGTATTCGCTGGTTATTTTGCATCAGCTGCCATCGGTCACAGCCATGGCAACCACGGTTATTGCCGAAGCCACTTCCGCGAGTGTGCCGTTGTGGTTTATTGCAGGTGCCTCAAGTTTGCCGGGAGCCTTGAATTCGCAACAAAAGCTTATTCAGATTAATGGTGCTAAAGGAGGAATGAATGATGTTTTTGCAACGATAGACAATTCGTTTGCGCTTTTTACCCTCAGTGATGAGCTGAAGGAGGCCATCAGAAAGTTTGTTCCGCTCCAGGTGCCTTATGGCAATTATGTGATTCAGGCCTCATCGGTACCATTATTTACCCAAAAAATCGGGACTGTATCAACCCAGTATCCACTTTTCGTATTTTCTTCTGATCCTGAAAATAAATTGGCCGTTCTTGCGGGAGAAGGAATTTGGCGTTGGAGAATGCAGGATTTTGCAGAAAACGGAAGTCATTTGTTATTTGACGAACTGATCTCGAAAGTTGTTCAATATCTGAGCGTTAGGAATGAGCGCAAAAATTTGCGTGTGATTGCACGAAACAGTTTCAATGAGAATGAACGCATTCGAATGGATGCAGAAGTTTACAATGCATCCTTTGAATTGATTAATCAGGTGGATGTGAATTTAATTGTGAAGGATGATCAGGGACGATCATATCCTTACAGCTTTGCGCGCACCTCATCAGCGTATTCGCTTGATTTAGGACTTTTCAGAGGAGGAAATTATACTTACGAAGCACGAAGCAAAGTGGGTGACAAAGAATTTACTGCCTCCGGAAAATTTCTTGTTAAACCGGTTGAAACAGAGAAAAATTCCAGCAGAGCTGACCACAATATGCTGCGAACTTTAGCCATTCGCACCGGAGGTGAACTCATAAAGCCAGCGGAATTGCTTTCACTGGCAGATAAAATTAGTGCCCGGGAAGATGTAAAGCCTATTTCGCACATCGAAAGCAGCATCAAGGAATTGATCAGATTTCCCTGGATTTTCATTCTGATTCTGACACTTCTGAGTATCGAGTGGTTTGTGAGAAAACGCAGTGGCGGCTACTAAAGCTTAAAAGCGACTGAAGTATCTCGAAATAGTGATCTGTTTCGCCTGGGCTTTAACCTTTTTAATTTGTCCTTTCTCAAAATAATCAAAGCAAGCGTTAACCATAAAACTTCCGGTTTCTGATTTTGATGACAGTTTGAGCATAGCGGTGATAGATACGCTGTCACGCGCCGGAAATTCAAGCCAAACAATTGTGGCCTTGTTTCCTTTTTGTTTAAACGTAGCTATTTCGCCCGGATAGTTTTCGACAACCCAATTTTCAGGTATTTCCAATTCCAGTCGGGCCGGACCGGACAAATTGGTGGTTTTATCGATAAACACTTTGACAATGGTGGAAGTGCCGATTTTTATCTGATCGGGTCCTGACAAGGTTACTACCGGTTGGGCAATAGTCGGCAACGAGGCTAAAACCCAAAGAATGCCTATCATTTTACTGATTCCTGAACGCATACTCGATGGCTTTTCTTATTAATGCTTCGCTAATCCCATTGGAACGAAGTTCGAACATATCAATGACTGCCTGCTCCATTTCTAACAGACTCAGAAATCCGTCTCCGTTGAGGTCGAAAATTTTGAATTCAGCAGGAATTGATTCAGCTACATAGCTTCTCTGACGCACCCAATCAGGATTTTGTTCCAAAAGTTCGGACCAACGCATGTAAGCCGAAGATGGAATGTGTTTTCGAACCGGATAAGGACGCGAGTTTTTATTGGTTTTTCTGAGAGTGTTTACAAAATATGAAAGGGAATCGTTGGCAAATTGAATGTATTCTGCGTCGCTCCAGGCTACGCCTGTAGGATGAATTCTTGAGTTAGGGATTGAATTTGGTTCTTGATCCAGAAAATCGGGTATTCCATCTTCATCAGAATCGGCGGTGCAACCATGAGCATCTACGGGAGCTCCTCTGGGTGTGCCATAGCATTTATCAATTGCATCCGAAACTCCATCTCCATCTTCGTCGGCATTGAATAAGGCAGCAAAGTCCACCTGACTGTAATCGATTTGGTTTTCTGCCGGCTTGCCCGGCGATATCAATCGTTTGGAAGGCGGGATTGTCCAACTCAAGCCAATACTGATGCTACTAAGTTTGTCCCAACCTGTTTTACTCAACGAGTTGTCAAAATTATCGCCCTGAAGCAAGAGCATCGAATAGCTGAGTGAAAGTCGGATTTGATCATTTAAAGCACTATTCATTCCGATAGAAAGCGGAAAGCAGGTGATTCGTTGATTTCGAAGGACCGTTGTTTCATAAGTGTAGTCGCGACTAATGAGCTTTGCCTGATCTTCGTTTTCAGGCGACTGAGGAAGATTCCTGATTTTTCCATCGCTCCACAAGTTATAGCTTTGGTTGGCGCTGTTTTTTAAATCCTGATACACATTAAAAAACAAGAGATTGTATCCAACACCTATAAATGGCGATAATTTACGTTGCTCTTTTAGAAGGCGAAATTGTGCGTTCAAGCCTGTGACCCAGAAGCGTGTATTGAAATTGTATAGGGTATCAGGCCCATTGTTGTTCCAGAAAATTGCACCATAGGAAAGTGGAACAGAAAAGCGCCAGGATTTTTGTTCAAGGGCCAATTCGAAACCGGGATTGATTCGCGATGCTGAAAAAGGCACATGTGATTCGTCCCCTTTAAACTGATAAATATGTGAGTTGAAGCCAATTTGCAATCGCGCCGGAACGGCGAAAAAGGGCTCAGTTTCCTCCTGAGATACCGCAATAACCGGAAGTATCCATAAAAATATGAGCAGATAAATGCGAAATAATCGTTGCATCGTTCAGGAAAGCGTAAAATTGCATCAAAAATTGATAACCGGCATCAGGTATTTCAAATTCAAATGCGAATAATATTAGTTGATTGCTTTGATTCATTCACATTCAACCTGTTTCATCTGATCGAAAAGGTGAGTCTGACGAGACCTCATGTAGTGAGAGCTGATGTATGCACGGTGGACATGATTGCAGAATTTGATGCCGTTGTGTTTTCGCCGGGACCGGGTTTACCATCAGAAATGCCCAATTTACTTGAGCTGGTGAGTTTCGCCTGCCGGCGGATGCCGGTGCTTGGTATTTGTTTAGGCCACCAAGCCTTGGCCCTAAGTTTTGGAGGCAAAATTTACCAACATGAACGTCCGTTTCATGGGGTTTCCCGAAAAGGCTATCTTATCAATGAATGTGAACTTTTTACCAATGTAAATTCTCCTTTCGACGCCGGAAGTTATCATTCCTGGTCGGTCAACTTTGATTCGGTGAAAGAGAAGTTTACTGCAATTGCAATAGATGCAAACAATCATTTGCTTGCCATGCAACACAAAACCCTACCTGTTTGGGGGCTGCAATTTCATCCTGAATCGGTGCTAAGCCCACAGGGAGAAACCATTGTTTTTAATTGGATTCAGGCACTTACAAAATTTGTGTAATTCATCCGTTTGTAAAGCCTTCTGCTTTATTTTTCGGAATAATTTTTTGTTCAATATTTAAGGAAATCAGGTTATTTTTATTCACTTCATGATCTCAATAAAGAAAACTAAACGATAACGTGAGAGTACTAAAGGTTCAATGATTTAGGGCATTGAAGTGTATTCGATTGTATTCAACTACCTAATGAACATCAAACTGTTTGTAAAACAAGCATATTTTATTCATCAAAACCTATCCTTTTTAATAAAAGCCTGTATTTTAGTTTGCCCAAATTGCTAACAAGCGACAAAATTATGTTTAGAACCCATTGTAAATTTCATTTCGTCGGAAAATTCATTCTGGTGTTCATGTTCTTCTTGTCTCCGTGCGTGATTCAAGCTCAGCAGATGCTTAGTGTTGAATTTCGCGAAAAGAATTTTGAAGGTCGGGAAAAGGAATTTAAACAGGCATTTGACTCTTATAAAAAAGGCGATTATTATTTTTTGAGAGGTCCAGTGTACTTTCCGCAGGCACTTGAAAATTATTTAAAGGCACAAACATTTAACCCCAACAATGCCGATTTAAATTATCAGATTGGCTTGTGTTACCTGAGTTTGCAGGTGAATCGTCTTCAGGCTTTGCCATATCTTCAGCGAGCCCGCGAACTGAATCAGCAAATGGGGAATCAATTTTTGATTTCGTTGGGTAAAGCTTATCAGTACAATCTCGAATTTGACCAGGCCATTCGTGTTTACAACGAGTATGTTCAGAAAGCGAGTTCAGGAGCGGATTCATTGCGTATCCCTGAACTTGAGAAATACATCACAGAATGTGAATCAGGTAAGGAACTCGTATCAAAACCTGTGCGGGTGCGCATAGATAATCTTGGTCCAAATGTTAATTCTCCATTTCCTGATTATGCGCCGGTGCTCACCGGCGATGAAAACAAAATGATATTTACCTCACGCCGCGACATCACTACGGGAGGCATGGTTGATCCGGTGGATTCTTTGTTTTTTGAAGATTTATACATCACCTACCGGATGGATAATGAATGGGCACCAGCAAAAAATATTGGAAAGCCAATTAATAAAGATGAGCACGAAGCTTCAATTAATTTATCAGCCGATGGCAAGAAATTATTGATTTATCGAACCCGCAACGGAGGTGATATTTATCAATCAGAGCTCACTGATATTGAATGGTCGGAGCCGGAGGCGCTAAAAGCCATCAACACGAAGTATTACGAGAACCATGCAACTTACTCTGCCGACGGACGGTTTTTGTTTTTTATTTCTGATAGAAAAGCCGATGATGCCATTGGTGGAAAGGATATCTACATTGCTGATGTGGATGAAATGGGTGCGTTTAGCAATATTCGAAACGCCGGAATTCGCATCAATACGAAGTATGATGAAGACGGTGTATTTTTCCATCCTGACGGGAAAACCCTGTATTTTTCATCGAAAGGATTTAATTCGATGGGTGGTTTCGATATTTTTAAAACAGAATGGAATGGCTACGATTTTTCAGAACCAGAAAATTTAGGTTATCCGATTAATTCTCCCGAGGACGATGTGTTTTTTGTGCTTACAGCCGATGGTAAACGTGCGTATTTCGCATCATATCGGGAAGAAGGTTATGGCGATAAGGATATTTATGTGATGCATTTTCTGGATGAAACTGAATTATTGAGTTCTCTCCAATTCGTGGTAAGCGATACGGCAGCCAATAAAAATCTTTTAGCCAATGTTTCCATTAAGGATGTTTCAACCGGATTAATTGTTGTTAGTCGTTCTACAGAAAATGGTCAAACCATAGCCAACCTTCCGGCAGGAAAAACTTACGAAATCACAGTTAGTTCCGACAAGTATGTTTCCTATTCGGAAGTCCTTGAATTGCCATACGATGCCGGTAGTCAGGTAGTCGTGAGGAACATTGAATTGAGCCGCGATCCACAGGCGCTTGTGTATGGAACTATAACAGACATGGATTCAAAAATCAACCTGAAAGGTGAAATTGAATTTATGGACGCCAGCACCGGTGAGGTTGTTAAAGCAAGTGTGAGCGATAAATCAGGGAAATATTCCATTTCGCTTCCTCCCGGAAGAGATTATCTGGCCCACGTGATGTCTAATGGTTATGCGCTTTGCGAGGATAGTTTAGCCATCTCTGCCGCTTCAAAAGGCAGTGAATTCAACCGTAATTTCCAACTAAAACGTCTTGATCGCTCGCTTATGTCGGTGCTGAAAGGACGCGTGTATGATGTATCAAGCGGTGAAAATCTGAAAGCAGAAATCACCATTACTGAATACGGTGGACAACCTGTTATTGTTTATCAGAAGCAAGGCAATTACGATTGTGTTGTGTTTAACGGTGCATTGCATACTATGGTTGTTAATTTGGATGGTTACTTAACCTTTACCACACAGATTCATATTCCTGATACCCCTGAAAAGTTCGAAATTATTCAGGATATTCCCTTGGTTAAAGCTGAAAAAGGAGCAAAGATTGTGTTGAACAATATTTTCTTTGATTTCGATAAATCCACTTTGCGTCCTGCTTCATTTCGTTCGCTAAACAGTTTGCTTTCGGTGATGAAAAAATATCCTGAAATGGCCATTGAAATATCAGGGCATACCGATAATGTTGGTTCCATAGCTTATAACCAGCGCTTGTCAGAATCGCGTGCCAATGTTGTAAGAGATTACCTTGTACGGAACGGCATCGCGCCCAAGCGGGTAGGTGCCTTCGGGCGCTCATTCAGGCAACCCATCGCAACAAACGACACCAACGAAGGCAGGCAGTTGAACCGCAGAACGGAAATCAAGATTTTGCGCATGAAATAGGGGCGGAATGTCTACTTTTGCCGCTCTTTAACGATCATGAGTATTATACAGCAGGAAATTACCAGGCGAAGAACCTTCGCAATCATTTCTCACCCCGATGCCGGTAAAACAACACTTACAGAAAAGCTACTTCTATTTGGAGGAGCCATTCAAACCGCAGGTGCTGTTAAATCAAACAAAATAAAAAACTCCGCAGCATCCGATTTTATGGAAATTGAGAAGCAAAGGGGGATTTCTGTGGCCACTTCGGTGATGAATTTCAAGTATCGCGATGTGCTCATTAATCTGTTGGATACACCGGGCCACAAAGATTTTGCAGAAGATACTTACCGCACTTTAACCGCCGTTGATAGCGTTATTTTGGTTATTGACTGTGTAAAAGGTGTAGAGGAACAAACCCAAAAACTCATGGAGGTTTGCCGCATGAGGGATACGCCTGTAATTGTATTTATCAATAAAATGGATCGTGAAGGGCAAAACCCCTTCGATTTATTGGATGAACTGGAGGAAAAACTAAATATACGTGTTCGTCCTTTAAGTTGGCCTATCAGCATTGGCGAAACGTTTAAAGGCGTGTACAACCTGTACGATAAATCACTCGATTTATTTAATCCCAACAAAACCAAAATCGAAACCGAAAAACTTAGCATTCAGGGATTGGAAGATCCTCAGCTTGATGCCGAAGTGGGCAAGAAGCTGGCTGACCAATTGCGCGAGGATGTTGAGTTGATTGAAGGCGTTTATGATGAGTTTGATAATCAAAAATACCGCGAGGGCAAATTGGCTCCTGTGTTTTTTGGATCTGCCGTTAATAATTTTGGTGTTCAGGAATTGCTCGACACTTTTATTCGTTTAGCACCCGCTCCGCGGGGACGTCAAAGCGATAAACGAGTGGTTTTGCCCAACGAAGAAAAATTTAGTGGGTTTGTGTTTAAGATTCACGCCAATATTGACCCGCGCCACCGCGATCGGATTGCATTTCTTCGGGTATGTTCAGGCAAATTCGAACGCAATAAATTTTTCCATCACGTACGATTGAATAAGGATTTTCGGTTTAGTTCACCTGCCACTTTTATGGCACAGGAAAAAAACATTATTGATGAAGCGTTTCCGGGCGATGTGATTGGATTGTATGATACCGGTAATTTTAAAATCGGCGATACGCTCACCGAAGGTGAAGAATTTATGTTTCGCGGAATTCCAAGTTTTTCGCCTGAAATTTTCAAGGAGGTAATCAATGCCGATCCGATGAAATCGAAGCAATTGGAGAAAGGTGTCAGGCAACTTACTGAAGAAGGTGTTGCTCAATTATTTATTCAATACCAGGGAAATAGAAAAATCATAGGAACCGTTGGTGAGCTTCAGTTTGAGGTGATCCAATACCGTTTGCAGCACGAATATGGCGCTTCAGCAAATTTTCAGCATTTAAATGTATACAAAGCATGCTGGATTACTTATGAGGATCGTGCTGAATTTGACGCTTTTGCCAAATACCGTGAACATCAAATTGCTTATGATAAAGAGAATAATCCGGTGTTTTTGGCTGAATCGTCCTGGATGCTTAGTACCATGATTCAGGATTTTCCAAAACTGCAATTTCATTTTAATTCAGAATTTAAAACGGCTTAATTGTTTTTGATGCATGGCTTACTCACAATCGTTTATTGATTTTTTAGCTATTTATGAAGAACGATTAAATGTTGTTATTGATAAAATTAATTCGCTTTGTACCATCGAGGCATTTAATGCCAACTTTGATCAATTTAGCAGTCTGAGTAAGGAGCAATGGTATCAATTTATTGAAGACTGGGTAAGATTACGAAGTAAACTGAATCATCCGCAGGATATTGATTTTTTTGAATACTCAATTATTCCTGTGAGTGAAAAACAATTTGAATATTTTGTTGATCTGGACGATCCCGGATTGCAGGTGTTTGGCTATGGTTATTATACCATAAAAAATAAATGCTGGTACAAATATATTATGTTCGCCAACCTGACAGAAGTAGTTGATAATTCACCAGAATTAATTGATTTTGCTGAACTTAAATCCTTTTTAGAGCAACTGGATAAAAAAGCATACGCGCAATGTCATGAGCAAGCCGGAGCTTAAATTTGGGGCGTGAACCGATAAACGAATTTCGTAAGGTAAATTCAAATTGGTTTTAATTTCATTTAAACCCCTTATCGCACAATTATTTTTTCTGATTTTATAATTCCATCGCGTCCAAAATATTGAACATAATAAACACAGTTGCCGGCATTAATTTTCAGCAACGAGGATTTTTTGGAACTTAAAGTCTTTAAGTTATTTGCAAATTTCAGTGCTGTTTGATTCAATAATAGCCTGAAAAGCGCAGTAGAAAGCCGCAAAACTTCGCATTTATATTTACATTTAAGTTTCTATCCTTGCGCGATAGCGCAAGAAATAAAACTACTACCTGATTAAATGAAATGCGCCCTGAATGGTTTTTTGTTCACATTGCGTATTTATTTTTATCCTGTAAACATAAATTCCTTCCTGAACTTCTGTATTCAGGTAGCGACCATCCCAGCCATCATCCTTGTTGGTCCAACTGTACAACAATTCTCCCCAGCGGTTATAAATGCTTGCGTCCAGATCGGGTTCTCCAAAGGTGTACACTTTAAATACTTCATTCACCTGGTCATTTCCGGGGGTAAATGAATTGGGAATGTACACCGGATCGTTCTGGAAAATAACCATCCTGGCAGTATCCGATTCAATTACATCTCCGCAACCGCTTAACACACAACGTACTACCAAATTATTAAGCTCAGAAACTGCTTCTGCCTGTAAAACAGGCGTTACCGAACCGCTAAAAAAGCCTTCGTCCTGCAGGTCGGCGAAACTTCCATCGGGCAGCATTCGCTGCCATTGATATTCAATGCCTTCACCCTGTGCGATTACCCTGAAATTAACGGCTCCACCCGAACATGCTACTGTGTTCATGGGCGAGTCAAGTAACACTGGAATTCCTTTTAAGTAAAGCAAAACTTCCTCCGAAATTGCCGGTGAACCACAAACTCCCTCAACAATGCATCTGAATAAGGCATTTTGCAAATCAGCCGGAATATTATTTAAGGTCAGGGTTGCTGTGTTTACTCCCGAAAATACGGTTGTTGCCTGAATTGGCTGCCAGCCGTTTCCGGTATTTATTTCCCAGGAAATTGTTAAAGCATGTTGAACCTGCATGTCAATTTCAAGGTCTTCACCGGGACAAACAAGGGGAATATTTTGCAGCAACTCAACCCGTGGGAGCGGTAAAACTTCCAATGTGGCCGGGTTGCTGCTTATTTCTGTATTGCAGGCGCTTGCCGTAGCCATGAATACATAATTTGTCATTCCTGTATTCAGGTTGCCAACACTCAGTTGGGGCGTGTTTACTCCATTAAATCCATTGCCGTTGCTCAAATTTTGAAATGTTGCGCCTCCGTCGGTACTCATTTGCCAAATGATTGTTGCATCGCCGGTAAAACCGGCTTCAAAACTTACTGTTTCGCCTTCGCAGGCCGATACAGATTGAGGTTGCGCAAGCACCTGGGGACTTTCTGAAATTGTTAAAAGGGCCTCCTGTGAATTTTGAATATTGCCGCAAACACCATCTACAAGGCATCTGAAGATGTTGCCGCTAAAACTGTTTTCGGGAGTGTTAATCGATAATGATGTTGTTGTTGAGCCAGAATAAGGCGATGCATCAGGGATATTGCTAAAGCTTGCACCGCCATCGGTACTGATTTGCCATTGATAGGTCAGGCTGCTGCCGCTGGCATTGATAGTAAAGCTTGCATTTTCACCTTCGCAAACAATTAAATCGTCGGGTTGATTCGTGATCGAAGTATTGGGATTCACGGTCAGCACCACCTCCAGACTAAGCACATCGGCGCTGCATCCACCGCTTATTTCGCAGCGATAGGCAAGTCCGTTAATACTTGTTGCTGCACCAACCAAATTTAAAGTAGGCGTTTGTGAACCACTGTAGCCGTTGTTATCATTCACATTGTTGAATCCCGAACCTGAATTCACCTGCCACTGATAACTTGTCCCGCCGGTGGCGGAAACACTGAAACTGGCATTTTCGCCCTGACAAACCGTGAGTGGAATCGGTTGCTGGGTTATGGTAATTTCGCCTCCGGGCAGTAGTTCGGCCATTTGTGAAAGTACCTGCGTGCCACAACCACTCACAATTAGCTGATACATATTGCCTACCAGGTTGGCAGGAGGACTTACCAGAGTTAAAACATTTGAGTTTACGCCCGAATAGGGCGATCCCATGGGAATATTGCTAAAACTTGCACCTCCATTGGTACTTACCTGCCACTGGTACGTGAGTCCATTGCCTTCGGCCGATGCCGAAAAACTCAAAGTTTGCCCGTTGCACCAGGCTGCATCCTGCGGCTGAGCAGTAATGGAAGGAGCCGATTGGACCAGAATTTCTGCGCTATTTCCGGCTACGTTTTGTCCGCAGGCGCTCGAAATCAAGCAACGATATAAATAGCCGTTAAAATTTGAGGGCACATTCGTGAACGTAAGGGTGGAAGTGGCAGTTCCGCTATAAACAACGTTATCGCTGATGTTTGAGAAGTTTGCCCCACCATCGGTACTAAGTTGCCACTGATAAGTTGAGCCTGCACTTGCCGCACCCACGGTCATGATTCCCCCCTGATTTTCACAAAGCGAAAGATCCACAGGGTCGCTTACCGTTCCACCCGAAACTTGAGTTACCGTGAATGTCATTCTAGCGTCGGCCGGACGTTGAAAGTATTCAATTACCAAATCGGTTGGTCCCGAAAGGCAAATCCCATTGGGGTTTAAAGTGGCCGTGGTTTTGAAGCTTGCCGCGTATTGTTGTTCTATGAAACTATCCAGAATCCAGGTTAATCCTCCGTCAATACTCAATCGTATTCCATCATCGCCTTGAATGGATAAAGTGTAAAAGCCCGGACTGAAATTTTCTTCACGCCGCAGGCGGATACTGAAATTTTGGCTTAACGAATTACCGCAACTCATGCTGGTTCCATTGTTCCAGGTGCCGGGAACCCCTCCGCCAGAAGTGAAATTCACATCAAAAGAGAGTGGATTCACCACCACATGCCCCTGATAATTTGGAGGACTAAAAAAGCTTTGTTGTGCAACAAGAGCCGGAGTGTTTAATGTGTTGCCCGTGGTTGGGTTCCAGGTGTATACATGGCCAATCCAGTTTCCATAGCCTTGTGCATTTTCGGCTACCGCCGGAAGTGGTGTTTCAAATGTAGTTACTGTGATTGAGTTTGATGATGAACACTGAAAAAAATCGTTGGAAACGTAGCCTGTTGAAGCCTGTATTTTAATTGTATACCCGGTTCCTGCCGGCGTTCCCGCCGGGATGATTACACGAATGAATAAATCGTTGATGTTGCCCGCATACATGTAAGGTCCGTTTTGCCAGGTTGCTCCTTGGTTGGTGCTAAACTGGCTTGCAGGCAAAATTTGTGTTCCCGTGGCAAATGAACCGCTTGCATTCGAAAGTACGGCCTGAATCTGGCTTCCTGCGGGTAAATTTTGAATTTGTGGTATTTTCAGGGTCAGGGTTCCCGAAGCGCAAACCACCGGACAAGAGTAGGGAACAGGTTCGCTGCGCGAAATGTACTGAGCGTTTAGCCCGCATGGCAGCGCCAATAGAAGTAAAAAATTGAACACACGCAACATGCCGTAAATATAGTAGAAAAAACGGTGTCATATTTACACTGAGGGATGATTCCGTTTGCGTTTGATATCCAGTTTGGGATTGTTAATAGTCGGGAATCCGATTTTAAAATAAAATGTTTAATTGAATGTGCTGATGAGTTAATCACATGACATCCTCGGGCAATTCATTTTCAGCTTCGGGAAGTTTGCTTTGATCGTACCCAAGAAGTTCAAGCCTGCTCACCCAAACATAAATAATTAAAATGAGAAGGGGAGAAAGGTATTTTATCGGTAATGGAAGATTCACATTCAAAAGTGGAAGAAAACGGTTCATAATAAAAAAGTAAACCCAGGACAATTTCAGAAAATCCAAACTGCTCTTCTTCGCAATGCTTGCGTAAAAATAAGTGTATGCCAAAACGATAACGGCACTCGAAAATGCGTGTAATTGAAAAGCAAATGGCCAGTGAAGAACTTTAAACAACAGCCCTATTACCAGAGCAACTATTCCAAGCCAAAGCGGAAGCGATTGTTTTGATCGCAGTGCTCTGGAATTATAAACCAGATAGAGCAGCAACATGCCTTCGGAATAATCAATCCACCTTTCAAAGCTGAACTGCGATTTTAAAAGCAGCCAAAAAGCAACAGAAACAAGTGAAAGAATGCCCCAAAGTGTGCTGAAATATCTGTTGTAAAAATTCATGTGTTGTAAAGATTAATTGCCATTCGCCTTGTGGAAGTTATGAAATAAAATGTAACGCATTTTGTTAAAGCTTGTTTTGTGAACTCTGGTATAGCCTATTTATTTACTCATTTTTTCGAGCAACAAAGCTGTTTCCGCCTCATCGGCGGGAAGTCTGTTGTAAAGCTTAACCATCTCCTTCAAATCATTTCCTTTTTGGTGAATGGCCTTAAATTCGAAATACCATTTGTAATAATATCTGTTTCGCAAAACATACGCATGGTTAACCGGATAATTGTATCTGTCGCGCTGAAATTCATTGGCATTTTCGATGAGCGCCTGCATTTTCGATGAAACTTGTTGGTAATACCGATTTTTTTGATCGACCGGTATACCTTGCGTTTGCTGTTCTGTAATTTTCAATAATTCATATATTTCTTCCTGAATTTTTCTTTGCTTTTCGATGAAATGAAGTATGGCAGGGTATTTTTGCCGGGCAAATGCTTCGGAAGCATAATTACCTAAAAAATCACCAAACGATTCTTCTGCCGGGTAAGGAATATTTAATTGTGACTTATCACGGTGCACATGCGCCATTTCGTGCAAAACAACAAACATCAAAGCTTCACTTGGATAATTCAATAAATGATGCGTTAATTTGGTTGCGCTGGTTCCGGAGGTTTTATAAATCATTGTATCGAAACCCTCATCCATTTGCTCTCTGGCAAATTCCGAAGCTTTTAATGTATCGGTTCCGAAATAATTAAAATTCGATTTTCCGGGCGGTAATAAAATACTATCAGGCCGCGAAACATAAACGTAGGTTAATTGCTGCTCTACCGGTAGCCACTTTCTGTAAAATTTTCTGTGTAAGCGCAATCCAAGTTCATCTTCAGCGAAGTCTTCCAATTCTCGAATCATTCGTAAATGCTCTTTTTCACTGAGCATAAAAATATCGGGCCGGCAAGCCAAGGCCGCCAACCCGATAGAATTTTTTAAAAATGACCGTCTTTCCAAAATTATTTAACAGGATAAATAACCCGTGTGAGTATTTTATCCGGATTTGTCTCCATTCCCGGATCGGTAACATATTCTTCGCGTGGAGCTCCTGTGCTTGTTAATTCAGGGTGCTCCGATAAATATTTTGAAGCTGCTTCGTGGGCATTTCCTGTTAATTCGTAAGCACCGTAAAATTCAACAACAAGCCCTTTTCCTGCATTAATTTTACCTGCTTTAATTTCACCTTGGGCTTTTCCTGCTTTGTCTGTTGGCAAACAAACATCCATATCAAAATTGGTGGTTGATTCGGAATAATAAATGGCAAACGGAGCCCCATTAATATTTAATTTTTGGGCAGCGGCTAATTCTCCAATTTTTGCATATCCGCCTCCCAGTTTATCGCCAATGGTAGCCAGCGAAGCTGTGTCATGAACAAACAAATAATTGAGTTCAGGAAGCTCTTTCACTTCAACTGAAGCAATTCTTCCGCTTGCAGCGGGAATATCTTTTAATTCGGCCGCATACGAATTTATTTTTTTCATTCCATCATCGAATTGGGTTTCCAACATCCCTTTCATTAACAAACCCATCCATCTGCTGATGGGATTTCCACCTAGCTCAGAATCAAATATCCAGGTCATTTTTGTACCTCCTTCGACAGGCTCAAATAAGTAATCGCACTTGGCCTTGCCCATTTCTCCAAAATCAAGGTCTGAACTCACTTTTTTGTATGGCTCGTTGGAGGTAATGGTCAGCTTGCCTTCTCCTGATTTGGGACCTTTCCAGCTGTACCAGGCACCTGTACCGGAAGCAATTTCACCATAGCTTAGTTCCATTTCGGGATCCATACTTTGCCAGGGCGACCACCTCTCCCAATTTTTCAAGGTATTTACCTGTTCAAACACCAAATTAGGAGCAGCCTCAATAACCAGCGAACGTTCAATGTGCGAGTTACCAGGCAAAAAGAAACCGATAAGCAATAGCACCACAAGAAGCCCCAGGATGCTTAAACCAATTGTTTTTAGAATTTTCATAGCGTAGGATTTTAGAGGATTAAATTAGATATTTTCTGCAATATGCGTTTACATCCTCATTAACTCTTGTTTGAGTGCTTTAGTAAAAGCTTCAATGTCACTTTCATGAGTATCCCATGAACACATCAGCCGAACTTCATTCGTTAGCTCATTCCAGGTATAAAAAGGAAATTGCTTTTGCATTCGTTCGGAAATCTCGGCAGGCATGATGCAAAATACGGCATTCACTTCCACGGGACGTGTAATATGTATTTCAGCAATTTCGGAAAGGCTTTCGCGCAGCAGTTGAGCCATATTGTTGGAGTGCCGGGCCAAATGAAGCCATAAATCATTTTTAAAGAAGGCACTAAACTGTGCAGAAATGAATCTCATTTTGGAGGCCAGTTGCATGCCTTGTTTTCTTCGATACAGGAAATTATGAGCCAGTTCCCGGTTAAAAAACACAAGGGCTTCTCCCATCATCATTCCGTTTTTGGTGCCTCCAAAACTCATCACATCAATGCCACCTGATTTAATATTTTCCAGCGCCTTTGTTCCCAGGCTGGCAACAGCATTCGAAAATCTTGCTCCATCAAGATGCACCTTTAAATGTTCCTCTTTCGCGAGTGAAGTAATGGCATTTAATTCATCCGTTGAATACAAGGTTCCATATTCGGTGCTTTGAGTAAGCGACACCACCGCAGGTTGAACATGATGTTCAACACCACGACCTGTCAAAACCGGAGGAATCTGAGACGCATTTATTTTACCATGTTCCGAAGGAAGCAGAATTAATTTGGACATTAAATGGCGTTCAGGCGCTCCGGCTTCATCGGTATGAATGTGAGCCATGTCGCTGCAAATCACAGCCTCATATGGTCTTATGCAGGATTCGAGCGCAAGCACATTGGCACCGGTGCCTGAATACACAAAAAATACATCAATGTCCTCACCGAAAATTTCTTTAAAATCAGCGGTGGCCTTTTCTGTATAAGCATCATATCCATAGCCTTTTACATGGCCGTGGTTTGCCTCTTCAATGGCTTTTAATATTTCAGGATGAATTCCTGAACAATTGTCTGATGCGAAAAATCGATTCTCCATTATTTAATCGTGTTTTTTACCTGCAAAGTTTTTTTCACCTGCAGAAATTATAATTTTTAGCCGATTATCCATAGGTGGAACCGGACAGCTGTATCCGCCTGAATACGCGCAATAGGGATTGTAGGCTTTGTTAAAATCAATACGAGCTTTGCCCTCGACTAAATCTCCTATTCGCAGGTCAATGTAGCGCCCACCTCCGTAAGTTTCATCCCCATTGCTTAAATCAGTAAATGGTAGAAATAAATAATCGGCATAAGCCGGATTATTTATTAATTGCTCGCTTTGGTATGCTGTTAAATTGAATTGTTGGCTACCTTTTTTAAAATGTAAAATTGCGTATGGACGGTATTTTTTAATTTTTCCTGAAGATGTAGCAAAATCGATAAAGTCGGCTTGTTCTAGAATTTCATAATCCGCTTCCAGCCACCAGTCAGAATCGGGCTCAAAAAAACGCAAAAAACCTGTGTCTGCTTTGGTAATCGGACTTCTTTCCTCCTTTATGAAATCAAGTTTGTAATTATTTCGGTGTTCCCTGATGCACGAATCATACTTGGCTGACATTGCCTCTTTTTGCTGAAATTGAATACAGGTTTGTTGGGCATTCAAGCCCAAACTGATTGAAAAAAAGAGGATAAAAATGTGTTTTTTCATTTATTTCTGTTTTCAACAAAACCTAGAGCTCTGTTATTGCTGGTGAATTTTATGGTATTGGGTGCAATTATTTTTTCAGGGCCGGCAGCTTTATTAATCGCTTGTAAAACCTGTTCAATGCTTATGTCCTGCATACAACGGTTGTTTCCGCCGCAAGGCGGAAGAACAAATTCGTGTACACACGGGCTGCAATACAAATTCATGTAAACAGAAGTGCAAAATTCCATTTGTCCATATTGAGACGGGGAGCAGGGCCCGAAAAGTCCAACTGTATTTTTTTGCAAGGCAAGTGATAAATGCAGAGGGCCGGTGTCGTTAGTAATTATCATTTCAGCATCCCGTAAAAGTTCTACTAATTCCTCCAAATTCAGAAGTCCTGAACTATCAATGATTTCTGGTTTTTCTTTGAGCTTATCAGAAATTTGCCTGACATATTCTTTTTCTTGTTTATTACCAATCAACACGAATTTATGCTGTTGATAAATCTGAGGTAATTTGTTACACAATTGTAAATAGGAATTCGCCGGCCAGCGTCGCTCCAATCTTAAATCACTAGCATTGGGATTGATAACAAAATATTTTGCTTCAAGTTGTGGCAATTTATCCGTTAATGATTTTTTTGCCACAGAATTTTCCATTAAATAAACCAGCCTTTGCTCGGGATCATGAATATTGAGCATCCGGGCTGTTTGTAAATAAATTTCACTTAAGGGAGCCTTGATATTATACACCATTAAATGTGTATACAAGCCGGTACGGTAGTCTTTATCGCTTTTATAAAATCCCATTCGGTTTCTTGCAGCACTTAAAGTGCAGATGAGCGTGCTGTAATTCGAATAAATTTCGAGGTCAATAAATAAATCAGCCCTGAATTTTAATAAATTTATTAAACATCTTGTACTGCTTGAAATTAGTTTCCCGATGCTGCTGTCGTCGATAAGAATGGAACGATTTACAATGCCCTGGTAATATTTTAGAATTCCTTTATTGGCAGTGGTGCTCAAAAACACAATTTCTGCATCAGGATAATGATTTCTGAGGTTTTTTAATAAGGCAGATGCCTGGATAATGCTGCCCATTCCCTTGTATTTGGCTATTACAATTCGTTTGAATGGACGATCGAGGCGATGATTTATTCTCAATAATTTACCTAATATTCTTACCGGAATATATAGAAGCAAATTCAGGAATCCTCCTATCCTTTTATCGATAAATAATTGCAAGGAGGTTTTCATAATGGATTGGCCTCTTTTGCAAAATTGATGGCCTTGATTTTACATCCGGCCGGAATAGAAATTCTAAGTTCTGTTGGTTTCATTCTCCACCACGAATAAAGCGTACTTAAGCGAATATTGTATTCCTTTCTTAATTGTTGATTTATATTAAAGTACAAACCACCATATGCATTTCCATCTTTTAAAAGGGTAATTTCTGCTTGAGCGCTCGAATCACAACTTTCCAACTCAATTTCCAGCCATTCTGGCCGATTTTCAGGAATTGTGCATGTGTTTCTTTCATTTAATTTGGCTTTGATTAATCGAACGGCCGGCAATTCAATCAATGAGGGTAAGTTCTTTAAATCAAAGTATTTATACAATTGTCTGTTCTCAAATTCGATATTGTTTGATAATGGTTCCTTACATGGTTTCCAGACTTCGTAACAATATACAACCTGATCAAAACAATAGTGATTGTAGAGGTATTCGAACACGGGATAATGTCTGATTTCATTCGGAACTCCATCGGTTTTATCCCACCAGCTTTCGGGCACATGCCTCATTAAAACAAGGGGGATATTCGTTTTTTTAAGCTCCTTGACCCATTCTTTTTGCATGCTCAAACTATGTACATTCTGCGGACTCTGGAAGAAAAATGAAGGCACCTTTTTTTGAGCATAGTAATACAACATTGGAGTATTGCCCATATCCAAAAAGGTTTCATTCTCTTTTAAATTCGAACGAAGCCAGGATGCAAGGGGTAATATTTCTTCCCGAAGTGACTGCCCATCGGCTTTGAGTCGATATTTTTCAGGTTTTGCTGTAAACATTTCTGCTTTCAGTGGCTGTTTAGCTGCCAAATAAGCCGGACTTTCTTCGGGCTCACGAAGGGGAACGCGCATGTACAAGCCAAATATGCTCAAGCCAATAAATACAAATGATATTCGACTTTGTCTTCTTGGAAATAGGGCGATGCCTAAAAAAACAATCAATACAAATTGCGCAAACGATAACAGAAAATTATCAAATCCCTCGGCATGGCCATGACGTACCAGGCCTCGCGGCAAATTAACCAAATAAAAAACAGACAGGAAAAGCAATAAATAGTTTTCGTATTTGAATTTGTTTTCTGAAAGAATTTCGCGGATTATTAATTTTAATGCAATCAATGAAATAAAAAGAGGCAAAATGAAATGAGCCAAAACATAATAGGAGGGAGCTTGCTTTCCTAGATCGGGCAGGGCGTAAGAATCTGTTGATGAAAGGTATTGAAGGCTTTTACGAAGACTATCCACCCAGTCGATGTGATTGATGGAAGAAACAACGATAAGTGCCGCAATCAACAAAATGGTAAAAACACCGGCAGGTATAAAATAGCGAACGTTGAGCTGCTTTTTATATATCATCAGGGCAATCAATGGCAGCAGCGAAATGAGCCAGGCAAAACTCAAATCGGCCCGCCAGGGCAGAAGCAAGGTAAAAGCCAATCCGAACCAAATCGACTTTCGAAGCCCGGGTTCTTTGAGGTTTTCCATCAATAGCAAAGGAAGAATCAACGCCACCGAATAATATGGCGGAATGGAAGCATCTGCCAGTGGAAAAACGCAGACAAAAAAGAAGGCAGTTATTTCATCTCCAATTAATTTTTTAATCAATAAAAAAC
>Ga0169931_10002904_pt1 | contig 27612 bp, 18 predicted proteins | sample Kivu_15m_20L_FD_129675 | JGI IMG/M metagenome (GOLD analysis project Ga0169931, IMG submission 129675) | Freshwater microbial communities from Lake Kivu, Western Province, Rwanda to study Microbial Dark Matter (Phase II) - Kivu_15m_20L... | ecosystem: Environmental > Aquatic > Freshwater > Lake...
ATAGTCTCTTTCTACACCTAGAGTTTTTTGTCTTCTACGGCGCAACTTGGCTACGCCAAGATTGCGCTCGCCCTGCTATTGCGAGTGATTTTTTTCAAAAATCACTCGCGCAGGGTTTATATTACCTCTACTGAGAGAGTTCAGCTCGCCCGTCGGGATACAGAACCAGGTCACACACCACGAGATCCTGACCAGCCGGGCTGAATTGCTGGCTTCCCCGATAGAACCTCTTACCTACTTTCACTACGAGTCGGATAACGTCCCCGGAGTGCATCTTAACGCTAAGGCGAGCGATACCATCCTTTCCAGTGGTGTCATTGGCAGCTCCGATAGAGCTAGAGACCCTGACGTCTGCTCCCCCTTGTACCTTACCAGAGGGGTCAACAACACGCGGTTGTAGGGTGAATTGAAGAACGCCAGGGGTTCGGGAATGGCTTTCTCCAAGAGAGGTAACACCCGTTCCGATTGTACCCCCTCCCATGCAGCCTGAAAGGATGCAGATACAGACAAACAGGAGAACAGTCAGTCGACCCTGATACACGTTCATATCAATTCCTATATCTTTATTTCCACTTTTCCGAAACTGGTCAGTACTATGCGACATCCAGCCTCCTTTCGTATGTGAGGGTTCAGCTCGGCATCAAATGAACCGAGATACTCCCGCGCTCTTTTGTGAAATTCAGAGCCCTCTTTAAGTAACCATTCCCGAATCTCAGGGATAGAGTCCTGAAACACGTTATCAAACTCAGTTCGAGCATGCAGGTTAGGCACTCCAGAGGCTTCTAGGACATTATACTCTACAGCGGCAGTGAGATCCGACAGATCCTGGGCAAGAACGTGATACGCTTTGCCTAGATCTGCTCTGATATTTTGTGCACCGGCAGTCAGGCGCAGACCACCTCGTACGTGTTCGACCATCCCCAGTCGCTCAAGTTGCACCAGCACTCCACGGGGATGAACATCCTTGGTTACTCTGCGTACAAGGTGCGAAAAATCACTCTCTGGTCCATCTAAGGAGAGGATTCGAGGCTTACCCCCTTTTGTGCAGAAGTCTGCTGAGTGCTCCCATGTGCTTAAAAGTCTACTTGCAAGATTAACTGGCTCAGCATCTTGGTCTCCCTCCTGTAACACCCTGTCGACCTCGCGCCGATGCATCCCGGTCGCGACGCTTACCCGAGATACATTCACCTTCTCGCCCCGCTCCGCTATCTGCTGACGAGCCTCAGCGACCAGGGCAGCTTTTAGTCCCTCTAGCAGCTCGTGAATCCCTAGGCCGTGTCGCAGGGCAAGACCCACAATCGGGCGGAGCATGACCCGTAGGGCTCGTTGAACAGTAGATTGTGAAAGATAGCTATTCATATGTGTAATAATACCATTATCCAGGTCTGGCCACCTAGTGATTCAGAGAAGTTGAAGACGCCGCTCGGAAAATCGATAATCATCTGAAATAACAGGATGTTTTGCAGGCATGCAGCGAATCAGAGCAGATCGCGACATGAAATGATGGAAAAACTAAACTTTTATCCGTGATAGCACGACGAGTGCCTCGTTGGTTATTAAAGTTCTGTTGGGAAGGGTTGACTATGCTCACTAAGGTCTCTACATGTTGTTTTCTCGTGTGCCTCTGCGCCTTCGCCGGTTGTAGCGGTATGCCGAACGGCTTTGACGCAGGGAACCTCTCTCCCTCTGCAGCCTTGGATATCGGAAAGAACGCTTACAAGGCAGCCACCCTCACGGATGCTGATGTACGCAAGCTCTCGGCAAATGTGGTCAAGGACCTCGACAGTGAAAACAAAGTAGCTCCATCGAATAACCTCTATAGCAAGAGGCTCGAACGAGTGGTTTCTAACCTCAAGCACGAGCAAGGGCTCTCTCTCAATTACAAGGTGTATCTCTCGCCAGAGGTCAATGCCTTCTCAACAGCCGATGGAAGCATCCGAGTGTACAGTGGTCTCATGGATAAGATGAACGACGACGAGCTGTTGTTCGTCATCGGGCATGAGATCGGTCACATCAAACATGGACATAGGAAATCGCGTATGCAGCGCGGTTACGCTGCAGCTGCAGCCGCCGGCCCCGTCGGTCAGGGGCTGAGCGCTGCCACGCCAAACACAGCAGCTGGTATTGGAGTCACTATCGGAGGGGACCTGTTGGCCCAACTAACCTCTGAGGTAGTGACGGCTCAGTTTTCGCAGGCCGATGAGACCGAGTCCGACGAATTCGGGTTACACCTCATACATAAGCGCAAGCGACCCCTCGATTCATCTGTGTCGGCTCTACTGAAGCTGAGCGACGAAGATGGTGATTCAGATAGTTCTGCTCTGGAGCAATTCACTTCTTCGCATCCGGACCCTGAAGAAAGAGCGGAGCATCTGCGAGAACTTATTCCGACACTGGGGAGCGCCGTCGCTGCCAGACAGTGACTTGGTCGCTATCCGGCGGCCGGTAGCTGGAGCGAAGATTGATACTCTTGCCAGATATCAGTCGGAGAGATCTCTCCACTCAGCTCGGCTCCATCTGCCACGAGATAGAGAATGTTATCGACAAAGGTTGCTTGCCAGGCGGGGCTTGAATGCTGGTGGGGAATTAGTTGCTCTATCAGTTGCTCAGAGATCTTGTAAAAGACGATGTCCTTTACCCAATTTGTTTTACTGCCGCGCAGCATGTGACAGAATCGGGGGACCTGCGACTCTTCATAAAAATAGATCAGATGTTCCGCTGAAGGGGTCGCTCGCAAACTTACCTCGAGCTTCTTCCTATCGGGTACCCCTACCTGAACCCATAGAAGAACCTCTCCGGTTATGTCCTTCTGCCAGATAGTTGGCTCCTTCGGTTCGAATAGTCCCTGCGAAAATCCCTGTTCGGGTCGGTAGCAGTGCGCGTATGCTATCATGCGTGCATAGAGATGCTCGAGCGGCTCAAGAGGATGGAGAGCCGTTTTCACCCTGAAGCGGGCAAACACCTGCCGGTCGATGTGATTGAGCTCGACGGTAAAGTTGTAGAAAGCGGCGGCGAACGACATGGTGCTTGTGCACCTATAACGCCGAATTGAGTCGCAGTCAAAGAAAGGCGCTTCTGGGTTTTTCAGTGGGCAACCTATAACGTATTTTTCATTAAGACTGTTAATCGGCCCTTAAACGAGGGTGATCGATTGCTTAAGCGTCTACCTGAACAAAGAGACCAGTGAGGTCAACGAGGGGGGTATCATACTGATTTGGCTTATGCCCCTCACACTCCCTGCGCTCCCACTTCATGACTGTTCTTCGTGCTGTTACAACATAGCGCTGTTCGTCTGCACGTTTTTTCGATAGACGTCTAACGTCCACGCGACCGTCAAACGATGGACGGTAGACGCCGACATCTACTGTTTGTCGTCCGACGTCAACGTAATTCGTCAGCGTCGGCCACCAAATCACCGCGAATCCACTGCCAATCACAGAGGCTCATTCAGAGGCTCCTACACTATGTGAGTGGGCTCCAACTCGTGAGCGACATCGCCATTGCGATAGCCCTCGTAGTACTTCTTGAGCTGTCGACGCATAATCACGCGAGACCTGTGGAGGCGGCTCTTGACGGCCGGAACCGAGAGCTGAAGGATCTGGCTTACCGCTTCATTCGACAGTCCATCGATATCGCGGAGGATAAAGATAGCCCGGTAGTCCTCAGGTAGTTTATCGACAGCAGCTTCAATCGCATCCCTGATCTCATGCTTTGACGACATGAAATCCACATCGAACATCTCTGTGCGAGTTCCAACCCAGCTATTGAGGGTAGTAGGTTCGATGTCCTCCAAAGATACTGACCGACGACGATTGCGCGCCCGGATCTTCATGAAACTGGCGTTCATGGTGACCCTGTACAGCCAACTGGAGAATTGAGACTTGTGCTCAAAGCTGCCCACCTTGGTAAACACGGTTACGAATACATCCTGAAGGATCTCCTCGGAATCCTCTTGATTGCGGGTAATCCTCAGAGCTAAGTTGAGAACCTTGGAGCCGTACCTTTCGACAAGCTCCTCGAAGCAATTCTCCTCTCGAGCGGTAACACCTCGCACAAGTTCTATGTCAGTCTTTCGTGTGGCCATGGTTCCCCCTTCCAAAACCGTTACCCGATGTAGGAGAGGGTGCCATGCGGTTTCAAGTGAGTTGTCATGGATTTGTAAAAAGTGGGGGTGCGGAGGAGGGCTTTTACAAATTTGGTACAATTTCAAGCTAACCCAAAAACATGACACGGGAGTGGAACCGTGCGAGAATTCCCGAAATTTATGGTGGCGAGTCAGTCCTACCGGCCCACATAACACGGGAGGAGGGTCTGTCTTGGAAACGATAAGGGTGTATTTTTCTTTGAAAGAGGGTTCGTATGCCAAGAGTTGTCATGTGCTCGAAATTTAAACGTGAGCTGCCGGGCCTTGAAAAACCTCCTTTCAGCGGCGAGATCGGTACCCTGATCTTCGAGCGTGTCTCTGCTGAAGCGTGGAGTGAGTGGAGTAAGGATGTGCAGATCAAGGTCCTGAACGAATATCGGCTCAATATGGCCGACCCGAAGGATTATCAGGTCCTCGTCGGCCAGATGATGCGCTTCTTGGGGCTTGAGGACGGGGCGGTGGCTGAGGTCGAGAACGCCGAACGGGGTCGTAAGCAATGAAAAGGATCGTCATAGTTGGAGTCGGAGGGCTCGGCTCAGCGATGGCGAAGGGCGTTGTACGTTCAGGTATTGACCCCTCACAGCTCGTGTTGGTGGACCGCAAGGCAGAGCACGGTGTAGCGCTTGAATGCCCCATCCTTGAAAGGCTACCGCAGGGGTTGGTACTTGGCCCTGGAGATCTCCTTGTTCTCGCGGTGAAACCTCAAGATGCCGAGGCCGCTTGCTTGGCGGTGCGAGCTTCTTTAGGCAGAGGGAGTCTTGTCCTATCGGTGATGGCCGGTATTCCGGTCGAACGGCTGTATTCATGGTTGGCGTACAGCAAAGTATCGCGTGCTATGCCCAACTTGGGGGTTGGAGTTTGCCAGAGCGCGACGGCCTACTGGGTTCCGGTCGAACTCGAGCCGGTAGATATCTCTCTGCTCGAGCAGTTTCTCGCCTGCATGGGCCGCTCTTGGCGCCTAGAGAACGAGGAGTTGATCGATGCTGTAACCGCGGTGGCGGGCAGCGGGCCAGCGTACATGTGCTGGCTGCTTGAGCAGATGGAAGGTGTCGCTCGCGAGCTTGGACTCTCTGACGCTACATCTCGAGGTCTCGTCATGCAGACCCTGAAGGCTACCACCTGTTATCTCGAACACTTCGATCAAACGTGTTCAGAGCTTCGGTGTCGAGTGACGTCACCAGGAGGTACTACAGCTGCTGCCCTGAATGTGCTGAATCAGACTGGGTCCCACGACACGGTGCGACAAGCGATCAGGGCTGCGTTTGATCGCGCGCGGGAGATGGGTCAATGATCTCATTGTACTGAAGTTCTGTTTTATTTTCGTTTCCCAGAGGCCTGTAGAGCACCAGTAGGGCCTCAAACAGCGGTGCCGGTGAAAGCTGGTATGTGTGCCTAATAGGCTGTATTTAATTATGTTTTTCTCTTGTGCAGTTTAAGCTTAAGCGATTCCTAAGCGTTTCCGATAGCTCCTATATCGGCGGTAGCAGTACCTGAAAAACACGGACGTCAAGCACAGCGGTAGGTGCAGTAAGGGACGTTTGGAAACGTTAAGATTATAGGACGCTATGTACGGGAAAAACCCTCACGCTACGTATCAAGCCGTTCAGGTGACAACGACTGATCGCGGAAGATTGCTCCTCATGATGTATGAGGGTGCAATCAAATTCCTAAAACAGGCTAAGGCTGGCCTCGAGACCAACGACATAGCAAAGTTTTGCCGTTTCCTGAGCAAGGGTCAGGCGATTATTGCCGAGCTGATGAACACCCTCGATTTCGAAAAAGGGGGCACGATCGCGCGCGACCTCGACCGACTATACGATTTCATGTTGTTCTATCTAACAGAGGCGAACCTCTATCGTGATCCGCAACGGATCGCTAAGGTAGTCGAGCTGATCGATACGATCTATTCGGCATACAAGGAGATAATCGAAGGAACCAAGAGCGAAAAGCCACTTTCAACTCCTGAGGAAGCTGAAAAGATCGGCGAGGCTATCCGACGAGTACAGATATCTCTGTAAGCCTCTTGGGTTGGTAACAACGAAGGGAGGCCCCAATGAGAGGGGCAGCCCAGCGAGGGTGAGGGGCATACAACCCCCTGTCTGACCTCTCATGACCCTGTCTGTTCACCCGGCCTCTTCAGCACTAGGGCACACTCCATCTAAGGCCCAACCAGTAGCCCCTCTCATTTGTGTAGCAGCGCTCCTGCCTCGTCGTGCATCAAAACCCTTGCACATCCTTGTATCGATCACGCATGAGCTACCTTCGTCGGTCTCAGGCGATGCATGCCTCAGGCGATAAAGGCTAGAGGTTTCAGATATTTGGAGTGCCTGAGTCGAGGGTTATTGACGCAGAAACGGCTTGGGGCACGCAACAGGACCGAGGTGAGTAGTATCAACACCTGTCTGAAGTGGAGCCCAGGGGATTGTGTAGGACATGAGTAACTTGACGAAACTCGCTGAACAGATGCGTCAGGACTGGGATCGGCGTGTCGGGCATGACTATCGTTTCTGGATGAGCGACGGGTATCAGGATGATGCTCAGATGTGGGCCACCGGAGAGCGAGACTTCGCCATCGTCAGTGCCCAGGTTCCCAATGGAGATGATAAGTCGGCCCTTGAGATCGGATGCGGCGTTGGTCGAATGCTTCGAACTGCCGCGAAGGAGTTTGGACGAGTGGTGGGTCTCGACGTATCGCAGCGTGCAATCCACAAGGCGCGCGAATTAATTGGACCTGATTCTCGGATTGAATTAGTGGTTGGATCCGGATTTGACCTGCAGCCGGTCGAGTCCAACTCGATCGATTTCCTATGGAGCTATGCTGCTCTGACGAGCATGCCGACGAAGGTCATCGCTTCGTATCTTCTTGAGATGAAGCGTGTTATCAAGCCGACGGGAGTAATACGACTTCAAGTATACTTCGGGCAGCATATGGGGGTGTCAGAGAACGACACGTTACACTTACGCTGTTACAGTCACGAGAACTTCCGGCGAGCAGTTGAACTATCAGGCATGCACGTCAGTGCTTCCCAGGAGTTGATATTACCTATTCCGGTTTCATTCAAGGAGCATGGCGTCGAGGCTGTAATTGTGACACTTCAGCCAAAAGACTGTGCCCCGGAGGATGCTGATGCCATAGCACAAGCCTTGTTACCCGAGGGTGAATCTGACACGACGGCTGAGAATGCTCCCCTCGACTTAGAGGCTTGGATGACGCTCCGGTATGCAGAGGAGCTTGCCGACGCTGGAGAGCATCGGCGGGCTCGCCAGGCACTCGACTACGTAGTCTCTAACTGTCGAGCGACCACCATCGATATTCGCGATATCATCGAAAGAATCTTGGCCAAAACCGAAAGGGCTTCCCGCACCAGTGTGAGGCCTGAGCCTGTTTGCATCAAGGGAGACGCGATTTTGCTAGAGCAGAATTTGGGGGTTATTCGAGAGCGATTTCCGGCTCTACATACGCGGCTTGTAACGCGCACAGGATCAAGCGAAGAAGCCATAGAGCTTCGACAGACAGAGCAAGGGGCCGTTCTGTGGCGTAAAGGTGCCTGTCTCGATCATGCTGAAAAACCGCTCTCTGCGGCAGATACCTGGGTGTCACGTTCCCTGAGAGAAGTACGATTCGAAAACGCGAGCGGCGTTGTAGTGATTGGATTTGGTTTAGGCTATCACCTCGAGAAATTTCTCGAAAAGAGCTCCTGCCCGGTGTCATGTATCGAGCCGAGCATCGAGGCGCTTCGCACGGCGCTCTCTGCGCGCGACTTGCGCTCGGTGCTCTCGAAAATTCAGCAGCTCCATGTAGGCGGCCCATCAGAGGATTTTCGAATAGACCCGAAGATTGAACTCGTAGTAAGGCCACAACATCTCGCTCTTGATGCCAAGTTCGTCGAGGGGTGGAAAGCTGCACTTTATGGGAAACGTGGGATGGCAGCCCTCCATCCGAAGATAGCCGTGTTGGGCCCGATACAGGGCGGTACGATCCCCACAGGGTTGTATACCAACAACGCACTGTTGCGCTGGGGACAGCGTGCGCGACGCCTCGACATGAGCGGCTTCAATAGCGGCTTTAACTTAGTAGACGAATTTCTTTCTACCGATGTCCGCAAGGGCATGATGCGAAATTCGTATGTGGAGATGTTATCGCAGCTGGTATTGGAAAGCTTGACGGAGAAGCCTATAGATATTCTGATCTGTATGGCACAAGCGCCGATAAGTCCTCGCGTATTGACAGAGCTGCGCCGTCGCGGCGTTATCACTGTCCTGTGGTTCGTTGAGGACTATCTTCGTTTTACCTACTGGCGAGAGCTCGCACAATTCTTCGATTTCATATTTACTATTCAGAAGGGTGAGTGCCTTAGCGCTATCAAAAAAGCAGGGGCAGGAGAGGTGCATTATCTGCCGACGGCATGCGATCCGTACCTGCATGTCCCGATGAACCTGACTGCTGAGGAGCGCGAGAAGTGGGGTTCACCGATCTCATTCGTTGGAGCGGGTTACCACAATCGACAGCAGATGTTTGCATCTCTGGCACACTATCCATTTAGAATCTGGGGTAGCGAGTGGCCGCTGTGTAAGCCTTTCGACCGATTGGTTCAGGAAGAGTCTCGGCGTATTGCCCCTGAGGAATACATCAAGATCTTCAACGCGACAGCGGTGAATTTGAACCTACACTCAAGTATGGAGCGAGACGGGGTTGATCCGAGCGGTGACTTTCTCAATCCGAGAACATTCGAGCTCGCAAGCTGTGGAGCCTTTCAGCTTGTAGACGAGCGTGTGCTCTTATCGGAAGCCTTCGAGGTAGGTTCTGAGATCGTCACGTTCAAGGATCTCCCAGAGCTTCGCGAGAAGATCGATTATTACCTCGCGCATCCTGAGGAGCGCGAGGTAATTAACAGGAGAGCTCGCGCCAGAGTTTTGAAGGATCATACCTATGACAAACGTCTTGAGGAGATGCTTTCAATTATCTATGCATCGAAGTACGAGCACCTCAAAACGCGTGAGGATTCCAGCCCATGGAGCACGATGGAGAAGCGTAGTGAGAATCACCCTGAGCTTAAGAGGCGTTGCCAGGTTGCAGCAGCTCGGGGCGAGGAGCCGACGCTCGATGCACTCATTTCTGACATCGTTACTGGTAATGGCAAGCTCTCCGAAACCGAGCAAAAGTTACTCTTTCTCTTTCATGTTCGTAAGCAGATCATTCGCATGACGCGAGAAGAGGCGGGCCTCAAAGGATAAGGATATGAAAAAGCGTCATCCACACAAAAGTAAGATACTTCTAGTGAATATTACCCGCCTCGGAGATATGCTTCAGGCTACTCCGACCATAGCGGGGATGAAGGCAGAGAATCCTGATTGCCACATCACGGTCTTGGTTGAGAAGCAGTTCAAGGAGGTATGCTCCGTCATCCCGAATATCGATGAGGTGATCGGTATTGATCTGGGCTTCACCTGTCGCTCGATCGCACGTGAGCAGGATGGAATAATAGATGCATTCGAATATGTCACTGAGCTAGTAGAGGATTTACGCAAGCAAAACTTCGACTACTGCCTCAATATGTCGTCTTCTGCATACACCGCGTTACTTCTCAATCTGATCGGAATTACCCGCAACGGAGGTTGGACTGCAGACGAGGAAGGCTACCGGGTGATCGAGTCCGAGTGGGCACGCCTCTTCGCCGCTTCGGTGTTTCATCAGAATCGGCAGTTCAACTCGCTGAATCTTGTCGATATCTTCAGATGTTCTGCAGATGTCGAGGAGCATCCTCGTAAACTGCTGATTAACGTAGAGCCATCTGCAAAGGAATACTGCGCTTCATTGATACGCGAGGCAGGTTTTACAAATAAGGGACCGCTCATCGCGCTCCAGGCAGGTGCAAGTCAAGGTAAGCGACAATGGGATCCACAGAAGTTCGTCCAGCTCGCCAAGATTCTAGTCAACGAGCATAACGCTCGCGTTGTTTTGACGGGCTCTGCCAAGGAATCGCACATTATCGACCCGATCGTTGCAGGTTGCGCCTCGCCTAATGTTGTCTCGTGTGCTGGCAAGACATCGGTGCCTCAGTTGGCAGCTTTGGTCGAACAGGCTGACGTATTGGTTACAGGTGATACAGGTACGATGCACATGGCGGTAGCAGTCGATACCCCGGTTGTCGCGATGTTTCTGGCATCGGCGTTCGGATTTGAAACTGGCCCTTACAGTGAGGGGAATATAGTGCTCCAGCCCGTTATTGGATGTGGGCCTTGTAATCCCAACAAGTCATGCGCTCGGCCGGATTGCCATGAGCAGATCTCACCTGAGCTCATGGCGCATCTCACCATGGCCCGAGTAGCAGGAGAGGTGCTCTCGGTGCCGGTTGAGTTGGCTGATCCACGACGTGTCATTGTGTATCGGTCATGCTTTGATCAGCGCGGATTTTGCGATATGACGCCTATAAACCAGGTTGGGGGGGACGCATTTGCGCGGTATCGAAGCGCCTATCGCAAGTTATGGCTGGATGACCTTGGGGGTTATGAGGTTAGGGAGGGTTCGAAGCCAGAGGCGCAAAGATCTCTGCGAGTTGTAGAGTCACCGATAGACGGGCTTGTTGAGGTGGCCGCTTGTGCGGAAAAAGGTCAGCAGCTCATTAAGGAGCTTGTACATCTCGTGAAGGATACCTCATCTCCGGCGGCTAGGCTCGGCACCATAAACAAAGAGATTAGTGAATTAGATAGACATATCGAGGAGTTAGGGTTTCACCACGGTTCTCTGGGACCTATCTCAAGGATGTTTATATTTGCCAAGGAAAATTTACAGGGATCCGATCCTTTGGACCTAGCATCTCAAATGGAAAGAGTCTACCAGGATCTAGAGCGGCGATGTCGGAAGTTCGAGAGGTACTACATCGATTCGTGAGGAGAGAGGTCGGTAAAGGGCATCCCCTCCGAGAGAGGCTTTACGATAGATAACAAGAAGTGAGCACCGTAGTTTAGGTTTTCTGAAGAGCAGGAGTGGCTATGTTGAAGATAAGAATTAACGGCGAATTTTCGGATATCGACGCCAAAGACGTTACACGTTTTGGGGATCTGGTTGAGCTCATAAAAGCTTCGATAGACCCAGATCACATGATTACCTTCATCCAACTGGATGGACGCGAGTTAGAGGATGACGAGTGGTCAAAGAGCGTCTCACAGCTGGGCGGCGAGATTTTGGACATAAAGACGGGCGACCCGGAGGAATATGTCGCAGAAAGAATACAGGACGCATCGACTGTAGTGCGCTCGTGTTTTCTCGAGTTTAGAGACGCTCGCAAGGGCTTCCAGGATGGAGACATGCAAGCGGGGAATAAGCGCCTCAAGGTCGCTGTAGATACGCTGCGGGCATTTTTCGAGTGGTACGGAACCCTGCTGCAATTGGTTCCCGAAATGAAGCGAGACAGGCTCGATATATCGACCCAGGTTCAAGATATCTCTGAGACCTGTAAGAAGATATGTCAGCAACAGCTGTATCAGTCGTGGTGGGCGCTTGGAGAGAGCCTAGAGAAAGATTTGGAGCCTAAGCTCGACAAATTAGAGGATGTATGTCGTCGGGTGGCGAAGGATATTCAGAGTCCAGCGGCAACGGTCTAGAGGCTATCATAGAGCTCGTGTGAGCTCTGAGTGGTTAACACATAGGGCCAGCGGGCGTTACGGCGTCCGGTGGCCCTCTGCTTTACTGGGTCAGCATCTCGCCCGGGCTCTTCAGCAAACACGGCGCTTGCAGAGAGCGAGTGGCTATCTTGGCTTAAGGGGCGCCAGGGGATCGAGGTGTTCACAAGTTTTCGAGCAGCTTGGTGGAGTTCCTGGAAGGATGCTCATGAAAAAAGGGGAGCAGAAGGGAACGGCGTGCAAAATAAGAAAAACAATAAAAACGAAAAAACCGGCTAAAACATCGGGAGGTCGTGAGAACTCCGCCAAAAACAATGGGAGGTCATGAGAACTCTCCCAAAAACGATAGATCCTGGTAAACCCTCGTTAGCCTATTCCCTCTGCTCAGGCAAAGCTCGACCTTGCGTCAGCAGAGAAGCAAAAGCTGCCCCTACTTACTCCTCTCTACTAGAGATGTCGGCGGCGTCCGAAATGGACTTGATTTATTTGTTACTGCGCCACTCGGAGGCTCTAGTAAATTGATGGGGCCAAAACCCGCACACTTGCATCATAACCACTGATCACCCCCGATGGGAGAAGTGCGTTAGGATTGTATGAACTCAGAGCAGCCCGACAACCAGATGACCGCAAGCGACCCCAGCGCGCTAGCCGGTGATGCATTGCCGGTCAAGATCGGGTTTCTATCCCCGTGGAATCAGGAGTGCGGGCTCGCGACATACGGACGATTTCTCGTTGAGCAGTTCCTGACTCGGGAGTTTGTGGTTCTTGCAGAGCGAGATGTTGCCATCACTCGACCAGATGAGCCGTTTGTGAAACGGTGTTGGACCCGAGCCACACCTGGACAAACCCCGGATGATTACACACAGCTGAGAGATGTGATCCTCCACGAGGGTGTGGGGTTACTACACCTGAATTGTCAGGCCCGTTTCTTTGCTCAGCCACGCTTTGCCGAATTCATTCGAGAGATTCGAACTCGGGGCGTAAAGGTTGTAGTTCAGATACATAACCTCTTCACAGCTTCAGATGATTTACACCTTTTGTTATCGAATGCGGACGCTGTCCTCGTTCATACCCCGGAGAATCGACTCGAGGCGATCGCTAACGGATGTCCTCCCTCGCAGGCTCACGTGGTTAATCACGGCGTCGTGATACGTAGCCCTGAGAAGCAGGAAACAAAGAGGGCACTTCGAGCGAAATTGAAGCTTGAGCAGGATGTACCGCTCATCATGGCGTTTGGATTTATTCAGCCTCACAAAGGCATGGAGGGCGTACTTGAGGCAGTCCTGCACCTCAAACAAAAGGGAATTCGGGCGCAGGGTGTGATAGTCGGCGCACCCCGATCTGATGATCAGCACAGTGTGGCGTATGCGCACGCTCTGGAGGACCTCGCTCGTTCGCACAATATTAACGATTCGATTCATTTCGTGAAGGCCTTCGTCACTGACAAGCAGGTTGGCGAGTATCTTTCCGCTGCCGATCTGGTGGTCATGAACTATAGGTCTCAACACTTTGAGGCCTCTGGCGCATGTTCATTAGCGTTGGGTTGCGGAGCTGTCGTCATGACCTCTCTAGCACCAGCTATGATGGGCTTCGGCGACTCGGTGTGGCATCTCACAGCAGGGTATGGTGCCGGACTGACGGCAGAGCTGATGCTCGGAAATCCTGATCTCTACGAGGAGATTAAACGTAATGCTCGCACATATTGTGAGCGCAACTCATGGCCGCGCACGGCTGAGAAGGTAATCGCTATCTATCGTTCACTCGGACTATCACCAGCTCAACGTGAGCTGGAGGATGCCGGCTATACCAAGGAGAAGATCGTGACAACTACAACGAATACGCCGCCAAGAAAGAAGCGAGTGTTGATGCAGAATCGGCCCGGAACCTTCGAGCAGCGTGGCGGCGATACCGTGGTACTGGAAAAGCTGAGGGACGGGTTGATGTCCCGTGGCTGGGACGTAGTCGTCGATGTCGGGGCTACACAAGATCCACAAAAGTTCGACCTCGTTCACCTCTTCAACTTTGCTACAACGAGCTACACACAGGAGCTAGCGCAGCGAGCGCATCGTGCAGGTGTTCCTTATGTGGTAACAACTCTGTACGAAGATCTTCCGGAGTTCCACAATCAATCTCATCTGGTTGCCTCGCGACTAGTCGAGTACGTAGCCCGAAGCCAGGATAAAGCCTGGTGGGTCAATCAATCCACCGAGCTGCACACTGCACACAAAGCCGGGCGCTTTCCCTGTGACTGGATCGCCTCGCATGCGGCGGCTCTTTTTCCGAATGGGGCAGGGGAGGCGCGAGCTCTTAGACGGGATTACCCAACAACAAAGGCCGTCGTAGAGGTACCTCTGGGTCATGAGGTAGGCGCGTTGTGCGGCCCCGAGATGTTCGAGCGATCATACGGGGTAAAGGATTTCGTGCTGTGTGTAGGTAGGATCGAAAGCCGAAAGAATCAGTTAATGTTGCTCAAAGCTCTCGAGGAAAGTGAGCTTACGGTGGTTCTTGCCGCGGGAGGGTTCTCCTACCAGCCCGAGTACGAGCGGGCGGTAAGGTCCTTCAAGCGCCGGGGAAAGACACTGATACTCGACCGTCTCACCCCGGAGATGCTCTCGTCGGCGTATGCTGCTGCACGAGTTCATGTGCTTCCGAGCTGGTACGAATTGCCAGGTCTTGTATCGCTCGAAGCGGCGGCCCACGGCAAAAATATAGTGGTAACACGTACAGGGACCACCGCCGATTATGTCGGTGATAAGGCTTTTTACTGCTTACCAGGCAGTGAAGATTCGATCGCATCAGCTGTTATGGCGGCATACTATGCGCCAGCTAAGGTTGGATTAGTCGACATGGCACGTGGATATACATGGGAGAAGGCTGTGGAGTGTACAGTAGAGGCATACGAGCGAATCCTTGGATTGAGCTCCGAAACCTCGAGTTCGAAGGGAATTGGTGTGTACGATATGAGTATGAACCCTGCAGAATTTCAGGATAGCCTCGACGCTGGCGAATTAGCCGCGAAGAGGATGGATTTCGAAGTCGCTCTCGAGCATCTGACCAAAGCCGAGAAGATGGATCCGCGATCGGTTCGCGTCCTCAAGGGTATAGGAGCCGTTTACCTTGCCCAAGGAAAAGTAGACGACGCACAACGAATGTTTGAGCGTGCACTGTCAGTTGACCCAAGTGATCCGAAGGCTCTAACCGGTCGAGGCATGTGTGAAATGACGAATCGAAGGCACTCTGAGGCCGCTCCGTACTTCCAGGCAGCGCTGAAGGCGGCGCCGGATCACCTCGTGGCGCTTCATCAGTTCTTGGAATGCGCCTACAGTCTCGGTTCCCTCGGGGAGCTGGCGCATGTCTTGGAGCGATACCTGGAATTGAAGCCAGATGATACCGCGATCAGGTATTGCTATGCGGGGTGTCTTTTCAAGCAAGGTCGATTGGTGCAGGCGCGTGAACAAGTCGAGAAGGTGATAGAAGCAGCTCCTCAGCACGGAGCAGCTCTCGAGCTGCAAAAGTTACTCCACGACCGTGCGCCTGAAATGGAAATGGTTGCGGCGATTAGTGAGCAACCGCGTGGCGTTCTCGGTACGGATAGGAACGCGCAGGAAAGCACTGTGCAAGAGAACACTCCGGTGCAATCGAAGCTCACGATCCCCGAGGCTTCGATGAACCCGCTACACGCATCTCTCACCGACCTTTCCAAGAGGATCACAGAGTGGAAGGTGAACGCAGAAAACACTCAAAGGCAGACCCTGGTTCGCCAGAACGAGGAGATAACCCTCCCTCAGGTGCCACGTGCTACTGAGATCGGTGAATCTGTTGCGATGGCAGCTGCAAGTCAGGAAGGGAGTGATTATCTGGAGGCTCTTCTTGAGAAGGTCGAAGACCTCAAGCGTCAAAAGCTCTTTGAGGAGGCAAAGGCAGAGCTCGATAAGGTCGTTGCGTCGGCCGGTATGAGCTCTAAGCAGCGACATCGCGCGCGTTGTCTCGAAGCAGAGTTTCTTGTGCTTGAGGGGAACTTGGCAGGTGCAGCTGAGATATACGAGGCCATTCTGGGAGAGAATCCCGTATGTGTGAGAGCGCTGTGCGGGAAAGGTGCCCTTACTGCAGATTCACAACGGTGGCCTGAGGCCAAGGCGCTATTCGAAGAGGCGCTCCGGGCTGAACCGGGTTATGATGTGGCGCTGGCAGGGCTAGGATTATGCGCCATGGTCGGTAATAAAGAGGAGGATGCCTTTAACCTATTCGTACAGGCTGCCAAGAAGAATCCAGAAAATCATCGAGCGATCTTTGGGGTACTACAGCTCGGATTCCCTCTTCAGCGCTTCGGCCAGATGGAAGAGTTGCTTAATGCGTACCTCGATCTGCATCCTGCTAGTATCGATATGTTGTACTCTCTGGCGGGGGTGCTCTTCAAGCAGGGCAAAATGTCACAGGCACGACTAGAGATCGAAAAAATACTGTTGTTCGAGCCTGCAAACGAACGTGCACTGGAGCTACAAAAGATTATTCAGGACCAGCAGAGCGCGGGCACAACGATGATGTAGTCAGAGCCTTGCAAAGTTTAGCAAGTGGCTGCTTGAGCATGAATTCGGACCCTTACACGAACTAGGCGCCGCTATCCATCAAATCTTAAGTAGTCGCAGTTGACGCGAAATCACGGGCAGCACCGCGACCTGAAATGGTTTGCGTTGTCGAGCAGTCTCATTGACGTCGTTCATGGTTGAACGGATCGCTTCGTATCCTGCCGAAGAACGTAGTGCGTCACGAATATTCTCGCTCGTCGTGATAGAGTTGGTTAAGAGCTGCCCTGTGATGAGCGAAATATTTCGGCGGATCTCCTGGTAAGAGCCGTTGACGAGCTCTTGTTCCCACTTGTTAGTGGTTTCAATCATCGACTCAAACTTAAAGAGGTTGTTAACTCCAAGGTCATCAAAAACCTGAGAGAAGACTGAGGCAACAAGTTGTACATCCTTGCGATACTCACGCGCTGCCCATAAAACCTCCAGAACCGGTAAGATGCGACGATACAGCGAGAACAGAACGGCCTCATCGTGTGACACCCCTTGCTGTTGGTATTGCTGCACACGGCGTTCGAAGCGCGTCAGCTCTTCGCCAGAGAAGACGCGGACCGAATGCTGAGAAAGGGTATCAAAAGCGCCGGAATATAACGCGACCATTTCTCCGAGATCAAGCGAGCTGCCATGGTAGTGAAGAAGCCACTCAGATGCCTCTCGTAGCGCAATCCCTACATCGAGCCAGAGCTGGGTAAATTCTGCACAACCCTCTGTTGTGTCCAGTCTGCGAATCTTTTCGCGTAGGATGTCGGTATTCAGAATTCGATCGGCGGCAAGTAGGCACTTCATGACCATCGGTACCGGGGTTCCCCGCATGGTTGAGATAGCGTTCACGTAGGAAATTCCTACTACGGGCAGAAGAGAGTTTACCACCTCGCTCGATATGATTTCTGTCTTGAGTGGATGAGAGAGTACTGATTCCCGGAAACGTCCCTGAACGTGACTCGGGAAATAGTTCAAGAGAAAAGTCTGCAAATTCGGATCTCGACACAGTGCTGAGGACCCCAACGCATCTTTAATCCACATCTTTACCGCAGCGCTACATATCGCCAGCTCAGGCCTACACATGCCCACTTTCTGGCTAGATCGTTGATCGAGCTCCGCCTCATCGGGTAGCTGGTCGCGCTGCCGATCGAGATAGCCTAAACGATCCATGAGGCGAATGAGGATACGATACTCATCTATTGATGTTTTGGAGCGAAGCTGGGAGAGCGATAACATTAACGCCTGATCGCTATTATGCCGCAAGACGGCGGCTACAACCTCCTGGTCGATCTGCTTGAGGAGCGAGTTCCGCTCCGGAGTTGAGATGCTACCCTTGTCTACAAGCGGAGCTAGTAGCAGCTTCAGATTGACTTCGTGGTCTGACAGATCTACTCCTCCGGAGTTGTCTATTGCGTCAGTGTTAATACGGCCTCCTCGCAAAGAGAACTCGATACGAGCCCTCTGTGTGAAACCGAGGTTACCACCCTCACCTACCACGCGAGCTCGAAGCTGGTCAGCATTGATACGAACTCGATCGTTTGCACCATCATTGACATCGCTGTGAGACTCCATCTTGCCTTTGACGTAGGTTCCGATACCGCCATTCCAGAGCAGATCGACCTTGGCCTGCAGTACGAGAGTAACCAACATCTCTCCGTCGACGATGGTGGGTGTCTCATCAGGTACCGAGAGGGCAGTGCGTATCTCAGGTGTCAGCGCGATCTCTTTATCGAGTCGACTAAACACACCCCCTCCTGCCGAAATCAGGGAAGCGTTGTAGTCTGTCCACTGGGACCGTGGAAGTCCAAAGAGACGTGTGCGTTCCTCGAATGAAGACTCAAGATCAGGTGCTGGATCGATAAATATATGCTTGTGATTGAAAGCTCCGATGAGAGCCATGTTGCGGCTCAAAAGAAGGCCATTACCAAAGACATCACCTGACATATCGCCGATACCAACTACGGAGAATGGGGCGTTTTCGTGCTCGATTCCCAGGTCCCGGAAGTGACGACGAACACATTCCCAGCCTCCGCGCGCCGTGATGCCGTACTTCTTGTGGTCGTAACCGGCCGATCCTCCCGAAGCGAACGCATCTCCAAGCCAAAAGCCGAAATCGTGCTGAGCAATCGAGTTTGCGACATCACTGAAGGTCGCTGTTCCTTTATCGGCAGCGACAACAAAGTATGGATCCGGATCGTCGTAGACGATGCAGTTCGGGGGATGCACTACAGAGCCTTGCGTGTTGTTGTCTGCTAATGAAAGTAGAGCGGAGATGTATTCGCGATAGCTCGTTTCAACGGCGGTGGTCAAGGACGCGCCCTCCTTGGCGGATGCTTTCATAACGAAACCACCCTTTGCCCCACTCGGTACGATAATCACATTCTTGACCTTTTGGGTCTTCATGAGCCCCAAAACCTCCGAGCGGTAATCGTCGAGTCGTTCGCTCCACCGAATTCCTCCACGAGCAACTTTAGCGCTACGGAGATGTGTGCCTTCGATTCTCGGAGAAAAAACGAAGATCTCGAAGAGAGGTCGAGGGTAGGGCATGATCTCTACCTCTCCGGGACGAATCTTGAAGGCTATCGTGTCGGCTCTCGAGTAGAAGTTTGTCCTCACTGTGCTGCGCAGAAGAGCAGAGAGAGCCTTCAGGACTCGGTCATGACTGATATCTGGTACCTTTCTCAGAGCTTCAGTGAGTGATTGCTCCTCTAAGAAGATCTGAGCCTTGCGAGCATCGAGCGAGAGCTTTAGTTCCGGATTGAACTTCACCTCGAAGATGCGGCATAGCCCGGCTGCCACATACGGTGAAAATGCCAGAGACTCCCACATCGAGCGTTTGGTCGTGAATTTATTGACTTGCCACAATAGAGCACAGTACGCTCGAAGAAGGGCTATCTGACGGATGCTGAGAGATGCGTTCCGCAGTAGTAGGTTAAGGATGTCGTTGTAGGCATCTCCCCGGATTACAGCTGTGAGGCCAGGAGAAACTCTGGAATTGAAAGCTTCTTGCTCCAGGGCCTCGCCGTCATACGCGCGAGCCGTGAGCTTCAAGAGGTACACCACACCTCTCGGGGTTGTGCACACATAAGAGTAGGCTCTTTGCACTTCGAGGCCAATGTTCTCAAGCACAGGAATAGCGCTACTGATGGAGAAATCCGCGTTGAGCGAGTAGATTGAGACCGCTGGGGATCCGATATCCGACGAGTTGATATACAGTGATACTGCCGAGGGATTCGCAGGTGAGATAGTGGCAAGGATCCTTAGGTCAAAGGTCGCCTCATCGATACCTATCGCTACTTGATAGTCCTCCGGAAAGACTCGCAGGCTTGAGAAGGGTAGCTCGAGTCCGTCGCAGCGCACACGGTCATCGAGCTGTTGATCCCAGGTCAGAGTTGCTTGCGTAACGGCTTGCGCTAGAGCCTCAAGAGCGACTGGGGTAGAGAAGCTTTCAGGAAGAGGGGTGCTAATGTAGAGACGCAGTTGACGACGCTTGCTGGAATCAAGGTGTGCCTCGCTCGAGTCTGGGGTAGCGCCGAGCAAGCCCTCAAGGCGTCGCTGTACCTCCGCCTGGACTTTGGCACTGTAACGCTCTGGTGGCAGAACGACCATGGTAAACGCTCTGCGTTGTAACTCGTCGATGGAAGTGAGTGAACGGGTGACTTCTCGACTGAAGACGCCGAGAGCCAGATTGATGCATGCATGCAGCTCCGTTTTTGAGGCGCACAGAGCATCATCCGTCGGCATATTATCGACTACCTCGACCATGTATTTGTAGTCGTGAGAGCCAGGGAGAGCGGCATCATCCTTCAGGATATAAGCTAATTTTTGACGTAAAAGAGGAATATCCTGCGCCTCGATCGTCCATGCTTTTGAGGTAAGGTATCCACATAGAGAAAGGATCTGCCCTTCCATAAGAGGGTTCTTAACGAGAATGTGAAGCAGGGTTGCAGGTCTGTGAACAGCCGAGTTGTGTTTTAGTTTGCGAATGGATAGATCGACTTTTGAGCTCCCAAGTGCTTCAAGATCCTCTCTGATCTCTCGTAGAAGCTGCTCTCTGTATGTGCCTGCTACCCGCCAAAAACCGAGAGACTGCTCCGGCTCTGCATGGAGCGCTGATGAGAAATACGCAGTGCCGAGGAGAAAGAAACTTCCATCGACGAGCCAGGATAAGAGTTTCCCAGCCTCCAGCGCATCGATCGTTCCAAACTCGACCGATATGCTGCGCTTCTGGATCGATGCGGCAGCATTAGCCACAAAGGAGGACATCGGTTCAAAGTCGTGCACTACTCGCTTAAGGATCTCTATGGTTTCGTAGAGACGGGGTAGGAGAGTGGTTGCGGCCTCATGGCACGATAGGTCAATGTCTATATAAGAAATTGCAACCGGATTTCCCTTGTAGACAAATATCGGATGAAGAAACGCATTGACCCGGATGTGTGCGTCCGAAAGCCGTTCAGCGATCGAACTCACGATAAAGGGACAATCATCGAGAGCTGTGAAGAGGGAAAGGCAAGACTCTCCCTGTTTAATAGAGACCTGCACACGCTCGGGCGAAGTAGTCATGGCCTCAAGCGCCTCGATACATCCAGTTACAATATCGGCCACCTGAGCGCTCGTACGAGAAGAGGCGAATTCATGTGGTGCACGCGCGAAAAGTTTGTGAAGAAATTCACTTAGGGAGATGCCATCGTGCGGATCGAGGGGTATTCGCAGGTGTTCCAAAGCTGACCTGTGCTGCACAGAAAGGTGAGCCTGAACTTCAGCGATATAGTGGGCCGAAAATATCGGGAGATTTGAGTCATTCATGCGGTGTTAGCGTCAGGGTTGAGCCCGACCCCTTTACAAGTAATGTTTCCAAGAATCGGCAACAGGACTCGGGAAAAAAGAAGCCACCGCACGTCTGTATCCGGGCCGACAAGTTTCTCGCGCAACAACCTTTCGTAACCAGATGAAAAAATTATCAAACAGCTTAGTAGTATAGCCTTCCCCTGGTCGGACGACACGAGGTTATTGCTTGGTGTGGGCGGGAGCAAGGGGTGACTTCCGCCCGGAAACTCTTTTAAAGACCTGATCTTATTAATTAAAAATCCGTTAGGGTGCTCGCAGCAAGCCCTCAGGTAAGATTTCAGCTGCGGAACCTACAGGAGTGGTTCACACAGTCGATAACATAGGTAGCAGAAATGGATGTGGTTTAGGCTTGGCTAGAGATGGTGGCCATGTGATGGACGACAGGTTGTAAGCCTGTAGAGACCACGGCAAAAGGACAGCGGAGATTAGCCAGGTTAGGGAATAGACCAAGGTAAAGCTCGATATGAGATTTTATATCAGTGGTTTACCTATCTGACAGTGAGGTTAGTAGTATGAGTGGCTTCTCATTTGACCCTTCGGGACCACCGATGTTTGCGGCGTTCAATCGTCTGATATCGGCAAAGGTCGGGGACGGTTCATCCAAGCAAGACTCGGGTGAAGTGCCGCAAGCTCGGCAGATATTCAATGAATTCAACGGCTCAGCTTCTGCCATCGAGTCCCAGCAAGCACCTTCAGAGCCTATAGCCTTGCAGGGGCTTGAATCAGCGGTAGATAATCTCTCGGAATCCTCAACGGTGTTGGGGTTCATCGCTAGTCCAGCGGAGGAAGTTCAAAGGGCTATCAGCGATGCAAGCGAGGCCTCTGTTCAGGACGTATCTGCCGCCGCGGATCTGGCAGCAGAGCTTTACGCGCGTATACGCGAGAATGAACGCATGGCTCGCCAGGCCCACGAGGGTAAGCTCTCTCGAGAGTCAGTTCAGCGCTTCCTTTCATAGACTAACTCGCTCTCTCGACAAAAATACTGGGGTGTTATTTGTAACCGATGTGTGGATGTGGTAATTCCACACAGTTAGTCACAGCGCCCGTCCCAGAAGTTGTTGAGAGTGAGTTTCTATGGTCGCATTCCGTTACAAGCACGTGTGCCTCGAATCGATGGCGATAACGGTTCCACCGCAGGAGTTGACCTCTGCTGAGGTGGAAGATCGTCTCGCAGGTATCTATCAAAAGTTGGGGATCCCGTTCGGTACCCTCGAGAGACTTACTGGGATAAGCTCGCGCCTCTTGTGGGATATCAAAGAGCGCCCAAGCACCCTTGGGACGGAGGTCGCACGAGAGGCCATCGACCGCTCGGGGCTTCCCGACTCTGAGATCCGCGCCTTGCTAAGCTGCTCTGTTACGCGAGATTACTTCGAGCCAGCTACCGGATGTCTTATTCACCGCAATCTGGGGCTTGATGAGGGTGGAATAGCCCTTGATGTGAGCAATGCCTGTCTAGGTTTCATGGACGGTATCTTTTTCCTGTCCAATTTAATCGAGGCAGGAATGGTGAAGGCTGGGGTCGTGGTATCAGCAGAGCATACCCGAATTATCTTAGAGTCGACCTTTAAAAATCTCCTTACGGGCGATAAAGAGTTCTCGCGCGAACAGCTCCTCCGCATACTACCGACCTTCACCATCGGCTCCGGAGCGGTGGCGTATGTCTTGTGCCATGAGAGTATCTCGAAGACCAAGCACCGCATCCTTGGGGGTGCCACCCGCTCAGCCACTCAACACAGTGATCTGTGTTGTGGAAATGTGGATTATCACCTCGTTGATGGCGCGGAGATGGGCCCGATCATGGAGACGGAGTCATCGAAGCTCATCGCAGCGGCAGCAGTGCTCGGTAGTCGAACCTGGGCCGATGCCTCGGAGGTGCTGGGTTGGAGCAAGGACGACGTTGATCACGTCTACTGTCACCAGGTAGGTAGACAGGTAAACGAGGCTTTTTACAACACGCTTGGGCTCGATTACTCCAAGGAGTTCACTATCTATCAGAATCGAGGGAACCTAGTCTCTGCAGCTCTGCCGACAGCCTTTGCGATCGGAGTCGAGCAGAAGGGGACAAAGAGGGGTGACAAGATAGTGATGACCGGTTTCGGGTCAGGCTTGAACGCGCTCTTTCTAGGGATTGAGTGGTAGTTCGAGAGGGGCAACGCATTGTCTATTCAGGTGCTGCCATTCCAATCGAGGTTTGTATCCGTAGCCGGGTACCGCATGCACTATGTCGACGAGGGCAGTGGGCCGGTCGTGCTGCTGCTTCACGGTAACCCAACCTGGTGCTACCTATACCGCAACGTCATTCGAGATCTGCGTGAGTCCTTCCGGCTCATCGCTCCGGATTTCCTGGGCATGGGGCTTTCCGATAGGACTCCCGGTAAGAGCTTTCGCGCTGTTGATAGGATTAACCAGCTAGAGGAGTTCGTAAATACTCTTGGGCTCTCGTCGTTCTCACTAGTGATGCATGATTGGGGAGGTCCCCTCGGTACTGGGCTGATGCTCAGAAAGCTCGAGTGTGTTGAGCGCGTGATATATCTCAATACGACCTTAACTGAGACAGAGACCCTCCCGTCATTTATCAAGCTTGCAGCAGCTCCAGTGATAGGAAAGTTTCTCACAAGACACACTGCCTCGTTCGTGCGTTTAACGACCTCGGTTGGTGTATACAAGAAGTTAACCCCTGATATTGCGCGTGGATATCTTTCGCCGTATACGACCCGTCAGCGTCGGGACGCGATCTGGGATTTCGTCGACGATATCCCCTTTGATAGTGACCATCCGACCTACATGCAGATGGTGGAGATAGCCGAAGGTTTGCCAAAAATAGCGGAAAAACCGGTTAAGATAATTTGGGGGCTGCATGATCCCTGTTTTCATCGGGAGATGCTCAGTAAGGTTGCTGCTCACTTTCCGAAAGCCGAGATCTTAGAGGTACCAGAAGCATCGCACTTGGTGCTGGATGATGCCCCGCAGATAGCTATCCCTGCCATCAAGGAGTTCTTGACGCGGCCGCAGGCGTCTGTCGCAAGCTCTCTCCCAGCAGTCGCTGAGATCCCTGACCGTGAAAAGGGAAGCGTTCATGTGATGTATGAGCAGGTAATTAGACTTGCGGAGGAGATGCCCACAGCGTCTGCAGTTGTTACTCCCCGTTGGGTGCGAGATCCGATTAATGGCAGCTCTCTACACTACGCGCACACAACGTACGCAGAGCTCGTGAAGCTCAGCAATCAATATCAGCGAGGCTTAAACGATCTCGGTCTTGCTGCTGGAGATAGGGTGTTGATGCTGGTGACGCCGGGAGCTGATTTCCTCGCGCTGGCCTTGGCAGTTGCAGGTCGCGGAGCTACTCCGGTTTTTGTTGATCCCGGTATCGGATTTGAGAAGCTCACCCGATGCATCAAAGACATCGATCCGCATGTCTTCATCGGGTCACCCAGAGCGCAGCTACTACGCTTCCTAAGACGGTCTCTTTTTCACCGCGTGAAGTTCTACGTGACGGCTTCTGAATGGGCTGTGTCTCGCGGATATTCGTTGGGATACCTAAAGCGCTTTGCGAATGCCCCGATAGCGCCCGTACCCCTTCCTATCCTGCGCAGAGATGCATCGCTGCGTGCAACCGATGCAGCGCTCATAGCATTTACCTCCGGAGCAACAGGAACCCCTAAAGGGGTAGTGTTCTCGAATGCGATGCTTGCAGAGCAGCTTCGTATAATCAGGGAGGTGCTGGGGCAAGAGGCTGGGACGCGCGATCTCACGCTGCTTCCGATATTCTCGCTCTACAACGTCTCGCTTGGAATAGCGAGCGTGTTTCCGAGCATGCCGGTTGGAAAGCCCCTATCACTCGACCCGGTTCAGGTGATGAAGTTGGTGAGCGACCTCGGTATCCAGTCATCGTTTGGCTCGCCTACGCTCTGGAACAAGATCGCGGAATACGTCCTGCGGTCCGGATCGACCTTACCTACGATAAAGCGGGTCTTTATGGCGGGGGCTGCTGTCCCTCAGTCAACGCTCGACCTCGTAAAACGGGTTATACCGAACGGCGAAACATCGACACCGTACGGGGCAACCGAGGCTCTTCCCATGACCTTCATCACCGCGAGCGAGTTGGTGCAGTACAAGCGTAAGCGAGCGCTTACCGGCGAGCTGGGTACGTTTGTTGGGCGACCGATTGCAGGGCTCGAGGTGAGAATTATTGAGTCCTCGAGTGAGCCAATCCGGTCGATCGAGGGTTGTCGAGCCTTACCGGTCGGTGAGATCGGAGAGGTTATAGTCCGCGGGGGGAATGTGAGTCCGGAATACCTTCACCGTCCCGATGCAAATAAGGTCGGAAAGATACGCGATGGAGAGGGTTTCTGGCACCGTATGGGCGATTTGGCATATCTCGATGCCGAGGGTGGCTTGTACTATTGTGGCAGGAAATCCCACTCGGTATACACCTCTGAGCGTGCCTACCACAGCGTTCCGATCGAGGAGATCTTCAACACCCTTTCCAAGGTGCGCCGATCTGCTTTGGTCGGGGTGCGCGGAGGACGAGAGCCAGCCTTGGTAGTCGAGCCATATCCGCAGCACTGGCCTGAAAGTGAAGAGCTCAAGGAGCAGTTTCGTGCAGAGTTGAGAGCGCTTGCCGACCAAAGTGATCTGACGAAGGGGATAACCCTTTTCTTTTTTCACCGTTCGTTCCCAGTCGATGCACGTCACAATGCCAAGATCTTTCGCGATCAACTAGGAGAGTGGGCTGATAAACACCTCGTCGTGAAACGAGCTGCGTGATTCGGGTATGGTTCATCGCTACGTCGTCACGGGGGGAGGTGGATTCGTCGGCAAGGCGCTAGCCAAGGAGCTCAGGCGAGCAGGCCACGATGTGCTCTCGCTTTCGAGAGGGAGTTATCCAGAGCTCACAGAGTTGGGTGTTGTCTCTGCACGAGTCGATCTCGGCAGTGATGATACCTCGTGGTGGAGCATGTTCGAGGGAGCAGATGGGGTGTTCCACACCGCCGCCAAGGTCGACATGTGGGGTCGATACGAAGATTTTTTTCGGACAAACGTTGCGGGCACTCGAAATGTCCTCGCGGCGTGCAAGCAGGCGGGGGTGAAAAACCTCGTATTCACGAGCTCACCAAGCGTGATTCACGACGGTACTGATCTCTGTGGAGTAGACGAAAAGTATCCTTATCCTGAGCATTTTGAGGCCTTTTATCCTCAGACCAAAGCGCAGGCTGAGCGCGAAGTGCTGGCAAGCGATGAACCCGGAGTGTTACGGACGACAGCCCTTAGGCCGCATCTTATCTGGGGCCCGGGAGATACCAATCTTGTACCGACTATACTCGATCGGGCTCGCAAGGGGCGACTCCCTCGCATCGGAGATGGAGAGAACCTCGTTGATCTGACGTACATCGATGACTGCGTGAGTGCTCATGTGCTTGCCATGCAGACCTTACAGACTATTCCCGAACAGGCGGGGGGGAAGGTGTATTTCATAAGCCAGGGAGAGCCCGTGAAGATGTGGACCTGGATAGACCAGGTCTTACAATCAAACGGCCTGGAGCCCGTTTCTCGCTCGATGAACTCTAAGACCGCCATGGCGCTCGCGTACATCGCGGAGGGGATTTCTAGGAGTTTGTTGCGCCTTAAGATTGATTGGAAGCCTCTGCTGACCAGATTTTTAGTCTCAGAGATGTATACGTCTCACTACTTTGATATCTCAAGAGCACGGCGAGATCTCGGTTTTAAGCCCCAGTATTCGATTGCGGAGGGCCTAAAGTGTACATTCCCTAAGACTGAGGCACAGGAGAATACACTGCCGCATTCGGGAGGTGGCTCCACGCAAAGATTCGTTTCTGCCCAGCGATAGGGTCCGTAACAAGTGCTTGAGTTGGCTACCGGTTAGAGCAAGCATCCCAGCAAGTATCGTACAAATCCAAAATAGTACTGCAGTAGTCTGGTCTATCGGGTATCTCAACAACAGGATTAGTAAAATCGTAACAGAGATCAACTGTGGCGCAGTATGCGTTGACCTCTTCCGGACATGCCCCCACGACGCATGCATCATGGTCACTCAGGCCCGGCCCTGGGTCGCAAATACTCGAACCACCGTGCTCATCTTCCAGTCCGTCAGAGCTCGGAACTATGGGGCCTCTTCGGAGATCTTTCTGCGCGCTGGGACCGGCTGTTGTATCGGCAGTAGCTACTAGGATTGAACTACCTGTTAAAGTGACCACTAAGACAATCGATATAAGTGCAGCAGCGCATATTGTGCGGTACGACAGTTCCACCCAAACCTCCCTCAAGTAACGCTCAAACCTCTTTTCCTCAAGTCGAGACTGCCGGGAAACCTCCTTGATCAAGGCTTCTCCCTGTTTTGGTGTGAATTTTACGGAAATGCGTGCGGCGATGGCGGCTTTTGAGCGGTTTAGTTCAGGATTTGTGGACGAATCCTGA
>Ga0169931_10002905_pt1 | contig 27611 bp, 20 predicted proteins | sample Kivu_15m_20L_FD_129675 | JGI IMG/M metagenome (GOLD analysis project Ga0169931, IMG submission 129675) | Freshwater microbial communities from Lake Kivu, Western Province, Rwanda to study Microbial Dark Matter (Phase II) - Kivu_15m_20L... | ecosystem: Environmental > Aquatic > Freshwater > Lake...
ATGAGCGCCGAAAAAACCAGCCAGCCTATCTTATCGGATGGGTAGGTGGTATCCATTTAGGTAACTTAGCCCTTTATGTGATCGATAAACGCACGATTACGATAAATAAGCAGACGAACTGCATAATAAACCAAGATCAAAAAAACGGACGACAGAAAGACTCCGATCACGATGATAGAGCGCTTTGGTCTATCTTTACGCTCTGCTATGGTTGGAGCATCTACAACGACCAAGCCTGGAATGGCTTTTGTTTCCTCCATACGGGCGTTTTCATAGATGGGCACTAAGTATTTGAGTAATTCACTTAGTACTTCTGCTTCAGCAAGTAGTCTTACATAACCCGTCGAAATCTCGGGTAAATCGGAATAGTTGAGGATAATATCGTCAGGATTGGCATTATTATAAAGTTTATCCAGACTCTCTTTTAAAACTTCTAACTCTTTGAGCTGGCGCTGATACATAGGATTATCAGGATTGGTCATATCTCCAATCATTTTTAACTTCATTTCCGATTCCATAACCAAGGCAGTATTCATTGCTATAACGGACATATATTCAGCAGCCTGAGCTTGAAATTCGATTACTCCAAACTTCTTTTGAAAATCCATGGTACGCTCTTGAAGACTGTCTACCTTAGCCATGGTTTCGGTATACTTATTCTCAACATATTCCCTAAAACGGGTGGCTTCTAAGCTGCCAAGCTCAATATTGTAGTTATTTACCAGGTCAACATAGAAATCGGTCATCTCCTTAGCGCGCTTAGGGTCTTCATCCCAAACCTCTATCAGTAAATAACCTTCTTCAAAAGCTTCGAAATTGGTATTGGCCTTTAAGAGTTTAGTAGCATCGATTAAAGGATATTTATTATCGGCGACATCGTAGTACTGGATCAAATCAAAATGATCGATCACTTTTTTATTGACGGTCTGAGACTCAAGAAGCACAAGAAAACGGTCGAAAGCCCCTGTACGTGTTCTCAGTAAACTACCTGCCAGGCCACCCAAGCCTCCACTTCGACTAAGCATATCAATACCAATCGATGGAGTATTTGCAGTAAACACAGTGGCGGAGGATCTGTACTCATTGGGTAATAATAAACTTCCGACTATAGCCAACACAGAAAGTATTATCGTAAAAAGCGCAATACGAGATCTGTTTTTGAACCAGAATTTGATAATATCTATCCCTCGTAAGGAGGTAAAGTGTACGTTTTGATCGTCCATATCAGTGAATCAATTTCTGAAGAATGAAATAACGGATAGCGTGGTCGTTACTAACGATAGCACTATCGAGGTGTACAGTGATTGACTTTGGCGAAGGAAGGCTCTTCTTTGGATATTATCATCAAGTAAAATTCGATCAACATAAATCATATCACCTGATTCAATCAATGTGTTTGAGGCATCTGACCAAGCTAATGTTCCGGCCTTGATGACATACACTTTTCTTGGATTTGACGAAATAGACAAGCCTCCAGATTGATTAATATAAAAAGAAGCATCTCTTCCAACTTCAAAATCGACATATCCAGGTTGATCTACTTGCCCATATACATATACGGTTTTTAGATCTTGAGGAATAACCAAGCTATCCCCATCCATTATTCTGATTTTTTTTAACTGATCACTATCACCGAGGTTCAGATAGATGCGATTTTTTCGAGCACGTTGCTCTAATTCCAACCAACTTAAGCCCTGAATCATCTGGTCAGAACCCCTCATTATATCCCTAAAACCTACTGAATTAATACCAGGGTTATCTTGGACGGTTTCCTTGGTTCTTTTTATGTAGGCTCCCTTTAATGCGGCATCAGGTAATGCTCCATCTGCCATTGTTAATAAATCAAACGCTGTAGAGATCCCTTCTCTTATGGGGTAAATCCCACTATTTTTTACCCTGCCAACTACAGTAGCTGAAAACATCCTTTGATCAATAGGAAGGCTAGTAACAACGATTCGATCATAAGGAAGGATATTTAAATCAGTGAATAGAGACGAAGTAGAGCTTAAGGCAATTTGTTCAATCCCATTATGATTCGGTCTAAAAATGACTATGTTTGTGGTATCCGCATTAGAACTAAATCCTCCCGCAATAGATAAAAGTCCTTTCACTGTATCCCCAGTTCGGTAAGGTATTTTCATGGAGACATTTACTGCACCAGAGATACTCACCTGTGGATCGTTTTCTTTGATCAGTGATATTACAATATGATCATCATTAAGTAGAACCGGATTAGCATCTAATGATCCACCATAAAAGTAGCTAAACATATCCGCACGTATTTTGGAGCCATCTCCTCTTCTAATTTCAATATTTCTCAATTGATACTTATCCTCGCGAAGCAATTTTCCAACTGAAGTCAAGGGACGGGCTATCACTGCATTCGCATAATCATCCGCTTTTTCAGATAGCCCTGGGAAATCTGAAAATGATGGATAAAGTATCTTTGTCAGACTTGTACCCGAGTTGATTTCGGTTTCTTGGCCTCTGAATTCAAAGATTGATCTCAGAAGCGGAACATCTAAACGTGTACCATAGGGAACGGCAATTCTTCCAGGATAGGGAATATCACCACTAATATAAATGGATAGAGGCCTAGGTTTATCAATAGAAACGGATACCTGGACATTGCGATAATTTTTCCCCACTTCCTTTGTAATCAGCTCTCGTGCTTGAGTCAGATTTAACCCACCAACTTTTATAGTTCCAATAGATGGTACTATGATTTCGCCCTCTGAATTTACCCCTAGGGCTCGATAATTCAATGTCATCGTACCGCTTATAACAATACCTAAAAGATCATTTGCGCCTAATATATAATCATTGGGGTTTATAAAAGCTCCAGGTGAAAATAACTGTAGGGATGCTTCTAGGCCTATGAAATCGGTGTAGAAAATATTCCCTGAAGTTGGATCAAATTCCAATTGCAGTTTACTCTGTTGTGGTCTGCTTTGTTTGTTTGCGGGAATCCCTTGAGCAGAAAGGGTTTGCGTACTTATTATAAACAACAGGGCAGACGCCAATACGTATCGAAGTCTAATTACTCTTTTTTTAGAGGCCATACACCTATAGAATATGTAGTAGGAAAAGTCGGGAAGCTCTCACAAGATACTAAAAAACCTTGTTTATCTGCTTTCGCCGGATTTTGACCAAGTAGTGTGGAACATTCGGGTGAAAATTACCCCGGTAATAACCATTATGGCTCCCAAATATTGCCATAACGATAATCGCTCATCCAAAATGATAAAACCAAAAATAACCCCGAACATTGGCACAAAGTTTTGATAGGCCGTTGTCCTTACAGCACCCACTTTACTTAGGGCAAGGTTCCAGATTACGTATGAGATAGCAATCGATAAAGCTCCACTATAGAGTATACCGGCCCATGCTTTTCCACTTAGGCTTAGAAAATGTACCTCAAGCACCCAGGGCATCCCAGCGAGAATAATGGCAAGTCCACCACTGGTCATACTAATCACTGCCAAATCAAGCGGCTTATACCTCTTCAAGTATGAAATCGATAAGACACTGGTCAATGCCCAACAGACTGCTGCTATAAATAATAGAGCATCACCCCAACCTGAAAGCCCGTTTATGGTAAAATCTTCTTTCCCAAAAATCAGGATGAGTACACCTAGAAATCCTACTGAAATTCCAAATATTTGAATTCCAGTTACCCTATTCTTGTAAACAAAGTGAGAAATAAGAGCTACATACATGGGTCCAGAGCCAAGCAAAACAGCCGCATTTGCTGAATAGCTCCACTGAATACCTACGATAAATGCCAGTTGATAGAGAAAATTGCCCAATAGTCCCAAGCCTATCAAGGGCCAAAGATCAGCCTTAAATAGCTGCAAGCCACTGCCTCGATGAACCACCAATGCCCACATGATGACAATGGCAATCATGAATCGTAGGCTGTTGAAAGCCATTGGACTCACTTCTTGAAGGCTGTATTTAACGACGGCGAAATTAGCACCCCAAACTGCAACTACAGCGAGTAGCAAGAGGTCCAGGAGGAAAGTCTTCTTCACGAGGGCAAACATTTAAATAAAGGTACCAGTTTTTAGACCTGGTCGGAAACTTTTTGTCCATGTTTTACGTATTGAATGATTCATTATATATTTATCACCCGTATATTTAATGACTTTCAGTCATTTATCATCTTAACATGGGCATTGCCGAACGAAAAGAGCGTGAACGCGAGTTGCGGCGCTCTGCTATTATTGACGCCGCCGAGCAAATCTTCTTCACCAAGGGGATAGAAGCATCAACCATGGACGAGATCGCTGACTTGGCCGAGCTTAGCAAGGGCACGCTCTACCTGTACTTCAAGAGTAAAGCCGAGCTCTACATGGCCATATGTGGTCGAGGTTTGACCATCCTGCACGAAAAGTTTAACGATAACTTTGAATCTACAGATAATGGCTTAGATCTCATTCGCGCTTTAGGTCAATCCTATTTCGATTTTGCTCGCGACTATCCAGACTACTTTAAGGCTACCCTTCATTACGAAATGAACAATTATGAAGGGGATGCGCAAGAAAGCGAGGTGTGTACTTGGTGTCAATCACTTGGTGATGGCCTGTTCCACTTAACCATTCTTGCCATTCAAAAAGGAATAGATGATGGCTCCATTCGTGCTCAATACCCTCCCAAAGAGCTGGCTGTCATGCTTTGGAGTAGTATGCGTGGGATCATTCAACTTTACACCTTGAGACATCGAGGCCACAATATGCCCATACTAACAGAAATCAATTTTGATGACTTAGTACCCCATTACATCGATTTGGTTCTAAATGGTCTGAGTCATTCTTCCAAAAAATTGCCTCAATACAACTAATTCATCGACGACACATCTAAAGAGTTATGCTTATTCGATTATTTATCGTCCTTTTGTTGACGAATCTGTTCTCCACAAATTCGAAAGCCGCAGAAAAGAAGGAATCATCCATCCGTATCGATCTGAAATCTGCCATTGAGATGGCTTTAGCCAACTCTCCTGACATGCGTCGTGCGCTTTTAAGTGTCAATGATGCAGATCAGCTCGAAAATCTTGCTTGGGCTGAAGTACTTCCAACGGTGAGTTCAGATTTGGGCTACACCCGAAATATGGAAATACCTGTAAATTTTGTTCCTGGTGAATTTTTTGGAGGCGAACCCGGCACCTTAGTACCCATTGCCTTTGGAACAGATAATTCCTGGGATGGTGGCTTTACCGTACGTCAGACCCTTCTCAGAGGGCAAGCCTTTATCGGCATTAGTACTTCTACGGTTTTCAGACTTGCTCAGCTAGAAAACTTTCGCGCGACATCTCAACAAGTAGTCACCCAAACTCGACAGGCCTACTATGCGGTTTTAATCGCTCAACAACAATTGAATCTTCAAGGATCGAGCCTCGCCAGACTCAAAGCGAATCTCGATGAGAATCAGGCTCGAGCAAAATCCGGAATCATCGATGAATACGAGGTTTTGCGTTTGCAAGTTCAGGTAAAAAATGAGGAGCCGAAAGTTCTTCAGGTTGAGAATCAACTCAAGGAGGCTCTACGCAATTTGAAAATCATTATCGGTTTACCCCTTGATACACCACTCGAAATCTTAGGTGATTTGTCTCAGTATGACCTTTTGACCTCCGAATCAACGATCGAAACCAATACATCTATTGTCGAAGTATCGAACCAAACTCCCTTTTCCCCTATGTTGAAATCGAATGAAATCGTCGATTTAAATAAATTCAGAGGAGATCTTCGTGTTTTAGACTATCAGATACAGCTGAAGAAAAAAGAAATAGCAGCAGAGAAATCGGTATATCTCCCCAACATTTCGGCGACCTATAATCTCAGATGGTCGGCAGCCCAGTCAGGCAAACCTATCTTTTTCGGGGAAAGCAATACAAGAGCCCGTTTTCAGACTTTAGGTCTTTCGGCGAGTCTTCCTTTATTTGATGGTATGCGTCGAAATGTAAATGTACAGCGTGCTATTATTGCCCGGAAAGATTTAGAAGTTCAATATGAATTTCTGGATAAACGGGCTCAAAATGAGCTCATCACAACGAGTGAAGAGATCCTTCAAATTTTTGAGATTCTCCCATCCACTAAAGACGGTGTCGATTTAGCTCGCAAAGGTTATGATCGTGCTTTATCACGCTTCAAAAACGGTATTGGTAGCCAATTGGATGTTACCGAGGCCGAAATTCAACTTCGCCAAGCGGAACTTAACCTAGCAACACTGGTCTATCAGTACTTGAGTTCTAAGGCAAACTATGATCAGGCTCTTGGAAGAGTGCCATTTGTTTCAAACTGATTTCATCCACTTTATCATCTCTTTACAATGATTACCCTATCAAAAAAAGCATTATTTATTCTTGCAGCCCTCATCTTGGTTTCATGTTCCGGTGAGTCGGATGAACCCACCAATGATGTAACATCAACCAACGAAAGCTCACAGGTACGCGTCGTTAATGTTGAGGCTATTTCGATAAAATTGGAACCATTCCAAGATTACCTCAACCTGATTGGAACGGTGAAAGCCTCTGAAGATATCTCTTTAGCAGCCGAGGTCAGTGGTCGAATTACACAACTTTTGGTCTCAAGGGGTACTAGAGTTTCTAAAGGAGCTCCCATTGCCCGAATTGACGACCAAATCTTGACGCTCGAGCGCGATCGTGCAAAAGCACAACATGAAAACGCAAAAGAAAACTATTTCAGACGCAAAAAAATCTGGGAAGAAGATCGTATCGGATCTGAGCTTGATTTGATTGCTGCAAAAACAAGTTGGGAACAAGCAGAAGCAAATCTCAAATTACTACAACTTCAACTCGATCGCTCTACCTTAAGAGCGCCTTTCAGTGCAGTCATCGAAGACATTTACAGTGAAGTTGGGGTCACCGTAGCACCAGGTACCCCAGTTGTTCGACTCATCTCAGATGGTTCTGTTCGAGTTAGAGCCGGAGTTCCAGGCAGATTTGCGGGTTCTGTTAAGGCAGGCGATATCGTTGAGATAAGCTTTGAAGAATATCAGAATGAAGTGATATCTGGTAAAATCTCTTTCGTTGCCAACAGCATCGATCCTCAATCACGAACATTTGATGTGGAAATCAGTATCCCAAATCGAAACAACAAGTTTAAAATTGACATGATTTCAAATGTCAAAATTCGTACTCGTTCTTTTAGTGATGTAATTGTTTTGAATCAGGAATATGTATTCCGCAACGAAGAGGGATATCAGGTCTACTTGGTTGCTAAAGACGAAAATGGGCAAACCATTGCTAAAGCAGCTCAAGTAAAAACCGGTACGCTCTTCAACAACAGAGTGGTGATCACCGAAGGATTAAACGTGGGTGATCAAGTGATTACGACCGGTGCCTCCGCCGTTGAAAACATGACACGAATTCGTGTTATCGATCCAAAAGCTGCTGTTGCAGGATCAAACAAATAAAACACCTTGTTCAAACCTTTTTAGAGAAACATCATGAATCAGCAAGGTCAAGATCGCAAAGAGTTTAAACTCAGTTCCTTGGCGGTGAATCAAAATACAAGTGTGATGGTCATGGTTGTGTTGATCGCCATCTTGGGTTTAATATCCTATAATAGTCTTCCTAAGGAGTCCTCGCCAGATATTAAGATCCCGAATGTATTCATTGTAACCGTGTATCCTGGTGTTGCACCCGAGGACATGGAAAGTCTGGTCACTCAAAAGCTGGAAGAAAAAATCAATGAAATAGCCGACATCAAAAAAATGATGTCAACCACCACAGAGGGCTATTCAAGTATTAATGTGGAGTTTGAAACCGGCATTGACATGAGTGAAGCACTACAAAAAGTGCGTGAAAAGGTGGATCTCGCTCGTCCCAACCTTCCTCCAGCCGCTGAAGAACCAATTGTTCAGGAGATCAATATCTCTGAGTTCCCCATCATGCAGGTAAACATTAGCGGGCAATATAGTCTTGATCGGCTAAAAAAAGTCGCTGAAGATCTTCAGGATCGTATAGAGACCATCCCATCTGTGTTAGAGGTAGATTTAGCTGGAGGTTTGGAACGAGAAGTGAAAGTGGATGTCGATCTGAATCTGCTCAAGTATTACGGTATAAGTTTCAATGATGTCACGGATGCTATCTCCAACGAAAATGTAACGATCCCAGGTGGAGGTATCGATGTTGGGAATAAGAAGTTTCTAGTTCGAGTACCAGGGGAATACACCGATCCCCAATTGATCGAAAATATTGTTGTTAAAGCTCCGGATGATCGTCCAATTTATATTAAAGACGTGGCCAAAGTGGACTATGGCTACAAAGACAGAGAAACCTTCGCGCGTTTGGATGCGAGTCCGGTAATTACTCTGTCGGTAAAAAAACGTGTAGGGCAAAACATCATCGAAACCGCAGAAACGGTTAAAAAGATCGTCAATGAATCTTTGGCCTCTTACCCAGCCACCACTGTAGTTAGCATAACAAATGATCAGAGCACCGAGATCTCTGAAATGGTGAGCAGTTTAGAGAATAATATTGTTTCAGGTTTGATCCTGGTGGTTATGGTACTCTTATTCTTTTTAGGGGTGAGAAACTCATCCTTTGTGGGAATAGCGATCCCGATGTCGATGTTCCTATCATTTATTATCCTTCAAGCGATGGGTATCACATTGAATATGATCGTTCTTTTCTCGCTCATTCTAGCTTTGGGGATGTTGGTCGATAATGCTATCGTTGTGGTTGAGAACATCTATCGATATATCGAGGAAGGGTACGATAATTTTGAGGCTGCAAAAAAAGGAACCGGTGAAGTAGCCATACCCATCATTTCAGGTACCCTCACAACATTAGCGGCTTTCTTCCCGATGCTCTTTTGGCCTGGAATCGTGGGTGAGTTCATGGGGTTTCTGCCCCTAACCCTGATCATCACCTTGTCGAGCTCTCTTTTTGTCGGATTGGTGATTAACCCTGTTCTTTGTGCACTTTACATGACCAAGGAAGGTGAGAATGCTAAAAAGCCTGGCATGTCAAAAAAAGGGAGAAACATCATACTCATTGCAGTAACCACCTTCGTTATTGCCTTACTGATTATTAACCCTGTCACTTGGGGTTTGGCCCTTTTAACTGCAGGGATTTTATATGTTCTACATATTTTTATTTTCAGTAAAATCGCCTCAAAATGGCAAGCATCTGGGATCAATCGCATGATTGATGCGTACCTAAGTTCCCTGAAATGGGCATTGGCACATCGTCTGACTACTGTTGGTATTTCATTTCTTGTCTTGGTGAGTAGTTTTGTTGTCTTTGGATTTTTCAATCATGGGGTAGAATTTTTCCCTGAAAACATCCCACCCACTACGATATATGCCCAGGTTGAGGCTCCAGTAGGCACTAATGCGGGCTATACCGATCAAATTGTTCAAAAAGTTGAGAAAAAAGTACGTGAAATGCCCCAAATGGAGGATGTGAAATCCTTGGTGGCCACTTCAGGTTCCAAAATTGCCAGTGGATTTGAAGGGGGAGGCTCCTCGACACAATTTGGTACGGTAGTTGTTAACATGAAGGAATTTAATGAGCGGAATTACAATACTTTTGAGGCCCTTGATTGGTTACAGAATAACCTTGGCAATGATATTGTAGGAGCAAAAGTTTTTATTGAAAAACAACAAGATGGACCTCCCACAGGAAAGCCTATCAACCTAGAAATTAATGGAAAAAATCTCTCTCAAATCACAGCCTTGTCGAACGAGGCGCTGCGTATCTTGCAGAACCATCCGGTGTATGCCAAACTCGAGGGACTAGAGACGGATTTACCGGATTCAAGACCGGAGCTCAGAGTCGATGTTAACCGAGAGCTTGCTGCCAAATATGGTTTGAATACGAATAAAGTTGGAATGACGGTCCGAAGTGCCATCAATGGGGTGGAAGCCTCAAAATTCCGTGATGGAAAAGATGAATTCGATATCACGGTTCGTCTTGCTGAACAATATCGTAATGACCTAGCTCAAATTGGTGATTTAACTGTCATGGCCGAGAAAGGTCGTCAAATTCCACTAAGCTCCATCGCTACCTGGAATATTGACAAGAGTCCGGGAGGAGTGAATCGAATTGACATGGAACGAGTGATCACTGTTCGCGCAGATGTGAAACCTGAATTTCAGGCAAACGAAGTGCTTGCCGAAGTAAAAACAGTACTTGATGAATTCGTTCAAACCCTACCGCCAGGTGTTGCTGCAAACTGGACAGGTCAGCAGGAGGAACAACAAAAAGCCCAAGATTTCCTAACATTGGCCTTTCTTATCGCCATCTTTTTGATCACGTTTATTCTGGTATCCCAATTTAACTCAGTATACAAGCCGCTGATCGTTCTTACCTCAGTAATTATGTCGATTAGTGGGGTGCTCTTCGGACTGGTATTTTTCAATATGCCTTTTGGCGTAATTATGACAGGAATTGGAATTATATCCCTTGCTGGAGTTGTCGTAAATAATGCCATTGTATTAATCGACTATGTTGATCTTCTTCGAACGAGAGATGGTCTTGGCGTCTATGATGCCCTCATCCAAGCTGGAAAGACTCGACTAAGACCTGTTGTTTTAACTGCAGTAACAACCGTGTTAGGTCTTGTACCCCTCGCGATAGGATTCAACCTCGATTTCTTCTCCTATTTTACCAATCCGGTTGATTTCTTCACGAATACCCATCTCTACGTCTATTCGGGTGGGGTTCAGGCCGCTTGGTGGGCTCCGATGGCGATTGCTGTTATCGCTGGACTCATCTTCTCTACAGCAATAACCCTCATTCTTGTTCCTGTATTGTACTCTTTGATGGACTCATTTGAGCGTAAAATCAAAGATTTTTTCTACATCAGAAATCAAACTAAATCAGATGGGTCTGTCATAAGTTCATCACAAGATTCTAAAAATGGAAAAACGGTGGATGAAAAGATCAGTGAAGAGGTTTTTGCAAGTACAGGGACAAAAAGTGGTATCTTTGTGCAACCATCTTAGTGTTAAAACCTAGTCTTGTGATTCAACGCATCCAACATTTGTTTCTTTTTATTGCCGTTGTTTTAAACGCTGTTTTCTTTTTGTCTCCTTTGTTCAACCGTGCCCTCGAGGATCCAGCATCATGGATTTCCTCAGGTATTGCGGCCGGCATCGGGATTGCGAGCGTGATGAGCATCATCATCATTTTTATATTCCGTCAACGAACTCAACAAATGGTATGGTTGCGCAGAGCCCTTTTGTTTCAAATCTTAGGCATAGGATCCAGCATTGGTGTGTTATTCTCCATGGGCGGTTTTCATATTAACCTGATCGATGAGGCACTCTCTGCTCTGCTTCTCTTGGTGGCTTTTCTTATGATGATCCTAGCTTTGATCTTTATTCGAAAAGATGAACAGCTTGTACGCTCTATGGATCGTCTACGCTAAGATATTGTGACTAAACCCCCTGTACTCCGAATTGTCATAAGCTTAGTTGCAGGTCTCATTACATTTGGGCTTGCTGCTATTCTCGTGCGATTGGCTGATGCGGATCCTACTGCAGTTGTCATGGTTAGAACCCTTGGCGCCCTCTTTTTTTTACTTCCTTTTTATTGGACGCGTCCAGCGTCGCAGAGGACCTCTTTTTCCGGTAAAGAGGGCATTTTTTTTGCTCTTGCCGGAATTTCACTCGGGCTACATTTTACACTTTGGACGGCATCTTTATCGTACACCTCTGTTGCCTCAGCCTCAGTTTTAGTTTGTATCCATCCAATCATTCTAATTATTGCCGAACGCTTGTTATTTAAATCCCGCTTTGCAGTAGGCGTTTGGTTAGGAGTGATCACTGCTTTTGCGGGTTCTGTATTGCTAGGACTCACCGACGAATCATCATCCATAGGGTCACATCCTCTTTTAGGCAATACTTTAGCCTTTTTGGCTGCCGTCGCTTTTGTTGTTTACATCTTAATCGGTCAGGAACTTAGAAAAAAAGCGGGATGGCTGGAGTATATATTCCCTGTCTACACTTGGTCGGCTATTTTTTGTGTGGTTATTTTTGCCCTATCTGGTTTCCCAATGGGCGAGGGCACTATGTTCTGGATTGCATCTATAGGACTTGCTCTAGGACCACAACTTATCGGTCATGGAGCCATGAATTATGCCGTCAAATACGTTCAACCAACCATGTTATCTATGAGTATTTTGGTTGAACCCATTTTGGCAACAGGCTTTGCGATCCTACTATTTTCGGAAGTCCCATCAATGTTGTCTTTTGTTGCCATGAGCATCATTGTCGCTGGTCTCATCTTAGCCTGGTTTAGTCGCATCAGGCAAAGTACAACAACTCAGAAAGTATAGTTGATACTAAGGGTCACATTTCGGGCCATCCCATTTAAACTGCTTCCGTGTTCACGATAGACTTCGTTGGTCAGGTTATCTGCGAAAACACGAAGTTCAAATCCACTGCTAAATCGCAAGGTTGAAACGACTTGTAGATTTAGAAAAGCAGGGGTTCCATCTGGATTAATCCGATTATCTGATTGCTCCTCGATGGATAAGTGAGTCTTTTTAAGTGCAAATCTACCTTGAGGACGCACAATGAATCGCTTGTTAAAAGCATTCAATTCCATAAAAAGGAGACCGTTCGTAGGAGGAAGTCGGTCGATATAATCTCGTACTCCATCTGAGCCTCTCACTCTTCCAACGATGATATTCCCTACAAATCCAGCATTAAGTCCCTCAATCACAGTGTAGCGAAAACGAGCTTCTACTCCATTTAGGTATTTTGAATCAGCATTAGATGAAATGGCCTCATAATACAAGTCATTTCCACTTTGAGGAGTAAGCTCTGTTTCAACCCGTTGACCACGGGTATCAACGATATTTCCTGTGAACTGGTTGCTGATTTTATTGAAATAATTTATGAGGAATACGCTCCATTCGGTGTCCACTTTTTCAGTGCGATAGCGCAGTCCAAAATCTACATTCACGGATTGTTCCGGTTTTAAATCTGGATTGGCAACTTGGTATACATTGGAGCGACGTATACCTAGTTCTGAAAGATCTGCGATATTTGGAGCGCGGAAACCTGATCCCAGATTTGCCAGTAAATAAAATTGCTCACCCAGTTTATAACTAGCCCCACTGCTTGCCGTAAGCTGTGAGAACCACTTTGAATAGGGATCAAAGCCTCGTTCCGATTCCAAGCCCTCCATTGGAAGCTCAGCATAGGCATTTGACAAACGAATCCCCCCTTCTAGTTGCGCTCGACCCAATCCATAATGTGTTATATGGGCAAAGATACCACTTTGAAAATACTTAGAACCATCCGGAAACCTAGGCAGGTATTCCTCTTTGGTCGAACTATATCCGTCTTCGAGAAATTGCTCGCTACTTGTCAAGTCGTAACTTAAATCACCACCCCATCGAATGAGTATGTTTCTACCCAACAGGGAACGAATATCGGCCGATACATGAACTTGATCGCTTACATTGTTATCGTGAAGACTTTTTTGCTCAGGCACCCCTATGACCAAGGGATTATTCCAATCAGGGGCATTTATAAAGGATATAGAACGACGATAATCTTTAAGTCGATGGTATCCCAAATGAAACCGAATGGAGTTGAGCCAGGGCATGGGTGATGCATAATTCCATTCTACTTGTGCTGCAGAGAATGCAAGTGGGTATGTGTTTGAATCGTAGAATCGGGCCGGACGATCGGATTCCGAATAACCAATCATCATTCTATCCCATCGTGGTGCTTTGGGGATCACACTATGGTATAGTAAAGCCTGTAAACGGCTCCTTGCAGAAATTTGCCAGTTTAAGGAACTATTGATTGCCTGGAAGGAATAATCCGATTCGTCTAGCCGGTCTTTATACGGAAACCACAGACGGTCCTGATCATTTGGACTCATTTGGTAATACTCAAAGTACCTCAAAGTACCTGATGTTTGCCATGAAAAGCCAGAACCATTTTTACCTACCCCTGCATGAAGAGATTTTTCTCCCGTACCACCCATGTTGATCTGACTCGTGATGGCATATTTCCAATCGGATCCTTCCGATAAACGACTTAATGCCGGTTCAATATTGACACCACCCGTGAGGGCATCACTACCATAAAAGGTTGAAATTGGACCTCTGAATACATCCATTCGTCCAATGGAAAAAGGATCGATAAGCCCGAAATACTGATTTTGGCCGGAGCGCACGAACGAAGGATTCATCCGTAAGCCATTGAATAAATACAACACATCTCTACCTGCTCTACCTCGTACGTAGACACTCCCTTGACCAGGGGTGGTCTGTTGAATGTAAACACCCGGTTCCGATCGAAGCAGATCTGCTGCCGTCGCATTCTGTTTGATGGCTAGGTCCTTGCCTTCAAGAGAGCTTATTGGAATCGTGCTTCGCTCATGAACAGGAGAGACTATCCTTCCACCTTCAATAAATACGCTTGGACTAACAAGGGTTGAGGTATTCAATATGACAATGATCCCTTTATCCTCCTGCCCAAACTCTATTCGACGTGATTCATAGCCGACACTTGAAAAAATCAGATAAGCTGGAAAATCCTCAACCTTGATCCTGAAATTTCCTTCTTTGTCGGTACTTGTGCCTTGGCGTGTAGCCTCAATTATAATGTTCACATTCGGAACGGGTTTTCCCTCTGATCCCAAGACCTTTCCGGTAATTTGAGCTAGGGTGGGTTGACCCACACACCATAGAAGTAGACTAAAGAGAATGGCTTTCAAAATATATCAACACGTTTTGAGGTCAACCTTAAAATTACACAAACCCAAAGCAGATCTAAACTCGCATAATGATGTTATGAAGACGTGACGATCATAGTCATCAAGGTCACATCATCGGAATATGTACCCGAACAGTGCTTATGAATGGATTCAATAATTGCATCTGAGATCTCCCCGGCATGAGACCTTCGATGTTCGTTCACTACAGATTTGAGTCGATGTTCACCAAACTCTTCAGCGGTTGCGTTCATCGCCTCTGTGATCCCGTCAGTGAATAGGACCAAGCGATCACCCGATGTTAGCTGTACCGTATCGGAAACATAGGGAACCATGGTTGGAAGTGCGCCGAGGATGAGTCCACCCTGGTTTAGTTCTATAGGGTGATCGCTTGTGCTTTTAAAAAGCATTGGTGGATTGTGGCCTGCATTCACGTATTCCAGATTAAGATTAGCACAATCCAAAACTCCCCAGAAAAAGGTCACAAAGGTATCACTGGTAGTATTTTGATAAATCACATCATTGATGCGTGCGGTTTTTTCCTCTAATGGCATATCCAAGGGTGCCAACATATGCACCATAGCTTGAATATTTGCCATGATCAAGGAAGCTGGAACACCTTTTCCTGTTACATCGGCTATGGCGATCAAAAAACGCTTATCACCAAGCGGAATCACATCATAATAATCACCCCCAACTTGCCGAGAAGGTATATTTCTTGCTGATATTTGTACTGGACTGGTATCGGGAAGTTGGGATGGCAACAGAGCATATTGGATATCACGTGCCAAATCCAACTCCTTCTCGAGGCGCTCTTTTTCAACACGAGCTTCAATGAGGTAGGTTTTTTGAACTGACATCAGAACTAAACTGCCTAAAGAGACCAAGAAGTCGATAGATGCCTTATCGTATTCTTCTCCCCGTAAGCGTGTACCAAGACACAAACTTGCTACACGTTGCTCTTGTAGTCGCAATTGAAGCACGATGGCAATTCCATTTTCTTTCAAGACGGAAGGCGCATCAGCATGCCCTTCTAGCTTGTAAACCGCATCATGTATACTGAAGACCGCTCTGAGCTCACTTTGATCGGGGACCACTTTCAAGCCATTGTCACTTATGATCTCTAGTTGATGATTTCTTTCAATCGCGAGATAAAATGTCCGAATGCCCATTTGGCCCATTAAGGCAAACTTGAAGATCCTCAGGATCTGATCCCGATCCACACTTTGACTGAATTCCTTACTCAGATCAAAAAGAGTATGTAGTTCCTGGACCTTTTTGTCGAGGGTTCTATTTGTCTTTTTGAGCTCATCGATCAGTTTAGTATTTGATATAGCAACAGATGGCAGGATTACCACCGTTTTCAGAAAATCTAACTCACGTTCACTAATCGGCAAATTATTCGGTTTTTCACCTAGGCATAACCAGCCTAGTTGTTCCGTATTTGTTTGAAGTGCCACCATGGTCTGATAGCCCTCATTTTTTAAAACCTGTGGGAAAGCTACTTGGTTCTGCTCAGAAATAAGTACACTTGGCTCGGTTTTTGAGTGCCTTAAAGAGTCAAAATGGATTTCCTGTCCCTCTTTGAAATGACTTTTCCCCTTAGTGCGAACAACCTCATAGAGATCTGGATCGCGTTTTTTTATGAGAATGATCGCCTTTGTGATCATCAATTTCCCCATAATCATAAACAAAAGGGTATTCAAGATAAAAGGCAGATCTTGACTCTCTAAGATGAGCTTGGAGGAGTCAATGAGCGTTTTTAGCTCAAATTGACTTCGTCTTTCATCAAACTCTTGTTGATTACTCTCAGGCACGGAATCACAACTTTTGTTTAATCATACGAATTTCGTTTTGTCCATCCGCATGACTATATATTACCTCATCCATCAGTTGACGAATCAGATAAACACCGACCCCGCCGCGTTTCTTCAATTTTATGCGCTCTTTGATATCCGGTTCAGTGTACATTTCGTAATCGAAAGCTTTGCCTTGATCCACGATACTCACCCAAAATTGTGAGTTATTCATTCCAACATAAACCATCACATGCCTGGTATCATCATAATCATAGGCATGTTTAATAACATTCGTGCAGGCTTCGTCGACTGCTAGTCGTATGGCATCAATATCAGAGTCCTTGAATCCAAAATCGGATGCATAGGTACCTACAAAGTCTCTAACAGCGGATAAATACGCTGTTGATGCAGGGACGGATAGATTTTGTGTATTTGTAGACTTCACGAGATCAAGATGGATTTGCGAATTGCGCAACGGCATCACTCTCATCATCCATAATATCATAGAGTGTAGGGAAGCCTAGTAGATCGAATACATTATAGACCCTAGGATTCATATTGGTCAGTTTGATGTCACCACCCAAACCCCTTACATCTTCAATATAGGCCATAAACACACCCAAGCCGGCACTCGAGATGTACTCCAATCGAGTACAATTCACGATAATATGGTGCTTATTCTTATTTAGTAAGTTCTGTAAGGATTCTTCCAACTGAGCCGCGGTGTGAGCATCTAACTCACCGTTCAGTTCTAAAACATCCAGATGCTCAATTTGTTTGTGCGTGACGCTGAAACTACTCATGGGTCCTCTTTCTAAAGATTGAACCGAAAGTTAACAAAAAAAAGGCAGTACACGGGTCAAATGCACTGCCTTAAACTATTCATCAAGAGAGACGCTACTTGAGCGTTTTCTAATTTGATTACTTTCACAATGTTTTGCAAGTATTAACAACACATTCAAGAAAAAAAATGCTCATAAATGAAAATCCAATTTGAACTTTTAGATTCAAGGGGGGATGAATTATTATTAATCTTATGTCATTTTAAATTTTATCTATCATGAAATAGGGATAAAATCGTAAATTAGGCAGATTTTCTACCCGTTCTGGAGTGGTCACTATCCCAAACCATGTCACAAAAACAGAGTGTCGCAATTATTGGTGCAGGTATAACAGGCTTGATTGCCGCACATCATCTCAAAAGGAATGGGTTTGATGTCTCCATTTTTGAAGCAGAGTCAAAACCAGGTGGCATTATTCAGGGAAGTGTAGACGATAACTGGGTATCTGAAAGTGGTTATGGTCTTATTAACTATGCAGATCCAGTAATCAACCGACTCATCGGTGAGCTGGGACTCAGAGACGATGTCATTGAACTTGGTCCACTACACAAAAAAAAGTTTATCGCTCAAAACAAAAAGTACCGCAGAATTCCCAATACCCTGAAAGATGCCATATGGTCTTCGTATTTGCCCATGGGTATGCGTTTGCGAATCCTTTTTGGTAGGTTTATCAAGAAAAATGTATCAGAAAACGACAGTGTTGAAGGCTTTTTAGAGACATTCTTTGGACCTATGGCCGGTTCAATACTTGCAGAGCCCCTTTCAAAAGCCCTTTTTGGAGGTAATGAGAAGGATTTAAGCATTCGAAATGCCATGCCTGAATTGTTTGAGGCAACCAAAGCCAAACGTTCGATCTCAAAAGCCATCACAACAGTCTTAGAAGCCCGAAAATTGGATCTTGATAACACATCGATGGTTGCCCTTCGATTTGGCCTTCCATCTTTAGTTGGAGCTCTAGCGGATCAACTTTCTGAGGAATTGATTCTAGAGGCTAAGGTCATTCAAGTAAAAAAACACCAAAACAAATGGTTAGTGACCATCGATTTGGGTGATGAGCACCGATATTTCGTGGCCGATCATGTTGTTTTTGCCACCTCAGCACCAGCCTTGGAGAATATCACACTAGGGGATAAAAAACATCCTGATCTCCAGACCATAGCCGCTATGCCCCATGCCCCTCTCACAGTAATTAATATGGGTTTTAGATGGGCTGATCTAAAACACAAACTTGATTCAGCGGGTTTCATTGTACCACGGTCCGAGCAAAAGAGTTTTTTGGGAGTTCAGTTCACCTCCAGCTTTATCGAAGAGCGCACTCCCGGTGGATATAATCTCATTACGGTATTTGCGGGCGGAACAGAAAACACAGAGATTGCGAATCAACCGATAAATCATATTAAGACAAAAATCCTGAAGGATTTAGATCATTATCTTGGAGTTGGTGCCTATCCATCCTATGTCAGAGCTTTTGCCTCAGCCTCCGCCATACCTCAGTTTACGAATTCTTATGACCAGGTTCGAAACGCTATAAGTAACTTTGAAGAACAGCATCCTGGTTTACATCTCGTGGGTCAATATCGTTTTGGCTTAGGTATCGAACGTTGCATCAACCAAACGATAGATCTTATGGATCACATAATCGATGCCGGCAAATAAATCAGGTCTGGATACTCTTTACTGGGTCCGAAATGACCTTAGAGTCCAAGATAATCAAGCCTTAGTTCTGGCGACTTCAGCAAAAACACTGCTTCCGGTCTATATCATCGATCCAGAGCAAGATTCTGACTCAGGATGGGGTTTTTCTCGTCAGGGAGAACATCGAAAACAATTCCTTCTTGAAAGTTTGCGCGATTTTGATGAGGCATTACGCGTTTTAGGATCAAAACTTATTGTGATTCACGGTAATCCAGTTACCGTATTGCCGACTTTATTTGAACAGTTTGGTATACAGCAGCTCATATTTGAAGAAGAAGGCGGTATTGAAGAGATAGCTCAGGAAGATGCTATTGCCGATAAAGCAGAGGCGATGGATATCAAGGTAAGCAGTATTTGGGGACGAACTCTGGTTCACGCCGAGGATTTGCCGATGACAATGGATGCCATCCCTTTTGTTTTTACTGATTTCCGTAAGCAGGTGGAAAAAAAATGGAAAATCCGACCGGTATTTGAAACACCTGATCGACTACCATCCTTACCGCTTGGTGCTGAGAGTTTGGGTATAGACCTTTTAGAAGGTAATCAATCCTCATCAGCGATCAAGGGTGGCACTCAAGCCGGTTTGGAGCGTATCCAGGCATACATTTTTGACCGTGATCTGCTAAAATCGTACAAAGAAACCAGAAACGGACTCCTTGGTGAGTGGTTTAGTTCCAAATTGTCTCCTTGGTTGTCGAATGGATCCATATCGCCACGTATGGTATACGAGGCGGTGCGCAGCTATGAGCAAACTCGGGTGGCCAACGAATCGACCTATTGGCTCATTTTTGAACTCTTATGGCGCGACTTTTTCCGATATACCCTCTTCCAACATGGTAGTAAGCTATTTCAAAGATCGGGTTTGAGTGCCAAGCCGATTCCATCCAATCATCGTCAGGACTGGTTTGATGCCTGGGCTCAGGGTAATACCGGAGTCCCTTTTATTGACGCGAATATGCGTGAATTGCTTCAAACCGGTTTCATGTCGAATCGCGGGCGTCAGAATGTGGCGGCTTTTGCCGTGCACTATCTTCATCTTGATTGGCGAGCATGTGCTTACTGGTTCGAGCGGCAGCTTATCGATTATGATGTGGCCAGTAATTGGGGGAACTGGGCTTATGTTGCTGGCGTAGGCAATGATCCGCGAGCTCGATTTTTTAATATCGTACGCCAAAATAAAATGTATGACCCTCAGGCCATCTACATTAAGCATTGGATACCTGAGATAGCTAAACTACACCCTGCTCTGATTATCGAGCCTTGGAAGAGAACCGATAGGGACCTAGACTTTACTATCTACCCAAAAACCCTGATCGATTTAAAAGGCTTGCTAGAGCTGAACGACGACGTGTGATTCCTTTGTGTAGCCAATTTTATCATATTGGCTTTTTTATACATCTTCATCTCTGACACAATGAGCTACATCCAAATCTATGGATATGGCTGTATAAGCATAGTTTAGCAGATTCGATCTATGAAACAGACTTTTTGTCACACATTTGGGCTTTATGTTTTTAAATAATGAAGCCATTATTGTCAAATTGTTGCTATTTCGTAAAAAAGTCCTTATTAATGGCATTGTTGTAAAAAGTATCGAGTTGATATTATCCCTAGCATTGGAGGCTATGTCTAGGTGTAGGGAAATGTCTTAACACTCATTTTTGCATTTCATCCACTAGAAAACTAAAAAACCCTATGAACAGATTTATACGATTCTTTTTGTTCTTACTCGTATTGGGTGGAACAGTCGGCATGGTATCTGCCCAGTCGCTCAAGCTATCGGGTCGTGTCACAGATAAAGCCAAAGGAGATGTTCTTCCGACAGCCAACGTGTTTGTCGTTGAATTAAACCGTGGTGCTACTACCGACATGAACGGTAACTATGAGATCCAGGTGCCATCCGGAACCTACACCATTCAGGTGAGCTTTATCGGCTACCGTCGATTCAGCACAACGGTGACCGTAGGCAGCCAAAACGTTGTGTTAAACGTTGAAATGGAATCATCGACCCTCAACCTTGACGAACTCATCGTTGTTGGATTTGGTACCCAATCACGTGCTTCGATTACTGGATCTATCTCACAAGTATCAGGCGAGCAAATTGAAAAAATGCCTGTAAACACGGTTGAAACAGCGATGCAAGGACGTGTTTCCGGTGTATTTGTTCAGCAAAATAACGGTAAACTAGGTCAAGGTATTCAGATCCGTGTACGTGGATCCTCTTCTGTTTCTGCCAGCAACCAGCCGCTCTATGTGGTGGATGGTGTACCGGTAGTTATGGACGACTTCTCCTTGAGCTCAGCCTCTACCAACCCTATGGCTCAATTCAACTTTAATGATGTTGAGTCCATCCAGATCCTTAAAGATGCATCTGCTGCTGCGATCTACGGTTCACGTGCTGCAAACGGTGTGGTTTTGATCACCACTAAGCAGGGTCGTCCAGGTCGTACGAACTTCACTTACAGCTACCAGACTGGTTTTAGTGAGCCAACAGGTACCGTTGAGATGATGAATGCAAAAGAGTACATCAACTACATGTACGGTGCAGCAAAGAATACCGATCGTATTCGTGCTAGCCAGGGGCTTTCACAAAACCGTGTGGCTATCCTCGAAGACACCTTCGATTACTATGCGATCGGTACTAACTGGCGTCAGTGTCTGGATTCACAATACACTTCTGTATTTACAGGTCAAAAAGGCGGTGGAGGTAATTGCGTTGTAGATACCGACTGGCAATCCCTTGCTTTCCAGGATGCGGGTATGTTCTCACATGATCTATCTGCTTCCGGTGGTAATGATGCAACTCGTTTCTACATGAGTGGTCACTACAGTGATCAAGATGGTATTTTGATCCGCGACCGTTTCCAACGTATCACAGGTCGTCTGAATGTAGACCACAAAGCAACCCAGAAAATCAATGTGGGTATGAACCTAAACGTGGGACGCAGCTTCCACCAGCGTCTATCTACTGACAACGCTTTCTCTACTCCGATCCAGTTGATCGCGATGATGCCTATGGCTCCGCTTTACTATCCTGAAGGATATGGTCCGGATCCAAATGGTATTGAATACTGGAAACAATTGGATGGGTACACACCATCAAGCGAGTTGAACAATGATACCTACTACTACAATGGTGTTATTCACCGCGATTTCTCCAAGTACTTCGTTACTACCATGCGTAGTACGGGTAGTGCATACTTCGTTTACAAGTTCATGCCAGAACTTGAATTCAAGTCTGAAGTTTCCGGTGACCTTGTAACGGGTAAAGATGATCAGTGGTATAGCCCAAAAACAGCGGCTGGTTTTGCTTCAGCAGCTAATGGTGGTTATGCATCCATTGCATGGCAACAAACAGCTTCTTACGTAACAAGCAACTATCTTAGCTACTCTGCAAACTTTGGTCAGGACAACAAGGTATCCGCTACCACGGGTATGACCTATCAGTACAATGATTACAGTTATGCTCTTGCAGCAGCTTCTGGTTTCCCAAATGATTCCTTCCAACGTTTGACATCAGCTGCGACGGTTCTTTCAGGTACTTCAAACGGTTCTGAATATAGCTTCTTGTCCTACTTCGCACGTGGTAACTACAGCTTCAAAGACAAATATCTCTTGTCATTGAGTGGTCGTGTGGACGGTTCTTCGCGTTTCGGTAAAGACAAGCGCTATGGTTTCTTCCCAGCTGCATCTCTTGGATGGGTTGTTACTGAAGAAAACTTTGCTCAAAGCCTCAACTACTACCTTCCTTACTTGAAAGTTCGTACGAGCTACGGTGTTACGGGTAACGCAGGTATTGGTAACTTTGGTCACCTTGGACTATGGGGCGGTGGTTCATATGCAGGTCAATCCGCTATTGCACCAACGCAGATTCCAAATCCAAACTTGACTTGGGAAACGACTCGCCAAATGAACATTGGTATCGACTTCGGTTTGGTGAACAACCGTATTACCGGTGAGTTTGATTACTATGTCAAGAAGACAGAAGATCTTCTTCTTAGCGTTCAAATTCCTGCAACATCAGGATTTAGTACCTCTTTACGCAACGTAGGTAATATGGAAAACAAAGGTTGGGAAGTGGGCTTGAATACCTTCAATTTCGACGGTGATTTCCGTTGGAACTCAAATTTCAACCTCTCCTACAATGAGAACAAAGTAACCAACCTTGATGGTCAGGTGATCACCGCTGGATTAAGTGGAATCAACCACGCTCGTGAGGGTCAGCCTATTGGTGTATTCTTTATGCCAATCTATGCAGGCGTTAACCCAGATAACGGGGATGCTTTATTTAATATTTACACCGACGACAAATGTTCGGCAGTCAAAGAAACGACAACGAATTTTAACTTAGCAACACGTTGTGTGGCTGGTAATCCAAACCCCAAATTTATCGGTGGACTTGGAAATACCTTCTCCTATAAAGGTGTTGAGTTGAATGTTCTCCTTCAATTCGTTGAAGGTAACGATGCATATATTGGTGGACACGGACGCTGGAGTCGCGGTAACGGTATCTACGAAGATAACTCCACCCGCGATCAGTTGAACAGCTGGACTTCAAGCAACCGTAACACCAACGTACCTGAGGCTCGTTACTTGCTTACCAACGGCAACCAACACTCATCACGTTATTTAGTCGATGGTTCCTACATGCGCCTCAAAAACGTGACCTTGGGTTACCAGGTACCACGTAATCTGATCAATAGTATTGGTCTGACCAAGATGCGTGTATTTGCCACAGGTGTAAACTTGTTTACTTGGACGACCTACCCAGGTTGGGATCCAGAAATGAATACTGACTTCCTTGCCGGTAACATTTCCTTAGGAACCGACTTCTATACAGCGCCTCAAGCGAAAACCCTCACTTTTGGTGTTGAAATTGGTTTCTAATCACCACAGTTCAACCATAAACAAGGAAATCATTTACAATTATGAAACGAATTAACATTTTCTTATTCGCACTGATGACCAGTGTTGCACTGTGGGGATGTAGTGATACCTTAGATTTGGAGCCACAAGCTTCTATCTCTGATGTAGTTGCGCTATCCACTCCTAGCAACGTTGAAAATGCTCGTGTAGGTGCCTACTCTGCACTTGGCGAAGCGAATGCATACGGCGGTAGCTACATTTATCTCACGGAGATTTATGGTGCTCCTGTCAGCGAGATCTTCTTTGCTGGTACGTTCTTACAACCACGTGAAGTCAACGTTAAGCAGATACTCACCGCCAACAGTTTTGTTGCGGGATACTGGTCGACAAGCTATAATATCATCAATCGTGCTAATAACATATTGAGCGCTCTTGATGTATTTGGCTCCGATACGGGTACACGTGCTGTAGTTGAAGCTGATGCTCGCTTCCTACGTGGTGTTGCTTTGTTCAACCTTGTTCAAGTATTCGCTAAATCATACAATGATGGAAGTCCAAGCAGCAACCCAGGAGTACCTATCGTATTGATACCTACTCGTACCGTTGATGAAAGTATTCAGGTTCCACGTAATACGGTAGCTGAAGTCTATACCCAAGTCTTGGCGGATCTCAATGCTGCAAAAGCGGCTCTGCCAAATTCGAATGGATTCTATGCGAATACCTTCGTAGCAAGTGCTATGCTGGCACGTGTTCACCTGGTGATGGGTAATTATGCTCAAGCTGCTGCAGAAGCAAACCGTGTAATTACATCTGGCCGTTACAGTTTATTTGCAAGTATCACAGGGAACTACGTACGTACCGCCAATGGTTCTGAGACCATCTTTGCGATACAAAATACAGCAACGGTATTCAACAATAATATGGCTGTCTTCCACGCTCCGCTTCCTTACGGTCGTGCAGATATCCAGGTCCTTAACCCACACCTGACTAACTATGAAACTGGTGATGAACGTGGGACCTTATTTGTTGCAACAGGTCGTGGACGTATGTCAACCAAGTATGCATCAAGTAATGCTACGGTTGATCCACGTCGTACCAATATCACCGTACTTCGTTTAGCTGAGATGCACCTCATCCGTGCTGAAGCTAATGTTCGTACCGGTGGCAGCGTAGGTGCACCAGCCCTTACCGATGTGAATGCTATTCGCACTCGATCTGGCTTGGCACCGCTTACAGCGGTAACCTTAGCTGACGTACTAAAAGAGCGTCGTAATGAGTTGATCTTTGAAGGTGTTCTATTTAGCGATATGAAGCGTCTTCAAATTAATACTCAAGGTGCTTCCGGTAATTTAGCTTGGAACTCGAACGCACTAGTGTTCCCAATCCCTGAGCGTGAGATGATTGTAAACAAACAACTCACTCAGAATCCAGGATACTAATACCTAGAGTATCTGAAACTCAAGCCCGGCTCCGAATTTCGGGGTCGGGCTTTTTTTATTGCAAAGACACCGACTATGAAAAAATATTATTATCCACTCGTTTTAGCTTCCCTTTTTCTTGCTCCACTTGCGTGTACCTCGGCAGAACAGTCAGAATATGACATGCAAGCCCTAAGTTCGAAACTACAAGTACTCGCAGATTCTTTAGATGGCGACGTAGGTATTTATGTGCGTCATTTGCGCACGGGGCAAGAGATCTCCATCAATGGAGACAGTCTTTTCCCAAGCGCCAGTATCGTCAAGGTTCCTATCCTCATCGGCATATTTGACATGATCCAAAAAGGGGAAATTGAGACCTCTACCTCTTTGGTTTACGATACCACATCTGTCAGGTATTCGAATGACGATGGCCTGATCTACAATTTAAACCATGGTTCAAGTATTACCCTTGATAAACTCACCATGCTGATGATCACCACCAGCGACAACACCGCTAGTGTTTGGCTGCAGCGCATTGCCAGCCCCGAACGCATCAACCGTTTGATGGACGATTTTGGATACTCGAGTCTTAAGGTAAATGCCCGAACTGCAGGACGTGAAGAGGTGTATAAACAGTATGGCTGGGGACAAATGACCCCCCGTGAAATTGCCGATTTGATGGTTGATATTCGTGCTGAGCGAATGTTAAGCTCGGAGCTAAGCCAGGAAATGTACCGTATCCTATCTCGTATTTATTATGATGGAGAGGCCTTGGCCTTTATTCCGCCTTGGGTGCAGACCATCTCAAAGCAGGGCGCGGTGAGTCACTCCAGATCGGAAGTGGTTTTGGTGAACGCCCCATCGGGCGATTACGTCTTTACGGTGGTCACCAAGAATCAAACCGACAAATCATGGGATTATGAGAATCCTGGGTTTCAACTCATTCGTGATGTGTCGAAGTTACTGTGGCAAACTTTTGAGCCCAATAACGACTGGAACGAACCAGGGTACGACGACTCGAAATACTGGTGATGCTTATGCGCGGACGGGCGCCAAGAGATGCGGATACTTGGCGCTCACAAAGGAGTAGGTTCCAAATAATACGCCGCTATAAAAAAGATCGCCCATAATGGTGTTGTGGAAAAAGGGAAGGGCAAGGGTATAGCAGGTAATCAAACCGCTCAGATCCTGAGTGTAAAAGGTGGATCCATACCACACAGCCAGATTGCTGCCCAAGAAGAATAGTAAAGAAGAGCTCAATGATGCGCCTAAGATGGCTACAGGACGCACACGATCTTTGAGATAGAAGCCGATGAATACGGTCATCATAAACAAACCGTACACCACTGGAATAGTACTATGGAAACCGATGATGAAATCGCTGATTCCCATGATAATTAAAGGGATCAAAAACGCTAAGGATCTATTGGTAAATAATGCACCACCAAACAAAGCGATCGCTGCGACAGGTGCAAAATTAGGCGGATGTGGCAACAAACGAGTGAGAATAGCCACTAAAATGAGAACTGCAATAAGAGCGTTTTGACGATTCAGCATAGGAAGGAAGTGTTAAATAGTACGCCCTTAAAATACAAAAAAAGCAAATAAAAGAGGGATGAGGGATGATGGATGATGGCAGATGTATGAAAATGATAATCATTTATTTCAAATCATCCCTCCACCTTCATCCATCCACCCTCATCCCTCGTATTTACTTCTGTCTGTTTACGGACAAAAACAGATTTACGGTGAGTTCGTTGCCGATTACAGCTGTGGAGATATAATCGCCGCTACCTACACCGAAATCGAGGCGGTTCATTTTGAAAGAACCTTCGAAACCGGCTACTTCCGTGTTGGCACGTTGTGGATGATCTTGAACACCAAGAAGAGTAAATGGGATTTCTACTTTTTTGGTGACATTTCTGATGGTTAGATCACCAGACATTACGAACGCATTGTCACCAGCTTTTCTGATAGAGGTGCTTTTAAAGACTGCCTTTGGGTATTTCTCGGTGTCGAAGGAATCGGCCGTTTTCAAGTGACCATCGCGGCTGTCGTTGTTGGTATTGACGCTATTGATATCGATTTCGACAGCAACATTTGATCCACCGAGGTTATTTGGATCAAAATTCATATCCATGGTGTAGCTGGTGAACTTACCAACTACGGGTGTAAAGAAGTGACGGATGCTGAAGGTTACGTTGGAGTGGTTGCGGTCCACATTCCATTTTACGGCTGCTTCATTGCCCTTGTCGTTGGCTTGAACAGCTGCAGGTACGAA
>Ga0169931_10002906_pt1 | contig 27605 bp, 32 predicted proteins | sample Kivu_15m_20L_FD_129675 | JGI IMG/M metagenome (GOLD analysis project Ga0169931, IMG submission 129675) | Freshwater microbial communities from Lake Kivu, Western Province, Rwanda to study Microbial Dark Matter (Phase II) - Kivu_15m_20L... | ecosystem: Environmental > Aquatic > Freshwater > Lake...
AAGGCCGTTCGGGCCACCCGGCACCTCGGCAACCACCGCGGTGCTGCCATCGGGCTTCACTCGTGTGATGCGCTCGCCGAACATCTCAACAACCAACACCGAGCCGTCGTCGCACCACACTGGACCTTCGGGAAACTTCACGCCTGCGCCAATGGTTTGCATGGTCGAACAGTAGCGCCGTTTAGGTAGGCTGAAAATGTTGTAACTAACTAAGGGACACCAGCGGAATGCCGAAAAAAGTACTAGAAAACCACGATAGTTCCGTTGAGACAGTTCTGAAATTCACTCGCCAGGCGATTGTTGATGGCCGCTTTGCACCAGACACCAAACTCATCCCGCGCCAGATTGCCAGCGAGTGTGGAGTGAGCTTCATTCCAGTACGCGAAGCATTGCGAGTTCTCGTGTCCGAGGGATTCGTCACTTTCTTTCATAATCGTGGGGCTTGGGTAACTCCTTTATCGATTACAGACCTAGAGGACCTCTACGCCATACGTATCGAGCTCGAGACCGAGGCCGTGCGGCGCGCATCTCCATTATCGAAAGCCGATATTGAACGACTCACCAGCTTCCTAGATTCGGCTGATCGTGCGTCAGCGCGCGGCGATCGCAAGCGTGTCCTCGCGCTCAACCGTGATTTTCACTTTTTCATCTATGAAAAAACTCAATCACCGCGGCGTCTGCGACTCATTGAGCAAATGTGGCAGCACGCCGAGCGATATCAGCGTCTGTCTCTCAATTATCGGCATGACGCAGCCGACGAAGAGCACCGTAACATCATCACGGCTTTAGCCAAGGACGACTCGCGTGGGGCCGCACGCGCCATGCGAACGCATCTAGAAACCACAGTTGATCTCATCCGAATGGCCTTCACCTCTACGCCACTCGCCCAATCTCAAGACTGATTGTCCCCAGCCATCAGAAAGTTGCTAAGAGCTAATGCCCCGGAGCCAGTTCAACGTAATGTCATTCCACTCGTCTGGCATTTAGTGAAATGCGGTGTGACTGGAGAACGGACCAGCGAAACAATGCCACTGCGCGGTTGCAATGCGTTCATAGACGGCGCGCCCATAGCGTGCCGGAACCTGCCAATCCATCTCGCCTGACGTTATGAGTTGCGGAACACCAATGTTGCCGAGCCGATCGAGCGTGCCGTGAGTCTTGTCGGCATGGAAATGTCCGGGAATTCCTTCCTGCTCGGTGGCGACCACGATGCGGCGGCCAATCTCTTGGCCGTTCATCTGCGGATTAACACTATTTTGCTCGTGTCAGAGCCTGCAACGAAGATGACATCCGCAGAGGTGGAATTCATCGGCACCGAATAGCGTTGGGGTATGAGCGCGAGGCTCACCTCCACACCCGACAGAGAACTTGGCCTCAAGGCGATAAGTGAACGATTCGGCTCGAACGCCACGAGCAATGCAGATATTGTCGGCCATCACGCCCACGACGAGAGCTTCCACCTTCCAGCACGACCTGACCTCGTGGTCTATGCCCAATCCACTGAGGATGTCGCAGACTGTGTACGACTCTGCGCGCAGTACCGCATACCTGTCATTCCATTTGGTGTTGGCACGTCACTCGAGGGTCATGTAAATGCGGTCTACGGGGGTGTGTCTCTCGACATGTCCCGGATGAATCGACTCTTGCGCCTCAGCGTGGAGGACCTCGACTGCACCGTCGAAGCAGGAATCTTGCGGCAACAACTAGACAAGGAACTCGTTACACACGGCCTGTTCTTCCCCGTCGATCCAGGCGCAAACTGCACCATCGGCGGCATGGCCTCAACCGGAGCATCGGGCACTACCACCGTTCGTTATGGAGCCATGCGCGAGCTCGTCATGTCGATGCGTGTCGTCATACCCGATGGCTCAATCGTCGAAACGGGCCGTCGCTCCCGTAAATCCTCAGCCGGCTACGACCTCACGCACCTTTTCCTTGGTTCCGAGGGCACCCTCGGCGTGATCACCGAATTGACCCTACGGCTCTTCGGAATACCCGAAGCCACGGCAGCAGCGACCGTGCAATTCAACGATCTGCATGCGGCGGTCGAAGCAGTGATCTCGATCATCCAACTCGGTATTGGGGTTGCTCGAATCGAGCTACTCGATGACTCCGCTGTGGCGGCAGTCAATACATACTCTGGTCTAAAGCTTCCGAATCAGCACATGCTCCTGCTCGAGTTCCATGGCTCTGCCGAGGTCGTCCATCACGAGTCACAAATGGCAGGAGTCGTGCTAGCCGAGCATGGAGGCTCTAATTTCACCTCCACGACAGACCAAGCCGAGCGCAGTGCCTTGTGGCGAGCTCGACATGACGCAGCATGGGCAATTCGTGCTCAGCGGGCAGGTGCCCAGATCTTCGTCACAGATGTGTGCGTTCCAATTTCTCGACTCGCCGACTGCATCGTCGCCACGCGCAAAGACATCGAGGAATCAAGTATCAATGGGCCAATTATCGGACATGTCGGAGATGGCAACTTCCACGTCGTTGCAGTGGTCAATCCCGAGGACGCAGAGGAGATGCACCGCGTCGAGCGGTTCAACGAGCGGTTGATCTCTCGATCCATCGAGATGGGTGGCACCTGCACGGGCGAACATGGTGTGGGTATGGGCAAGATTGACTACCTAACCCGTGAGCTTGGTCCGGAAGCCGTCTCGCTGATGCACACCATCAAGACATCGCTCGACCCGCTCGGCATCATGAATCCCGGCAAGGTGATCTCTAGTGATTGACGCTCCCTTCGAGCAGTTTGAGCAACGGGGGTTTTGCATCGTCCCTGCTTCCAGCGCCACAACACTCGACGCACTGCGGATGCATATTAGGGATGTTGCCGTTCGACTGATCGGAGCACCTGCTGGTGATGTCGATGTCGACCTGAATACGTTGCACGATCACTTCTCTAGTTCTGATGAATCAGCAAAGTTCCGTCTGGACTTGACCAAGGCAATGCTTGAGGGCAAGGACATCAGTGCAGAGGTGTTTGCGGCGTTCGGTGACTATCTGCCCAAGTTGGTGGGCAATGATGTCCTATCACAGCGTGTGCCCAACGTCGTGTTCCAGCCACCCGGCGACCCACACCCCACCGAGTTGCATCGGGACGCCCCCGCCAACTCTCCGTACGAAGTGGTGGTGTGGTTGCCACTCGTCGATTGTTTCGGCACCAAGAGCATGTACCTGCTCGACCGCGATTCTTCTGAGGAGGCGCTGTCCACGTATCGACGCAACCCAGATGATCGTGGGGCCTTCCAAGCGGTTCTCGGTCAACGATCCGTCCAATTGTCCGTGCCGTATGGCAGCGCGCTGTTCTTCTGGCCGGCGCTCTTCCATGGCTCAGTGGTGAACACGGAGGGTGAGTCGCGGATCTCGCTGAACACACGGTTCAAGAATCTCTTTGCGCCACTTGGCATGAAGGACCCATTCCGTTATTTCTCAATCCTCCACACCTCACCGCTCACGCGGATGGGAATGCAATTTGAGCGAGAGGAGACGTGAGCAAGCGTCGATACCTCGGGGTGACGCTCACCTACGCCTCGATGATCAATCCCGAACCGGGAATCAAGCGTGCACCCACCGCTGCAGAACAGGTTCGTGCGCTTGCCAATGCCGCCACTCGCCATGGGGGCGTATTGCTTGAACGAGTTGCAACGGCAAGACAAAATGAGGGGCTTGACGAGGATGTCCTGCAGCTGATCCTTAGCGTGGGTGCTGAGGCGATAATCCTCTTCACACTCGACGCCTTGCGTCGTGGTTACAGGATCGACGCTGGGCTGTTGACTAAGATGTGGGAAGAGACGGGTCGAATCGATTTGCTGATTGAAGACGTCCGCTTGACCGATGAGGCTTCCTTCCGCAACTATCTCGCCATGGTTGGGGCAATGAATGAGGTCCGTGAACGTGACACGTCAGAGGGATGGCACGAAGTGATCACCAAGTGGGACAACTCGTGAAGCGAAAGACGATCAAGATTGTCGCGACTGTCGTAGCCGTGTTGGTCGCTCTTGCGCTAATCCTCCCCGCCGTCTACTCCGTGTTCAACCGTGCACCCGAAAGTCTCGTTGCCGGTCGCTTCATTAGTGAAGCCACCCTCCTCGCCACCGATCTCGACGGCACATGGTTCATCGCCGATGGTTCAGTGGTCGGGTATCGAGTGTCCGAACAGATTGGTCTCACCAAGCTCGAAGGCGTTGGGCGCACTGGTGAAATTACCGGCACCTTCCTCGTCGCAAACGGGAAACTCAACGAAGCCTCATTCGAGGTTGACATGACCACCTTCACGAGCGACCGATCACAGCGGGACGACCAATTTCGTGGGCGGATCATGGAAACGTCCACTTTCCCCACGTCAAGTTTCGTCCTCTCCTCCCCCGTTGCGATTCCCGACTCCACCGATGTTGCGTCCATGGAGCCCTTCATCGTGCGCGGCAACCTCACCCTCCGTGACGCGACCAGAGAAGTGGACGTTCAGATGTTCGCCGCCATCGACCAGGGCCGACTCCGGCTCACGGGATCGATTGAAATCGTCTTTGCCGATTGGGGTATCCCCAATCCCTCACTTCCTGCTGCCTTCATCTTCACCGAAGATCGTGGAACTCTAGAATTCGACCTTCTTTTCGAACCCGCCACTTGAGGGAAAGGACGCACGATGTCAATTGTCACCTTGCCGACTGGAATGGAGATGTACTACAAGGTTGAAGGCTCGGGGCCGCCTCTCCTCATGATCATGGGTACGGCATCGGGACACGAAACCTGGGACGGCCAAGTTGCCGCCTACTGCAACGACTTCACTGTGATCACCTACGACGCTCGTGGAACCGGCCAATCAACGCACACCAAGGATCCAAAGGCCTACACCATGGCGTCCTTGGCAGACGATGCAGCCGCGCTCGTTCGACATCTCGACATCGGCCCAGTTCATGTATCCGGCCTTTCTCTTGGATCGGCAACTGCGCAGGAACTTGCCCTCCGTCACCCAGACCTCGTCAAGACACTGCAGTTGCACTGCACATGGGGGAAATCGGATGAGTGGTTCTGTCGAATGATCGACACGATGGAGGTTCCCGTAGCCGCAGGAGACATGAAGATGTACATCCGCCTCGCAATGATGTGGGTTTCGAGCCCCCACTTCGTCAACGAGCGACCAGCCGATGTGGAGGCCTTCGAGCGTGGATTCCTATTGGACAATCCATTCCCGGCATCGAAGGAGGGCATCCTCGGCCACTTCCATGCCGACAAGACGCATTACACGCTGGATCGCCTCGGGCAGATCACCGTGCCCACTCTTGTCACGTCAGGCGAAGTGGATTGGCAAGTACCCGCGCGCTACGGCCGTGACGTGCACTCACGCATGAAGAATGCCGAGTTCCACATGTTTAAGGGACCGCAATCCAGCCACATCGCCTTCCACGAGATGATCGACGAATGGAACGCCTTCACTCTGAGTTGGTTGAGAGGTCGCGACTGAGTTTGATTGGTGAGAATCAACTGGCAAGTATCCGACGTATCTCGCAGACCAAGTCAGGAACTCCAGGAACCACGGCCGGCTCCAGTTGCGGACTAAATGGAATCGGAGCGGACTTCGACCCCAGTCGGTAGACGCGGAGATCTCGACGATCGGGCATTGCCTCATGGATCTGCGCCATGACCTCTGCACCAAAGCCACCCACGGCCCAGCTTTCATGGGCGATCAGAACCTTTCCAGTCTTCGATGCCGACTCGGTAACCGTCTTGATATCCAACGGCACGATGGATCGGAGATCCACCACTTCCACTGACGCGCCATCTTCATCGGCAATCACCTGTGCTGCCGTCAGCACATGATTCAACATGTTCGAATAACTGACGATCGTGAGGTCGACTCCTTCCCGCACCACTTTTGCGCTTCCCAAGGGCACGACGAAGTCACCTTCTTCCACCAGGGCGCGCTGCCCCGTGATCTTCTTGTGCTCGAAGTAGACGACGGGGTCAGGATCTGCAATCGCAGATCGAAGCAAACCCTTGGCATCGCTGCCATTCGAAGGCGCGACGATCTTGATCCCCGGGATGTTGCAGAACATGCCCTCGAGGCTCGAGGAATGCTGTGCTCCCGACGATCCCCTGATTCCATCTGAGGCGCGAAGCACTATGGGGACGGACACCTGCCCACCGAACATGTATCGGAACTTCGCTGCTTGATTGACGATCTCATCCATCGCCCCCAACGTGAATTCCACGAAACTCATCGATGCGACGATCTTGAGTCCAGCGACTGAGGCCCCGACGGAAAGTGCGACGATCAAAGATTCGGAGATTGGCATATCGACGACGCGCTCAGGACCATACTTGTCGACGAGACCCCGAAATTGTCCAAAGTTCCCTCCCCAACTGATGTCCTCACCCACGACGACGACCGATGGATCCTCGTCCATCGCAAATTGCATGGCTTCGAGGGTGGCTTGGCCGAACGACATCTTCTTGGTACCCATGTTCACCCCCTCGTCGTCCATACATCTTCCAGTGCCGTACTGGGATCGGGAGGAGATGATTCCAGGGCAAAAGAATGGGCTCGGTCTAGCTGACCTTCGACGTCCGAGAAGATCTCATTGACGTCATCGAATGACAGTAGACCCTCACCCCTCACGAAATTGACAAACAAAGGGATCGGATCACGTTCATCTCGGCTGCTCGCTACCTCGTCCTTTGATCGGTATTCTTCAGCATCGCCGACGTAATGACCACTGAATCGGTAGGTCAACATGTTAAGAAGTGTCGCACCCTCACCCGATCTCGCTCGCTGGACGGCACGTCCAGTCGAATCGAGCACGGAAAGAATGTCGTTGCCATTCAATGTCTCACCGACGAGTCCATACCCCGCTGCACGAACTGAGATGTCTTCCACGGCCGTCGTTCTCGACGCCGCAGTGAACTGAGCGTATCTATTGTTCTCACAGACGAAGATGACTGGAACGCGGTGGACACCGGCAAAATTGAGGGCTTCATGGAACGTGCCCTTGTTCACGGCACCATCACCAAAGAAACAAACCGCAATGTCACTTCTCCGCTGATACTTGATCGCAAACGCAGCCCCCGTCGCGATGCCGAAACCACCACCAACAATCCCGTTTGCACCGAGCATTCCCACGGAAAAATCCGCAACATGCATCGATCCACCGCGCCCTCGACACACGCCGGTTTCCCGACCATAGAGTTCGGCGAACATGGCGGCAGGGTCCACGCCTTTGGCTATCGCATGTCCATGACCTCGATGGGTCGACGTGATGTAGTCAGTCGGCGTCAAGAGGTCACAAACACCCACCGCGGTTGCTTCCTGACCCGCACATGAATGCACGAAACCCGGTAGATGTCCCTCCTTGAACAACCCCTCCACCCTCGTCTCGAATGATCTGATCATCTGCATTTGACGAAGGAGGTGACGGGCGTGGGACGCGTCACGTATCGGACTATTCATCTTCCACTCGCTTCACTGGGAGCTGTACCCTCCGTCGACTGCAACCGTCTGTCCTGTGATCGAAGATGCAGCATCAGATGCAAGGAAGAGCACTGCACTGGCAATGTCTTCCGGCAGGGCAAGCCTGTTAAGTGGCGTGCGGGAAAGGAAGAATTCCCTGAGCTCTGGTTCCTTCAACCATTGCTTCTTCACCAGCTCGGTTGCAACATGTCCGGGCGCAACAGCATTCACTCGTATCTGTCGCGGACCCCATTCAACTGCGAGGGTTCTCGTCATCTGCACGACGGCACCTTTCGAGGATTGGTAGCCGACGCTTCCCGGATACCCGACCAAACCACCGATGGACGCAATGTTGACGATCGAACCCGAACCGATCTCACCCATTGGTATCGCCACTTCTCGACACATGGCAAAGGTCCCCGTGAGATTCGTGGCAATCACCCGATCCCAAAGGTCGTCAGGATAGGAATCCGCGGGTGACCGACCGCCGATACCTGCACAATTCACACAGATGTCCAACCCGCCGAGTAGATCGACCGATTTCGCAACCGCCTCACGGACGCTCTCACGATTCTGGAGGTCGAGGTGGACCCTGTGGTGTCCAGTCTCGTTGGGAGCCATGTTCGAACCCCACTTGATACTGATGTCAGCCCCCACGACGTTCGCCCCAGCCGCCACGAAAGCAGATGCGATTGCCCTTCCCAGACCACTTTCGGAGCCCGTCACGATCACCCGCCTCCCCACGAGACCAAAGGCTCCGAGGGATTCTTGATTCATTGGACGATCAGGGCAATGAGGGTGCCAGCGGGCACATCGTCGTCGGACGCATCAACCAGTATCCGCAATGTTCCCGATGCGGGAGACTCGATCTCCAACTGGGTCTTCTCGGATTCCAGCACAACAAGTGGCGCACCTTGTGCGACGTTCCCACCATCAGGCACCAACCATTCGAGTACCACGACCTGCTCGGCCAATCCACTGTGCGCAATCCGCACCTCTACACCGTCGTCAGATGTGGCCATGACGAGCGAGCCCTTCTACTGGACTGAGACCTTCGCGCATGTCTGCCCGCACCAATTCCTCGATACCACAGATCTCTTCTGCCTTCATAAGAATGTCGATGATCTTCGATTCTGGGACGACGAGAATCCCGTCGAATTCCGCAAAAATCAGGTCTCCACTGCATACCGTCACTCCACCAATGGTGACCGGTTTGCCTGAGGACACCATTTCCCAACGTCCGATACCGTTTCGCGGATTCACGTCTCGATAGAAGACTTGCATGCCAATCTCACGAAGACCTGCGGTATCACGCAGATTCCCGTCGAGCACCACGCCCACGCAACCATGCTTCTGTGCCGAGTTCCCGGTCAACTCCCCAAAATGCCCGACGAAGGACCCGTTGTTCTTGGAGACGATCACTGAGTCTGCTTCGAGTTGATCGAATACTTCCAAGTACGAGGAGATACGAACTTTGCCCTCGTCCCATGACACCGGCGGAACGATTTCGGTTCCTTCCAGCGTGAAGGCAATTCCAACGAAGGATTTCTCCGGGAATAGCGGCCGCAGAGAAGAAGGTAACACCAACTCGGGCAGGCCCAATTCGTACATTGCATCGATCACGGCCGGAAGATAGAGACGCCTGTAACGAGTGCAGATCTCGGAGCGCGAAAGCCCCGACATGATCAACTTCCTCTTCGTTGATTGCGCAGATAGCGCACCGAGGCGAGTGCATAGATGACTGCAGCCTCCACCGCGCCATCTGCATTCATTGCCTCATTCGGGCTGTGTGCTCTCGGCAGGAGCCCTGGCCCAAATGACGCGATGCACGGAACACCCGCCGCATTTTGGATGTATGCGGCGTCCGTTGCACCAGGGAAGGCACTGAGCTTGGGAGTTTCTCCCAGCACGGATTCTGCAGCTGAGACGAGGGAGGCGACCACGGGGTTTGTTCCGTCGATCTCGGTTGCCTCGACCATCAAATACCAGTCCAACTCTGCCCTCAACTCGGGATCTGCTGCCATTGCATCATCCAGGAATCTCTGCACGTCAGCCTTGACCTGCTCTTCCGTCATTCCCGGAACGGTCCGAACATCCGATGCGAACTCTGCGCGCCCTGGATAGACGCCGTACGTAATGCCTGCAGAGGCCGTCACTCCAACGTTCACGGTCGGGCCGAGATGGCAGTAGGGATGTTCATCGAACGTCAGATAGCCGCGCAATTCACGTTGCATCTTGATCGCCAATTCGGCCATCTTGAGTGTCGCATTGACTCCAGGAAGTTGATCCGAGATCGATGAATGCATCTGGGTGCCATAGACGACAACCTTGAAGAGCGCTGCTCCACGGCTGACCAGGTGCAATGACTCCCATTCACTAAGAACACCAGCAGGCTCGCCAATAACACACACATCAGCATCGATGTAACCCTCGGCTGCCAACCACTTGGATCCATACAGCGAGCCGTTCTCTTCGTCTGCAGTCAATGCAAGCGACAAACGGCCGGGGACACCGCCGACGTCATTGAGGGCTCCTGCCGCATACACCATCGCCGCGACTGCCGCTTTCATGTCACCCGATCCAAGCCCAATCAACTTGCCATCAACCACCGTCGGCTCGAAAGGATCCGTCTTCCACTCAGCCAAGTTGCCCGGTGGTTTTGTGTCGATGTGACCCGACAGCATGATGCTTGACCCATCATCCTTTCCACGCACGTGGGCGACGACGTTCGGACGCTGCGGATCCATTGCTGCAATCTGGGTTTCCTGCACACCGAGTTTCTGAAGGCGCTTCACCAAGACTTCGCTCACTGCCACCTCGTTTCCCGGTGGATTTACCGAGGGTGTACGGATGAGTTCACAGGTAAAATCGAAGATTTCCTGCTTGCGCTCTTCCAGATAAGCAACAATCTTTCGTTCTGTCTCATCCGTGAGCGAGTTCTTCAGTTGGTCAAACATCTCTACCTCTGCTTCGATTCATTCTGGACAAACTTAGCCAGTCGATTGATTCCTTCACTGATCGTTGCTTCGTCGGCGGCCAACGAAATTCTGACCATCCCCTTCCCCCCGGGCCCAAAGACGCTTCCGGGAGAAATGGCCACCTTCTCTTTTCGGAGGAAGTCGACTGCGAAGTCGAGACCACCGTCAAAACCAAATTGTCCGACGTCGAGCAACATGTACAAGGTTCCTTGCGTTTCATAGGCATGGATTCCCGCATTGGCGGCGGCCTTCAGCGCGAGTTGTGCCCGCGCCGAGTAAGCATCTCGCATCGCATCGATCGGCTCACGAGGACCGGTCAATGCGGCTTCGGCACCCTTCTGGGAGATCGTGCTCGGACAGGAAAGAAGCGGTTCTTGAGTCCATCTCAAGAGCCTTGGTACCTCTCCCTTCGCCACCGCGTATCCCACTCTCCATCCAGTCATGGCGTAAACCTTCGAGAAACTGAAGATCGAAATCACTCGACCAGCATCGTCGGACCACGCCGACGGAACATGGGTCGCACACGGATCAATCAAAAGTTCGTCGTAGACCTCATCACTGATCAGCCACAGGTTGTGCTTGTTGACGAATGAGACCATCGACTCAACAGTCTCTTTGTCGAAGACTCTTCCTGTTGGATTTGACGGCGAGTTGGAAAACACCACCTTCGTGCGTGGTGAGACAAGCCTTGACATCTCGTCGAAGTCCGGCAAGAAGTCGTTCTCAGCCCGAAGTTGGTAGAATACGGGCACGCCACGTAACAGTCTCACCATCTCATCCATGTTCGGAAAGCCGGGAGTAGGGAGCAAGACCTCATCACCAGGCTCCAGCAAGACACTGAACGTGCTGTAGAGCGCATTCATTCCCCCAGGGGTGACCACGACCTCCTCGACGGTCGTTTCGATCTGATTGACCCTCCGAAGTTTCTCCACCAGCAACTCACGAAGAGACAACAGGCCACCATTTGGGCCGTAGCCCGTGTGGCCCTGCCTGGCAGCCTCGGCAGCACCTTCGATGATGTGCGCAGGAGTGATGAAGCTTGGCTCTCCAATCTCCAAACGTAATGCGCCGTGTAGACGATTGGCCTCGTCAAAGATGACTCTGATGGCTGACCTCTTGTAGCTGAGCGCACTAGCCGAGAAGCCACTCATTTGTTGCACTATCTCTGCTTCAAGGCTTGCGCCTTCTTTTCGAGATCCGGGCGCTGACCCGGCTCAAAGTAGCGCAAGGACCAATCGGCTCCTTGCCAGGTGGTCAACTTTGAAATCGGGGTCAGATTGACCAAGTAGCGCTCCCAGCCATACGAGGCTTTGAGTTGTTCTGGACCGGATGGTCCCGAATACCTCAACGCCATGGATTCCGCAATCGGCACCCACTTGGAGCCTTCGCCGCGAGCAGGACCTTCGACCACCTCCGCCTCGCACTGTGCAATTACCTTACGGATCCTCGGGTGAGCCATTTCCTCGATGCATATCGCACACCGTTCATCGTTCTTGAGGTATTCCACCCACTTCGATCGCTTGCGACCCACGACGTAAAACGACGAGCCGTCCCAGTGGTACCAAAGGGGGGTCACCATCGGCCAACCTTTTTCATCTAGGTAGGTCAACTTGAGCAACCAGACACTCGACGGGCTGGCCAAAAACTCGTGAATCTCTGCTTCACTGAGGCCACCCGCGCTGGAGCCTTCCTCGTAATACCGCTCTTGCTTGAACTCACTCATAGAAACAGCTCCTTTTTATCTCAGGCCCCAACTCCGTGCGCATCAATACTTTATATCATTTTACTCCTGACCCCCAAAACAGGCACTTTGATGAGTCCGATGACGGTATTTTTTATAATCATGGACGAACGAATGCTATAAAGGGGTTGAGGTAACCACTCGGGGGTGAACATGGCCAGATTCAAGGGTCGAAATGTATTCATCACCGGAGCCGGCAGTGGCTTCGGTCAGCGCACTGCTCAGCTCTTTGCGGAAGAAGGTGCAAAGAACGTGTACATCGTCGATCGCTTGGCCGATCGACTGGAAAAGACATCTGCTCTCGTCAAGGCCGCAGGTGGCAATCCAGTGCCGATCTGTTGCGACCTAGGCGTGATGGCCAACTGTCGCGAAGCGATCGAGACGGCACTCGCCGTCGATCCGAAACTCGATGTCATGATCAGCAATGCAGCTGCGTGGGCCAACGAACACTTCCTCGACATCACCGAGGAGTCATGGCGACGTGTGCTCTCGGTGGACTTGGACGCCTATTTCATGCTGGCCAACCGTGCAGCGCAGGCAATGAAGGACACTGGTGGAGGCTCGATTCTCTTCACTTCATCGATCAGCTCGCTCGGTCACGGTCGCGGATGGACGTCATATGCCGTCGCCAAGGCTGCATTGATCTCGCTGTCCAAGGCAATCGCCGTGGAGTGTGCTCCCTACAACATCCGTGCAAACTGCGTGAGCCCAGGGCCGGGCGATACCCAGCAATCAGTCGACATCACGAGCGAAGAACTGATGAATAAGTGGCGCAAGGAAGGTTTCCCCATCGTTCCTCTCAATCGATTGGCCAGTACCGACGACATCGCGAACGCGTTCCTCTACTTGGCATCAGACGAAGCCAAGTACCTATCTGGCATCAATCTGATCGTCGATGGAGGCCTCACGGCCCAGGCCTACGACGTTCCAAACAACTGATCAAAAGCGAGGTACCCCCATGATCAAGACAATCGGAACCGCGTATCGGCGCGAAGATTTCTCCAAGGAGGCGTTCTTCGATTACTGGCTGAACGTGCATGCACCCATCTCACGTGCGGCCCCAGGAATCCGCGGATATGTCGTCAGCGAGGTGGTGCACAAGATCGCGGGTGAGCTCGAAGTCGATGCGTTCGTGGAGCAATGGTTCGACGACGAAGAGGCACTCGCCACTGCAACCGCCTCCCCTGCTGGCCAAGCGGCATGGGCCGATGTTGCCAACTACGCCAAGACCACCGGCACCTTCTGGGTGGCCAAGCAGCACATCATCGTTCCGCCTCCGACCACTACGAATGGGTAGTTGAAGAAGGAACGAGTAATTCCCAACCACACGTATCGCCACGCGATACCGAAACGAAAGGTGAGCACATGGCAGAGAGTTGGAGAGGAAAGATCGGGGCAATGGATCCCGCGCGTCGGGATTTCTACCTCGAAGGTGGAGCGATCGTGCGCATTGCAGCCCTCGATGAAGATGGCTACCCCCATGTCGTGCCTGCCTGGTACCACTGGGATGGAACGAGCTTCTGGTTCGTCCTTCGCGAGCGCTCTGAACTCGCGCTCTTCATGGCCAAGCGGCCGAAGATTGGCTTCGTCATCGACGAAGGCTCGGTGAAGGATGAGGCGACGAACCGCTTCTTCGAAATGCCCAAGGTGTTCGCCAAGGGTGAAGTTGAAGTGATCGAGGAGCCGAACATCGGTGGCAAGTGGGTGGAGATCGCCAAGCAGATGGCCGTGCGCTACCTCGGACCACACGGGCCCGAGTACATCACCGCCAACATCAACCAGCCACGTTGGCTCTTCCGCATCACGCCGAAAGAAATGAAGACGTGGGAAGGTACGGCCTGGGCCAAGAAGTACTGGGTCGAGAACGACAAAACCAAGACATACGAAGAAGCTCACGGGCTCGCCAAGTCCTGACCTGAGCCGAAATGACCAGTTCATTGTTCGACCTCTCAGGGCGAGTCGCCTTAGTGACAGGAGGCTCACGAGGCCTCGGCGTCACCATGGCGACTGCCCTCGCAGAGGCTGGAGCAGACATCGTGGTCACGAGTACCAAGCAGAGTGAGATCGAAGCGTCTGCCCTACGAATCGCAGATGCAACCGGTCGTCGCGTGGTCGGTTACGGGGGAGACGTCACCAACGAGTCGAGTTGTATCGAAATCGTCCAGCGTGTCGAATCCGACTTCGGCCGGCTTGATGTCTTGGTCAACAATGCGGGCATCAATCTGCGTGGCAGTATCGATGAAATCCCGCTTGCCGACTTCGAGAAATCCCTTGCCGTCAACGTCACTGGTACCTGGTTGATGTGTCGTGCTGCAAAACGACTACTTGCCAAGTCTCCGGCTGCGCGCGTCATCAACCTCGGGTCATCATTTGGCACGATCGCAGCAGCAAACCGCACGTCCTATACGGCCGCCAAGGGTGCCGTGCATCAGATAACTCGAGCACTTGCAGTGGAGTGGGCAGACATCCCGATCAACGTCAATGCGCTCGCACCGGGCCCATTCCTCACTGACATGAACCTCGAGCACCAGTACTCGGAGCATGCCGTCCGAGTGATCACACAAGAAATCTTGTTGAAAAGATGGGCCGAATTGCCAGAAATCACGGGGCCAATCGTGATGCTCGCCTCCGATGCATCTAGTTACATCACCGGTTCCATTCTCGCCGTCGATGGCGGGTGGACCACCCACTGACGCTTCCAAAGAGAAAGAGGGCACGACATCATGGCTGACATTGCCAACGTCAACGGCACGAAGATCTGGTTCGACCTCATCGGATCTGGTGAGACCGTCGTTCAAATCGGTGGCGCCGTGAGTGCCCATGAGGGTTACGACCCCGTCACGCCAGACCTTGCCAAGCACTACGAGGTACTGAACTACGACCATCGTGGGTATGGCGGCAGTGACCGTCCCGAACAGCGTTACACGATCGACATCTGGTGCGATGACCTCGTCGCGCTGCTCGACCATGTGGGCAAGGATCGTGTGCATGTTCACGGAGGCTCGATGGGCAGCTTCGTGGCCATCGCCTTCGCCCTGAAGTACCCGAAGCGAGTGAACAAGCTCCTCCTCGGTGCAGGCGCCGTTGCCAAGTGTGACGGCATGGGCGTCTCGCACTTTCGGATCTGGCAGTACTTGGCGCGTGCTTACGGTGTCAGTTCCCGGGAAGTTGGCGAGGAACTCGTCAACAAGGCCTTCTCCCGCCATTACATCGACACGATTGGTCTCGACACGCTCACCGACATGATGGTCGACACCGCGAGCAGGAATGCCAGCACGCACGTGTTCATCGACGCCTGTCAGGTGATGATCGATGCTGATGTGCGCTCGCAACTCGCCCACCTCGATTCACCGACGCTCGTGATGGTTGGTTCGGAGGATGTGCTCACTCCGCTCGATGCTGGCCCCGGTGGTGTTGGTGCTCGACAAGTTGCAGAGATGATTCCGAATGCCAAGTTGAAGGTCTTCGAAGGTGCCGGGCATGGACATTACGGAGAGCAAACCGAAGAGTCGGTGAAGGCCATCCTCGACTTTCTCACTTGACTGGTATCCTCCCGCACATGCCATTTCCCGATATTCGCAAGAACAACCGGTTCAAGGATCAGCTCTCTGCATGCCGTGACGTACTCGGCACCTTCATCATGGTGGGCGGCCCTGAGGCGGTCGAGATCTGTGGTGCAGTTGGCCTCGACTTCGTCATTCTCGATACCGAACACACCTCGACCGGGTGGGAGAAGCTTTCGTCCATGTGCCTCTCGGCCCTGTACGCAGACACATTTCCCCTTGTTCGGTTCGGCAGCACCTCGCGCGACCTCGTCACGCGAGCCCTCGACATTGGCGCACGCGGCGTGATGTTCGCCCAAGTTCAAACTGCAGATCAGGCACTCGAGGCCGCGAGGGCCTGTCGTTATCCGCCACTTGGTACCCGCGGAGCCGTGTTTGGGCGCAACGTTGGCTGGGGCATCTCCACCGGTCTTGCCGAATACATCGAAGACGCCAACCGTGGTGTCGTGTGCGTGATTCAAATCGAGACACGCGAATCGGTCTCCAACGTCGAATCGATCGCCGCAATCCCGGGCGTCGACTGCCTGTTCATCGGGCTGTCCGATCTGAGTGTCGATCTCGGTGTGCCGGGTCAGGTGCGGCATCCCGATGTCGAGGCTGCACTCGATTTGGTCATTGCGGCAGCAAAAGCAAAAGGGATCCCAGCAGGGATCCCCCTCGCCGACACTTCACTCGCTGCCGACTATCGCCGACGTGGCGTGTCGTTCTTCGCCACCACTGATCGAGGTGCGCTCGCCTCGGGGATGACTGCTTACGTGAAGGGCCTTACTTCCTGAGGCCGTGCGCCTCTTCGAATGACGGCCCACCAGTGGTGTCCACCCAGTAGCGCTTCGCCCAACCAACGCCCTTCCATGTCTTTATCTCATCCGGCGTGAGTCGGATCAACCAGCGCGGCTGCTTGAGCGTGGATTCGAGATACGACGGACCATTTGGTCCGAGGTAGCGCACCGCCATCTTTGCGGCGATGTCCACCCATTGACCGCCGACGTTTGGTGTCTCCACTACTTCGGCAATCCCCGAGGTTATCACCTTCGGAATTTGGGCCATCTCACCGCTCGAGTTGTCCGGCTTGCCGTGCTCTTTGTCGATCACCACGGCGATGCGACCGTCGTTTTGGATGTACTTGCACCATTCGGAACGCTCGCGGCCGACGAACCATAGGCTTCGACCGTCCCACTGGTACCAAATCGGCACGACATACGGCCAGCCATCATTACGAAGGCATGCCACCCGGGCCAGCGCATCGCCGGCCAAGAATGTGTCCACTTCCTGCTGTTCGAGGCCACCCATGGCCCCGCGGTATTCCTCGCTCATCTGCCCTCCTTGATCGGATTACTTAGCTTTCCTACCAAAGTTATAACATTACCTTCATGGGTTCGACCTCGGCAACAACAAGGCAAAACGCCTCGGCCCTGTCCATCAGGAACATCTTCCACTCCTATTCGCAGCGTTCAGCGCTCAGCGTGTCCAAGACAAAGCGGACCGACGTTCTCAAGGGAATTTCACTGGAGATTCCCGAAGGCCAGACGCTCGGTCTCGTCGGTGAATCCGGCTGCGGAAAGACCACCCTGGTCAAGGCCATCCTGCGGCTGATCGAACCCACTGCGGGGCAAATCCTCCTCACCACTGATTCGGGGCAAAAGGACCTCCTGCAGTTGTCCAAGGCCGAACTGAAGCGTGTCCGTCGGAGTCTGCAGGTGGTGTTCCAGGATCCCTATGGTTCGCTCAACCCACGAATGACCGTGTTCCAGATGGTGTCAGAGCCACTCCGTGTGCATCTGGACATGAACGAAGAGCAGTGCAAGGCACGCGTCCAAGATCTCTTGGAACTCGTCGGGTTGGATCCGAAGATGGGCAATCGTTATCCGCACGAGTTCTCTGGCGGTCAACGTCAACGAGTGGGTATCGCACGTGCGCTTGCGTTTGAGCCAAAAGTGCTGATCCTTGATGAGCCAGTTTCGGCGCTCGATGTTTCAGTGCAGGCCCAGATCCTCAACTTGATCATCGGGCTGCAAAAGAAGCTCAACCTCACCTATCTCTTCGTTTCGCACGATCTCGCAGTCGTCGAGCATGTGGCCGATATGGTGGCAGTGATGTACCTCGGCAAGATCGTCGAGTTCGGCGAAACCGACGCGATCTTCCGAAACCCCGCCCACCCGTACACCCAAGCGCTACTCTCGGCAAGCCCAATACCTGACGTCAAGGCCGAGCGCCAACGCACACGAATCGTGCTACGTGGCGACATCACGTCTGCCACCGCCCAGACCTCGGGCTGCCAGTTCGTCTCGCGTTGCCCGGTCGATGTAGGCAAGGATCGTTGCTCAAGCGAGTCTCCATCGCTTAGCGAGGTACGCCCGGGCCAACTCGCCGCGTGCCACTTTCCCCGAGGCTGACGCCCACATGACGACCCGACGTTTTGCTGAGTCCATGTCGCGCCTACCCCGTTCGGGTATTCGACGCGTCTTCGACGAAGCATCGAAATATCCCGACTGCATCCGCCTCGAAGTTGGCGAGCCGAGTTTCTCCACACCCGAGCACGTCAAGGCTGCTGCTCGTGACGCTATGGCAGCCAATTTCACGCGGTACACCCCGAATGCAGGAATCCTCGAATTGCGTGAGGCGATCGTCGAGAAGGTGAAACGCCGAAACAGCCTGACGGTCTCAACCGACGACATCGTCGTCACCAGCGGTGGTGTCGAGGCGGTGTTCACCACTCTCGCTGCACTCGTCAACCCCGGCGACGAAGTGCTGATCTCGGATCCAAGCTGGCCCAACTACGTACAGATGACCGTTCTTCTCGGTGTACAAGCGGTGTATTACCCACTGAAGCTGGAAAACGATCTCATCCCCACAATCGCCGATATCGAAGCACAGATCACTCCACGCACCAAAGTGTTGCTGATCAATTCTCCGAGCAACCCCACAGGCTCTTCGATCCCCGAATCACGTTTGCGTGAGATCCTCGAACTTGCTCGCAAGCACGACCTGTGGGTGATCTCGGACGAGGTGTACGACGAGATCTACTTCGACACACCCCCCGTCTCCATGCAGTCACTCGACACCGATAGTCGAGTAATCACCGTGTTCAGTTTCTCCAAGACGTACGCAATGACCGGTTGGCGCGTGGGATATCTGGTCGGTCCGCGCGACATCGTCAGCCACATCTTGCGAGTTCAAGAGCCAGTGACATCCTGCGTCAACTCAGTCGCTCAGAAGGCAGCCGTTGCAGCTCTCACTGGCGACCAGTCGTGCGTGGCCGAGATGCGAACTGCGTATGCGACCCGCGCGAAACTCGTGACGAAGATTCTCGACACTCACGACATTCCGTATGCCCGGCCTTCCGGTGCGTTCTACACGATGATCGACATCACGCGCTCCGGATTGACAGACGTCGATTTCGTGTCGCGCATGATCACCGAGAAGCGCGTGGCCGTGGTTCCGGGATCGGCCTTCGGACCGAATTCTGGTGCATTTGTCAGGATGTCACTCGCTTCGAGCGAGGACGACCTCACCAAAGGTGCCACCCGCCTCAGTGAGGCGATCAACGACTGGCGCCGCTAGAAGCGGAACAGACTGAGCGCAGTACCGCCACGAATCATCGCCCGATCAGCTTCGCTCAAGTTCGGTAGGTGGTGGTCGAGAACTCCGAGGATCTCTGCATAGCCGGGTTGGAACTCGATCCACGGCCAGTCTGAGGCCATGATCATGCGCTTGGCACCGAATGCGGCGAGCAATCGTTCGGCCACCGCCTGAAGATCGTCATACGGATAGGGACGATGGGTGAATGCGTAATGGCCAGAGAAGTGCACGTAGACGTTCTCATGCTCGGATGCCAACTTCTCCACGACTGGAAGCCCAACTGGCGGTAACTCGACGTCGAAGTGCGGGCGAACGAATTCGTCAATCTGGAGTTCCGAATGAATATCGGGGAGGAACCCGAGGTGGTTCATGACCACTTTCAAGTTTGGCAACTTTCGCATCACCAAGTCGAGGGCATTCACCTGTGTTTCATCGCCATAGAACCACATCACCAAGCCAAGTTCCGCCATCAATTTCAGCACGGGAAAACATCCGAGGTCATCAGGTTGTGATCCTTCCTTTGCCCCGAGCCCGAAGAAACGAAGACCCTGCATGTCACAGTTGGCCAATCGAGCCTTGACACCATTGACACCATCCGCCTCGTCCAAGTTATAGACGCCCACTCCTGCGAATTTGCCAGGAAAACGCCGTAGAACCTCGGCCAAGTAATCATCATGTCGTGACAACGGGACCACGATTGCGTGGTCAATCCCAGCCCGAGACATCACCCCAATGAGCTTTTCCGCCAACTCTTCACGATCAGACTCGGCCATGATCGGATAGACAGTTCGGGGATACCTGTCACTTAGTGCTTTGAAGAGATGCAGGTGTCCATCTACAACTCTGCTCATTCTTTCCTCCCTTTGGCAGTGGCTATTTCAGGTATCTCCTGAAGAACAACTCGAAGTGCGCACGCATTGCGCGCTCCTCGAGAACTCCGGCGACGCCTTTGGCCATGATCGGATTGTGCACGAGCATCTTCTCCCCCAATTGGAATTGGAAGAACTTCTGGGTTGGCGTTCCCACCAACTTTTCTCCGACTCCGTGAAACACCATTCGAGTTGCCTGAGCGCGCTTTCCCTGGCCACTAATCGAGTCATCCAACACGGGGTTCATCACTACATGTGCTACCACACTATCCACCCTGCCGATGAGTGATGACACCGTCGATGTCGTTCCCGAAGCCACCAATCCGAGTGGTCGACCGGGCTCCGCCAATTGAGCGAAGAGTGTCCTCACATCTGCATGCAACGTTGCGGGCTCTTGTTCGTCGCCGTCCGACAGGCCATGGCCGATCAGGTCGACACACACCACATCCCAACCCTGTTCTGCAAGGAGATCAGGCAAGTTTCCGAACTCATCGAGATCTTTGCCGATGTCGTGCAGGAACAACACGGTGCCAGACGACCCTTCTGCCGTGATGCGAAAACCGCGCACCACACGCTCTGGAGCCAGCGGAAATTCAACAGGCAGGCGTGATGCCATGATCAGTCGACGGGATTGTGACAGCGAACCTCGGCCCGACCCCGAACCTGCAAAGTCGGACGGATGCTCGAACATTGGGCCACTGCCCTCGAGCAGCGGTCGACGAATGTGCAGCCAACGGGAAGTTCATCGGGCTGAGGCACACGACCAATGATCGGCGTGAGATCCGATACTGCACCACCCAGCCTCGGCACGGCACCCAGAAGTCCCGTGGTGTACGGATGCTGCGGCTTGTCGAACACGTCGGACACCGCGCCCGTCTCCACCACTTCACCCGTGTACATCACGGCCATCCGATCGGCGACGGAAGCAACCACTCCGAGGTTGTGTGTGATCAGCAGGATGCTCATGCCACGATCCTTCTTCAACTCCTTCAATCGATCGAGGATCTGAGCCTGCACCGTCACGTCAAGAGCCGTGGTGGGCTCATCGGCGATGACCAGTTTCGGGTTGTTGACGAGGGCGAGCGCGATAATCACTCGCTGGGAGACGCCACCCGACAGTTGGAAGGGAAATTCGTCGAAACGACGCTTGGGATCCTCGATGCCGGCATCTGCCAAGGCCTCGAGCGCCATCTTCTCCGCTACGTCCTTGCCGACGGATTGATGTGAATGGACCGCGGAGGTGAGCAGCGTGCCCACCGTGAACATCGGATCGAGAGCACTCATCGGGTCTTGGAAGATCATCGCGATCTCCGTACCTCGAATGATGCGCATCTCCTTCTTCGACAGTGTCGCGAGATCCCTGCCGCCATACATGATTGAGCCGCTCGTGATGAACAGAGGCGGGCTTGCCTGCAACTGCAAGACCGATAGCGCGGTCAGCGATTTGCCACAACCGCTTTCACCCACCACCGCGAGGATCTCGTTGCGATTGACGGTGAGGCTGACGTTACGAACGATGTCATACGCGATGTTGCTGGCCCGCAAACCGACGGAGAGATCCTTGATCTCAAGAAGAGATGATTCGTTGGTCACTTGCGCAACCTCGGGTTGGCGAAGGTGTAGCCGACACTCGCCGCCAAGTTGCCGAGGGTGACGACGACGACGAGAAGGAGCGAAAAGAACTGGACGATCGGATAGTCACGACGAAGCACGCCATTGACGAGAATTTGCCCCACACCCGGCCAACCGAAGATGGTCTCGACCACGAGCGCGTAACCAACGATCTGACCGACGCGCAAACCCGCCAGTGAGATGATCGGCAGGAGCGAGCTGCGTAGCACGTGCTTGAAGTAGATGCGACTCTCGCTCAACCCACTTGCACGTAGCGTACGCACGAAATCTTGGCTCAGGTTCTCCAACATCGCCGAGCGGGTTATGCGCACCGTGAGCGCGATTCCCTCGGCAGCAAGCACGATCGAGGGCAACACCAAGTATTTGATGCCACCCTGTCCGGCCGATGGAAACCACCCGAGCGTGGACGAGAACAGCCATACCACGAGGAGAGCCAACCAGAAGTTGGGAATGGCCATGCCCGCCACGGAAGCAGAGCTGATGCTCGTGTCGAGCCACGAATTGCGTCTGAATGCGGCCATCATGCCGAGAGGGATGCCGATGCCAAAAACAAGGACTATCGCGGCGGCACCAAGAATCAAGCTGTTCTTAATCTTCTCAGCCGCTAGTGAGCTAATTTTTGCATTGTTGGTAAGCGAGTTGCCCAAGTCGCCACGAACGACGTCGCCCAAATAGTCGACGTATTGGGTGAGGATCGGCTTGTTGAGGCCAATCTGCTCACGGAATAGTTCGCGGTCTTCCGCCGTAGCCGAGGCGGGCAATCGCGCCGCCGTCACGTCACCGCCAGACAGTCGGATGGCGGCAAACACGGCCAAGGAAGACAGGAGCAACAACAAGAAGGTGAGCAGTACGCGCTTGACGATCGCGATCATTTCGATGCCGCCCTCTCCACCGCCGTGCGCAGTCGCGGATCCAGCAGGTCACGCAGGCCGTCACCGATCAGGCTCACACTCAGCACCATCGCAAAGATGATCACCCCGGGGATCGTCGCTTCCCAGTGGTTCAAGCGCAAGAAGTTGCGACCGTCCGAGACCATCTGGCCAAGGCTTGGTAACGGTGGCTGGGCACCCAAGCCGACGAACGAAAGCGAGGCCTCGGCGATGATGGCCACTGCCACGTAGTACGAGGAGAGCACCAAGGCGACGGGAATTACGTTTGGAACGATGTGGCGAATCACGATTCGTGGCGTGGAGTAACCGCCCGCTCTTGCCGCAACCACGAATTCGCGCTCGGAAATTCCGAGCACCTCGCCACGCACCACACGAGCAATGGCCACGGTGTTCACCATGCCCACCGCAAGAATCACTGGCAGGAGACCCGACCCGATGGATGCCGCCGCCAACACCGCGACGAGGATGAGCGGGAATCCCCATACGAAGTCGACGACCCAACTGATCACCGTATCGAGCGTGCCTTTCACGTATCCGGCAATGAGGCCGATCAGCGTGCCCATTATCACCGCAATTGCAGTCACCGAGACTGCGACGATCAAGCTGATGCGGATGCCGAACGTGGCACGTGCTGCAAGGTCGCGTCCAAGCGCATCGGTGCCGAAGAATAAACCGGGGGTTCCCACCGGCTTGTGACCCATCAAGAGATCTTGTTTGGCGTAGTCACCAAAGAAAAACGGACCGATAATCCCAAGCAGAAGAACCACAGCACCAAGGATCGATCCCGCTACGAGCTGCTTGTTCTTCAATGCTCGCTGAAACAGGTTCATGGAATCAGACCTACCAACTCACGTGCCCACGAAAGGGCGCCCCCAGAAAACTGACTGGCGGGGGCGCGACCGGGTGTTGATTCCGGTCGCGCTCCCGGCGACTAGTCATTGTCCTTGCTGAATTACTTGTCCATCCAGACGTCGTTGTAGACCGGGTAGAGGTTCCACACGAACGGCTGCCAGTTCTTGACGTAATTGTGGTGGACGAATGTCGCGTACTGGTTCATCAGCGGGAGGTACGGCAGATTGTCTGCCCACTCCAACTGGAACTTCGACGACGCGGCGACTGCCGCCTCTTCCGTGCCCGACTGACGCCACTGAGAGATTGCCTCTTCGATGGTCGGCTCAATTGCGTGCGAGAAGTTCGGCACCGGGATGGTCTCGGACGAACCGAAGATCACCAAGATGTCGAGCGGCACTGGCCACAGCCAGAAGAACAGCGACATCGGTGCTGAGCCTCGTCCTGCCTTAGATACCTGCTCGAAGTACACCGAGCGGTCGAATACTCGCAGGTTGGCGACGACGCCCACCTCAGCGAACTGCGCAGCCACGGCTTCGGAGACCTGCTTTTGCTCTGTGGTGTCCTCCACTGCGTAGTCGAACTCGAACCGAGTTCCATCTCGCTCGAGCACGCCATCGGCACCAGCAACCCAGCCAGCCTCAGCCAACTTGGCCTTGGCTAAATCGACGTCGTACTGGTTGTACTCCTCCACCTTCGGCTCGTACTGACGGTCCGTCTTCGGGAACGGGCCATAGGTGGCATCGCCGTTACCAAAGAGGATCGCGTCCACCATCCCCTGGCGGTTGAGCGCATGTGACAGACCCTGACGGGTGAGCTTGTCTCCGAAGAATTCGGGGTAGTCACGGTTCATCGCAAGGTGATAGCCCGACCACTCGGGGTGCTGAATCACGGTCAGGTCGGAGTTGCCTCGCAGACGATCGAGATCGGCGAAGCTCGGCCCGATCAGGGTGTCGAGTTCTCCGCTCTCCAGCTGCGTTGCACGCTGACCGGCTTCTGTGATCACGCTCCAACGGACAGAGTCGAGATACGCAGGACCGGGGTTCGTGATGTACGGGGTGTTGCTGCCCGGGTAATCGTCCCAACGGGTGACGAGGGTGTGGCTGCCCGGCACCCACTCGGTATGAGTGAATGGACCGGTGCCGTCCGCACTGTCGGTGCCATACGTCGACGACGGATCGGTCCCACCTGCGGCCTTCCATGTGTCGATGTTGGCAAGTGCCCAGTAACCCGTCTTGTGCGGGCTGAGCGCGCCGAGCCAGGCGTTCTTCATCTTCAACACAACCTTGTTGCCCTCGACCGAGTACCCCTCCATCGGCACCGTGCTTACACCGCCGATAAAACTCGTGTCCATGATCGTCTGCAGGAGCTCGCTAACCTGTGCGGCTCCCATGGCGCCACCGCTGTGGCTGACGCGACCTTCAGGGATCGTGAAGGTGTAGGTCAAACCGTCATCGGAGACCGTCACATCAGAGGCGAACTGCGGGACGGTATTGCCGTCGTAGTCGTCGGTGACAATGGTCTCGTAGATGCAACTGAAGGCTGGGTCATACCAGTTGGTGGTGACAGGGTCGTGCTTTGAAACGTCACGGTTGTATCCCTCGCGTAGCTGGCCGCCCACCTTTGGGGTGGAAGTTGTGTCTCCCGCGTCAGAAGTTGTGTCTCCCGCGTCACCAGTGTCGGTTTCGGTGTCATCTGAGCCACCACATGCCGCCAAGATTGCCGAAGCAGCGCCGATACCGATGCCGAGGCCAAATAGACCTTTTGCGAACTGTCGGCGGGAAATTCCGCCGCGCATGTACTTGTCAACGAGCTCGCCGGCTTCATCGCCGTATTGCTCCCTTGTCATATTGACGATCATTGCGAAATCCCCCTTTGAAGTAAGTTTTTTGTTGCTGAATTCCTTGCATTTGCTCGGCGACCTCTTGTGATGAAGGTCACCTTCCGAAAAAGACTATAACAAACCCGATGATGCACGGCAAGCCCCCCTTGGGGATTGTCAAAACCCTCAGACTCCCGGCCATTGAACCTCCGTTTCGTCGCTAGCGACGGACGCTTCGACCCTTGGCACCCAGTACCGCTTCGACGTCCGCCCGGGTGCCCAGGAAGTGGTCGCCATGGGTGGTGTGCTTTAGCGACGCCATCGCTTGGCCGAGTCGCACCCCCTTGTATATGTCGTCTTCCAGTATTCCCACTATCAAACCGGCACAGAACGCGTCACCTGCACCAATTCGGTCGATAGTGGTTGTGGGAGTGGCGGGAAAGTAATCCACGCTCCCTTGGTAGCCCAACCATACTCCATTGGCGCCATCAGTGAGAACGACTGCTGGGGCTGCGAGCTTCTCGGTGAGCAGCGCTACGGCCGCGGCAGATGGACTGTTGACGCCAAATAGATCTGCGGCATCCTCTCCGGTGCACACGATGACATCAGAGGCAGCGCATATTGGCAACAGTGTTCTTACCGCAGCTTCGGCCGACCACAACTTGGCGCGGAAATTCACATCCACGACGCACGTCGCACCTGCAGCTCTGCCACGTCGTAGCAACGCAAGAGCAACTTCGGCACAGGAAGGGCCAAGGGCGGCGGTGATGCCGGAAGTCTGAACAACGGCTGCAGCGTCGACTGGAGACAGGTCGACAGTTTCGAGGGACATGCTCGTTGCGGCGGAGCCATTTCGGTCGTACAAGACGGAGACGCCACGTGGTTCTGGAGCAATCTCGGTGTAGTAAACACCAGTACGTGATTGCTCCACCCAGCTCACGTGGTCGCAGTTCACTCCATGCGATCGAAGCTCCGCGACGATTCGGAGACCCAACGGGTCGCGAGACACCCGCGAAACCCAGGTTGCAGACTTGCCCAAACGTGCCAGCGCCACAGCAACGTTGGCCTCCGCGCCTCCTACCAACAAGTCAAGGGAATGCGCACTCGCAAGAGTGCGTCCAGCGGGTGCCGACAGACGAATTAGAGCCTCACCTAGGGTGACCACATCGCGGCTCACGGCGCGATGACCTGGAGTAGTTCCCGGACCCCGCGTTCAATGTGCGAAACATCTCCCGACTGCAGTGCCGCGGCCGCAAACAAACTTCCTCCAATTCCAACCGCGTAGGACCCAGCATCGAGATATTGGCGCGCATTGGTCCAATCCACGCCACCAGTTGGGATGATCTTGGTCCCGCGCATCGGCGCGCTGACAGCTGCAACAAATTTTGGTCCACCGAGTTGCGCAGCGGGAAAGAATTTCACTGCCGGCGCTCCTAGTGCGAGCGCGCGAGCCATCTCTGTTGGCGTTGCAACACCGGGCAATGGCATGAGACCAAGTTCGAGTGCTCGCTCCACAACTTCCTCTGACAACATCGGCGAAACTACAAATTGCGCGCCGACTGCGGCCACCTGCTCCACCTCAAGGGCCGTGTGTACGGTGCCAGCCCCGACTATGGCACGTGATCGTGCCGCGACAAGGTCGCGAATCTGCCCTATCGCATCGTCAGAGTCGAGCGTGATCTCGAGGATGATCAGTCCGGCGTCCACTGCAGACTCCGTGATCACCTTGGAGAGGGCTCGGGGACACTTGCGTAGCACGCCGAGCGCCCGACGCAGACCGAGTTCACGAAGAACTTCAGCGCTCGCCACGATGCCTACCTGCCTTGGAGCTCGAGCGTCGTGCCTACCGATTTCGACTCCAAAGCGCTTGCGTAGTTCATTTTGTTCGCGGATGGGTATCTGTCCAGAAATTCGCGCACTGCAAATTCACTGAACCGGTGACCAACTGGCACGGAGATGGAGTGATACTCATCCACCTGGCATGGCTGACCCTGTTTCACGTGAAGCACGATTTCATTGTCTCTGCACGTGATGACATAGGCATACACCGTCGTGTGGGGAGCATGATTACACACTCCGGTGTCGCCATGGTCGTGCGACTTTTGTAGCGCGAATATGTCATCGAGTGACGACGCTGAAGCGAGCCGCAGTTGGGCCGACTCCAACCGCAACTCGGATGTGACTTGATCTTCCTGCGATGGGTCGAATCCAAGTACAACATGGTGGTTGGTTCTCGCC
>Ga0169931_10002907_pt1 | contig 27602 bp, 23 predicted proteins | sample Kivu_15m_20L_FD_129675 | JGI IMG/M metagenome (GOLD analysis project Ga0169931, IMG submission 129675) | Freshwater microbial communities from Lake Kivu, Western Province, Rwanda to study Microbial Dark Matter (Phase II) - Kivu_15m_20L... | ecosystem: Environmental > Aquatic > Freshwater > Lake...
GGCGGCAACTACGACACGATGATCGGCGCGATCCTCGACGAGGCCTGCGCGCGTCTCGAGCTCGCGTGAGCGATCCATGGCGAGCATCACGGTCCTCTACAACGACGACAGCACGCTCGCGCATGGCTCGGCTCAAGACGCGATCGCCGTGCTCGCGGTGAAGGACTGCGCGAAGGCGATCGCGGAGGCGCTCGCGTCGCGCGGGCATCACGCCACGGCCGTGGGCGTGCCTCCGGAGCGCGAAGGCGTGCTGCGCGCGGTCGCTGCCGTGCGCGGCGAGCTCGTCTTCAACCTCGTCGAAGGCATCGGCGGCGACTCGCGCTTCGAGCAGGCGATGGCGTGGCTCTACGAGCTGCACGGCGTGCGCTACACGGGCTCGGGCCCGCGCGCGATGGCGCTGTGCATGGAGAAGCCTGTGACGAAGGCGGTGCTCGGAGCAGCGGGGCTGCCCGTGCCGCGCGGAACGGTGCTCGCGCGCGGCGACGAGAGCGTCGCGGGCCTGCGCTTTCCGCTGATGGTCAAGCCGGCGCGCGAGGACGCGAGCCACGGGATCTCGATGGACTCCGTCGTGCGCGACGAGGCGGCGCTGCGCGCGCAGGCACGGCGCCTGATCGAGACCTACGCGCAGCCGGCGCTCGTCGAGGAGTACATCCCCGCGCGCGAGATCAACGTCGCGCTGCTCGGCGGACCGCGCGGCGTCGAGGTGCTGCCGCTCTCGGAGATCGACTACTCGGGCTTCGCGCCCGACGAGCCGCATCTGGTCACCTACGCGGGCAAGTGGATCGAAGGCAGCCGCGACTGGGACCTCACCAAGGTCGTCGCCGCGCGCGATCTGGCGCCGGCGCAGCGCGCGCGCATCGAGAGCGTCGCGCGGGGCGCGTTCGAGACGCTCGAGCTGCGCGACTACGCGCGCGTCGACTTGCGGCTCGATGAGCGCGGCGAGCCCTTCATCATCGACGTCAACCCCAACCCCGACATCTCGCCCGGCGCGGGCTTCCACCTCGCGGCCGAGCGCGCGGGCCTCTCCTACCCCGAACTCGTCGAGCGCGTCGTCCAGAGCGCGCTCTCCCGCCATGGCGAAGTTGCGTGAACTGCGCGCGAGCGATCGCGCGGCCCTCGAGCGCATCGTGCGCGGAACGAACGCCTTTCGCGAGGACGAGGTCGAGGTCGCTCTCGAGCTGATCGACGCGGGCACGCGCGCGGGCTCCGGCTATCAGTTCACGGTCGCCGCTGACGAGCGCGACGAGCCGCAAGGCTACGCTTGTTGGGGCCTGACGCCGCTCTCGGATGGTGCCTACGACCTCTACTGGATCGTGGTCGACGCGACGCTCCAAGGACAGGGGCTCGGGCGCGCGCTGCTCGACCACGTCGTGAGCGACGTGCGCGCGCGCTCGGGCCGCCTCGTGATCATCGAAACATCGGGCAAGCCCGAGTACGCTTCCCAGCGCGCGTTCTACGAGCGCTGCGGCTGCACGCTGCTCGCCCGCTATCCCGACTTCTACCGGCTCGGCGACGACAAGCTCGTCTACATGGTGCGACTGTGACGAAGAAGCCCCTCCCCACGCTCCCGATCCTCGTCGAGAACGCCGCCACGGCGACCTTCCACTGTGTCTACCCCACCTGCGGCGGCTCGTGCTGCAAGCAGGGCCGTCCGCCGGTCGAGCCCGGCGAGGTCGCGCGCATCGAGGCGAACCTGCCGAAGTTCCTGCCGCACATGCGCGAGAAGGCGCGCAAGCTCGTCCAAGCGCGCGGCTTCGTCACGCGCCGCAAGAAGCAGGGCAGCCCCATGCTCGCGGTGTCCGAAGGCTGGTGCGTGTTCGAGAATCAGGGCTGCGTGCTGCACAAGGTCGGCGCCAAGGAAGGCGATCGCTTCCAGTACAAGCCGTGGGCCTGCGCCACGTTCCCGCTCGATCGGCTCGAGAAGACGGACGGCTGGTACGTGCGCCAATGGAAGCTGCACGGCGAGGCCTGGGACCTCTTCTGCCTCAACCCGAAGGAATCCAAGAAGCCCGCCGTGGCGACGATGCAGGGCGAAATCGAATTCGCGGCGCGGCTCGACTCGGGCGAGGAAGCGTGGCGCGGCGGCTCGGTACCCCAGCCCCCGAAGAAGAGCGCGGCCAAGAAGAAGCCCGCGGCCCGCAAGTAGGGCGGGAAGAAGCGCTCGCCCGCGGCGTCGCACATGACAGTGGAACGGGAGCGCGAGGCGAGCGGGCGCGTGCCCGGTGCCGTGTGGCGTGGAACCGCGCTGCAGGTGCTCGGGCGCTTCTGGGGCGCGGCGTGCACGCTGGCGATCCTGTGGCTCGCGAGCGGCGCGCTCGACGGCGCGGGCTTCGGCCGCTTCACGTTCTACATCGCGCTGTTCGCGTGGCTCGACAGCGTGGCGAACATGGGCACCGGGCAAGTCGCGGTGCAGCGCACGGCGGCGGCGCCCGCGCGCATGGCGAGCGTGCTCGCGGCGGCGCGCGGAATTCGCGTCCGAGCGGGGCTCTTCGGCGTGCTCCTGTGCGCGAGCTTCGTGCTCGCGCGCGACGAGGCCGATGGCGCGTGGATCGTGCTCGCGTCGCTGTATCCGGTCACGCATGCACTCGAGCTCTCGACGATTCCAGCGCGCAACGCGCTCTCGTGGAGCGTGCCCGTCGCGGTACGAGCGATCGCCGCGGCAATCAGCCTCGGCAACGTGCTCGCGCTGTGGCTCGCCGGAGTCGATCGACCCGCGCTGTACCTGCTGGGAGTCGCGCTCGGAAGCACGGTCGGCAACGTGCTGCTGCACCTCGCGTCGCGGCACCACCTGCCGCGCGAGCGTGGCGAGGCCGCGAGCGAGAGCGGCTTCTTCCGCGAAGCGCTGCCGCTCGGAATTTCCGCGCTGTGCGCGCAGACGTACTTCTACGTCGACAACCTGTTCGTCGAAGCGTGGTGCGGACTCGAGCCGCTCGGCCACTACAACGTCGCGGTGCGCGTGATGAGCTGGTCCATCATGCTGGCGCAGTACACGACGCTCACGGTGCTGCCGTGGCTGCGGCGCGAGCAGCTCGCCGGAGCGCTCGGGCCCGCGCTCGCGCGCCTCGGTCCGTCGCTCTTTGCTGGTGCAGGACTGGCGTGCGGGCTCGCGCTGCCTTGGACCGGCTCGCTGCTCGCGCTGTTCGGCGAGGAGTTCCGCGCCGCCGCGAACAGCCTGCGCTGGCTGCTCGGCGCGACGACCGCAATCTACGCGGGCTCGCTCTTCATGACCGCGCTCGTGGCGCTCGGCAGGAACGTCGCGAGCCTGTGGATCGCGGCGCTCGGCGTGCTGCTCAACATCGGTCTCAACATTTGGGCCGTGCCGGCGCTCGGCATCGACGGCGCCGCGCTCACCACCTGCGCCACGGAGGTGTTCGTCGCGCTCGCGGGAGCGGCGGTGATCCTGCGTGCGGGGGTCAGCCTCGGCAGCCCGTGGCGCTGGCTCGGCGGTCCGCTGGGACTCGCGGCCGGCGCGGGACTGTCATCCCTGCTCGCGATGGGCTATTGAGAGCGCTCCATGCGCGTCGGACTCGACTATCGCCCGGCCCTGCAGAATCGCGAGGGGATCGGCCGCTACGCGCGCGAGCTCGTGCGCGGCTTCATCGAGCTCGGCTTCGACGGCGACCTCGGGCTGTTCGGCTATACCGCGGCCGCGATGCGTTTCTCGCGCGAAGAGCTGGGCATCGCAGGCACACGGGCCGAGCTCCTGCGCATGCGCCTCCCCTCGCGCCTGCTTCCGTGGCTGCTGGCGCGTCTCGGCAAGGGCGTCGATGACCTCGTCGGAGGCGCGAGCGTGTACCACCACACGCAGCCCAACATGCTCGCTGTGCGGAACGCGACCGAAGTCGCGACGATCTTCGACTGCATCTACATGATCCCGGATTCGGGCTACCTCGATCCGGCCGTCGCCGAGCGCATGACCGCGGCGGCGAAGGAGCAGGTGCGCCGCGCCAAGCGCATCCTCGTGCCCAGCCAGTACGTCGGAGCGGAAGTCGTGATGGCGCTCGGCGCGCACCCCGCGCGCGTTGCGGTCACCGAGCTCGGCTGCGACCACATCGCGCGCGCGCTGCCTCCGGAGGGCTTCGGCCGAGCGAAGGAACCCTACGTGCTCACGGTCGCGCGCGTCGATCCGCGCAAGAACCACCTGCGCATGCTGCAGGCCTTCGAGCTGCTCGTGAAGGAGGGTCTCCCGCACCGCTGGATCGTCGCCGGCCCGCGCGGGCACGAGTGGCAGGAGTTTGCGCGCGCTCTCGAGCGCTCGCCGGCTCGCTCGCGCGTGGAGTGGATCGTCGATGCACCCGAGGAGGACCTTCCGCGGCTTTACGCGCAGGCCGACTGCTTCCTGTTCGCGAGTCTCAACGAGGGCTTCGGCTTGCCGCCGCTGGAGGCGATGGCCTGCGGAACCCCGGTGGTTTCGAGCTGCGTGACGTCGCTTCCGGAGGTGTGCGGCGATGCGGCATTCCTCGTCGAGCCCACGGAGCACGAGCGCATCTTCGAGGCCACGCGCCGCGTGCTGATGGAGCCCGAGATCGCGGCCGAGCTGCGCACGCGCGGCATCGCGCAATCGCGCAAGTTCACCTGGCGCGAATGCGCCAAGCACACCCTGCTCGCCTACCGCAACGCGCTCGAGCCCGATCCCGAGGAGCCGAAGCTCCGCCACGTGTTTTAGGGCGTCGCGAGCCGCGCGCGGACAGCGGCTTCGTCCGTGTCCTCGAGCGACCACAGCGAGCGGCCTTCCATGCCACCGGCGATGGTGAGCACTTGACCGCTGGTGTGACGCGAGGCGAGCGGCGAGGACAGCCACGCCACGGAGCGCGCGATGTCGACCGCCCGCGCGAGCTGTCGCAGCGGCATCGTGCGGCACACGCTCGCGACCACGCCGGGCCGCGAGAGTTCCTCGCGCACCATGTGCGTCACGGTCCAGCCCGGCTCGACCATGTTGACGCGCGCGTAGGGATCGATGCGCACGACCTCGTTCTTCAGCGTGCGCACGAGTCCATACAGCCCCGCCTTCGCGACCGAATATTCCGCGTGGTCGCGCTCGCCGAAGCGGCCCGCGGTCGAACCGATGAAGCACAGCGAGGCGCCGTGGCCGTCGGTGCGAGCCCGCACTTGCTCGAGGTGCTCCATGAACGCGCGCGCAGTCCAGAGGGCGCCGAAGAGATTGATGTCGAGCGCGCCGCGGATGCGCTCCTCGCTCGCCTTGTGCAAGGCCAGATGTTCGCGCGGCCAGAAGCCTGCGTTCGCGATGCAGGCGTCGACGCGACCGAAGCGCTCGCGCCCCGCCGCGAACGCTGCACTCATGTCGGCCGGACGAGTGACGTCCGCGCGCACGCACAGCGCGCGCTCGCGCCAAGGCCGCGACGCGACATGGCTCTCGAGCTCGCCGAAACGCCCGTGACCGGTCGCGACGACGCTCGCGCCTTCCTCCGCGAACACCTCGAGAAGCGCGCGCCCGATGCCGCCGGATGCGCCGGTGACGAGCACCACCTTGCCAGCGAGTCCGAGGTCCATGGCGCTCAGTGCTTGGCGTTGTCGACGAAGGACTTGAACGCAGTCTCAAGCGCGTCGCCGCGCTGGTATCCGAGCATCTTCCAGCCTTCGGGAGTCGTCTGGCCGAGGTAGCGCGCGCGCAGGTACTCGACCACCTTCGCGCGCGGCTCAGGCCCCGCGCGGTACATCAGGAAGAACACGAGGCTGCCCGCCTGCTCGTAGAAGATGTGCCGCTGGCTGATCACCATGTTGCCGGGCACACCTTCGTTGAGCGGCGGCAGCTGGAAGAGCTCGTCGTTGCCGAGCCCCGCGAAGTCGGAGGCATTCATGTCGACGAGGCGCTGCGTCGGGAAGAGCTTCGAGAGCGCGCTCGCCTGCTTGCACACATACGCGCAGGCCGGGTCGCGTTGCTTGCGCCCCTTGCGACCCTGCACGCGATCCGCCACCGCCTCCTCGATGAAGCGGGCGGTGCCTTCGACGATCCAATAGCCAGGCAGATTGCTCCCCTCGGGCTCGCGCTTCGTGCCCTTGGCGAGCCACGCGACGTCGAGGTAGTGGTGCGTGAGCTCGTGCGACACGACCGAGAACACGCCGCGGCCGTAGGGATCCTGCGCTTCCGCGCCGCTGGGCACGTAGAAGCGCGAAATACCGCCCGAATACAGGCCGGCGCTCCACTCCGGCGGACGTCCGCCGCCCGCGGGCTCGGCGAGGTACTCATCGCGCGTCGCGAACAGGCGCACCTGCAGCGGCTGCGTGAACGTGTCCGGATCCGGCGGCAGGAGCTCGCGCAGCGTGCGAATCGCGAACTCGGCGGCGTCGAGGCAGTCACCGACGATGCCCGGATCCGTCGGCCGCGAGCACAGAGTCACGTTCTTCGTGCGCAGGATGATCACGCCATCCTTCCATGCACCGCTCGCGAGCACGCGGTACAGGCGATCCTCGCGCGGCACGAAGAAGGCTCCCGTGCGCACGAGGCGCGGCGCCCACGCCGCCCAGCGCGCGACGGCCTCGGGGCTCTCCTTCCACGGAAACTCCGTGGGAATCAAAGGCTGCACTTCGGCGTCCGGCTGGCCTTCGAGCGGCGAACGCTCCGCGCCCTCGATCAGGAGCAGCGATGCCGTGAGACGCAGGTCGTTTGCGGAGCACCACGCAGCCGCCGCGCCGTAGGCGGCGCGCGAGAGCTTGCGCAGCTCGAGTTCCTTGCCGAGCGGCGCCTTGCGCAGCGCTTCCTTGTTCGACTTGTCGTTCGGCTTGAGCGCCTTCACCTTCGCGTCGAGCTCCGCGAGCTTCGCGCTGTCGAGGCCGCAGTCCTTCGCTTCAGCGAACAGGCGCTTGCAGTCCTCGTCGAGGCGCTGCTTGTGGAAGAGCTCGAAGGCCTCGACGACGCGTCCCGCGTGCTCGGACTCCAGCGCAGCCTGAAACGACTGGAGCACCGGCTCCTCGTCGCCGAGCAGCTGCACGGTGCCGTCCTGCTCCACGAGCGCGACGTCGCCCGCCGTGTAGCCGCTCGAGCGGCCGTCGTCGCTCTCGACCTTCCAGCCGCTGTCCGCCGCGCTCACCTTGCCCGCGACGTACGTGCCGTCGTTGAGCACGACGCCGTTGCCGCCGCCGGGCCGCGGCAGCGCCGCGCTCGCGGCTCCCGCGCTCGCGCCTTTCTTCGGCGCCTTGCCGACGAGCAGCGTGAGCGCGCCCTTCGCATCGGCGACGACGACGAGCTGGTCCCCCACCGGATAAGCACGGCGCTCGGGCGCGAACTTGCTCGACTGCCACAGCACCTTGCCGCTCGCGAGATCGATCGCGCGACCGCCCGCGTAGGCCACGTCGCGCGCGACGGAAACGGGCCCCTTCGCGCCACCGTCCGCGGCGAGGATCGTCGCTAGGCTGCCGCTCGCCTCCATCCGCACGAGCGCACCACTCGCGTCAAAGCCCACCACGCCGCCGCGCACCACCGCGACGCCGCCGACGAACGGCGCGGGCGTCGACTTGGAGTTCGAACCGTCCGCGACAAACCACGAGCCGTCCCCGCGCGCGACGAACCAGCCGCCGACGCCGCTCTCCGGCTGCACGCGAGCGACACTCGCTCCGGCGAACTGCTCCGCCGGAGCGCTGCCGAGCGCGACGTTGCCGCCGCCGATGCGGTTGATCTTGAGCGCGGCGAGGTCGTCGAGCTCGGCAAGCTCGAGCGACCAGTCGGTTCCGGCGAGCTTGAGGCTCGCGTAGGCCGGGACGCCCCACGAGCCGCCGAGTCGCAGGCACGACGGTCCGCGCGTGCCCGCAAAGCCACCGCGCAGCTTGCCGCTCTTGGTGGCGAACGCCTTGACCGACGTGCCGTCGCCGAAGAGCGTTCCCGCGACTACACGCGGAGCCACCGCGAGCGCCTCGGGGATGCGACGCACCTCGGTCAGCTTCTTCTTCGCGAAGTCGACCTCGTACATCACCACCTCGTTGCCGAGCGCGACGCCGACTTCACCTTCCCACGCGAACATGCCGCGCAGCTCGCCCTTGCCGAGCCCGACCGTGCCCAGCGCGGCCTTGTCGACGAGGTCGAAGGCCTTGAGGGAAAGCGCCTCGCCGGACTTCGTGCAGAAGAACAGCGTGCGGTCCCAGCTGACGGGCTCGCCGAACGCCGTGCCGACGCTCGTGCCGCTGCCGGGGTCCGCGCGAATCGGCTCGACGTCGATCCAGGCGCTGCCGAGTGCGTTGCCTTGGGCCTGCGTCCAGCTGCGATCGGGGATCTCGGTGCGCTGAGCGAGCGCGGACAGGGACAGCACCGCGAGAGCGAGGGGGCGTGCGAGTTGCATGGCTGCCGGAGACGGTATCCGGCGGGCGCGCGGGGCGCCACGGGCACAGGCCGATGCCAGCGCATCCTGCGGCAAATCTGGCGTGAAGTCGCGCTCAGGCGAGGCGCACGTCGACGCGCGTGCTGTAGAGCGAGTTGCTCTCGCCCATGTCGCTCGTCTCGCCGGAGACGAGCGCGTTCACCCCGATGCGCTCCGGAATATCCTCGGCCTTCGGCAAGCCGTCGATGCGCACGAGCCCACGCGCCATGCTCGCGGAGAGACCGGCACGCACCGTGAGGCTCGCCAGCTGATTGGAAAGCACGAGCGCGTCGCCGTCGCTCGCCCCGAGCTCGCGCGCATCTTCAGGGTGCAGCCACGCGCGCACTTCGCCGCGACGACGAAGGTGGCGAGCGCTGTGAGAGAAGGTCGAGTTGTGCGTGTGCACGCTCGGCGCGCACACGAGCCAGAAACGACCGCGTCCGCCTGCGGCATCGTCGGGCACGTGGGTCGCAAGCGCCGGCTGACCGAGTGCGGCTGCACGATTGCTCACCAGTTCGATCTTGCCGCTCGGTGTGCCGGCACCTTCGACGCGCGGCTGCGTCACCTTCACGCTGTCGCCACGCTCGAGCGCAGCGAGCTGTCCTGCGTCGAGGTGCTGTGCGCTCGCAGCGATGAGGTCGTCGACGAGCTGCTCCGCCCGGACGTCGTGACACTCACGCGGAAGTCCGAGCGCCTTCGCGATCGCTGCAAATGCATCGACGTTCGAGAGCGGCCCCTGCGGCGGCTCGCATGCCTTGCGCGAGCGCTGCATGCGACGGTGGCCGTAGCTGCGATAGAAGTCGTCGTTTTCCATCGAGAAGGTCGCAGGGAGAACGATATCGGCGAGCTCGGCGGTCTCCGTGAGGAACTGCTCGTGAACGACGACGAAGACGTCCTCGCGCGCGAGCCCATTGCGCACGCGCAGCGACTCGGGGCAGGTGACGACGGGGTTGTGCCCCCACACGAACACCGCGCCAAAACGGCCACTCTCGAGCTCGCGTCCCACCTTGACCTGCTGGATCACGTCCGCGCGCGCGTGCGGCGGTCGCAGGTCGGCCCGCTCGATGACGCTGTCCTCGAGCTGGAAGCAACTGAAGCTCTCGTAGTGCATGCGCTCCGGGCGGCCGAGAACCGCGACGAGCGACGCGATCGCGCGCATGCTCATCGCGCCCACACGGCGACGTCCGAAGCCGACGCCCGTCTTGAGCAAGAAGCGCTGCGACTTGCCGAGCAAGTCCGCGAGTTCCGAGACCGTGGCCGCGGGCACGCCCGTGACCTGCTCCACCCACGCGAGATCATGGCCCGCGCGCACGTGCGCCTCGAACGTCTCGCCGCCGAGGCAGCGCTGCGCGATAAACTCTCGCACGACGTAGCCGCGCTCGTAGGCGAGCCGCGCGATTCCGAGCGCGAGCGCCGCATCCGTGCCGGGCTTCACCAGCACGCCGCGCCCGCCCCAACGCTCGAGCGCTTGAATCGTATCCGTGCGATAGATGTCGATCGCGACCACGGGAACGCCGCGGCGCGCGAGTCGTTGCACCGCGGGCTGGAGGTGCTGCACGGTGCGCGCCATGTCGCAACCCCACAGGAGCACGAAGTCGCAGTCGTCGATTTGCTCGAGATCTGCGCCATACACCCCGCCAAAAACGCACTCGTAGCCGGCGGTCGTCGAGCTGTCGCACAGCCCGCCGTCGACGTTCGTTGCGCCGAGCGCATGCATCACGCGCAACGGAAAGAAGCGCTGGATGCGCCCCATGTTGCCGGCGTACCACAGAGCGAGAATGCGCTCCGGCGTGAAGCGCAGCGGCGTGATCCGTTCGACGATGCGCGCGAGTGCCTCGTCCCAGCTCGCGGGCTCGAGCTTGCCGCCCGACTTCGCGCCGCGTCGCACGAGCGGCCGGAGCAGGCGCTCGGACGAATTCAGCAGGTCGCCGTAGATCGCAGTCTTGCCGCACAGGACACCACGCGAGTACCCGTGCTCCGGATTGCCGCGCAGCGCGACGAAACGGCCGTGCGCATCGCTCTCGACGAGCATCCCGCAGGCCTCGGCGCAGTCGAGGGGACACGTGACCGGCGTGATCGCCATGCTGAGCAGCCTAGCGCGTGCCCGCATCGCCGTGCAGCGCTACCCTACGGCGCGTGGCAAGAATCCGAATTGGCTTCGACGTGTCGCCGCTGCATGCGCCGCACCCGCCCGGCGTGGTGCGCGCGACACGCGGGCTCGTGGAGTCGCTCGAGCGGCGCGGCGTGCTCGACGTCGTGCGGCTCGCGCCGGAAGGCGAGCTGCGCACGTGGCGCCACAAGCGGCTGCCCGCGCTCGTGGGCGAGCTCGGACTGCTCGGCCTGCACTCGCCGGTGTCGAGCTTCCCACTGCGCGGTCCCGGCCGCCGCGTCCAGACGATCCACGAGCTGCCGTGGCGCCACGGCGTGAGCGAAAACGCGGACTGGAAGCACCGCTTCTGGTGTGCATGGGGCCCCGCGCGCGCCGATCGAGTGCTGTGTCCTAGCGAGCATGTGGCCCGCGACCTGCGCCAGCGCTGGCTGCCCGGAGCAGCGCGGATGCGCGTCGTCCCGTGGGGTGTCGGTGCGCCGTTCGGCGATCTGCCGGAACCCGGTGCGGTCGACGAGATGGTGCTCGGCAAGTATCGACTCGGACAGGATCCGATCGCGCTGTGCATCGGCGCCGTGCGCGAGAAGAAGAACCTCGCCGCCGCGCTCCGCGGACTGGCCGAAGTGCGCAAGCGCCACGGGCCGCGCATCCAACTTGTCGTGACGGGGCCCGACACGCCGCAACTGCGGCGCGACCTCGGGCTCGCCTCGCAGCTGGGCCTGTCGCGCTTCGTCTCGACGCCCGGAGAGATTCCGGAGAGCGATCTCGCCGCGCTGCTGCGGCTTGCCAGCGCTGTGCCCGTGCTTTCGCGCTCCGAAGGCTTCGCGTTTCCGGTGCTCGAGGCGCTCGCGAGCGGAAGCGTGCCGATCGTGCCGTGCGAGAGCGCGCAAGCGGAGCTCGCCGGTGCGGCGGGAATCGTCGTCGATGCCCACGATCCTGCGAGCGTGGCGGATGGACTCGTCCGCGCGGTGATGGAGCGCGAAAGTCTGCGCTTCGATTGCGTCGAGCGCGCGGCACACTTCACATGGGACGCCTGCGCCGCGCGTGTCGAGGCGCTGTGGCAGGAGCTCGCTTGAGCGCGCCGCGCGTGCTCGTGTGCGGCACGGTGCTCGCGCAGGGCATCGGCGGAGTGCAACGCCACAACCGCGAGCTCCTGCCGCGCCTCGCCCGCTTACTCGAAAACCAAGGCGGCCGCCTTGCCGTCTTGCTCGGGCGCGACGGACTCGACTTCGAGCTACCCGCTTCGATCGAGCGCATCGCGAGCGATGTGCCGTCGAGTCCCGCAGCATGGCGCGCATGGCACGAGAGCGGCGCCTTGCGCGCGGCGCTGAAGCGCTCGAGCGCTCGCGGTGGAGCATTCGATCTGGTGCACACCGCGCACTTGCCCGCCCCTCGCGGACTCGACGTGCCCTTCACGCTCACGCTGCACGACCTGAAGAGCGTCGCGAGCCCGTTCGTGCCTCTCGTGCGCCGCCTCGTCGGTCGCAGCATCCTGCGCTCCGCGGTGCGCCGCGCGGCGCACGTGTTCTGCGTCTCGAGCACGCTGGCGCGCGAGACGATCGAGTTCACCGGTGCGGCGCAAGCGCGCGTCTCCGTCGCACCGAACGGCTGCGATCACCTGCCGCGAGTCGAACGTGCTCCTTCGAGTGAGCCATTTCTCCTGTTCGTCGGTCGGCTCGAGCCTCGCAAGGATGTTGCGACGCTGCTGCGAGCGCTCGCGCTGGACTCGACGCTTCCGCGCGTCGTGCTCGCAGGCGCCGAGCAAGGTGAGCACGGCACCGAGCTGCGACTTCTGGCGAAGCAACTGAACGTGGGAGAGCGCGTGAGCTTCGCCGGCCCGCAGTCGGACTCCGCCCTCGCGCAGCTGTATGCGGAATGCGCGGCCGTGGTGCTGCCTTCGCTGCGTGAAGGCTTTGACCTGCCGCTCGTGGAAGCGCTGCGCGCGGGTGCGCCGGTGCTCGCCAGCGACCTGCCCGTGCACCGCGAGCTCGCGGGCGAGGCTGTGCGCTACTTCGCGCCCGGCGACCCCGCGCAGCTGCTCGACTCCCGGCGCTCGTGCTCGCATCCATCTTCACCGTCGCTCGCGACGTGGGACGACTGCGCGAGCGAGATGCTGGCGCGCTGGACGAGTCTGGCGCGCTGAGAACGCTCAGCGCTCGTCGGTACTCTCGAGCGCGTCTTCCGCCTCGACGTCGCTGGCACTGTTGCCGCTCGCGCGCTGCTTGAACCAAGCCGCGCCCGAAAACGCGAACCATGCGAGCCCCGCCATCACGGCGAGCGCGACGACAACGATCAGGAACTTGGCGAGGCCGCCGACCTGCGCAAGATCCGCGTTGGCGAGTCCGCCGCGGTTCTCGACCTTCGAGTACTGCAGCACGCGCTCGCCCGAGCGCTCCTTGTTGCGCGAGATGGTCGCACCCGCACCGGCGGGCGCGGGGCCGAAGCCCGTGTCGACCGGTGCGGAACGCGGGGCCGCAACCGCGGGAGACGGCGGCGGAGCAGGGCGTCGCAGCGTGATCTCGGGCTCCGCGCGCACAGGCGGCGGCGCGGGGCGGCTCTCGACGCGCGCGAGCGGCGGCGCGGGCTCATCGTCGCCCTCGAGCTCGATCTCGTCGGGTTCCGGCGCCGCAACTGGCTGCGGCGCAACTGCCTTCGGCGCGACGGGCTGGGGTACGACCGCGGCGCGCGGCGCATCGAGCTCGGGCTCCGGATCGCCGCTGCGGAAGCGCAGGGAGAGCTCGCCTAGCTGGAATTCGCAGCCGTCCGCGAGTTCGAGGCGCTGCACGCGCGCCTTCTGGAACGTCACGCCGTTCGTCGAGCCGTCGTCGACGAGGCTCCAGCGCCCGCCCTCGCACTCGAAGTGCGCGTGACGGCGCGAGATCGAGGCGTGCTTCAGCGTGATCGGCGTGTCGCTGGTGCGCCCGACCGCGTCGCCCGCGCGCACGCGGAACGACTTGCCAACTTCCGGACCCGAGAGTACGAACAACTGGGCCACTAGCCTGCCTCCCCCGCTCGCTCCCACTCGGTCGCGAGGCGCTCGAACTTGCGCTGGAACTCCTCGGCACTCGCGCGACCCTTGAAGGCCACGCGGCCGGCGATCTCGAGCACCGGAATCGAGCGCCCGTGGCGAGCCTCGAGCTCGGGATCCGAATGCACGTCGACCTCGCGCAGCTCGTAGCGCCGCGAGACCTTGGCGCGCGCGAGCTCGCGCTTGAGCTCTTCGCACAGGCCGCAGCCCGGCGCGGTGTAGAGCACCAGCGGGACAGGGCGCGAGCGCCAGCGATCGAGAAAGCCTGCCAAGCGCGCGCAGGATAGCGCATCGCCGCGGCGCCTTCCCAGCGGCAGCGCCCTGCGCCACACTCTGGCGACGATGAATCCGCCCGATGCCCTCCTCGCGGTCGAAGTGCGCGGCCTCGTGCGCAGCTACCGGCGCGGATTCCTCGGGCGCGCGCACGTGGCACTGCACGGCCTCGATCTCGCGATCGCGAGCGGCGAGTGCGTTGGCCTCGTGGGGCCCAACGGCTCGGGCAAGAGCACGCTGCTGCGCGTGCTCGCGGCCATCGACGAGCCCGACTCGGGACAGGTGCGCGTCTTCGGCGCCGATCCCGACGCCCGCGCGGCGCGGCTCGCCACCGGATTTTGCCCCGAGGACTCGCCCTACCCCACCGACTTGCGCGCGCGCGATGTGCTCGCGTTGCTCGGCAGCCTGCGGCGCATGGAGCGGGCGGTCTGCGAGCGGCGCGCTGCGGAGCTGCTCGAGCGTGTCGGGCTCGCTCACGTAGCGCGCGAGCGGCTCGGCGCATTTTCGCGCGGCATGCTGCGGCGGTTCTGCATCGCGGCGGCGCTTCTGCACGAGCCCAAGCTGCTGTTGCTCGATGAGCCGACCGCGGGGCTCGATGCGCCGGGATTCGCAGCGATCGAGAGCCTGCTCGACGAGGCGCGCGCACGCGGCACGACGCTCGTGATCTCTTCGCACCTCTTGAGCGACTTGCACCAGCGCTGCGAGCGGCTCGTCGCGCTCGTCGACGGGCGCATCGTCGCACAGGGCGATGCGCTTGCGCTCGCGGCGAGCCTCGGCAGCGCCGCACGGCTCGAGCTGTGCTTCGAAGGACTCGACGCGGACTCGATCGCGGAGCTGCGGCGGGTCGCGGAAGCTCGCGGCGCGCGCCTCGTGGGAGTGCAGCCCGCGCAGTCGAATCTGGTCGAGCTCTACCGCCGCAACGCGGCCGCGCGCAAACCATGAACGTGCGTCTCGCCGCGCTGGCGTTGCGCCGCGTCGCGCCGTGGTGGCTTGCGCTCGCGCTGATGCTCGTCGGCGTGCTCGCCGCGAGCTCCGCCTCGAGCTCCGAGCCCGCGGCCTCCGCGCTCGCGCGACAGGGCGTGTGGAGTGTGCTCGCGCTGCTCGCGACGCTGACCTTCGTGCCGCGCGCCGCGGGACTGGCCGCGCGCTTTTCGAGCCTCGAGTTCGGTTGGGTCGGCGCGCAGCCCGTGTCGCGCGCACGCTGGTTCGGCGCATGTCTCGCAGGTTCGGTCACGGCGACGCTCGCCGTGTGCGCGCTCGCTGCAGCGCTCGCGGAGAGTGCGGCGCGCTTCGATGGAGCGGCGCTGCGCGAGGTCGGACTCGCTGCCGTTCCGGAGCGCGGCGTGCTCGACGGCCGCGAGCCCGTGCGCTGGAGCATCGACGCGAGCGCGGACGAGACGCTGCGGGTCGAGTTGCTCTTCGTCGGCATCGAGCCCACGGCCGAAGTCGAGTGGCGTGCTCGGCGCGGCGTCGAGGAGCGCAGCGTGCGCGCGACGCTCTCGCGGCCGCAAGCGTTGGAGCTCGCGGTTCCGCCGGGAATCGGCACCGTGGAACTCGAGCTCGAGCGCACATCCGGCGGCGCGCTGGTCCTGCTGTCCGGGGAGCGCCTGCAACGTCTCACACCGTGCGAGAGCTCGCGCAGCGCGTCGCTTGCGCTCGCGTGCCACGCCTTGCTCGCGTGGACGGCGCTGATGGCGCTCGCACTCGGGCTGGCTCCGTGGATCGGAACTCGGCTCGCCGCGGCGCTCGCGCTGGTCGCCACGCTCGCCGCTTGGCTGCCGGGCGACACGTTCGCAGCCGACGTCTCTCCCGTCGGTGTGCTCGTGCGCGCGCTCGATGTCGCGGGGCGCGGACTCGTCCCCGGCGTGCCTTCGCTCGCGGAGCTCGCTTGCACGGCGCTGTGCGCGCTCGCGGGACTCGCGCTGTTCGTCCGCGGCCTCGGACACAGGCGAGGTGGCGCGTGAGACGCGTGCTGCGGAAGTTGCCGTGGATCGCGCTCCTCGGCTTCGGCTTGGCGCTCGCCGTCTACGGCGGCCGCAGCGCTCCCGCGGGCTCCTCGCTCACGATGCGCCTCGTCGGTCCGCTCGCCGGCCCCCTCGCGGCCGCGCAGTGGGTGCGCGTGGACCTCGCAATCCGCGCAGGCCGCACGGACCTCGCCCTCGCGCGCGCCGAGACTGCCTTCGCGCTCAACCCCACCTCGACCTCGGGCTGGTTCTTCCTCTCGCGCCACCTCGCCTTCGATCTCGCGTCGCCCGAGCGCGAGCCCGATTCCGCCGTGCGCCTGCGCTGGGTCCGGGCCGCCTTGGCGATCGCGGCGCGCGGCGAGAGCACGGCGGACGATCCGGCCGAGCTCGCCTTCTGGCAGGGACTCGTGCTCGCGCGCACGGCCGAGGTCGATGCACAGCTCGCTTGGCCGGGCGGAGTGGCCGGGATGTGGTCCGAGGCGGCCGAGCACTTCGAGCGCGCCGCGCGCGGCGGGCATCCCGAGGCCTCCGCCGCAGCGGAACTGGCCCGTCGCGCGCGCGATTCTCGCTGAAGCCCGCGCGCCCCGCGGCTGGTAGGATCCCGCGCCGTGCTTCCGTTGCTCCTCGTCGAAGGCCTGGGCGAGCTCGTCACCGGCTACATCACGCGCTTCAACTATCTGGGGGCGTTCGTGGTGCTGCTCCTGTGCGGCGTCGGCTTGCCGCTGCCGGAGGAAGTGACGCTGGTGGCCTGCGGCTACCTGATGCACGAGGGCGTGGTCGAGTTCTGGCGCGTGTCGGCGATCTGCAGCGCGGCCATCCTGCTCGGCGACTCGATTCCCTACTGGCTCGGGCGCATCTACGGCATGCGGGCCCTGCAGGGACGCTTCGTGCGCCGCATCCTCCATCCGGAGCGCTTCGCGCGGCTCGAGGACAAGTTCAAGAGCCACGGCCTGTGGGCGACCTTCGTGCTGCGCTTCATGCCGGGAGCCCGCATCGCCGGGTACTTCCTCGTGGGCACGATGAAGATGAGCTACGGGCGCTTCCTGTTGATCGATGGGCTGGGCGTGGCCGTCAGCGTGCCCTCCTCGATCTGGGCGGCGAGCTACGCGGCCGCCAAGCTGGCCGAGGGCGGGCACTCGGGCATCGGCAAGCTCCTGATCCTGATCGCGATCGTGGTCGTATTGGCCCTCGCGGGCCGCTTCCTGCGCAAGCGCCAGCCGCCGCCCCCCCCGCCGGACCCGGCGCAGGAACCGCAGGCCTGACGGCCCCCCCCACGAGGGGCGGGGCTCCCGAGCCGCTCCGCTCGCAAACGAGTGGTGCCGCGCCGCGGAACACGGACCCGTCCGTATTTTGGACGTCACGGCACCGCCGTCCCTGACGTTGACCGGCGATGGAGGCGCCGTAGACTCCTCGCCCAAAACCACGGGCAGTCGCCCCGGACGCCGCTCCCGCACGGGAGGGGAACCCCCGGGACGCACCCGTGCCACCGTCCCACGCTCCCCGGCAGGGCACCGCCCGGCCGTCCCCACCCCTCACAAGCCCCCGATTTCCGGATGGACAACCTACAGCTTCTCTACGTGTCCGGCGGCTGCGCGCTGCTGGCGCTCGGCTTCGCCTTCTTCATGTTCAGCCAGATCATGAAGAAGGACCCTGGCGACCAGAAGATGCAGGACATCTCCAAGCTGGTCCAGGAGGGTGCGGCGGCCTTCCTCGCCGCCGAGTACAAGTGGCTGGCGATCTTCGTCGCCGCGGTGGCGGTGATCATCGGAGTGAGCCCCGAGTCCAACGGCCTGGGCCTGCGCACGGCGATCGCGTTCGTGTGCGGAGCGAGTGCCTCGGCCCTGGCCGGCTACTTCGGCATGTACACCTCGACGCGCGCTGCGGTCCGCACGACGCAGGCGGCGCGCACGAGCCTCGGCGACGCGCTCAAGGTCGCCTTCGGCTCCGGCTCGGTGATGGGCATGACGGTCGTTGGCCTCGCCATGCTCGGCCTGGTCGCCTTCACCTACCTGTACACGGACGGCCTCAAGGCGATCAACGAGAACGCCCTCAACGCCGTGCTCGGCTTCAGCTTCGGCGCGAGCTCGATCGCGCTGTTCGCCCGCGTCGGCGGCGGCATCTACACGAAGGCGGCGGACGTGGGTGGTGACCTCGTCGGCAAGGTCGAAGCCGGCATCCCCGAGGACGACCCGCGCAACCCCGCCGTGATCGCCGACAACGTCGGTGACAACGTCGGCGACGTGGCCGGCATGGGCGCCGACCTGTTCGAGTCCTACGCCGGCTCGATCGTGGCGGCCATGTCGATCGCGTTCTTCGCCTTCAAGGGCGACGGCGGCGAAGAGGCGAGCAAGGTGATGAGCGCCATGGTGCTCCTGCCGCTCGCGGTTTCGGCGCTCGGCATCGTCAGCTCGATCGTCGGCTCCTTCTTCGTCAGCGCCAAGGACGAGAGCCAGTTGCAGAGCGCGCTCTTCCGCGGCCTCGTGGTGGCCTCGATCGTCGTGGCCGGCGCCATGTGGTGGCTGTGCTCGACCCTCCCGATGCCCGCGACCGTCGGTGATCCGTCGATTGCGATGGCGAGCGGCACCAAGGTCTTCGTCGCGATCGTCTCGGGCCTCGTGGCCGGCGTGATCATCGGCAAGCTGACCGACTACTACACCTCGACCTCGTTCAAGCCGGTGCGCAACATCGCCGAGCAGTCCCAGACGGGCGCGGCGACGAACATCATCCACGGCCTCGCCACCGGCTTCGAGTCGGTCGCGCTCCCGGTGCTGTTCGTGTGCGCCGCAGTGTGGGTCAGCTTCCAGTTCGCGGGCATCTACGGCGTCGCTATGAGCGCCGTCGGCATGCTCTCGACGCTCGGCATCTCGCTCGCCGTCGACGCCTACGGCCCCGTGGCCGACAACGCCGGCGGCCTCGCGGAGATGGCGGAACTGCCGAAGGAAGTGCGCCACCGCACGGACTCGCTCGACGCCTGCGGCAACACCACGGCGGCGATCGGCAAGGGCTTCGCGATCGGCTCGGCGGCGCTCACGGCGCTCGCACTCTTCAACGCCTTCTGCACGCGCGGTGGCGAGCTCCTGAAGGGCCAGGGCGACACGGCGCAGGGCATGCTCGCAGCCGATGGCACGATCCTCCTCGACGTCAACTCGGTCTCGGTCACGGTCGGCCTCCTGATCGGCGGCTTCCTGCCGTTCCTCTTCAGCGCCATGACGATGCGCGCCGTCGGCAACGCGGCGAACAAGATGGTCGAGGAAGTGCGCCGCCAGTTCCGCGAGATTCCGGGCCTGATGGAAGGCAAGGCCAAGGCCGATGCCGCCCGCTGCGTGGCGATCGCCACCGACGGCGCGATCCGTCAGATGGCCGTCCCCGGCATCATGGCGGTCGCCGTGCCGGTCGTGGTGGGCAAGTTGCTCGGCATCCAAGCGCTCGGCGGCATGCTCGCCGGCTCGCTGGTGAGCTCGGTGATGCTCGCGATCTTCATGTCCAACGCCGGTGGCGCTTGGGACAACGCCAAGAAGTACATCGAAGCCGGCGCCCTCGGTGGCAAGGGCGGCCCGGTCCACAAGGCCGCGGTCGTCGGCGACACCGTCGGTGATCCGTTCAAGGACACCTCGGGTCCGAGCTTGAACATCCTGGTCAAGCTGATGACCGTCGTGGCCGTGATCTTCCTGCCCTGGTTCATCTAGGGCCAAGGCTGCGCGCATCCGCGAGCCCCGCCCCGGCCGACACGCGCCGGGGCGGGGCTCGCGCTTTGTCGCGGCTCGCTTGGACGCCGCCCCAGCTCACCTCTAGACTCCCCCTCTTCCGCTGAAAGCACTGCACCCGAGGCCCACCATCGAATCCCTGGAGCTTGCCGCATCCGCGGCCCAACTCGCCGACGAGAAGAAGGGCACCGACATCAAGGTGCTCGAGCTCGCAGACTCCGCCCGCGTGGCCGACTTCGTCGTGCTCGCCACGGGCAAGTCACGCCCGCAGGTGCGCGCCATGTACGAGGAAATCCACTCGCGCATGAAGGCCGCCGGAGTGCGCCACGCGCGCGCCGAGGGCGTCGACCTCGGTTGGTGGATCCTGCTCGATTTCGGCGACGTGATCGTGCACCTGATGCAGCCCGAGGCGCGGCAGTACTACGACCTCGACGGCCTGTACCGCGAGGCGCGCGAGATCGATTGGTTGAAGGTCGAGCGGCCTGTGCTGCCGGCGGCGCGCAACCGTCGCGCGCGGCGCGGCGAGGCCTGAGAGCGCTTCGAGGGGCACGCGATGGAGTGGCTCGACTGGGGCGAGGCGGCATTCGACGAGGCGCGCGCACGGCGCGTCCCGGTCGTGCTGCTCGTGCATGCGAGCTGGTGTCGCTTCAGCCGCGACCTGCGCGAGCGCGTGCTCGTCGAGGAGCGCGTGGTCGAAGCTCTGCGGCGTGATTTCGTGTGTGTCGCGGTCGACAGCGACCGCCGCCCGGACATCTCCGAGCGCTACGCCCGCGGCGGCTGGCCGACGCTCGCCTTCCTCGACGGACATGGTGAGCTGTTCGCTGCGGACGGATTCCTCGAGGCCGGCGAGCTGCTGGCTCGACTGGCGCTGGTCGCGGGCTACTGGTCCACGCAGCGCGAGAGCGTGCAGGCGCGCCTCGAGGCCCAGGCGGAGCTCGGGGAGCGCGGCGCCGTCGCGCGCGCGGAGCTCACGACCGAGCTGCTCGCCGACCACGCCCGCGAGCTGTGCGCGAGCGCCGACCCGATCCACGGCGGCTGGGGCGCGCGGCACAAGTTCCCCCATCCCGAGTCGCTCGCGTTCGCCCTGCTGCGCTGGTCGCACACCGGCGACGAGGCCCTGCGCAAGCTCGTGCTGCGGACGCTGCGCAACATGCAGTCCGGCGAGATCCACGATCGCGTCGAGGGCGGCTTCTACCGCTATGCAACGGCGCCCGACTGGAGCGGACCGCACCACGAGAAGCTGCTCGACGGAAACGCGGAGCGCTTGCGCGCCTATGCCGAGGCATTTCTCGCGCTCGGGGACGCGAGCTTCAAGGCGACGGCCGAGAGTGCGCTGGCGTGGATGCTCGAGACGCTGCTCGATCGTCGCACGGGCGCGTTCCGGGCAAGCCAACTGGCGGACCCGATCCATGCCCACCTGCGCACGCGCGAGGCGCGCGCCGCGCACGGCGCGCCCGAGTGCGATCCGAGCATCTACGCGGACGGCAACGCACTCGCGGCCAGCGCACTGTTCGCAGCGGGCGACGCGCTCGGCCGGATCGAGTGTGGAGAGCACGCCGTGCGCGCGCTGGAGTTCGTGCTGCACGAGCTCTACGACCCGCGCTCGGGCGTGCTCCACGGCTGGCGCGGCGCGGCGGAAGGCCCGCTGCTCTTGCGGGACCAGTCCCTCGTGCTGCTCGCCCTGCTCGATGCGGCCGAGCACACCGGACGCGCGCGCTTCCTCGAGCTCGCCGTCGAGCTCGCCTCCGGCACGGTGGAGCGGCTGGGGAGCGCGGAAGGCGGCTTCTGGGACACGCCGTTTGCTCCGCGGGCCCGCGGCGCGCTGCGTCGCCGTCGTCGCAATCTCGCCGACAATGCGCGCATGGCCGAGGGCCTCCTGCGACTCGCGTGCATGACGCGCGAGCCGCGCTGGAGCGCGCTGGCCAAGGAGACGCTCGAGTCCTTCGCGGGCGAGTTCCGCCGTCACGGCCATGCGGCTTCGGCCTTCGCGCGTGCCGCGAGCCTGCTGCTGCAGGAACCGGTTCACGTCGTGATCGTCGGCTCCCCCGGACGCGACGACACGCGCGCCTTGCTGCGCGCCGCCTTCGCTTCCTACGTCGGACAGCGCCTCGTGCAGGTGATCGAGCCGAGCGAGCACGCCACGCTCGCGCGCTTCGAGCTCGCGTGCGATGGCGACTCCGCGCAGGCGTTCGTCCGCTGCGGCGCGCGCCCCGTCACGACGACGTCGGAGCCCGATCGGCTCCCCGGCTTGCTCGCGCGGCTCGAGTGCGTTTAGCCCGCGCTCTCCGAAACGCCGAGGGGCTGAAATGAAATGCGCGCGAGAATCGCGGCGCGCTGGCCTTCCGGGACGAGCTCGTCGAGCGCGGGAAAGAGCTGGGTGCGCTCGCGCTGGTCGTGATGCTCGAAGAGATGCTTGTAGCTCGCCTCGCGCTCGATGAGGTGCAGGATCGCGCGCGCCTCGAGAGGACGCTCGAAGCTCGCGAGCAGCAGGGCCTCGATGCGCTCGAGCAGCTCGTGCAGCCGCTGGTGCTCCTGCACGAAGACCTCGGCCGCCTGCCGGCGCTCGCGCGGAACGGAGGCGTAGAGCGGCAAGAGCTCGCGTTCCTCATCCTGCGAGTGGCGCTGGACCGCGGCGCGATGGCGACGAAAAAGCTCGAGTGCGCGCCCGAGGTCGCGCTCGAGCAGCGCTTCTTGGTGCAGCAGAAAGAGCTCGTCGAGCTCGCGGTGCAGCCCGAGGATCTCGAGGAAGCTCGTCATGCGCTCCTCCGCAGCGGGGCGCTGCCCATCCCCCACACGGCCCACGCGCCACCCAGCGCAGCGACCGCGATCATCGGCCAGTAAGCCACCGCTCCATGGCTCGCGTAGAGCGGAGTGATGGCGGAAATCACCAGTGCGTGAGCGCCGATGTTGAGCGCGCCGTACAGGCTCTGGGCACTCGCCGAGAGTTGCACGGGGACGACGTGCTGGAGTCGTCGGATCACGGCGAGATGCGCGGCCGCGAAGGTGAAAGCGTGAAGCCACTGCACGAGCGCGATCGAAGTCACGTCCGTCGTGCTCGCGAGCACGCTCCAGCGCACGGCACCCGCGGCGACCGCGGAGAGCATCAGCATGCGCTCCGACCAGCGCTCGTTCACGCGTCGCGCCAGCGCGAAGAAGATCGTCTCGGCGACGACCGCCTCGGCCCACAGCGCGCCGATCGTGGCCGTCGAAAGCCCCGCGTTTTCCCAGTGCAGCGTCGAGAACAGGTAGTACATCGCGTGCGCAGCCTGCACGATGCCGCCGCCTGCGAGCAGCGCGAAGACGCGCCGGTCGCGGAACAGGGTACCGAGCGGAAAGAGCTGGGGCGCTCGGCGCGGTTCGGGCGGATCCGCGGGCAGCCGCAGCGCGCTCGCCGCGGACAGAGCGAGCAGTCCCATCACGAGCCACCACGCGCGTCCGAGCGCGCCGCCGTCGAGGATCCAGCCGGCCGCCCAGCTCGCGAGCATGAAGGCAATCGAGCCCCACACGCGCGTCGAGCCGTAGTCGAAGCCGCGCTCGCGAGCCTGCAGCACGAGCAGGTTTTCACCGAGCGGAAGCACGGGTGCATTCACGAGCGCGAACGCCAGCGTGACCGCGAGCAGCGCCGGGAAGCCGTTCGCAAGCTGGAAGGGCGCGAACGCCAGCAGCGATGCGCACGTGAACGCGACGAGCCAGCGTCGTCGGTGTCCGCTGCGGTCGACGAAGTGCGCCCACATCGGCGACGCGATCCCGCGTGCGCACATGTAGGCCATGCCGAGCGTGCCGATCTGCACTTCGCTCATGCCGCGCTCGGCGAGCCACGCGGGCCAGAACGGCACGTGCACGCCCAGCACGCCGAACGAAGCCGCCGTGAAGAAGCCCAGACGAAGCCGCTCAGAAGTCATCGCAACCTGCAGCGTACGCTCGCGGCCCGCGGCGCGTCCACGCACAGAAGCGAGCGCGTCACTCGCTCTCGCCGCCCTTGAAGAGCGGCAAGATCGTCGCGCGCAGCTTCCGATACAGGGCCGCGGTCGCGCGCACGTCGCGCAAGCAGTATTCGCCGATGTCCTCGATGCGTCCGTCGCGATAGAAGCGACTCACCTGACTGCCGTCGATGCCACCCTTGGGGCTCTCGATGTCGAAGCGCCGGCACCAGTAGTCGAGCTTGTAGTTCTCGCGCACCGTGCCTTGGAAGGTGAGCACCTCCGCGATGTCGCAGTGGTCCGAGAGGTCGTAGCGGTAGCCGACGAGCTGCCGACTCGGTCGTACGCCGAGCTGCGCCGAGCGAATCATCAGCGTCGGCCCGTCGTAGTTGCGACCGTTGAACGTGACCAACAGCGGCCGTTCCTTGCCGACGATCTCCCAGAAGCGCGTGAGCAGCGCACGCTCGTCGCCGCGGAAGATCTTCGAGCCTGGGACCTTCTCCCAGCCGCGCTCGGAAGCGCTCTCGCCCTCGAGCAGCAGCAGGCCGCGATCGAGGTCGCCGCCCTTGCCGTCCTTGCCCACGAGCCACATGCCGATGGCGATCACCTTGCCGAGTCCAGGCACGAGCGCCGTCCGCTCGGGAACCGCGTCGCGATCCTCCGACGACTTCGCGCGCGACAGCAGGTAGCCGCGCGTGATCTCGTCGACCTCCTCCCAGGGAAGCCCCGCCACCTCGATGTCGAAGACGATCGTCGCCATGGGCGACAACTTAGCGAACGGCGCCGCTATTCGCGCCGGATCCGATAGACCTCGACCGTATTGCCATAGGCGTTCGCCTCGAACACGCGCAGGGCGAGGGGCTTGGCGCCCAGCTCCTGCGTGTAGCGCAGCGCGAACTGCCCGCGCCCCGTCGCCGGATCGCCGATCGGCGAAGTGCGGAACACGAGCTCCTCCTGCTCCGCGAGCTGCTTGCGGATCTTGGCGAGCAGCACGTTACGAGACTCCTCCGAAGCGGCCTGCACGACCACGTAGTCGGCGCCGAGCGAGCGCAGGTGCGCTAGCGGATCGTCGCCGAACTCCTCCTGCGCGCGCTTGGGCGACTTGGGAATCACGATGCGGTAGCTCGGACCCGTGCGCATGCCTTCGGGGATCTGGCGCGCATAGCGCGCCCAATAGTTGATCTCCTCGGTGCGCCCCGACTGACGCAGCGACTCCTCGTCCTTGAAGAGCGGCACGTCGATGTAGGGCACGGTGTAGACGCTCGCCGCTGGATCGACGTTGGCACGAATCCACTGGGCGACCTGCGTCCACGTGTCCGGCGCGGCTCGCACGCTCGAGAGCTTCCACGCAGCCGCTGTCGCGGGCGCTACCGCAAGGAGCCCCAGCGCGAGCAGCACGGGCGCGCGGCGAAGACTGGCGGGAAGCGTGCGTGCGATGCGCGCTGCGCCGTAGGCTGCAAGGCACGCAAGGCACGCCATCGCCGGCATCAGGAAGCGCTCGAACGTCACCTTGGCGTCGTAGGCGACGAGCACGAAGAGGAACGGAAGTGCAAATCCGAGGAGCACCGCGAGCGCGCGACGGCGCGGCGGATCGGCGGCTACGCCGTTCAAGCGATCGACCGCGAAGAACCCGATGCCGACGAGCCCGAACACGAGCAGGCTCGGGTCGTAGCTCATCAGGGTCGAGAGCACGACCTTCCAGCCGCTGAAGTCGAAACCCTCCAGAAATAGCGGATGACCAGCGAGGTCGAGCACCGCCTCCCGATCCTGCTGCGCGTGCTCGGGCGAAGGAGCTACGCCGTCGACGAAGTGGAACGGATAGAAAAAGCGCACGCACAGACCACCCACCACCAGCAGCAGCGGAATGGCACCGGCCAGCGCTGCGAGCGGACGCGGCCGGTCCGTCCACCACAGACACCACAGCACGCCGAGCGCTCCCAGCGCGATCGCTCCGCTCTGCAGCGTGCATGCGGCGAGCACCGCGGCCACGACCGCGAGCAGCATGCGCACTGCGCTCGGCTTCTCCGCGAGCCACAAGGCCGCCGCGAGGGCTAGTGCGACTGTGCCGCTCACCGGACCGTGCGGCTTCTCCTGCTGGGAAAACGAGAGGTGCAGCAGGCTCGTCGCCGCGAAGCCCGCCGCGAGCAGCGAGCCTCCGATTCCGAGAAAGCGGCGTGCGATCCAGTAGGCGCCGACCACCGTGAGCAGCGACAGCAGCACCGAAGTGCGGCGCAGCGCGATCCAAGGCTGCGATGCGCGCGCGACGTGGCCCTCGAGATCGAGCGGGCGCTCGAGCGGCGCGAGCTCCGCATCGGAAAACAGTGCGGCGAAGCGTGCAGTCACCTGCGGGTAGTAGCCCCAGAACTCGTCCTTGCGCAGCTCCGGATCGCCGGTGCGGATCTCCTTCACCTGCGTGTACACGACCATGCCGTCGCGGTAGGTCATGTGCGGCAGGCCGAAGCCAATGCCGTGCAGGCGCAGCGCCAGCGCCGCGAGCACGATCGCGAAGAGCGCCGCTCCGGCACGCAGGCGAGCATTCATCGCGACTCTCCCTTCGGCACGCGATAGATCTCGAGCACGGTGCCCATGCTGCGATCCTGGAACACGCGCAGCCACGTCGGCACTTGGGCGAGCGTCATCTTCTCGCGAATCCACACGCGCCCCGACTCTTCGCCGTCCGCGCGCGGCGAAGCCACGAAGACGCGTTCCGCGCGCTCGCGCAGCTCGTCGAGCAGCTGCAGGAGCACCTTGTACTTGTAGCGCTCCCCAAACGACTGGATGAGTACATAGTCAGCGCCGCGGCGCGCGATGGCATCGAGCGGAGCATCGCCGAGCAGCGCGAACTCCTGCTTCACGCCGCGCGGCGGCAGCACCGTGAACGACGGCCCGAGCTTCCACTTTGCGTCGAGGCGCGCTTGGTACGCCATCCACGTGAGCACCGAGCTCGCGTCCGGACTCTCGGCGACCGCAGCCGCGCTGTAGAAGAGCGGCAAGTCGATGTAGGGCAGCACCACCACGCGCTCCTCGGGCTTCACATGCTCGCGGATCCAGCGCGCAGCCTGCGTCTGCGTGTCGTCCGCGGCACGCACGCGCGCGAGCTGGACCGTCGCGGCGGCGGGCTCGGCGAGCAGCACAGCCGCGAGCGCCGCCACGGCAGCGCGCGAGCGCATTCGGCTCGCGAGCGCACTCGCCGCGTAGGCCGCGAGCGCTGCGAGGAACGGGAAGAGCGGCATCAGGAAGCGATCGAACGCGTCTTCGTAGACGCACACGAACAGCCCGTAGAGCGCGACGAACGGCACGATCACGAGGAAGTCGCGCCGGCGCTCGATCGGAACGACCACCTTCGCGCGGCGACGCGCCACGAACACGACCACGCCGACGAGTCCCAGCGCGAGCACGACCGGCTCGTACAGGTACAGCGTGAGGAACATGTTCTTCGAGCCCGCGAAGTTGAGCTTGTCGAGCATCAGCGGGTGGTTGCCGACGTTGAGCGCGTGATCGCCGAGTTGCTCCTTCTCTTCCGCCCCGAACAGGAACGGATAGAAGAAGCGCACGGTCGCGGCGAGCGCCAGCACGGTTGGGACGATCCCCCAACCGACGAGCTTCCACAGCCGCGCCCGCTCCGTGCGCGCCACGAACATCGCGCCGACCGCTCCGGCCGCGGACAACAGCGCGAAGCCACCGTTCACCGCCGTCGCGAGCGCCAGCGCCATGCCCAGCGTCGCGAGCAGCCACGTCCACGCGCTCGGTTGTCGCGCGAGCCTCATCGCCGCGAGCACGGCGAGCACCACCGTGCCGCTCACGGGACCGTGCGGCTTCTCCTGCTGCGCGAACGAGAGGTGAAAGATGCTGAAGGTGACGAGCGCGGCCGCGAACAGAGCCCAGCCGTCCCCCACGAAGCGCCGCGCCACGAAGAAGGCTCCGGGGATCGCGAGCAGCGAGAGCAGCACCGACAGCTGGCGCGCCATGAGCCACGGCTCCGAAGCGCGCGCGAGGTGTCCGTCGAGGTCGAGCGGCTCGCGCGGCTCCCCCACCCAGTCGTCGGGCGCTGCCGCGATCAGCCGCGACATCAGGTGCGGATAGTAGCCCCAGAACTCGTCGCGCTCGGGATGCTCGGGCATGTTGCGCAGGTACTCCACCTGCGTCGAGATCACCATGCCGTCGCGATACGTCTGGTGCGGCAGACCCCAGCCAACGCCGCGCCAGCGCAGCGCGAAGCCGACGAGCACGAGCGCGCACAGCGCGACGAGCGCGAGCGGGCGAGGACGCGCGGTCTCGTTCATGGGGCCGAGGAGGA
>Ga0169931_10002908_pt1 | contig 27601 bp, 27 predicted proteins | sample Kivu_15m_20L_FD_129675 | JGI IMG/M metagenome (GOLD analysis project Ga0169931, IMG submission 129675) | Freshwater microbial communities from Lake Kivu, Western Province, Rwanda to study Microbial Dark Matter (Phase II) - Kivu_15m_20L... | ecosystem: Environmental > Aquatic > Freshwater > Lake...
GTCAGCAGGAACGGCGATGCTCACCCATCAACAGCACCGAACTGACGGACCCCGGGGTAGTCCCATCACTGGCGGACGGGTGGTCCCATCACACTGGCGGAACACACCTCAAAGTGGTCCCATGCCACTGGCGGGCGACAGTGGCTGATCTGCTCGACCTGGGCGGTACCGACCGAATCGAAGCGGCACGGCGATTCGTCGACATCGGGACGTCACTACGTCCATGACGGACTCCATGGGTTCGCTTCGCATCGTGTCGACGTCGCGCGCGTCGGATGGGAGTTTCACGGCTATCTCTGAACTCGGTGCCGTACTGCGTGGTCACCCGTACCAGTTGATCGGGGGTCTTGCCGTCGTCCTGCATCAGTATCGACTCGGTCTTGCACACCCCATCCGGGCGACCGCCGATGCCGACTTCGGTGTACCGCCTTACGCGCTCAGTGACGCATCACTGGTGGCCGCCGTTGGCCGCCTCGGCTACGAACAGATCGCTGGCAACCAATGGCGTCGCCCACTTGCTGAAGGTCGAGAAGCGACGGTCGATCTGCTCGTACCGAGTTATCGAACTCGGTTGCGTTCTTCGGTTCGGCATGGTCGGACGAATACCACTGAGGTCGGTGGCCTCGCAGTCGCATTGAGGGGGTCGACTCCGTCACCGACACGGCCACGGGTACCGAGTGCACGCACATCTGCACGTGTCGGATCTGCACCACCGTCACGATCAGTGATGGCCAGCTCGGTCACGGTGAGTCCAGGAAGCCGCGCTCGCCCTGATGGCGGCGCTCCGGGCGCAGCGGTTGATTCCTTATCAGCGCCGGAGGGGAGGCAAGTCACTGGGTGTAAATAAGAATAGGAATCAATCCTAATAAGTGGTACGGTTTGGACCATGAGACGACTACAGACGTTCAAGCTGCTCGCAGCTACCGCCATCGTTGGGCTGCTCGTGGCAGCGTGTAGCTCCGACGGCGCTGGTTCCCCCAGACCTGCTGACGCAGGTGACGGCACCAACACGACGACGGAGGCGGCGCTGCCGACGGAGGTGGCGCTGCCGACGTTGACGATCGCGACGAGTTTCGCAATCGGAGATCTCGTGCCGCTCGACAACTCGTTCTGGGGTCCTGAGTTCGGGTATGTCGAGTTGTTGATGCGGCCCGAACGCGACGGCATCCCGTCCCCGTGGGTGCTGCAAGATCTGACCTCCGTCGACGACACGACGTGGGAGTTGACACTGCGCGACAACGTCATGTTCGAGAACGGGAAGCGTTTCGACGCGCAGGCCCTGGTTGATCTGATCATTTTCTGCAACGACAACAACGTGAGCTTGGCGGCCGCGCTCCAACTCGACTCGGTCGAGATCACCGGCGAGAGCACTGTCACCTTGACGACCACGGCACCCGTGCCGGGCCTTCCCAACGTGTTCGCGGACGAGTCGCAGATCCCGGTGTTCGATGTCTCTGCGTACCAGGCGCATGTCGACTCAGGTGCCGATGCGTCGGCACTGTTGGACGCCGGCATCTACACCGGGCCATACGTCATGACGTCGCTGGACGAGACCAAGGCCGAGCTGGCTCCGATCGCCGACTATTGGGACGGCACGCCCGCCCTGTCGGCGCTGACGATCAAGTTCGTCCCCGAGACGACGTCACGGGTACAAGCCGTGCAGGCCGGTGAGGCCGACATAGCGCTGTATATGCCCACGTTCATCGCGACAACGTTGAAAGGGCGCGCCGATGCGTTCTACGTCACCGGCGAGCCGACGGGCACCACGTTCGGGGTGCAGCTTCGCAACGCTGGTCCGTACGCCGACGTCCACGTTCGACGCGCTCTGTTCGCGGCCATCGACTATCGGGCGTTGGCCGAGGGTGTGCTCGACGGCCAGGCGGCCATCGCGTCGAGCGTGTTCGGCCCGTCGTTCCCGTTCGCGATCGACACCCAGGTCACCGACCTCGACCTTGCCAACGAGTTGCTTGACCGGGCCGGGTGGGTGCCCGGCGGCGGTGGCATCCGAACCAAGGACGGCGAACAATTGAAGCTTCGGCTCCTCAGCTACCCGCAGCAGCCTGACTCGGGAACGATCGCGATCGCCCTGCAGTCCCAGTTCGACGCGATCGGCGTCTCGGTCGCTGTGACCGAGGTTCCCGATCTCACCGAAGCTCGACGGGGCGACGATTGGGATGCAGCGATCGTCGGTGCCTCGCTGTTGTCGTTCTCGCTCAGTCCCGAGGACGGGCTGCGCAGCGCGCTCGTGACCGGGGGCAGTCAGAACTTCATGGGCGTCAGCAACGCCGACCTCGACGAGTTGGTGGCGACGTTGAGCACGACGTTCGGTCAGGATGAACGCAATGCGCTGTTGGTGCAGATCCAACAGGTCATTCACGACAACGGCTTGTGGGCCGCGACGATCATGCGTCAACCAGCAGTGGTGTCCAGCGCGGCGTGGAGGGGGTACAAGATCCCTCTGGCCAACATGTGGGTGGACGCCCGGACCGCTCCGTCCTCGTGACGCAGTGATCCGGCTCGTCGTCCGCAGCCTCGCGCAGGCGGTAGTGACATTGCTCGGCGGCGCGGTCATCACCTTCGTGATGCTCTCCGCGTCGCCGGGCGATCCGGCCGAGCGCATCCTGACCGCACGGGGCCAGGAGAGCATCACCTGGCTCCAGATCGAGGCGTTGCGCTCGGAGCTCGGGCTCGACCGACCACTCCCGGTGCAACTGCTCAACTACCTCGGGGGCCTTGCGACCGGAGACCTCGGAGCGTCGTGGAGCACCGGCCGACCGGTGGTGGACGAACTCGCTACCAGGCTCCCAGCGACGCTGCGCCTCACCGTTGCCTCACTTGCCTTGGCGGTCGGGTTTAGCCTGATCCTCGGCCTCGTCGCAGCCGCTGGTGCCGGACGGTTCCCCGACCATGTGTCGCGAACTCTCAGCATGTTCTTCCTCGTGGTCCCGAGCTTTCTGCTCGGCATCGTGATCCTCGACGTGGTCGTCGTCGGTTTCGGTGTCGGCGTGGTCATCTCCGACGGAAGCTGGAGCACGGTGCTGTTCCCCGCGCTGACGCTCGCTCTCGCTTCGGCAGCATCGTGGTCGCGTGTGCTGCGCGCCAGCCTGCTCGGCGCGCGATCTGCGCCGTTCCTCACCGTGAGCCGGGCGCGAGGCACGACGAACGTCCGGCGCCTCCTCGTTCACGAACTGCCGAACGCGCTCCCTCCGTTCGTCACGATCATCGGCCTGGAGATCGCTTTCCTCCTCGGCGGCGCCCCGATCGTCGAGAGCATCTACTCGTGGCCCGGTGTCGGGCGGTTCACCGTGCAAGCCGTCGGAACCCGGGACATGCCCGTCATCGTCGGGTTCGTCATGATCAGCATCACGCTCTTCGTCATCGCCAGCCTCGCCGTGGACCTGTTCAACGCGGTGATCGATCCCCGCCTGAGGCGTCGATGACGAACCTCCTCACCTCCTCGCCGCGCCTCGACGCCGTGACCGCCGTGGCAACCGGGGGGCGCCTGTGGCGTCGCCTGCTGCGACACGGCGGGGGTCGTGTCGGCGTGGCGCTCGCGTTCATCCTCGCCCTGGCGGCCCTGATCGGGCCGTGGCTCACCACCGACCCCGACGTGCCCGACTACACCAACAAGCTCCAGCCCCCGAGCGGCGGTCACCTGCTCGGCACCGATCTGGCTGGACGTGATCTCCTCGCGAGAACGTTCGCCGGCGCACGAATGTCGCTCGGCGCCGCTCTCCTGGTGATGGCGATCGTCACGATCGTGGGTCTCGTGGTCGGCGTTGTGGCCGGATCCGCCGGCGGTGTCATCGACACCGTGCTGACCCGCGTGATGGACGTGTTGCTCGGCATCCCCGGCCTGGTGCTCACCCTCGCCATTGTCGGCGTGCTCGGTCCGAGTTTCTTCAATCTCGTGTTCGCGATGGCGGTGACCGGCTGGGCCGGACTCGCGAAAGTTGCTCGCGCCCACACCCGCGGTGCGGGACAACGCCCGGACGTGATCGCCGCACGTATGGCGGGCGCGGGACCGATCCGCATCGCGTTCGGACACGTGCTCCCCGGCGTAGTGTCGCTGTTGGTGGTTGCCGCCACACTCCGACTTGGTGACACGGTCGTTGCGCTTGCAGGGCTGTCGTTCCTCGGTCTCGGGGCCCAACCACCGACAGCCGAATGGGGTCGCATGCTCTCTGACGCGCGGGAGACGCTGTCCGTTGCGCCGTTCCAGATCATCGGGCCCGGAGTCGCGCTCATGCTCACCGTGCTCGCCTCGACCCTGATCGCCGACGCGTTGCGCGACCTCGACGAACCCGAGAACCGGCGATGAGTCGACGGCCGCTGACGATCGAGAACCTGTCGGTCACCTACCGGAACGGCTTCCGGGCGATCACCGAGCTGTCGCTCACCATCGACCACGAGGAGCGCCTCGCCGTGGTCGGTGCCTCGGGCTCGGGCAAGACCACGCTCGTGCGAGCGATCATGGGCCTGTTGCCCCGCACGGCGGTCGTGACCGGTCGGATCCTGGTCGACAACACCGATCTCACCACGATCAGCCGACGCGAACGTCGGCTCCTCAACGGCCGCACGATCGGCTACGTCTCACAAGACCCGTTCTCAGCGTTCGATCCGCTGCGCCGAGTTCGACACCACATCCACGAGGCATGGTCGGCACACGGCGCCGCTGCGCCGCCCGACGGCATCAACGCCGGGTTGGCCCGTATGGGGATCCCCGACCCGGCCCGTCGCAGCCGGCAATGGCCGCACCAGTGGTCAGGCGGCATGCTGCAGCGAGCGACGACACTGGCGGCCACGGTGCACGATCCGGTCCTCACACTCGCCGACGAGCCGACCAGCGCGCTCGACACTGAACTCGCCGACGACGCGCTCGATCTGCTCCGTCGCACCTGCTCGGCTCTGCTCCTGGTCACCCACGATCTGGCACTCGCCGGCCGACACACCGACCGGATCGCCGTGTTCCATGATGGCAAGATCGTGGAACACGCAGGATCGGAATGCGTGCTCGAACATCCGCGCCACGAGATCACCCGAGCGCTCATCCGCGCCGCCCGCCCGCTCCCGCGGCCGGCGCGGACCGACCGGACATCTGCGGAGGTGATCCTGCGCGCCGAGAACATCACGAAGTCCTACTCGACCCGGCATGGCGTCGTCACCGCGGTGCACCCGACATCGCTGGAGATCCGTGCTGGCGAGGTCATCGGCGTCGTCGGGCCATCGGGGTCGGGAAAGTCGACCCTTCTGCGCCTGCTCGCCGGCATGGAGCGCCCCGACAGCGGCGAGATCGTCGTCGACGGACGACCGATGTGGGGCGCTGCCTCACGAACCAACCTTCCACGGAAGGGTTTCGCGATGCCGGTGTTCCAGGATCCTGTCGGCAGTCTCGATCCACGATGGCCGCTGTGGCGCAGCCTCACCGAGCCGCTCGTGCTCGCCGGCGTCCGGCTCAGCAAGCAGCAGCGACGCGAACATGCCTCGGAGGCGTTGGCGTCGCTCGACATGAGCGAGATCGACGCCGACCGCCTGCCCGGCACGTTGTCGGTCGGTCAGTGTCAACGAGTTGCTGTGCTGCGCGGGCTGATCGCCGGCCCCGCCCTCATCGCTGCAGACGAGCCAACGGCGAGCCTCGACGTCGAAGTCGCCACGGCGGTGAGCAACCTGCTGCGCGCCGCTGCCGACGCCGGCGCCGTGGTGCTGGTGGTCTCCCACGACGAAGCCCGGGTGCGCGCCTACGCCGACCACATCCTGACCGTTCGCGAAGGAATCGTCGCCGCCAGTGAGGCCAAACAATGAACGAGATCCACCCGACGATCACCGAACCCACCGCCTCCGAGGTCCTGGACTCGCTGTTGGCGCGCTTCCCCCCGGATCAATGCGGGTTCCTGATCGCGGCGGAGCACGAACACCTCGTCGGAGCCGAGTCGATGACCGACACTGACTGGCTCGATGAACAACTCCGGCTCCGGGCCCGGCGCTGGAGCACCGACGACTCTCGCGTGCTCGCGACCCTGTGGTGGTACTCGGCCTCCGCATGGGTGATCAGCCCCACATTGGCCTCGTTGGCACTCGGCAACCAGGTGCTGTCCTGCGGCGTCGACGACCTGGCGCTGCACTGGCTGCCGGACAGTCGCATCACCGGCGCGACCTCGTCGCGAGTGTTGCCACCTGAGGATCCGATCACGGCTGCGGCAACGTCACTGAGCGGCCTCTACAAGCGTGTGATCCCCGCAGTGGCCGACCGCGCCGGCATCAGCCATCGACCGCTGTGGGCCATAGCGTCTGACGCCCTCGCCACCCGACTCCTCGTGATCGGCCGTGCGATCGGAGACGTCGAGCGTGTGACCTCGCTCCTGGCGCCGCTGTTCGACGCCATGGGGCCGTTGCTGCCCCGAACCACCTACACAGGTGGCAGGAACGAGATCACGCCCAAGCGAATCAGCTGCTGTTTGCTGTACCTGGCGCCGGGACAATCGATGTGCAACTCTTGTCCCAGGCTGACCCGCAGGCGATGAGCTCGGCTGCCTCCGACGGTGCGACCAGGCAGCCGGAATAAGAATGAGTCCCGATATGTTGGCGCGATGTTCGCTCCACGGAAGAGTGTCGCTGACGTCGAGGAAGGGACGGCCCTGGCCCCACGTTTCGACGAGAACGGTCTGATCCCCGTCGTGACGACCGATGCCGAGTCCGGCGAAGTGCTGATGGTCGCCATGATGGACCGAGCAGCACTAGCCCGCACGATCGAGATCGGTGAAGCGGTCTACTGGAGCCGGAGCCGGCAGCAGCTGTGGCACAAGGGGGCGACGAGCGGACTCGTGCAGCAGGTGCGCGAGATCCTCGTCGACGATGACCAGGACGCCATCTGGCTGCGAGTCGACGTGCAGGGCGGCGCGAGCTGCCATGTTGGCTACCGGTCCTGCTTCTACCGTCGGGTGCCGGTCGGTTCGTCCCATCCGACCGATGCCATCGAGATGGAGTTCACCGCCACGGAGAAGGTGTTCGATCCGGCTGAGGTCTACGGTGACGCACCGAACCCGACCCGGCTCTGAACATCTCGAGCGGCTCGTATGAGGGCCAGTCGGCTGATGGTGGTCGCTTCGTCCTGAACGGTCAGGGCGTGGCGTGATCAGCATCGAGCACCGCAACGGTGCCGTCGGCGAGACCGATGGCGAGCAGCGATCCGCCGGGTGAACATGCGAGCTTCGCCACACGTCCGGGGGTGAGCAGGCAGCCGAGGGGGACCGGGTCACGATCGGGCTCTGACGCGGACCCCGGTTGGTGGTTGACGGTTTCGTTCTCCTGATTCGTTTGGGAGGATGGTCGCTCTGATTCCTCGAAGGAGAGGACGTGAGCGAGAAGAAGCAACGGCGTTCCTGGACGCCGGAAGAAAAGGCAGAGATCGTGTTGGCCGGCATGCGCGGCGATCGCAGTGTTCATGATGTGTGTGGCGAGTATGGGATCTCCGAGGCCCTCTTCTTCCAGTGGCGTGATCGGCTGGTCGAGGGTGGCAAGGAGGCGCTGCGACGCCCGAACGAAAAGCGAGCCGATGACAGCGAGGTTCGGGAACTGAAGAAACGGGTCGCGCACCTGGAGCGGGCGTTGGGCCGCAAGACCTACGAGTTGGAGGTCGCGGGGGAACTCTTGTGGGACTGGGCGTGAGCGTCCGTGTGTCCAGGGCTCGCGCTGTGATCGCTCACGGACGACGACCTTGTGTGGTCGCTCGTGTTGCCGGTGTGAGCCGTCAGGCGATTCATCGGGTTCCTCGTCGACGCCCGGTCAACGCCGGGCCCGCTCGACCCTGCCCAGGTGATGCAGCAATCGTCGAGGTCGCCAAGGCGCATCCCACGGACGGCACCCGGATGGTCGCAGCGCTGGCCGCATGTGAACTGGGGGCGCCGGTCAACCGTAAACGGGTGCAGCGGATCATGCGGTCCCACAGGTTGCTGCAACCCGTTCGTGGCCTCGATCGGCGTTGCCGACCTGGGTTCTTTCGCGTGACCCGCCCCGACGAGCTGTGGCACATGGATATGACCAAGGTGTGGACCGCGGCGCACGGCTGGGTCTATCTCCACGTGATCGTGGATTGCTGCACCCGAGAGGTCGTGGGCTGGAACGTCGAGCTTCGCGGCCGGACCAACGAAGCCGTCGCTTGCGTCGACATGGCCGTGACAGCACGAGGCCCCGAGCAACAGCTCTGACATTGGGCACTGGCAATGGCACCCAGTTCACGTCACGTGACTTCCGTGAACACCTGTCAGCGACTGGGATCACCCACCGGCGCGGCGGCTACCGCGACCCCGAATCACAGGCGTTCATCGAGTCCTGGTTTGGGCAGTTCAAAAAACGCTGCGCCTGGCGCAGCGAATGGGAGACCATCGAACACGCACGCACTGACATCGCCGACTACGTCAACACCTACCACCATCGGCCACACTCCGGTCTGGCCTACCTGACCCCCGCCGAAGTCGCCCAGACCTGGCGGACCATCAACAAACCAGCGACCTGAAAGCGTCAACCAACACAGGGTCCACGTCACCAGGTGTTCCCACAAGAGGTGGTCGGAGAGACCCCGGCGAGCGCCGTCGGACGTCACCGATTCGACGAACGCGTCCCACACCTGACCCGGCGAGGGGAGGATGATCTCGCTCCAGATTCCGATCGCCGAGACGATCCACCACAGGACGAGGATCCCCAGGGTCGCCCCGGAGGCACCGATCCCGCGATGTGACGGGGGCGTGCTGTCACCGCTGGTCAAACGGCGGATCCAGGTCGAGTCGAGACCGTCCGTAGGGAGATTCTGTGTGAGGCGCATATAAAGTCTCTAATGTCGATCAAATTAGTCAGCAATTTATCGAAGAAACGTCCTGCCGTCAACCCTGGCTTCGACACGGGGGTTTCCATCGAAGGCCTTTCGACGGGGAAGATGGGAAGATGCCAAGGAAGACGAGTTCTTGGATCCACCCTGCCATGACTCTCGTCGACGACACCCCGCGCCGCATCGGCGATCTTCAGCCCGTCGGACCGTTGGCGTTCGGCACTTGGCGCTTCACGAACACGGACCTCGGTCATCGCCGCGATCACGTGACGGCGGCATTGGATCACGGACTGAATCTCTTCGACACCGCCGATGTGTACGGCCTCGACTGGAACGGCTCCGGATTCGGCTCGATCGAGAGTGCACTCGGAGAGGTGTTGGCGCGAGATCCCGGTCTACGGGAGAGAATCGTTCTCGCCACCAAAGTCGGGATCCGGCCACCCGCTCCATGAGTACAGGTAGTCGGTGCGGGCTTGGTGCGACTCTGGTCGCGTCACCGGAATCCTCGCGCCACTGCAGACTACGACCGCGACTCCCCGCTGTGCGCCGCTACCGGCGGCTTCTGCCGAGCGATGCGAGACTCTCCTGATGATCTTCGGGGAGGGCTTCAGCGTGCCAGCGACGGGCACGCCAGCCCATTGGATAGAGAGCGCCTGCCGTGGGGCCTGGTGGACCGTCGGCGCGCTCGTCCCGAATCAGTAACCGATGATCGTGCGCGTCCGTGCGCCCGATCCGACGCCCGGTTACTGGTGGTCGGCCTACCGCGCCCTCTTCGCGGCCCTGGCGTCGATCGGTGGACGGCACACTGGCACTCCAGATCGCGCGTGGTTCGCCGTGTGGGAAGGGCACGGCTTCGATACGGCGACGACTCACGTTGCGTGGCGCGACCCGCCGTTCAACGAAGACACTCGCCAGCAGCGCGAGGTGGAACGTGCCCGTCTGCGCGAGGAGGATGAACGTCGCAATGACGCCATCCGCGCCGCGGAGGGCGGGTTTCCGCGATTCAACCTGCCGAATCGCACCTACTATCTGCTGTCGGGCCCTGTCTCGGCGGTGGCTGAGCTGCGCTATCCCGACTCGCTGACCGAGTGGCGCAACCCCGATCTGTTCTGGCCGGACGACCGGCGATGGTTCGTTGCGACCGATGTCGACTTCTGGTCCCTGTACGTCGGAGGCGACGACGACTTCATTGCGGAGCTCAGCAACAGCCTCCCGACGGGCACGGAGCTCGTCACGATCGACCGCCAACTCGAGACTGAGGACTGAGCACTCGGGACGGGCTTGGACTCCCCGGGTAACCCCTCGCGAGTTCGAGTCCCGTCCCGGGCACCGTCGAGTACGAGCGCCTTGTTCTCGCCTGGATGTCAGGTTACCCTGACGGCATGAGCAGGATCCTTGTGACCGAATCGCTTCCGCAGGATCCATTGGTGGCGTTGCGCGTGCTTGCCGACAGCGAGGCGGAGATCGACCGGATTCGGCGTGACCGTGTTCGAGCGGCCCGCGCCGCAGGGGCTTCATGGCAAGAGATCGGCGATGCGCTCGGGGTCTCGCGGCAGTCGGCGTGGGAGCACTTCACGGCCGATGTCAGGACCATGCTGTCCCGCAACGTCGATGCGAATGAATCGCTCGATGAGACCGCAGCGATGGAGCTCACCGTAGACGAGGTTCGCTCGGTGCGCCGCCGGCGGCGCTCGAGCTGATCGCTGTCACTGCGGTGAAAGTTGTGATCGATGCGAATGTGTTCGTGTCGGCGGCGATCCAGCGTGGGGCGTCGCATCGCATCGTGATGTCGTGGCTGGCGGGTGCGGCGGAGTTCGAACTCGTGATGTGTCCCACACTCCTCGCCGAGGTGCGCGAAGTATTGACGGCACGGCCCCGGCTCCGGAAGTGGATCACCTTGGACGACGCAACACTGTTCGTCGACGCCATTGCGACGCTCGTCGATCTCGTTGACGACCCGGTCCTGATCAGCCCGGCGACACGCGACCACGGTGACGACTATCTCGTGGCGCTCGCCCGAGGTCACAACGTCGACGTCATCGTGTCGGGCGACAACGACCTGCTGGAATGGGAGGCACAGAATCCGCCCGTGGTGACACCAACTCAGTTCGAACGTGGTTGGTGAACGGATGATCTGAGGTGGGCTTCGAGTTACCTCCCCCACCTCATCGGTGGGACACGACGTCGGTTGGCGTCGAACCCGGCGCAGGATGCCCAGCACGTGGCCGATGCGATCGTGGCGTTGGTCGGGGCACGGGCTGGCGAACGTCCCTTCCGCACGATCGTCGACCATCTCGCTATGGGCGAAGCCGTCACCCCGCACAACGAGGCCGCCGAGCAGATGACCGCAGCGGTGTACGGCGCCTTCGGTATGGCGAACATGCTCGAGGTGAACACGGCGTCACGCTAGGCGTCAGGGCATCGTGGCCCGCCCGGTCGTCAGATCAGTGCGGACAGTGAGGTTGACGGGAAGCCAACTGTGTGAATGGTGAACGCTCTCGTGTTCCCTGGGTTTCGCGGGGTCAGTTTGCTTGATCGCGGGCGGCGTGCTCGGCGTGACGACGCTCGGCGGCCTCCATGACGCTCCAGCCCCTGCGATGCCGGCGTGAGGTTATCGGATACGATAAAGCCAGTGGTCTCCTCGGCGTTGGCTCACGTGTTGAAGTCGGCCGCTCGTCTGCAAGAGGTCGTTCCCGAGGCCGTGCTGGTGGTCGGGTCCGCAGCGGCCATGTATGCCGGGCATCGTGACTCGTTCGACCATGACCACGTGTTGATCGACCTCGTCGAGAGGTACGAAGCGATTCTCGATGCCGTCGAAGCGACAGATGGTTGGGCCACGTCGGTTCGCGCTTCTCGCCCGCCCTTTACGATCATGGGGCGGCTCGGTGGGATCGAGGCCGGGCTTCGCCAGCTTCGCCGAACACGTCCCCTCGAAACCTGTCGTGTCGACGTCGGCGATGGCCAATCTCTGGCGGTGCCGACCATCGACGAGATGCTGCGTGTCAAGGCTTACCTCGTCGTGCAATGCAACGTCGTGCGTGCCTTTCTCGACGTGGCAGCGTTGTCGGACCACATCGGTCTCCATGAGGCGTCCCGAGTCCTCTCTCGAATCGACGAGTACTACGCCGACCGGTCCGGTGTCGAAGGTTCGGTGCTGACAGCGCTCGTGGTCGCCCTCGCCGATCCGGCGCCTTTCGATGTGGAGGTCACCGAGGAACTGCCGCGCTACAAGGCGTTGGCGCCACGCTGGCACGACTGGTCAGACGTTATGGCCGCATGTCAGGAACTGGCGCTCGAGTTGGCCGGTGCCACGTGAGCGTGACCTTTCGCAATGTCGACGCCCATCCGAGCGATCCCGTCGCCACCTGGCCGTACGAGGCTCTGGTGACGGCCATCGATCGCGGGCTGGTGCCGGACTGGCGGCCGATCTTCACCGAGATCCGTCGGTCGCCGTGGGGTCCGACGGCTCGGCGAGTCGAGCGGTATCTTTCCTACCGCGAGTCCGATGGGGTGAGCACCCTGTTCCGCCTCGCCGTCGACCGTGCCCGTAGTGACGCTGAGACCGCCGAACGAGAACATGTCGCCCGATGTGTCCGGGCTGCGATCACCCGATCGGGACTCACCGCCGACGCGTTTGCGCGTCTCGTCGGTACCAGTCCCTCCCGCCTCAGCACCTATGTCAACGGCCGTGTCGTCCCGTCGGCAACGCTCATGGCAAGGATCGAGGCGGCAGCAGATCACCAGGCTGCTACCACGCCAAGCCGAGGGGCAGGCTCCGACCTCGTTGCCCCGTCGTCGTGGTGTCACGTCCGGCGCAGTGACCCCACGGGCCTGCGCTCATCGGCACACAGCCTGCAACAGCCCGTCGACCGTGGTCGCCGGCAGCGCGGTGGCATCGAGGAGCACGACGCGTCCGGGTCGTAGGCGGTCCAGTTCGGCCATCACCACCTGAGGCACACAGCTCGAGGTGGTGAGCAGTACCGGGCCACCGAGCCGCCCGGCCGGCCCCACAACGCCGAGCCCATGTGCGAACTGTTCAGCCGAGGCCAGGAACACCGCCGGCGTGCCCTGATGGAACCGGCTCTGGGCCACCGCCACGGACGTGGTGTACCGGTCGGCGCCCCAGAGGCGACTGACCTGTGGAGCGAACCCTTCCAACAGGCGTGCCACCTCCTCACCGATGGCCTGGGTGCCACCCACGATCACCACGCGTTGGGGCCGCAGGCGGGCGAGTTCGTCGGCTGTGGCCTGGGGGATCCCGTCGGGCCGCACGAGAAGCACGGGGCCGTCCTCGACTGCAGCGAGTACACCCGCCGCCATGGCGTCGGCAAAGCCCAGTCCCTTGGCGATGTGGACGCTGAGCGCGCCCCAGGGGAACTGCTCACGTGATAGTTCACTCGCCGTTGCGTACCGGTCGCTCCCGGCCACGCGACGCACCGTCATGCCCTCAGCCGCCACGGTACGTTCCATCTCGAGCGACACCGCGGCGTACCCAACGACGATGACCACCTCGCCGGGGGTGAGGCGTTGCAGTTCGACCAGCACTTCGGGTGCGATGCGGGTGCGTTCCACCAGCAGCACGATGCCACACCCAGATCTCGTGCAGTGCGAACGATCACGATGTCGTCGTACGAAGACGTCGCCGGAATGTCAGCGGTCGGTGACATGCTGCTCCGCCCGATCGACGGTTGCGGCCGACATCCAACCGCAACATGGTGTAGCACATTGGTGCTACAGTACGGCTCATGGCGACCACCACGGTTCGGCTCGACCCCGAGGAAGAACAAGCACTCGACGAACTCGCTGAGATTCACGGTGGGCGATCGAACGCGCTCCGACTCGGACTGCGCCTGCTGGCTGCCGAGACGCAGCGACATACTGCCCTGACCGATCTCCTTGCCGATTGGGCACTGGAGGCGGGTACGGTCGACGAAGGTGCCGTCGCTGCGATGAGCAACCGATACGGCCTTGATTCTTGACGCCGGGTTCCTCATCTCGGTCGATCGAGGCGAACGCGCTGCCCAGGAGTTTCTCACCGCTGCGCTGACCCACGGGACACCGTTGACGACGACGCATCCCGTGGTGGCCCAGGTGTGGCGTGGCGGCACTCGACAAGCACGTCTGGCCCGATTCCTGCAGTCTGTCGTCGTGGTCGCCTTTGATGACGGACCCGAAGTTGGCGGCCTGCTCGCTCGCTCGGGAACCAGCGACGTGGTCGACGCGCACCTCGTCGTGGTCGCCGTGCGGCGCTTCGAACCGATCCTCACCGGCGATGTCCATGACATCGAGTCGCTCGTGTCGACGCTGACCGAGCGTCGACCAACCCTGTTCAGTTGGCCGTAGTCGGGGTAGGTACTCGATGCCCGAGGCCGGTTGGCGAAGTGGGACATCTTCACACTCGATGCATGACTCGATCGGTTGATCCGCCGCCGTCGACGGGCTTTGGTCGGTTGGGGTTGTGGGTCTTGGCTCTGTTCGGTCTTGGGTGGATCGTCACGGCACGGGGGCGGGGGTATCGGACAGCCTGAGTGCACAGCTCATGCGCGCCGTATGCCCTGGCGTGATGTTCGTCTGCCGGCAGGTCCGGTCACACAACGTGGCACCCGCTCCGTGGGTTTACGTCCGTGGCGAATCGCTGCCGCAGGATCCCTTAACTGGTGGTCCCCCGGACCGTGGTCGTCACCGCCCGGACCCTGTCAGTCTGCGAGGGAGCAGTGTGCGTGCGGGCGAAAGGTCTCTGGTGGATCCCACGGGACTGCGCTGTTCGAATGATGCAAGCAGCGCTGCAGCCTCCGCCGATCGACGCAGGTTGGCGAGTCGATAACGCGAGTGGATGCCACCGCTGTGGACAGCGTCGAGTTGCCACGGCTGCAACGCCGACAGATAAGGATCGATCTCAGGCGGGACGGTGGACACAAGTTCGTCGAAAAAGCGTTCGCGCTCCTCTCCCACCACGAATGATGAGCGTCCGGCACGGACGTCTCGCTGTGTGCGCGGTGTGAGTTGTTCGATGAGGGGCCGTGTGTCGGTGTTCAGCGGTCGATCGTCGAAGAGTTCGCTGGCGGTGATGTTGCCGAGGTAGAGACGCAACAACATGGACTGCAGTTCCTGATCGGAGCGCTTCGGCGCGCTGGGTATCGAGCGTGCTGCGGGGGTGATGACCTGCGGGTCGAGCACTGCGTCACCGAGATGGCCTCTCAGTGCGATGGCCGATCGGGCGGGCAACAGATCCCCGCGCCAGGCCACGACCTGGTCGAAGACGCCATTCATCGTGTTTGCGATGATGCCGAGTTCTCGGTCAGATACCTGATAGAGAGGGATCCACGGGACGTAGGTTCCTCCGAGTTCGAGGCGGCTGGCGGCGGTTGCGTAATGCTCGTGCGAAGAGAGGTAGCTGGTGCCGGCCTCCCAGGGGACGAACAGGTCACTGATGATCACGTCGTAGCGATCGGCGCTGCGCGCCAGACAGCTGCGGCCGTCCTCGCTGATGATGGTCACTCTCGAGTCTTCGAACAGGCCGTTGGTGAACTCACCGAAATGAGCTCGTGAGGCCGCCACGACGTCGTCGATGAGTTCGCACACCACGACTCGTTCGAGCGGAAGCGAGAGTGCCGCACCGGCGGTCAGGCCAGTGCCCATCCCCAGAAAGAAGACCGCACGCGGATCTCGATGCGTGAGCAGTGGGATGAGCGCCTGGTCGCGCTCGGAGTAGAGACCTTTCGTGCCGCCGAGGGTGTAGGTGGTGTTCACCCGGATGGCAAGGTCGCCGCCATCGGCCACGACGGCTACGTTCGCTTGAGGACCTTGGCGTAGTTCGACCAGCTGTTCGCCTCGGCGCAGAATGCCTGCATCGGTGGGGGGCGTTGTCGGAGCGATGAATGCCGCCACGATGAAGGCCAGCGATGCAGCCACACCCGCTATGACACGAAGCGGCCCGGTCGTCGTAGCGTGCCGCTTGAGGGCGATGTCGGAAGTGAGCCAGGTGGCAACCGCAAGAACAGGGTAGACAGCGGCCAGCACCAACAGACCCCGCCCTACCCCGAGCAGTGGGAGCACGACGAAGCCACCTGCGAGCGAGCCGATGATGGCGCCGGTGGTGTTAGCGGCCATGAGACGGCCGAGCGCCCCTCCGGGTGAGTAGTCCAACTCGCCGAGTACGCGCAGCAGCGAGGGCAGTACTGCGCCCAGAGCGGTGGCCGGAAGTCCCATGACCACAAGAGCGATACCGCCGACGTGAAGCAGATAGGGACCCCAGGAGCGATCGCCTCCCACCGAGGCGAGACCGTTCGTCACCAGATGGAACACCACGGGCGAGATCGCCGTGGCCATGCCCGCCACGAGGAGCATCCCCATCAAGGCTTGCGTGGGTGAGAGCGAGGTTCGGGCGATCTGTCCGGCGAGGACGGCGCCCAGTGAGAGCGCCAGCAGGAATGTCGTGAGGACGATCGAAAAGGTGTAGGCCGAGTTCTGCAGAACCTGAGCGAACAATCGAGTCCAGAGGATCTCGACCGACAGAGTCGTGACGCCAGATGCCACCGCGATCGTCGAGATCAGCCATCTTGGGATGACCGTCGTGTGGGCCCGAACCCGCACCGACCGGTCGTCGGATGGCGCAACGGGTTCGGGAGTTCGCGTTCGGCTGCTCTCCGTCGACGTCAGTCGCCAGGAGATGGCAACTCCTAGGGCGATGAGGCCGACGGTTACATCTGTCATGACAGCGGCCAGATAGGCCCGGTGGTAGCCGAGCACCTGGGGAAGGGCGAAGCCGGCTGCTAACGCACCCAACGCAGAGCCCAAGGTGTTGACTGCGTAGACGGTCGTTCCTGTGGTCGCCAAGCGCCTAGGGAGTCCGTGGCGTTGGTCTGTTGGGTTGGAGCGGCGGAGCAGGTGCTCGCCCATCGCGGGGAGAGTTCCTCCCATGAGGAACGCCGCAGGGAAAAGCAGTGTTGTCGCAATCGCCGCCTTCAGCACGGTGTCACCCCAGCCGAGGCCTCCGAGCCAACTGAGCAAGGTCGGGTACAGCCGGTACTACAGTCCGACCACGGCGAAGTGACCCAGTGCTGCTGCGGCCACGCCGATCTCGAGCAGACCGAAGGTTCTGAGCGGGTTGGGTGATCGGCCGATTCGGCGGCTCCAGAACGCTCCACCAACCGCGATCCCCGCGAAGAAGATCGCGATGGCGATCGCCGCGGACTGGGCGGTGCTACCGAACAGCAGACCTAGTTCCTGCACCCACAGCACCTGGTAGACGAGAGTCGCTGCACCCGAGACGAAGAAGAGGCCGAGCGAGAGAGCGTCGGGCCATCGGCGGTTGGACCAGATGGCGGAGCGGCTCGGTGGTTCACCACCGAGGGACGATGTGCCGTTGCGTTCGTTGGTCACCGGTTCAGATCATGAGAATCGTCCAGCAGGGGGCGGGGCATGGCTGGTCTCTTCGGAATGGTTCCCATTCCGCAGTATGTCGGTCATCGGCACGCAGTCCGCAACGGCGCGTCGACCTCGATTCGTTCGAGTCGTAGGTTGGCGGGGTGACCTCGGGTCGTTCCGTGCAGTGGCTCGGTCGTGCCTGGGTGTTGACCTTGTCGCCACGCCGCATTCGACGAGGAGGTACTCGCCCGTTGCTGGAAGAGTTCCCCCCATCGAACATGCGGTGGGCTTCCGAAGCGTCACCGCCTCGGTGGCGGGTACTCCGGAGGCGCCTCACCAGGGGGCGCCTCCTCGTACAGCGTGACCCCCACGGCCGGGTCGAACAAGCTGCCCGAACGCACCAGGTTGCCGGGCATGTAGCGCTTGCCCCCGTCGTGGTACCTCCACATACCTTTGCCCTCCCGGCGGATCTCGTCGGGACCTTCGGCTTCGGGATCCCACCAGATCACCGTGACGTCGTCGATGCCGTGGTAGTCGGTGTCGGGCCAGTAGCCGTGGTCACCCCAACTGAGCGACGGCTGGCTGATCGCTCGACGCGACCCCGCCCCCACCATGAGGGCGTCGCGCCAGGTCTCATGGGTCAGCTCGGGTCCGGTCGCCTGGACGACGGCGTAGAACAAGCTGAGCGGTGGGGCGACCACGCCCACAGAATCGGGTGCTGCGGGCGGTTCGCCGGCGAACCACGTGTGGAGCCGGTAACTGCCTGACTGCTCGGGGAGGAGTCGGGCGGCCAGCGTCGTGATCCCGAAGGCGCCCCGCCACTGCTGTTGGTCGTAGGTGCGACTGAAGGCCGTGGTGTCGGCCAGTGCCACGGCCCCCAGCACCCATTCGGGGAACCAGTCCTGCGCCGTGGCCTCCCGAGTGAAGTCACGGGGGGCCACCGGATCGCCGTTGAACAGCACCGTCGTCACGCCGGCGGCCTTCATGCGGGCGATGACCTGCGCAGCGGTCTGTTGCAGGGTGGCGGGATTCAACTCGTAGGGGATGGTCTCGGCCAACTCGACCCCCTGGGCTGCCAGGGCCTCCGTGAGTTCGTCGACCCGTTCGGCGGCCCCGTCGCCGTCCAGGTACAGCAGTCCGAAGCGCCGGGGTTGGGTGGTGAGCCCGCCCCCGGCGAACTCGGCGACACCGCCCACCAGGTATTGCGCGACGAAGTCGACGAAATGTGCGTCCTTCTGACTGGAACTGGCGTCCACCGACCACACCAGGGGATCGCGCTGGGCGTACCAGTCACCCGGCTGAGAGGGTGTGCACGAGATGCACGCCACCCCGCGGGCCGCGAGTTCGTCGGCGAAGGCGTTGGTGAGTGCGGGCCCGCCCAACACCATGAACGGCTCGTACTCCTCGGCGATCCTCACCGCATCGGCCCGTGCCGCCACGGCGTCGTTCGCCAGCCCGGTGCCGTCGAAGCGGATCAGGTTCACCCGGCGGCCGTACGTCTCGTAGTACGTGGCGTAGTACTCGTCCAGCACGCTCAGGGTGTCGAACACCGCTTCGTTCGATTCGTCCACGGCGAGAGCATCCGTGATGTAGTCGATGATCGGGTCGTTCTCGAGTCCCAGGTAGTAGACGACGGTGATGCCGTCGGCCGTCACTCCCTGGTCGGTGGCCCCACCGTTGTCGCGGTCGTCGAAGGGCGCGTAGCAGGAAGAGGCGAAGAAGTCGGGAACGGCCAGCACACCACGGTCGGTGTCGCATCGCTCGTTCCAGGTCACCTCGAGGCCCTGTTCGACGGCCGCCTCGAAACTCAGTGGGAACACGAGCTCGTCGGCGGCCGGTGCGTCGGTCGTCGGCGCTCCCGTGCCGTTCGAGGTCGTCGTCGGTGCGGTCGTAGCGGGCGGCGCCGATGTGGTGGTGTCGGTTCCGGCGCCGTCATCACCCCCGCCGCTCACCACGAGGGCTGCCACGACGAGTGCCGCCACGGCGGCGGCACCGAGGGGAAGCCATCGGCGCAGCGAGGAGGACGTCGGCTGATCACCGGGGTTGGGTTGCATGGTGCTGCTCCCTTCAGGTTGATGGATCGATCGAGGTGGCGAGGGGTCCGAGGTAGGAGGCGACGACGCGCTCGTCGTTCAGGACGTCGGCAGGTCGACCTGCCGCGATGGCCACACCGCGGTCCAGTGCGAGCAGCCGATCGGCGATGCTTCCCAACAGGCTCAGGTCGTGGTCCACCACCACCAGTGCTGCGCCCAGTTCACCGCGTACACGTCGCAGCAGTGTGCCCAGGGCCTCGACCTCGCTCTTGGCGACACCGGCCGACGGCTCGTCGAGCAGGATCACCGAGGCGCCGTGGGCGATCTGGCAGGCCAGTTCCACGATGCGACGGGTCCCCGTGGACAGATCCCGCACGGGTACCTGGGCGAACGGGGCCAGCCCCATCGATTCGGCCAGGGCTGCGACGCGGCGCCCGAGGCGCATCTCCTCGTCGTACATCTGGGGCAGTCGAAGTACCGCGGCAGCGGTGCTGCGCCTGCGAACCGTGCGCTCGAGAGCGACGGTGAGGGTCTCTGCGACGGTCAGTGCCGGGAAGAGGCGCGCGTCCTGGAACGAGCGCCCCAGGCCGGCAGCGGAACGCTGAGCGGCGGAGCGACCGCTCACATCCACACCACCAAGCCACACCGAACCACCGTTGGCGGGCACGAGACCCGAGATCAGGTCGAACAGGGTGGTCTTCCCCGCACCGTTGGGGCCGATCACGCCCAGGATCTCGCCGGTGGCCACGGTGAACGACACCCCGTCGACGGCCCGTATACCCCCGAACGTGCGCGACAGGCCGCGCACCTCCAACGCCGGGGTGGTCGTCGGTACCGACACCGTTTCGGGTGGTGAGGCGGGGGAGGGTTCCACGGTTGCATCGGGAGCACCGTGGGCGAGGAACACCGATCGCAGCAGGTCGCGCCGACCGGCCAGATCGCCTGCCGAACCCTCGAAACGGATGCTGCCCCGCTCCAGGAACACGGCGCGGTCGGCCACGGCGAGGGCCACGTCGACGGACTGCTCGACGATCACCACGGCCGCACCGTCCCGGGCGACCCGTCGCACCACCGGCAGCATCTGGGCGAGCACCGACGGCGCAAGCCCCAGGGACAACTCGTCGATGAGCAGCACCCGCGGTCGCATGACCAGGGCCATGGCCAGGGCGAGCATGTGCTGCTGTCCACCCGACAGGTCGCCGGCCGGCTCGTCGAGGCGTTGTCGCAGTACTGGGAAGTGCTCGAGGGCCCCCTCGACGACGTCGCCGGGCAGTGCAGGCTGGTCGGGGGTGGTCCACTGAGCGAGCCGGAGGTGTTCGGCGACGGTCAGGCCGGGGAACACGGCCTTGCCGCCGGGGAGTTGCACGACGCCGAGTGCGGCGATTTCGTGGGGCGGGGTATGGGTGATGTCGCGGCCGTCGAAGACGACGGTGCCGCGGTCGGCCTCGACCACACCGGTGATCGTGTTCAGCAGGGTGGACTTGCCGGCCCCGTTGGTTCCGAGCAGTGCCAGCACCTCGCCTTCGCGCACGTCGAGGTCCACCGAGAACAGCACCTGGCGGTCCTCGTAGCCGGCGTCCACGCCGCGCAGCAGCATCACGTCGGTCGCGCCGCTGCGCCGTTGGTAGAGAGCCTCGCCACGGGCCGCGGCACCGCGCCAGACCTGTGCGATATCGGCCTCGATCAGGTTGGCGGCACTGCGGATGATCAACGATCCGACGAGGAACAACGGCAGCATGACCACCATGCCCCATCGGATGCTCGACCGTTCGGCGATCCAGCCGATCAGCGGCAGCACCAGAAGGCCCGGGATCGACCACAGCGCGGCGACCGAGAAGCCGGTGGCCCGCACCCGTGGCGGGATGGCCAGGCTGAGTGCTGCCAGGAGGCCCGGTACGAGGGCGGCGAGGGCAGCTGAGATGACACAACTCACCACGACTGCGACCACGATGTTGGGTGCCACCGCGAAGGCGAGGCTGGCGAAGGATGCCACCACGCTGAGCGTGCCGAGGAAGCGCACCAGGCGGCGCACATCGGTGCCGAAACGGCGCGTCACCAGGCGTGTGCCCAGCACGATGCCGACCACCTGGAACGGCTCGGTGATCGCGGCCGCAACGCCGCGCGCCCGTTCGTCGAGGCCGAACTCCTCGGCGTAGAGAATGCCGGCGAACACCCCGAAACCCACAAAGGCGACGGCAAGGAACGGCAGAGCCATCCAGATGCGCCGCAGAGTGGGCACCTTGTAGACGGTGCGCCAGGCCTCGGCGGCCGAGGGCACCGCCTCGGTGATGTCGGCCGCCTCCTCGCTGGCCCCGCCGGCCAACCGCTCGAAACGGCCCCTCACCGGTTCGCGTATGCGCAGGGCCAGTACTGCGAACACCACGGTGGGCACCATGAACACCAGGAACGGAAGTCGCCACCCGAACGAGTAGGCGAGCAGGCCGGCCGTCAGGGGACCCACGAAGGCCCCGACGGCATTGGCGGTTCGGTGCACGGCGAACGCCCGGGCACGGCGGTCGGGAGGGTAGAAGTCGGCGATGAGCGAGTTGTGCGTCGGGTCGATGACCGCCTTGGCGACCGACGAGCCACTGCGGGCGATCGTCAGCATGATCAGACCCATCGCCAGACCGGTGAGGCCCGAGAAGAGCGACCACACCAGTGCCCCGGCGACGGCGAGCGGCACCCGACGGTGCCGGTCGGCGTACTGGGCGATGGGCACCTGCAGCGCCAGGGCGGCGATCGCGCTCAGCGACACCAGGCCCAGCACCACCGCCAGATCGAGTCCGAAGTGCTCGCGTATCTCGGGGAGCAGGATGCCGAACGCGGCGCGGTCCAGTTCGTCCACGGCGTTGAGGCCGAACAGCACCACCAACGGGTACGCCCCGTACCCGCCGGTCAGGTCGTTCAGCCATCGCATGGGATGGCGCAGATGCGTGAGGGCCGAGGTGGTCATGGGCCGGCCCCGCCTCGGGGTGCACGCGGTTCGAACAGGCGCTGTACGAGGTCGTTGCGCAGCCCGGTCAGGGCGCGCGCCAGGCCCCCCGGAAACAGCAGGAGCACGCTCAACAGCCCGATCGATGCGATGAGCAGGCGCCACTCGGGTGCGGTGACGAACCACTGAGTGCCCCGCAGATAGAGCGCACCCAGCACGGCGCCGCCCAGGGAGCCGGCCCCGCCCACCACGGTCGACGAGAACACCTCGAGCCCACCGACCACGCCGTAGGTGGCGGGGTCGAAGGCCTGGGAGAGGTGAGCCAGCAGACCCCCAGCGATTCCGGCGATCGTGCCCGAGATGACGAAGGCGCGCAGTTTCACCTGTGTCGGGTGCACGGCGAAGGTCTGGACACAGCGCTCGTTCTCGCGCAGGGCGAGGATCGTGCGGCCATTGCGGGAGGCGCGGATGCGCACGACGGCCACCGCCACGAGGGCGAACACCGCCAACGTGTAGAGGTAGTAGCGGGTGGGTGAGGTCATGTCGAGGCGCCCGAAGAGCGGCCGTCGCTCCAGGCGTTGTGTGGGTACCCACGAGAAGAACCGGGGATTGACCAACCAGGCCGAGACCACCAGCGCGAACACCAGGGTGGTGACGGCGAGGTAGAGGCCCTGGAGGCGCAGGGCCGGCAGGCCGACCACCACGGCGGCGATCGCACCCACGGCACCCGCACCCGCGATGGCGAGGGACAGGTCGGTCGACCAGGTGATGGTCAACCAACCACTGCTCGCCGCACCCAGGCCGACAAAGGCCATGTGGCCCAGCGACACCTGCCCCGCCCATCCGGTGAGCACCACCAGCGAGATGCCGACCACCGCGAAGATGACCATGGCGTTCACCTTGATCAACTGGTCGACACGCAGCACGCCGGGCAGGGCCAGCAGCACTCCGGCGCCGCACAGGGCCGTGACGAGACCCAGGACCCGCACCCCTGGCCGCTTCGCCAGGGCGGCCGGCAGCGGCTGGGGCTCCTCGACCGCGTGCCACGAGGTGACGGCGTCGGGTTCGCTGCGGGCCGTGCTGCGCCGCTGCGCCGCCAGTGCCACCACGATCACGGCCGCCATGATCGGTGCGGTCAGGGCGGGGGTGTCCTGGTTCCAGGTGATGCCGTACTCGAGGATGCCCAACCCCACGGCGCTGGCCACGATGGTTGGCAGATGCGACATGCGTCCGATCACCAGAGCCGCCAGTGCCGCCACCAGGGTCGTGATGCTCAGGGCGCTGCCCAGGGGCACACCCAGGATGCCTGCCCGCAGGAAGGCGGCCAGAAACGACAGCGCCGCCGCCACGCCCCACACGACGGCGCTCAGACGTCCGGTCGGTATGCCCAGCATGGCGGCGCGGTCGGACCGTTGTGAGGTGGCCCGTACGGCGGTGCCCACCAGGGTGCGGTCGAGGAACCAGACCACGCCGATCATCGCCGCAGGTGCCAGCAGCATGGCCGCCAGGTCGTTGGCATTCAGTGTGAACGAGCCGATCTCCCAGCGCCATGACACCGGGGTCGGCAGTCGTTGCGAGGCGGCCGAACGCCCCCACCACCGCGGCACGAGCACCGCCACCACCGCCAGCAGTTGGGTGATGCCGATCGTGGCAACGGTGAGCACCAGGCGCGACGACGCCCGGAATCGGCGCACCAGGAGGAACTCGACGCCGACGCCCAGAACGGCGGCGCACACCAGCCCCACCCCCAGGCCGAGGGCCCACGGCCACTGCCAGAACACCACCAGGCCCACGACGAGGGAGCAGGGTACGAAACCCAGATCGGCCTGGGCGAAATTGATGATGCGGTTGGAGCGGTAGACGAGCGCCAGACCCAGCGCCAACAGCGCCAGCAGCAGGCCGACCACCACGCCGCGCAACCATGCCCCGAGCGGCATGGGGAACACCGTGAGCTGCAGCACGACGAAGCCGAGGGCGGGCAATCCCCCCTTGGCCGATGCCCTCATGGTGCCCTCCTCATTCGACGATGCGAAGCGTCCACACCGGTGTGTCGTCGGGCCTGCTCGGCAGCATGACGCGGTCCCCTTGGCGGCGCACCGTGCGGCGGTCGATCAGCCACGACACGTCACCGGTCGGCAGACCCTCGATCGTCACGGTGGCGCCGGAGGGGCGTCCACACACCATTGCGTAGGTGGCGCCGTCGGCACCACGGGTGAGGCGCACGGGCAGGCCCTCGTCGGTTTCAAGCCTGCCGGGCTCGCAGGGACGGCTGGCGTAGATGGCGTCGCCGTTCACCGCCAGCCAGTCACCGAGGGCCACCAGTCGCAACTGCTGGGCCCACGGAATCGCGCCCCCGGGCATGGCACCGAAGTTCAGCAGTAGGTTGCCTCCGTCGGCGACGATGTTGACGAACATCGTCACCAGATCGGGCACCGAGAGGTACGTGGAGTCATCTTCGAACTGCATGTACCCGAAGCTGGTGCCGATACCCCGACACACCTCGAACTTGCGCGTGGGGTCCTGGGGCCGCGTGCTGTACTCGGGCGTGCTGAAGTCGGCATGACTGCGGCCCTGCAGCACGCCCAGCAGGTCGAAGCGGTCGTTGACCACACCGTCGGGATTATCGTTGTAGAAGTCGGCCATCAGCGGCGCCGAACCCGGACCGAAACCCGGGTAGCCGATGTCGTTCCACAGCACGTCGACGTCGTAACGGGCGATCAGTTCGCGCCAGTGGGCGTCGGCGTAGGCGTGGTACTCGTCGCTCTGGGGGATGGCGGCGAAGAGCGATCCCCAGCCATGGATCCCCAGACCCTGAAAGGTCCAGTCGATGCCCCCCGAGTAGTAGGCACCGAAACGCAGACCTGCGCGTCGTGCCGCCGTTGCGCAGTCGCCCACGAGATCTCGTTCGGACTGCCAGGCCGACCCATGAAAAGGGTTCGGGATCGCTGAAGGCCACAGCAGCACACCGTCGTGGTGCTTGGTCACCATGACGCAGTATCGGGCTCCGCTTCGGCGGAACAGGCGCTCCCACGACGAGGCGTCCCAGGTCTGGGCCTGGTCGAGGAAGGTGCGCACGAAGGTGGCGTAGTCGGGTGAACCCAACACATCCCGGTGGTAGGCCTCGGCGGGGGAGCCGGGCAGGGAGATCGAGTTCCAATACCACTCGGCATAGGGGGTATGGCTGAAGGCCACGGCCTCACCCTCTTCACGCGCGAGGGTGAAGGGGTCTCGACCTGTTGGTGCGAACGAGGGCACCGACCCGACGGTCCAGTGGGCGAACAGGCCCAACTTGGCGTCGTCGAACCAGGTTGGCATCGGGTGTTGCCGAAGCGAATCGAATGAACCGGTGTACACAGACGCTCCCCCCAACAGCACTCTAGTCGGCATATCCACCTGCACCTGCCCGAACCCGATGCCGCGTTGGTCCGAGGGGGTTGGCGACGCCACCGTGTGCAGTGGGGAAACACCGGACCACGGGCGGGTATCGCCCCGCCGAATTCCCCACCGAGCCGGGTGGAGAAACCACGCCGGCGACCTCATCGCGGCGATTCGCATGGTGGCCGACGGCGGCGCGTGGCTCGACCCCCGCGTGACGCCCCGCGTGTTGGCGGCGGTGCGGGACACCAGGCGCGCCAACGGTGCGGGCGTGCGTGAACTCGACGATCTCTCCGAGCGGGAACGTGAGGTGCTGACACTGATCGCCTCGGGAGCGTCGAACCCCGAGATCGCCCACCTCCTGTACCTGAGCGAGCGGACCGTCAAGGGTCATGTGAGCAACATCTTCGCCAAGCTCGGTGCACGGGACCGCGCTGCGGCGATCATCCTCGCCTTCGAGGCGGGCCTGGTGGCGCCGGGGTGGTCGCCGGTCGACTCGACCGACTGATCAGCCGAGGCGGTAGTTGGGGGCTTCCCGCGTGATGGTCACATGGTGGGGATGGCTTTCGGCGCGACCCGCCGCGGTCACCCGCATGAGTCTGGTGGTGGTGCGCAGATCCTCGAGGCGGGCTGCCCCGGCGTAGCCCATTCCCGAGCGCAGCCCACCCTCCAGTTGGTACAGGATGTCGGCCACCGGTCCGGCATAGGGCACGCGACCCTCGATGCCTTCGGGCACCAGTTTCGACGTCGCCGAGCCAACGGCCGTCGCCTCGCGCTGTGCGGTGGCGTAACGGTCGGCGCCCAGGCCACTCATGGCCCCCAACGAGCCCATACCGCGGTACGACTTGAAGCGCCGACCCTCCAGCAACTCGACCTCCCCGGGGCTTTCCTCGCTACCGGCCAGCAGCGATCCCAACATCACCGTGTCGGCCCCGGCCACGATGGCCTTCACGATGTCGCCCGAGTACACGATGCCGCCGTCGGCCACCACATGCACGCCACGTCGTCGGGCATGGGCCGCCGCGGTCCAGATGGCCGACAGCTGCGGCATGCCCGCCCCGCTGATGATGCGTGTGGTGCAGATCGATCCCGCGCCCACTCCCACCTTCACCGTGTCGACCCCGGCATCGGCCAGGGCGTCGACCGCCTCGGCGGTGACCACATTGCCCGCCACCACCACCAGATCGGGCCAGGTCGCCTTGACGGCCCGGGCCGTGGCGATGACACCCGCCGAATGGCCATGTGCCGTGTCGATCGACACGGCGTCCACACCCGCCGCCACCAGGGCCTCGACCCGGTCGAGCACATCGGCACCCACGCCGATGGCAGCGGCGCAGCGAAGCCGCCCCCGCTCGTCGCGGGTGGAACGCGGATGCTCCACGGCCTTCTGGATGTCTTTCACCGTGATCAGCCCGGCCAGTCGGCCGTCGTCGTCGACCAGGGGCAGTTTCTCGATGCGGTACTGCTGCAGCAGTGCCCGGGCATGGTCGAGGGAGGTGCCCACCGGGGCGGTGATGAGGCGTTGCGAGGTCATGAAGTCGCTGATGGGGCGTGACCAGTCGGCGGTGTCGCAGAAGCGGATGTCACGGTTGGTGAGGATGCCCACCAACCTCTGGTGTTCGTCGGTGATGGGCACGCCCGAGAAGCGGTAGCGGGCCATGAGCGCCTCGGCATCGGCGATCGAGGCATGGGGCGGCAGTGTGACGGGATCGGAGATCATGCCCGACTGGCTGCGCTTCACCCGTTGAACCTCGGATGCCTGACGCTCGAGGTCCATGTTGCGGTGGATGACACCGAGACCACCGGCCCGCGCCATGGCGATGGCCATGGGCGCCTCGGTCACACGGTCCATGGCCGCCGACACGACGGGCACGGCCAGTTCGATACCCGGAGCGAAGGTGGCCGTGGTGTCGACGGCATCGGGCAGGGTGTCGGAGTATCCGGGTACCACCACCACATCGTCGAAGGTCAGAGCCTCCCAGCGGTCGAACAGTTCGGTGTTGAGCGGGGTGTTCACGGTGGTCACGGGCTGGGGTGTCCTTTCGTTCCGAGTCGACGGCATTCGGCCGCGAC